>Ga0209536_100003853_pt1 | contig 23885 bp, 17 predicted proteins | sample DeeMarSeWOR28_12_FD_187461 | JGI IMG/M metagenome (GOLD analysis project Ga0209536, IMG submission 187461) | Marine sediment microbial communities from White Oak River estuary, North Carolina - WOR-2-8_12 (SPAdes) (version 2) | ecosystem: Environmental > Aquatic > Marine > Intertidal zone >...
TATGCGACAAAAGATGAAGGGCCTGGTATACATAATTTTTCGTTGGGGATAAGTATACGTACCAATTTCGGTATCTTCGATCTGGCGTATGTCCTGAGTAATATGAAATATTATGATGCCTATTACAGCAATACCAATTATGTTACGGAATCACTTTCCAGAATGCTGGTTGGGTATACATTTAAGTTTCAATAGTCAGGAACTGTTCCTTTTATGCAATTCGCCAGGGAGTTGATCCATCAAATATTAAATGATATTTGGCTAACATAAATAAGGAAAGGAGAATAAAAGAGCATAAATAACAGCATTTATTCAATCAATAACAACAAATTTATGGAGGTGTAAATGAAGGTCGACAAATTGACATTCGTTACGGTATTAATCTTTTTATGTGCCGGCATTAGTTTCTCACAGAGGGTAATACAAGTTGAGGCCGGCGCCGCGCCTGGCGCAGACCTGACGGCGGCATTGAAATATGCCAATTCAGGTGCCGTGCCCGATATCATTATTGAACTGGTGACCGACGGAGGGACCTACTATCTGAATGAGTCGGATTCAGTCGACGTGCCCTTAACGGTCAGAGCCGCGGAAGGTTTGACAGAAATGCCGGTGATCAAAGCCGCCGATGGTGATACGGTCAGAAACTTTTTTACGGTATATAATGATTTTACCCTGCAAGGTATTGTACTGGATGGAAAACGTGACGACGGTACTTACAATCTCACCCGGACACAGCTGAGCGTTGAGCCTAAACACGCTAACCTGCGGGTCAATGTTTTGGTCACAGATTGCGTCCTTAAAAATGTCACCGATTCCGGGGATCTTGAGAACGATACCAAAGGAAATCCGGTTCAAAGTGTAACCGGCGCTCTGATCAAGTTAATTAAAATTGAAAATACGACATTTTTGAATTTCGCTGATGAGCCGATTCTGATGCAAAAGGTCCAGGATACACCGGCATCTGTTGATTCAATCGTCATTCAGAACTGTACTTTTTATAATTCGAACAATAGTTCCAAAAATCAGGGGCAATTTACCATAAAAAGCGATGATGATCTTGGGACAGCCGATCCGGGTATCTTACTCGAAAATTTGACTTTCTATAACTGCGGAACCGCTTTTGCGATCCGGAATTGCCCGGGCACGACAGTCAGAAATATAATTATTGCCAATATAAATGGGGATGCGGCCGGCGGAACTATTGGCAGTATTGGCAATCAAGGGTCAATGATCAGTCATGTTGATACTTTTTCTGTAAGCGGCGGATCATTTAGTTTAACCGATTTTAATGCACCCGGTTCCGTACCGGCTGAATTGGATTCGGCAACCGTCTATAATCTTGATCCCATGTTTGCCGATCCGGCAAACGGCGACTTCACGGTTAAAAATCCTGAACTTTATACGCTCGCCCACGACGGAGGTTTGCTGGGTGATCGGCGCTGGGCAGATCCGGGAATTTCGGCAATTATCGACCACTCGGTAATTTCCGGTATACCAGCAGCGTTCTCCCTGTCACAAAATTATCCCAATCCGTTCAATCCGGTGACCACCATCCGGTATACACTGGAAAAATCTTCTGATATCAGCCTGAAAGTATACAGTATTTCCGGAAAACTGGTCGAAACCCTGTATTCCGGCAGCAAACCGGCAGGGGAATATTCAATTACCTGGAATGCTTCAGATCTGGCATCAGGGGTTTATTTTTATAAACTGATCTCTGGAACAAATGTGCTCACCAGAAAGATGATACTGATCAAATAGTATCAAATGATACTATATGAATAAATTATTTGACAGGATAACAGGATAGCATGGAGAAAGAACAGCCTGGTATAAACTAAAGATCATACATAATTTATTTTAACAGAATGGAAATCTGAATCTGATCGCAAAAATTAAATCCGGTAAATCCTGTTTTCCTGTCTATAAATATTTTTTCTGGTAACAGTTGATAATAACTTTAAAAAAAGAACTATGCCGTTTCTTAAATTTATGTTTCTGAAATAATTTTTGCCAAATGTTATACGTGTGGATTCAATAAGGATTTAAAATGAATTTCACAAGGAAAGCGATCCTGATCTCATGGATCTGGTTATTCATCGCAGGGTGCGGCAGCACCGGCTCGAAGGATACGAGCGAAAAAAACTGGTGGCCTGAGATCCTCTCCCAGAGAGACAGCGTTCAGGTCTACCTGCCTGATTTTTCATTCGCCGGTTATCATTGGGGGGAGCAAGAATTACCTGTATTGAATGGCACTATGGCCGTGTCTGAATTTGGTGCGATTCCTGACGACGATATCGATGATACCGAGGCGCTGAAAAAAGCCTTCAGTGCCGCCAATACATATGACGGGCCGGTAGTCCTGAAACTTGACCGGGGAAAATATATCTTGAGTGATATTCTGTATATTGACCGCAGTAATTTTGTATTACAGGGTGCCGGAAGTGAAACAGATGGTACGATAATCTATATGCCCCAACCGCTGAATAAACTCAAAACACCTGCTGATCTGAATGAGCTGGAAGAGTATCTCAACGTTAATAATAAGCGGCAAAGGGAACCGGACAGAGGCATCGATGAACGTTTTTCATTGTATGCCTGGTCCGGCGGATTTATCTGGACCCGCAGATCCGGTGAGCGTGCGAAACCCTACATGTCAAAATATCATATCGCACCGAAAGAACTGGCGGTTATTGTCTCCGGCAAAAGAGGTCAGCATGTCATCGAAGTGGAAGATGCAACAAAATTGAAGACCGGCGAGATCGTATGCATTAATTGGTATAACAGAGAAGGTGAGAACTCCTCGCTGATCAGGCATTTATATGATAATCAGCCTGTGAATGTAGGTTCACGGCACTGGGAAAGTCCGGAGATGCCGCTGATCAAACAGGAAGTGACGATCAGCAGCATAAGAGGCAACCTTGTTACCATCAAAGAGAAACTTATGCATGATCTGAAGCCGGAATGGTTCCCAAATCTTACCGAATGGAATTATATTTCCGAAGTCGGGATCGAACACATCCGGTTTGAATTTCCCTATACGGAATATTATGCCCATCATCTCGAAGCAGGATACAATGCCATTTATATGACCAATACCGCACATTCATGGGTAAGAGATGTGTCAATACATAATGGTGACAGCGGATTTATTTCGGATATCTGCGCCAATGTGACCGTGGAGGATGTCGTAATAACCGGCAGAACGTATCATTACGCGGTTCAATTCGGGGATTGTTACGACATGCTCGCCAAAAGGATAAAAGTGGATTGCCATGTTCTGCATTCACTTAGTTTTAACACCGGCGCGCGGAACTGTGTATTTACGGATTGTATCGTTACGACCATGCCATCGCTGGATCAGCATAGCGGCGCCAACCACCAGAATCTGTTCGATAATATAAAAATAACAGAAAATGATCCCGACCGGACATTCTTTTATATGGGTGGTGACGGGTACTGGGCGCCGACCCATGGCGCCTTTTCCACTTTCTGGAACATTCAGGTGGATTTCAATTACCCGCAACCGGCAGAACTCCCCATACCCGTAAAAGGTGTTACGAACGGGCCGTCGGCAAGACTGGTCGGGATAACAGCTAATTATCCAATGAAGATCACCTACGGACCGGGATGCTATGCGGAAGGAATCAATCAGCCCGGAATATCCGTCAGCTCCTTGTATGAATATCAGCTGAAAAAGAGACTTTCCGGATTTTAAAGATTTCCGGAAACCGAGCTGCTTCATATTGATAATTAGGTGTGGTTCGTCTATACCAGATCTTTGAGGAATTGTTTCGTTGCGGGGATTCGGAGACCTCTGCGGGGAACAAAGGGCTGCGTCTTAAGATTTTAGGGGAAGAATTGAAAATATCGTTTACATTCCTGATACTATTACTCTTGAGCAACTTCGTATCAGCAACTGAATATTTCGTCTCATCCGCTTCAGAGATCAATTCAGCAATGATAAATGCCCAGCCGGGTGATACCCTGACAATGACTGTGGGGACCTGGACAAATCAGCAGATATATCTCAATGGCAACGGTGCAGAAGGCGATTCCATTTTACTGAGGGCGGCGATTCCCGGACATGTGGTTCTGAACGGCAGTTCGCGGATCAGTATCAATGGCAGCTATCTGAAAGTGGATGGATTGCGGATCACCGGCGGGTACAATCTTGCCGGAGCCATTGATTTTGAAAGTGGCAGTCATCATTGCCGGGTCACCAACACGGAAATTTCTGAGTTCAATCCGCCGGACCCGGCAACCCGCTACCACTGGATAAATCTGAAAGGATCGCACAACCGGCTTGATCGTTGTTTTATCTCCGGCATGCGCCATAGCGGCGTTTCAGTACTTATTACCCTAACGGGTACACCATACGGCTATCACCGGATTGACCATAATTTTTTTGCGGACAAACCATTGGGTGATGGGAACGGTTATGAAACCCTGAAAGTGGCAGCCGGCGCTTACTCTGATCTTGAGGGTAATATCGTTGCCGAATACAACTATTTTTATCGCTGCAACGGTGAAATGGAAATGATATCAAATAAATGCCATAACAATATTTACCGCTATAACACTTTTGTAGAATGCCGGGCTACATTGACCCTGCGCCAGGGTAAAAATTGTATTGTCGAAGGAAATTACTTTTTTGGCAATGGAGCGCCGGAGACAGGTGGTATCCGTATTACCCACCGCGGGCATAAAGTTTTTAACAATTATCTGCAGGACCTGACCGGGACCTCACAGCGCAGCGCGATTTCACTATATACCGGAATGGATGATAGTTCATATATTCCCGGTGACGGCGGACATGTGCGGGTTGACAGCGTCCTTATTGCCCACAATACCATTGTAAATTGCGCGGTGGGTATATATTCCGGTGTCTTTGACTCGGATGACAAAATCCTGCTCCCGCCGAAGGATAATATTCTGGCGAATAATATTGTATCCATGAATAATAATGCACCATGTTATTTGCAGGATCCGCTTTATCCGGGTTACAATGAATTCTGGCAGGGAAACATATTCAATGGGCCGAATCCAGGTGATGTGCCTGATTCGGGATTTGTATTGGCGGACCCGGAATTATTACTGACCAATGGCTGGTATCAGATATCCGCCGGCAGTCCTGCCGTTGATGCTGCAATTGGTGACTATCCGTTTGTAATCGAAGATATCGACGGTACAGCTCGCAACCTGTCAAAGGATGCCGGTGCTGATGAGTTGGGCAGTGGTCCCAGACAGCCGCTTAAAAATGACGATGTCGGTCCAGGCTGGCTGCAGGATCCCAATTTACCTGCCGTCTTAAACCTGAGGATCTCCGGATCGGGCGAGGTCGTTTCTGATCCGGCAGGCGGCGTTTATGAACCGGGAACCCGCGTGACCCTGACAGCAATACCTGCCGGGGATTATAATTTTATGCGCTGGGAAGGTGATCTGAACAGCACGGCGAATCCGGACTCAATTCTGATGGATGCCAATAAGCAGGTGACAGCTGTCTTTACGCTTCCGGTAATGCATACCTTAAATACATGGCTGACCGGTTCCGGGCGGGTTGAACTCGATCCTGCAGATGGTGCATACTCACCGGGAACAATCGTTACGATCAGAGCTGTTCCCGACAGCGGCTGGATCTTTCAGGGATGGTCGGGATCCCTGACAGGTTCTGAAAATCCTGATACTCTGCTTATGGATGATAACAAGCTGGTTATTGTTACATTTGTACGTGATCCGTCGGCAATCACGACGGAGTATTTTTTCCCCAAAGGTTTCAAGCTCTATCAGAACTATCCGAATCCATTTAATCCGATAACCACAATTTCATTTTCATTGGAAATAGCAGCTGCAACCAGGCTGACCATATTTGATGCACTGGGAAACATCGTATCAGAACCGGTGCACGACCATCTAAAAGCCGGGGAATATAAGGTTCAATTTGACGGATCTGCTCTTGCTACCGGGCTATACTTTTATAAACTGACATCCGGTACAAAGCAGGCGACAGGCAGGATGATTTTAATGAGATAGTGAAATATAATCAACCGGAAAAACTTGCCAATCGTAAATCATTCTAATCCTGAAGTTTGTGAACCGGTTTAACGGTATTCTGGATATTGATACTACCAGTCCGGATAAAAAATATATGAAAAATTACTATTGTATGAAGATTGCCTTTCGATTCATAGCGCTAATAATTTTACTTTCAGCCTGTTCACAAACGCAAGAACAACTTAAATATAATGTACTTTTTATTGCCGTGGATGATCTCCGGCCGCAATTAAATTGTTATGGCTATAAATATATTCATTCACCGAATCTTGACCGGCTGGCCGCCCGGGGATTGCTGTTCAACCGGATGTACTGCCAGCAGGCCGTGTGCAGCCCTTCGCGAACATCTTTACTGACCGGGTATCGCCCTGAGTCGGTTGGCGTCACCGATCTTAATACCCATTTCAGGATAAATAAGCCGGAGGTAGTTACGCTTCCCCAGCATTTTAAGAATAACGGATATTACACCCGCTCATTCGGCAAGATTTATCATCCCGGTCTGGATGATCCCTTGTCCTGGTCCGATTCATCCTGGTGGTCGCGATTTCCGGACAAATATAATTATCAGGATCCCGAGATCGATGCACAAATGAGAAAATCGTTTGATAAATTTTATGCAAATTTTCAGATGATCTCCGGGAATATGACCGAAGGTGAAAAGCTGGAGGCGATGCGCAAAAAACCACGCGGACCTTCCTGGGCGGCACCTGATGTCCCGGACACGATGCTTGCTGACGGCGAATGTGCTTCAGAAGTTGTCAGAATGATCAACAAAATAAAAGACCGGCCATTTTTTATTGCCGCCGGTTTTAGAAAACCGCATCTGCCTTTTGTCGCACCTAAAAGATACTACGACCTGTATCCGAAAGGATCGGTACTGCTTGCTGATAATGATTATTTTCCGGCAAATGCGCCGGCGATAGCCGGCACAAACTGGGACGAATTACGAAAATATTCTGACATCCCTAAAGAAGGACCTGTATCTGAGGAAAAGGCATATGAATTGACCCGCGCCTATTATGCCTGTGTATCATTTATTGATGCTCAGATAGGCAAATTGCTTGACGAGCTGGAACGTTTGAATTTAAGCAAAAAGACCATTGTTATAGTCTGGGGAGATCACGGATGGCATCTGCTGGAGCACAGTCTGTGGTGCAAACATACTAATTATGAAATTGCCACACGGGTACCGATGATAATCAGTGTGCCTGGTATGCAATCCACCGGCAGAACAACCAACGCCCTGACGGAGTTTGTTGATATTTATCCCTCTCTGAGCGAGCTTTGCGGACTGCCGCTTCCTGATCACCTTGAAGGGACCAGTTTCGTGCCTCTTATGGAAGCTCCGGAGCGTCTCTGGAAAAAAGCGGCATTCAGCCTGTACCCCAGAGTCCTGCCGGAATTTGGTGATATCACCGGCCGGGCTGTGCGCACAGAGCGTTACCGGTTTGTCGAATGGGCCAATAAGGACAGTTCGTTTTATCAAACCGAATTATATGATCACGATATCGATCCCGATGAAAATTTTAATATTGCAGGTGAACCGGATAATGACGATCTGGTAAAGCAGTTAACCCAAACATTACATGCCGGCTGGAAAGAAGCATTGCCGGATGATCATGCAATAAATAAAGCTATGGATTAGATAAAAATCAAAGGATTACCATTCTTGAAAAGAAGAGACTTTTTAACCACCACGATCGCATTGTTGCTCCTGTTAATCGGTGGCGCCGCATCTCAGGAAAAACAAAATATCCTGTTTATCGCGATAGATGATCAGAATGACTGGATCCACTGTTTTGGCGGACATCCGCAGGTAAAGACACCAAATATCGACAAACTGGCGTCAGAAGGCATCAGATTCATGAATGCGCACTGTGCGGTACCGATCTGCGGGCCTTCACGGGCGGCCCTGTTTACCGGTAAACAAGCCTGGCATACAGGCGTCTATGTCAATGATAATAAAAGTCTGGAAGTGGTTGGCCGGCAATTCATGACAATGCCTCAACGCCTGCGGGAGGAGGGTTACAATACCTATGGTGCCGGTAAAGTGTTTCATGGCAATATTAACAATTATCCCGCGGATCTGTTTACCGATTATGGTCCCGGGTACAATCAGTTTCAACCGCTTACTTCCAAGGAGGCAAACTACACCGATCGTGAACTCAACTCTGAAGTTGACAAGGTGTATCTGACCCATACCGTGGATCGGGGCCCGGGAAAATTGAAAGCCACCTTTCCGCTAAATAAAATGCCCCGTGAAAGGCGTCTGGAATCACGGAAAATAGAATCGTTCGACTGGGGCCCCCTGCCGGTTGAAGATGAGGAAATGGATGATTACAAGACCGCCGATTGGGTAATCGGCAAACTGAAGGAAAAACATGAAAAGCCGTTTTTCATGGCGGCAGGGTTTTACCGCCCGCATATCCCTCTATATATACCACAAAAATACTATGATATGTATCCACCTGATCAGGTTCAGTTGCCGGATTTTGTGAAAGATGACCTGGCGGATATTCCATTAGTCGGCAAGGATTTTGCCTTAATTGCGTATTCGGCCGGAACCCATAAAAATGTTACCGGTCATAAGCAATGGCGTGAAGCTGTAGCCTGTTATCTGGCATGCATTTCGTTTGTTGATCAGCAGGTTGGACGCATCCTTAAGGCGCTGGAAGAGAGCCCTTACCGCGATAATACCACCATCGTCCTGTGGGGCGACAATGGCTGGCATCTGGGAGAGAAGGAACACTGGGGAAAATTTACCGGCTGGGAGGAATCGACCCGCATTCCTATGATAATCGTACCGCCCAAAAACAGGGGTCACGAGTTTTCAAGAAACACTGAATGCACCCAACCGGTTGGCCTGATCGATCTCTATCCGACCATGATGGCGCTCAACAATATCCCGCTCCGCGATGCCCTGGATGGGAGCAGCCTGGTGCCCTTACTGATCGATCCCGTAAAAAAATACAGCGGACATGTAATATCAACATTTGGTCGCGGTAATCACAGTATACGCACCGAAGGATGGCGGTATACGAGGTATTATGACGGTAGCGAAGAATTATATGATTTAAATCAGGATCCGGGCGAATATAAAAATCTCGCTCATACTAACAGCTATATTGAGATAAAACTTGAACTGAAAAAGAAAATGCCTGATCATAATGAAGTGGAATATTTTGTAAGCATGGGTCATTGGAAAGCGATCATTTGCAAGGACAGGTCTAGATCAGAATTATTCGACTTCGGGGATAACCGGGCCGTTCCTGAGGAAAAAAATGTCTATCATGAACACCCGGAAATTGTGGAAAAAATGCTTTCTTTCATTAAGGAAAATAATATTTCCGAAAAGTATCTGTCGATTCCGGAATAAAATTTAATTTTATATAAAGGCCGATCAAATGCACATTAGACTTTTTTCAACGTTTGGATTGTCATTTTTCACTTGTACTCTTGTATTTTTTTGCAATCCATCTCCCGGCTCTGCGCAGAGTACGGGAAATACAAAACCCAATATTTTAATTTATATCGCCGATGATCAGTACAAAACCAGTATCGGTTGTTATGGGGCCAAACCGAGTTATACGCCGAATATTGACAAACTGGCGGAAGAGGGTATCCGGTTCACCCACTGCTTCACCCCTTCGTCAATATGCACACCAAACCGGGGCGTATTATTGTCCGGAATGTATCCCTTGAAAAATGGCGCCCATCCCAATCATTCAGGATTTTATGACGGAGTAAAGTCGCTGCCCAATTATATGAAGGAACTCGGCTACCGGGCCTGCATTGTGGGGAAAGACGGCATTCAAAAACCCAGCGACTTTTATGAGTGGGAATTCCGCATCAAGAAATCAGATGAGCATGTACCAGGAGCTGATGAACCCAAACACGACCGGCACCGAAAAAGCCGTTTTGATGAGATTGAAAAATTCATAAATGATAAGGATTCACGTCCATTCTGTATATTCCATGCAGCCTCGCTGCCGCACAGCCCGCTTCTGAACAAGATGCCAAACGGACTGAAAGGATATGATGCCAATAATTACTATATGGATTTTGAGCTGGGTAAATATCGGGAACTCCTGCAAAAGTATGGCGCCGAGGAAAATACAATTGTCATTTATGTTAATGATAATGAAGCGCAACAGGATCGGACAAAAAACACCTTATATGATACCGGTATCAATATCCCTATGATTGTGCGCTGGCCGGAACATATAAAGGCAGGTACTACGACGAATGTCATGGTGAGTACACTCGATATCTTACCTACTTTGCTGGAAATTGCCGGAGGTGAAATTCCTGAAATATTGGATGGTAAAAGTATGCTGGGGGTCTGGGAAGGAAAGACCGGATCCCTGCATGATAAACTCTTCTTTAGTTATACGGGGGTGATCGTCAGCAGCAACCGGCAGGAAACGCCTTTCCCTATCCGGGCGGTGCGAACAGACCGTTATAAATATATCCGCTATCTTAATTATACCATCGGGCATCCGAAGCTCAAGGATAAAATTTTTCCGGCTGAGGAGCTGTTCGACCTGCAATCCGATCCAGAAGAAAAAAATAATCTGGCCAATTCCCCCGAGCTGGCCAAAATAAAACAAAACTTAAGTGCCGATGTTGACGATTGGATGAGATCCATGAATGACCAGGGCATTGCGAGTGAAGAGGAAGCCCTGCGGCGGTATCCCCCGGGAAAAAATGATGAGGAGGAGGAAGAATGAGCGCTTCATATCATGGAAACCAAAAGCTCAATCTATTTACTTGCCTGGCGGGCATACTGTTTGTCTTCGCATTTTATACTGCCATCCATTGTCAGGAAGGCGGGGCAAGTGCCAAAAAAAATGTTTTATTCATTGCGGTTGATGATCTCAGATTGCAACTCGGCTGTTACGGGCAGCAACAGATGAGTTCTCCAAATATTGACCGCCTGGCTTCAGAAGGACTGGTGTTCGAACGCGCCTACTGTCAGCAGGCGGTCTGCTCGCCTTCACGTATCAGTCTCCTGACCGGGTTGCGTTGTGAAACGACTAAAATATATGACCTGATCAGTATGAAAAAGGATGTCCTGCCGGATATCGTCAGTTTACCGCAACATTTTAAAAATAACGGTTATGAAACTATTTCCCTGGGCAAAATTTATCATCATAATGAAGACGATCCCAGCGCCTGGTCAAAACCACCGGTCAGGTTTATGGTCGGGAGCGGGTATGTCACCGAAGAAGGTAAAAAACTGGTCAAATTGAATAAAGAAACCAATCCGAATGCCGGTACCAAAGGGCCGGTAACCGAGGCAGCCGATGTGGCGGATAATGTATACAGTGACGGCAAACTGGCGGATAAAGCGATCGAGGAATTACAATTATTGAAAGATAAACCCTTTTTTCTGGCTGTCGGATTCCGCAAACCACATTTACCTTTTACCGCGCCGAAAAAGTACTGGGATATGTATGATCCACAAAAACTGAAACTGGCAAATAATCCGTTCTACCCCGAGGGTGTTACGCCGTACACGATGAATAATTATGGTGAGTTGCGTAACTATTACAATATGCCCAGGGGAAAAAAGCGTGTAAATGATGAACTTGCCCGGCATTTGATCCATGGATATTATGCCTGTGTTTCGTTTATCGATGCGCAGATCGGAAGGGTGATTGACGAACTGGATCGCCTTGGATTGAAGGATAATACGGTCATTGTTCTGTGGGGAGATCATGGTTGGAAGTTGGGTGAGCATGACAGCTGGTGCAAACATACCGATTTTGAAATAGACTGTAATGCGCCATTGATAATAAGTGATCCGCAAATAACCAGAAAAGGCGCTCACACACGTGCACTGACAGAATTTATCGATATTTATCCGACACTGTGCGAATTAACGGGCTTATCTAAACCGGACCATCTGGAAGGGTATAGTTTCAAACCACTGATGGAAAATCCGGATCTGCCCTGGAAAAAAGCGGCTACCAGTGTCTGGGTTGAAAAAAAATATCGCAATGACCTCGAAACGCAGATCATTGGGTACGCCCTGAAAACTGACCGGTATCGCTACGTCGAATGGCGCCGCACCAAAACGGGTGAAATTATGGCCCGTGAACTGTACGATCATCGGGTGGATCCGCAGGAAAATAAAAATGTAGCTGATAGGGCTGAATATGCCGCGACGGTAAAAGAAATGCATGATTTGATGAGTCAGGATCATACCAGTTACCGGCCTGTGCCGTGACATATATGAAGATGCATAAAATATAGTTTTTAAGACTGGCAAGACTACTTAATGGCATAAGCCGGATCTTAGCCATGGTAATCTAAAACACGCTCAAAGGATGCCAATGAATTACCGGACAATCATTCTGCTGATTGCCTCAACGACATTATTTTCTTATGGTCAGACTGAAAACCAGCAGAACCCGGCCAGGCCGAATATTATTTTAATCATGGCTGATGATATGGGCTATTCCGACCTCGGATGTTTCGGATCGGAAATATCAACCCCAAACATTGATGGCCTTGCTGCAGATGGTATCCGCTTTACACATTTTTATAATGCTGCCCGGTGCTGCCCCACACGGGCGTCGCTTATGACCGGATTGTATCCGCATCAGACCGGTATCGGTCATATGACCAACGACTATAATAAAACGGCATATCAGGGAGACCTTAATCAGAATTGCGTCACCATTGCCGAGGTACTCAAAACCGCCGGTTACCGGACAGGTATTTCCGGTAAATGGCATCTGACCAAACATACCGGTTATTGGGATGGGTCTCAGGATACTTCCAAACATAACTGGCCGTTGCAGCGCGGTTTTGATACATTTTATGGTTTTATCCAGGGCTCAGGGAGTTATTTTGATCCGCTGCTTGTGCGTGATAATTCACCGACTGAGGCGACCGGTGATAATTTTTATTTGACCGACGCGATCTGCGACAGCGCGATAAAATTTATAGAGGACTGGAATGCCGGAACTGATCCCTTCTTTTTATACGTCGCATTTAATGCACCCCACTGGCCGTTGCATGCCTTACCTGATGATATCGAGAAATATAAAGATAGCTATAAAGCAGGCTGGGACATCATCCGGAGAAACCGTTATCAGAAGATGGTTGAATTGGGGATCATCAATCCGGAATGGAAGTTGTCGCCGCTTGATCCGGAAAATGTGCCCTGGGAAAAGGCCACAGACAAGGAATGGCAGTCACGGCGGATGGCCGTCTATGCCGCAATGATCGATCGTATGGATCAGGGCATCGGTCGTATTACCGATGCGCTTTTAAAGATGAAACTGATCGATAATACATTGATCATGTTTCTTTCGGACAACGGCGGCAGCCCCGAACCGCTAATCAATCCCGATAAGTTTTCAGTGCCAAGATTTACCAGGTGCGGGGAACCGGTTCAGCGGGGCACTAATCCGGACATTATGCCGGGACCTGCAACAACTTTTCAGAGTTATGGTATCGGCTGGGCCAATGCCAGCAATACACCCTTCCGCTTATTCAAAAGATGGGTGCATGAAGGGGGCATTGCAACACCCCTTATTGTGAAATGGCCGGCTGTAGTAAAAAGAGGTGGAATGATCACCGGTCAGACCGGGCATGTGATCGATATTATGGCGACCTGTATTGAAGCAGCCGGGACGGTCTATCCTGATGAATTTCAGGGGAATAAAGTAACACCCCTCGAAGGAAAATCACTTCTACCGGTTTTTCGTGACGGCAAAAGGAAGGGACACGACATTTTATACTGGGAGCATGAAGGAAACCGGGCAATCCTCAAAGGGAAAATGAAACTGGTTTCTTATTACAGTGAAAACAGACAGCAAAAGGTGAGCAGAGGGGATAGAACAGGCAAATGGGAACTTTATGATCTGGAAAACGACCGGTCGGAACTCAATAATCTGGTGATTGATCATCCCGAAATTGTCGAGGAGTTAAAATCTCTTTATGAAATATGGAGCGACCGGGTTGGTGTCGTGCCCTGGGAGCAATTGAAGGAGGTCAGATAGCTGCTACTCACGAAGACCCGAACTCTGAATTCTTTGAAATTCAAGTATTTTTGATCAACCTGGATATGAAGTTTATTATACGTATTATATTTTTTCTGGCTGTCGCTGGAACAAATTTATTTGCTGAGAGCACTTTGCGGTTAATCATACTGAATCCTGATGATCTGGCCTATAGTAAAGCAAAAATTAGCACGAAAGATGATGCATATGTAAAAGTGATTCGTCAATTGTGTACTGAAGCTGACGAAGCCCTGCAGAAGGGTCCGTATTCTGTTGTTAATAAGAAGAAAGCCCCACCCAGTGGTGACTTGCATGATTACATGAGTATTGGACCATATTGGTGGCCCGATACTACCAGACCCGACAGTCTGCCCTATACCCGCCGTGATGGGGAAGTAAATCCCGAAAGATATCTTTATGACAACATGGCTCTTGATAGTTTGGATAGTGCGGTCACAATCCTTTCACTGGCATATTATTTCTCCGGAAATGAAAAATATGCAGAGCATGCATCCCTGCTCATTCGGACCTGGTTTTTAAGTGAGGAAACCCGCATGAATCCGCACCTGAATTATGGCCAGGCGATCAGGGGGATTGTCGAAGGGCGGGGGATAGGTATTATTGATACCAGGGCATTTTTCCGTATTGCCGAGGCGATCGGACTGATCGGTGCATCGGCGCACTGGTCCGAAACAGATCAGATGGGGATGGAAAAATGGTTCACCGAATACCTGGAATGGCTGCTGCAGAGCGATTTCGGAATTGATGAGCGGAATCATAAAAACAACCATGGTACCTGGTATGATGTGCTGGTAACATCGCTGGCCACCTTTACCGGGCAGAAGGAAATTGTCGATGAGATATTATCGCAGGTTCCGCAAAAGAGAATTGCGGCGCAGATTGATTCTGAGGGAAAACAGGCATATGAGCTGGAACGCACGCGTGCTTTTCACTACAGCGTGATGAATCTCATGGGGCTTTTTCAACTGGCGCTGATCGCCGAAAAAACCGGTAAAAATCTTTGGACTTATCCCTCGACCGATACCGCATTACTGCGCAAAGGACTTGATTACCTGATTCCCTATGCATTGCGGGAACAAAAATGGCCGTATAAAATGATCCGGGGTTGGGAAGATGATTTACAAACAATCTCAGTTTTATTAAGGATAGCCGCAAAAAAATATGATCACCCGGCATATGAAAAAATGATCGAAAAATTACCGGACATAAATATCAACAGTATACAGCTGAGATTACTTTTTCCGGACACGTCATTGTAAACGGAGATTATATCACTATGATTATATTAAAGTTATTGGGTATAATATTTCTGGCGTGGTATTCCACTCTTCTTTCGGGGTTTAACTCAGATGATAATCTGTTCATCAACGGGGATTATAAGGTTGAAGAATTTTCCCATAAAGACCTGTTGAAATGGGAATCATGGGGAAAGGGGATTGTTGCCAACGGGTCTCATGGTCAACTGATCATGTCTGAGACCGATGGTTCAATGGGGGTCATGATTGTGAGTCCGGCAATTTACGGAAAAAATGTTGTTCTTTCGTATGATGTGATGATATTAAGACCTGCAACCGTCCTGATCGTCGAGTTATTGGCGCACAATACCGGGACTTATGATCTGAAATTACCTGATGATTATGATGGAAATGTGGAATATCTGTTCAAGAATATAAACATGTATATGTTTGCATTTCATAACGCCGCGCATAATAAACCCGGGCCTTTTATCCGCAAATACCCGGAGCCGGGTACGGAACCCCTGGCAAAGGAAGATACACAACATATGCAGAATGGAATATATTATAATGTGGAGCTGGGAAAGACAGACCACAAATTGTTCATGAATATAGATGGCAAAACAGTGATCGAAACAACGGACCCGGATCCCATCGAAGGGGGGAAAATATTGATCAGGATCCGGGGTACAGCCCATGAGACAGCCTCCTGTCTGATCAGAAATGTAAAGATATTTTCAAGGGATTAAAGCAATGAAGAATACGACCAGAAGAAAATTCATCGTGCAATCAGGTTTGCTGGTGGGCTCTGCGGCAGCCATGCCGGCCCTGGGAACTGTGTTTGGAAAATCGGGCGGGCTGGCTGATGATAACGCATCACGTCCAAACATACTTTTAATCACGACAGATACCTCGCGATGTGATACGGTCAACGCGATGGGATACCCGTTTGCTGTCTCTCCTAATCTGGACAGACTGGCAAAAGAGGGGATTCTGTTTGAAAATGCGCACACTTCAAGTCCGGTCTGCAGCCCGGCCCGCTGCAGTCTGTTAACCGGTGTGCACACCCCGATTCACGGGTGTATAGAAAACGGCGTTGATCGAAGAACAGATCTGACAACCTTCCCTGATCTCCTCAAGGAACAGGGATACCGTACGATCATGGTTGGTAAAACCCATTTCGGTCCAATCCCGGATTCGTTTGATGTAAAAAAGGTGACAGAAGGGAAAACCAGTGACGGATATGATATATATTCCGAATTCATTAAAAAATATGGTTATTCACGTGAGCTCAAACCGTATCCTTCGACCCGGCCGGCACATCTGCACATAGATTCCTTTCTGGTGGATACGGCAATACAGGAAATAGAACAGGCCGCTGCTGATAAAAACAGACCTTTTTTTGCTTTTTGCTCGATTCCAAGCCCCCACCCGCCGCTTGATCCACCTGAAGAGTGGATTGATACCTATAAAGACGTTACTTTGCCGCCGGTAAATTACAGCGAAGGTGATTTTAAAAAGTTACCGCAGTATCTCATCGATCACCTGGTGCTGGAAGATCCCGGGAAATACGATATGAAAAAAATTAACCAGCAGCGTCGGCTGTATTACAGCCTGGCCGCCTATTGCGATGCCCAGATCGGAAGGCTGATTGACTATCTTGACAGAAATAATCTAAGGCAAAATACGCTGGTAATTTTTTCTTCCGATCACGGCACCACCTTGTACGATCATGGATTTAAAAATAAACACACGTTTTACGATTCTTCCTGGCGAGTCCCGCTGATCATGAGTATGCCCGGGACGCTGGCACAGGGAGAGAAACGTGATTTTGCCATTTGGAATGACATTACTGCCACGATCCTTGGTGCGGCGGGTACAAGGTGTTACACGATGCAAGGCTTTGACCTGTTTACACCCCTGGCTGCCAACAAACCATCACCGCGCCGGTGTGCCGTATCGGTTCATCATCGGCAGGTTGCTCTGGCAACAAAAAAATGGAAAATTATATATGATTATGATTACGGGAGCGGTCGCCTGTTTGATCGGGTGAACGATCCAATGGAGCGGCGGAATCTTTTCGATGATCCGGAAGCCAAAGACGCTAAAAATGAACTTTTCCGGATCCTGCTGCAATGGAACAGTGAACTGATCGATGTACAGCGTTTACAGGAAAAAACCGGCGGCGGTGGCAGAGTGGCGAGGGTAACTGCAAAATATACTGCTAAGCTGAAAGGCACCGACGCTGAACAACGGTTGAATGAAAGAGCGGAATACATCGATTCAAAGTACGGGGTCTAAGGCAATAAAGCCGAAATAATTATTAAATGTGACCAGTCAATCCATATCCTTAAATAATCTTCCCGCCTTTCACATCATGGCAAAACCGACCGGTCCGGTCTGTAATATGGACTGTACTTATTGTTTTTATCTCGAGAAGGAAAATCTGTACGGGCCCGGTAAGGATTATCGTATGCCCGATGATATTCTGGAAGCATTTATCAGGCAGAAGATTGAGGCCCATACTGTTCCGGAAGTCAATTTTGCCTGGCAGGGGGGTGAGCCCACGCTACTCGGGGTGGCATTTTTTGAGCAGGTGGTCCGGCTGCAGCAAAAATATGCTGATGGCAAAAAAATCACCAATGCGTTTCAGACCAACGGGATCCTGATCGATGCACGGTGGGCTGAATTTTTCGCTGCGCATGACTTTCTGATCGGGTTGTCGATTGACGGTCCACGCGAATTCCATGACAAATACCGGGTGAATAAAGGGCAGCGCCCGACGTTTGATCAGGTGAGCAAAGGGCTGGAATTCCTGAAGCAATACCAGGTAGAATTCAACACCCTGACCGTGGTGCAGAATCATAATGCCCAATATCCGCTGCTAATCTATCACTTTCTCAAAGAGGCTGGCAGCGGATTTATCCAGTTCATTCCGATCGTCGAACGCGCAGCCCTGGATCATGAGTCAGGGAAATTGGCATTGGTTTCACCTGATTACTATGGTTCCGCGGTGGTTACTGAATGGTCAGTCAGGCCGGAGATGTACGGCCGGTTCCTGACCACGATCTTTAATGAGTGGGTCCGCCATGATGTCGGTAAGGTATTCGTCCAGCTGTTCGATGTGGCACTGGGCAGCTGGTTTAGCGGCAATCCGGGTCTTTGTGTATTCCGGGAAACATGTGGGGAAGCTCTGGCCATAGAGCACAACGGTGATCTGTATTCCTGTGATCATTACGTATATCCGGAGAACAGGTTGGGGAATATCATGGAGAATCCTTTGGCAGCAATGGTTAACAGCCATCAACAGCGGCAGTTTGGCCAGGCGAAGAAAAGTACGCTTCCGGATTACTGTCTGGCATGCGAGGTCAGGTTTGCCTGCAACGGCGAATGTCCCAAGCACCGGTTCATAAAGACTCCCAACGGTGAACAGGGTTTGAATTACCTCTGTGCCGGCTACAAGATGTTCTTCCATCATATCGATCCCTATATGCGATTCATGGCCGATCAATTGAGGCATAATCGAACGCCGGCCAATGTCATGGCCTGGGTTCAGGAAAAAGACAGCGGATTTACTGCTTTGAAGCCTGGCCGCAACGATCTCTGCCCCTGTGGCAGCGGCAGGAAATTCAAACGCTGTTGTGAGCGTATTTCTAAAAAAGTGTAGGACAAAAGAATTCAGTTGCCAGAAGTTCCGTATGCCAGTTTTCTTGCCAGTAAAAAGGTAGGGAGGTTATTCCGGCTGAATGGCGACTGGCTGATTGGATGAAATTGATGCTTCGAATCTGTACACCCTGTGAAACGTAAGACGCCACCCGACAAAATTTCGTAAATTCTTAGAGATAATTAGGAGGTCCGGCAATGAACCTAGAGGTTAAAGATGTTCTCAATCGATGAAGATAACTTTTTGATTTAGAGTATGCATAGGATATTGATAATGCAAGAAAGGCATGTATAGAATTAGGTATACCCAAATCATCCTTTTCCAGCTGGAAAAAAGCCCGTGACAATGAACAGCAAAATGGGATTCTATGAAAATCACAAACAATAATTTTATTTCTCAAACTGGGGAAATTCATTTTCCGTTTGACACTTAGAGCGGGTAATGGTCAACCAAAACAGAAAATATTAATATATTCGCAAAGGAGGTCTGGGAAATGAACGCAAATCGGTTTATGTTATACAGGAAAGCCTGCCGGGGCTGCAGATCTATGCTCGCCATTGTCGCGTTGCTGGCGTATGTCAGCAGTGGAGCAGCGCAGGAGAATATTGATCCCATGGCTGACACCATTACACCCTGGTTCTCGATGATCGAGCAATCGTTCATAAGTCTGGCTGACGCCATGCCGGCTGAGAAATACGATTTCAAGCCCACCAACGGCGCATTTGAGAACGCGCGCACCTTCGGAGAGCAGGTCAAACACGTCGCCTGTGCAAACTTCGCCTTCTTCAATCAGATCGAGCAGAAGGAGCCGCCGGCCGGGTGTGCTTCCGGTGGCCCGAGTACAGCAGAAACGAAAGAAGAACTTATGGTTTACCTGCGCGAATCATTCGCGTACGCACAGCGCGTTCTCCGGACGATGACCGCGGCAAACGCCCTTGAGCCGGCGGGTGGACCTTACGGCGGCCAGTCCACACGGCTCGGACTTGCGACACTCGCCGTATGGCATGCTTCCGATCACTACGGTCAGCTGGTCGTATATCTGCGTATGAACGGGATCATACCGCCTGCCAGCCGGCCGACCCGGTCGCAATGAGGATTTATCGCAAAGCTTGCCGGGAGCCGTTTTCATGGAACGGCAATCTGACTGCAATCCTTGTAGATATCTGCCGTGGAGATGCCGCAGGGTATTCTAACCCAATGAGGATCGATATCGCTCCGGTTGTGGCGGCAATGCACGGGCCAGCGTTGTTCATAGCGGGGTGAAGACCGGATTATACCCGGAATAAGAGCAAATCCGCCGGGCACTGCGGTATTTGCCTATACAATTTATGAAACAGGGGGTACTCTATGGGAGGCGAAACAGATCTGACCAGGTTATTATCCTCACTGTCACCGAAACTGCATGACGGGGAGTATGTATTCTGTTCATTTAAGGATGCACACTATGGGGATTATATGGAACTTCAGCCCTTGGCTATTTTCGCCGAATCGGAGGGATTAACCCTGATTATACCAAAGAACCGGGCGGATGAATACCGTGTGGTTTACGATGCGGTATTCCGATGCATAACCCTGGCTGTTCACTCCGGTTTAGCGGCCGTAGGATTTACGGCAGCGGTATCATCAAAACTGGCGGCACATGGAATCGCGGCTAATGTAGTGGCGGCTTATCATCATGATCATATCTTTATCCCGTTTGAATGTGCCGCAAGGGCAGTGCAGGTGCTCGGTGAATTTGACCGCAGATAAAATATTTTCGGGTATTAATTTATTTGTTATCGGCGCTTAAGGATGGCTTTTGGAAGGTCGGATATTATCACAGTTCTGGTCAGAAAGTATCAATTTGATCATTATGAAAGATCATTCGAAAGGTCGGTTCGGATTTTGAAGAGAGATAATATTTTCCAGAATCTGTTTTGAGAAATTTGCTTCCATCTTTATATTTCATATCAGACATCGGCGTCCGGTCGGCGTACAGGCAACATTCCGCACAACTAAAATGTTAGGCCATAACAAAATTTTTAATTACCATGGAGATAATAAATGAAGAATGTGGGAAATGATTTTATTAAACGCCGCTTATTCTTAAAATTTCTTGCATCCAGCACTTTGTTTTCCACTTTTGGAGGTTTGGATAATTTATTTGCCAATATTGGTAAACAGGACTCTATTAACTCGCATCTATTGAAAACACAAGTGGATAAAATCATTTCTTCAGCATCAGAAGCGATTAACGTTTTCGATTTCGAACCAGTAGCAAAAAAAATATTACCACCAGCTCATTATGGCTATTTGGCTACCGGGGTTGAAGATGATAGAACCTTAAAAGCAAACCGCGAGGCTTTTTCACATATTTATTTACGCCCACGTCGCCTTATCGATGTATCAAAGATAAATATGATAACCGAATTATTTGACGTAACTTGGGATTCTCCAATAGTTCTTGCCCCTGCAGGCAGCCAAAAAGCATTTCATGATGAGGGAGAGATAGCAGTTGCAAAAGCAGCAAAAAAACAAAAACACTTACAAATACTATCAACGGTATCAACATCTTCAATAGAAGATGTAACTGAAGCACGTGGCGGATCTGTATGGTATCAATTGTACCCTACATCAGTTTGGGACATAGCAATATCTATGATACGGAGAGCGGAAGCTGTTAAGAGTCCGGTCTTAGTTCTCACAGTTGATGTCCCAACTTTAACTAACCGAGAAACTGAAAAACGATTTAAAAGAATAGACACTAGAGATTGTGCACCATGCCATTCACCTGGTATTCAGGGCCTTCTGGAAGGTAAGCCAATGTTTGATGGCACAAACAAGTCCGAATTAAAGGGACTTTTAGTTCCAACTATGACCTGGGATTTTGTTAAGCGTCTGAAAGATACAACAGATATGAAGATAGTATTAAAAGGAATTGTTACAAATGAGGATGCCCTTTTATGCATTAGGCATGGGGTCGATGGTATTATAGTATCAAATCATGGCGGTCGCGCAGAGGAAAGTGGTCGAGCAACAATAGATAGCTTACCAGAAGTTATTGCTGCCGTTGAAGGAAAAATTCCTGTATTAGTAGATAGTGGTTTTCGGCGTGGTTCAGATATTTTCAAAGCTTTAGCATTGGGAGCGAGCGGAGTTTGCATTGGGCGACCCTATTTATGGGGTTTAGCAGCTTTTGGTCAAGCAGGAGTAGAAATGGTGTTAAAAATTTTACGCGCTGAGTTAAGAGATGTTATGATGTTTACGGGTACACCATCAATAAAGGATATCAATAGTTCATATATTGGTAAGGCCTAACAAAATGTTATACTCGGAATTTTACGTGCGACGATGAATTGGCTACCGAATTCCGTTACAACGTAAAATCCGGAAAACATGCACCGGTATATTGAATTTTACCGCATAATATTCTTACAGGTAATGAGAGCTGGGCAGGATTTACGTTCGTCAGATCATAGATTTCTGTAACTGGCGTGACGCGAGTATGATTATTACATGGAATACCTCCATAATATCTTGTGGTTTTCATACATGAACTCATTCCGCTCACTATAATGTTAGCCGCTTCATTAGAATGAGGAGAAACTGGAATGGATAGAATCATTCAATGTTCTGCTTGGTTGCAATGTGACATTCATCGTGCCTTTGAGATGTTCACTATTAACCACTTACTTGAATCTTGGCTGGTTAATGTGGCGGAGGTTGAACCTGTCATAGGTGGTAAATATGAATTGTTCTGGGAGCCAGATGATAGAGAGAACAATAGCACCATCGGCTGCAAGATAACGGCTATTGAGTCAGATAAGTTTCTCTCTTTCGAGTGGAGGAGTCCAAAGCAATACAAGCATTTTGCTAACAACGTCTCTCCACTAACTCACTGTGTTGTTTTCTTTACTCCAGTTGGTGAAGGCACAGAGGCGCACCTGATTCATTCTGGTTGGAGAAGCTCGCAAGAATGGGAAGAGGCAAGGCAGTGGCAAGAAAAAGCATGGAACATGGCTTTCAAAGAATTAGAAAAGCAAGTGAATGGGATTACCAGCGGCTAACAAAGCGTGCACTTGACGGGTGGGATTCTGCGCCATTTTCGAGCATTTTCCTACGCCCGAACAGAATCCTACTCTCAAAGTTTTATCTACGCCCGCCCACCCGCAAGTAACGCAAGCCGTTATAAGCATTCAAGAAAAAATTAGAATTGATAAAAGAGGAGGTTTACACTTTGGAAAAACTTGAATTGACTAAGGTTCCTGTTGCAAAAGCAGAAATGCTTATACGAAAACCAGTTGCTGAAGTATTTGAGGCTTTTATTGATCCTAAAATTACAACAAAGTTTTGGTTTACGAAAAGCAGTGGTAGGATTGAAAAAGGAAAAAAGATAACCTGGAAATGGGAAATGTATAATATTTCTGCTGATATTGAAGTTAAGATTGTTGAGAATAATAAAAAAATACAAATTGAATGGCCATATAATGGCGTGCAAACTTCTGTTGAATGGATATTTACCCCTCTAGGGAAAGATGCAACTTTTGTAAGTATTCTAAATTCCGGATTTGGGGGAGACGGTAATAAGATTGTCGACGACGCATTAGGTTCAAAAGGTGGTTTTACTTGGGTTCTTGCTGGTTTAAAAGCCTTTCTTGAATTTGGTATTGAACTAAACCTTATTGCTGATGCATACCCTAAAGAACTAAGGGAACACTGATAATAATATATTAAATTGTCAAAACCACTGGCTTAAGGCAAGATTGAAGTTAACAGTGGTTGCATTATAAATAATTTTAGAAGTTGTTTTAAATAAAATGCTTATAACCAAATACTGTAGCCGACGCTGGGTGTCGGCGATGAATTTACAAACAAGCCGTTCATAAACGCTAAATTCAGGTGCGCGGCTAAGTATTA
>Ga0209536_100003855_pt1 | contig 23883 bp, 22 predicted proteins | sample DeeMarSeWOR28_12_FD_187461 | JGI IMG/M metagenome (GOLD analysis project Ga0209536, IMG submission 187461) | Marine sediment microbial communities from White Oak River estuary, North Carolina - WOR-2-8_12 (SPAdes) (version 2) | ecosystem: Environmental > Aquatic > Marine > Intertidal zone >...
TAACGCCTGCAAAGGCACCGTGGATATATGTCATGAAAGTCTCACAAATGCTTATAGATTATGCTTCTGATTTCATTGCGATGGCGGACACTCTGGAAGAAAAGCAAAGCCGTCTAAATGCGGCATGCAGCGCCTGGAATATAGCAATATTACCCAAGCACCAACGAAAGAAGGCATTAAGCAAATATCTGAAGAGCCTCACGAAATATAACCCGCATCAAAATAATCTAAGCCATATAAGACAAGACATGGAACTGTTAATAAAACAAAAAAATAAAATGTTTCCTGAGGTTAAGAAACCAATTGTGGATGCGGAAATAAGGAAAGAAGGAGGCAAATACACAATATTTGCTGCATCGGTAAGAAATAACTAAGCAGAAAAGTATATTGCCTGACACACAGCGCTGCACACAGACAAAAGACAGCCGCACTGCTGTCGGTGTCTCTCCAAAGTTATCACCACAGGCTATGGTCAATGCCACAAGCCGCTTATGTGCCAGCGTGGGGCCCGCCGAATAGCGTCGACGCTCAAGACATCGACCAGCGTTGCCACCACTGATCGCGGTTGAGATCCGCGTCATGCTCGCGGGTGCGCGACAAGCCCAGTTGAGCCAGCGCACTCAGGGTGGGTGTAAGAATCGGGAGCAGAATGGCAAACCAGTTGACGGTCACCTGCGACATCAGCAGCGGCGCTTGCAGACGATTAAGCCAGGCGCGATGCCGCCCGTAAACACAGCTAAAGCCTCGCTTATCCTTCGAATCGACGCAGGCGGGCACGCAGCATGTGTAACTCGTCGAGCAGTTCCAGGGCCAGAGCCGCACCGGCCCAGTTGACACCGAGATCACGGCGCAGCTGGACGGCACAACACACCCTGCGGACACTTACGCCCTGGAAACGCCACTGGGATGCGTCGCGGCCAAGCGGCTCGACAATACCTTCCTCAACCAGTTCGAACACCTGTTCGGCGGGCAGCCGGCAGGCCCGACACAGATCGGCCAGGGTCAGCTCCACCTCCTCTTCGAGCACGTCACCCGACAACAACGGCAGCAGTTCGTTTTTCATCGTCGATCACACCCCCAAGTGCGCGCGCGGATTGAAGTTCAGTGTCCGCTTCATCTCTCGATAGGCCTGTTTCGCGGTCTCGCTGTCCGCTGGCGGCAAGACGACCTTGAGTACCACATACAGATCCCCGGCGGGGTTGCCCGGAATACCGCGCCCCTTCAGCCGCAGCTTGCGACCGGCAGCCGACCCGGGCGGGATCTTGAGATCCACCGTCCCGTGCGGGGTCGGCGCTTTCACGCTGGCGCCCAAGGCCATCTCCCAGGGGGCGACCGGCAGATCCACGAACACGTCCCTGCCCTCGGCGTGATAAAACGGGTGGGGACGGAACTCGATCTCCAGGTACAGGTCGCCGGGTTTGCCCTGGCCGATGCCCGGATCGCCCTGCCCGGCCAGGCGGATGTGCTGACCCTGGTGCACGCCTTTCGGGATGCGCACGTTCAGCGTCCGCGCCTTCACCCGAGGCCTGCCATCGGAGCCGAGCTCAGTGGTTTTCAGTGTCAGCGTATGACTCGCCCCATGGTAGGCATCATCGAGATCGACCAGTACCTTGGCGTAGGCATCCTCGCCGCGGGCATGAAATTCCGTCCGCCCGCGGCCACCCCGCGCGAAGCCCCGGCCGAACAGCGACTCGAAGAAGTCGCTGAACTGTGCGGCGTCCACGTCCGTGAAGCCGCCCCCGTGGAACTCGAAGCCCTGGTTCCACTCCGGCGGCGGGCGGAACTCCTGTCCCGCCTTCCAGTTCGCGCCAAGCTGATCGTAGGCTGCGCGCTTCTCGGGATCCTTGAGCACCTCGTAGGCCTCACCCACCTCTTTGAAACGCGACTCGGCATCCGGCTCCTTGCTCACATCCGGGTGATACTTGCGGGCAAGTTTGCGGTAGGCGCGCTTGACCTCGTCCTGGGTCGCGTCACGCTGGACGCCCATGATCTGGTAATAGTCTTTGAATTCCACGTCGGATACGGTCTCTGTTAAACTCAAGATGATCCCGGGGCGGACACGACCACGCCCAGTTTCTCCCTTATGTGGAGGTCATCCGGCCACTATTCAACGCACGTTAACTGTCATGCGCCGCCGGCGGCGCGGCGCCGTTTTCGGCAGCTCCACCCGCAGCACGCCACGCGCGTATCTGGCCGAGGCCCTGGCGGCTTCGACCTCATCGGGCAAGGGTATCGCGCGCTCGAAGCTGCCGTAAGCACATTCTGAAACATGATAGCCGCCTTCAGTGCGTTCCCGCGCCATCTGCTTCTCGCCGCGCACGACCAGACAGTCGTCCACAACGTTTAGTTCGAAGTCACCCTTTTCCATACCCGGCGCCTCCAGGCGCACGACAATCCGATCATCGTCGTCGAATACCTCGCAGGCCAGCACGCCCCAGCCGGAGCTGCGCACGGCGATCTCCTGCTCGTCCCGTGTGGCCAGACCGGTGCTGGTCTTATAATCAGGTTTGAATCGGGTGATGGCACCTGCGGCCCGTTGATACAATCTCCGCCAGCCGTCCATCAAATTGTCCCATGCCTCACCCAGTCCTTCACTGATTTGCTGCAATGTCGCCATCGTCGTCACTCCTCTCGGTTGCGCGTATTTTCAATACAGCGTGCTACCGAATGGTACGTCCATCGGCTGCAGAATGGTAAGGTCGACATAAAACCCGAACAGACCGAATAAGGGATGACCACTCTCAGACATCAGGACAGGCGGCGATGCGCGCGGACATACTGACCACCCGCTGCATGCGATCACTGTGATGATCCGGCTTCCCGGCATTCCCACGACTGGCTTCTATTGAGCATGGTTAACCCGCACAAACGCATATACGTGGGCACCTCCGGCTGGTCCTACGATCACTGGAAAGGGCCCTTCTACCCCGAGCATCTGGCCAGCGATCAGATGCTGGCGTATTACGTCGAGCATTTTCGAAGCGCCGAGATCAACACGTCCTTCTACCACCTCCCCGCAGAACAGACAGTGAAACACTGGCGAGAGGCAACGCCAGAGGATTTTCTGTTCACGGCCAAGGCCAGTCGCTACATTACCCACATGAAGAAACTCAAGGATCCGCAGCAGACTGTGAGCACTTTTCTGCACAGGATTCGTATCCTCGGCGACAAGCTCGGCCCCGTCCTGTTTCAACTGCCGCCCCGCTGGCACTTCAACAAAGAGCGCCTGACCGCCTTTCTCGACGCCCTGAGCACGGAGTTTCGCTATGCCTTTGAGTTTCGCGACCCGAGCTGGCTGAACGAGGAAACCTATGCGCTGCTGTCGAGGCACAAGGCGGCGTTGTGCATCTACGAGCTCGACGGCTTCCTGTCACCCAGGACGCTCACAACCGATCTCGTCTACGTGCGCCTGCACGGTCCCGACGGACCTTACCAGGGCAGTTACGATGATGCGACTCTGTCCGGGTGGGCCCGAGCGCTCGCCAGCTGGGCGGCCGAGGGTCGTGCCGTCTGCTGCTACTTCGACAATGACGAGCGGGGCTATGCGGCGCGGAACGCCGAGCGCCTGCAGGCCATGCTGTGAAAACCCTCCTGCGCGTGGACATGGATAGCTTTTTCGCATCGTTGGGCAAAAACGTTGTGAACTGATGCAATCTCACAGCCATCACCGGTCCTCAACCAGCTGCGACGGTGGCGTGTAAGCAAGACCTGTGTCCGGTTAGAGGCGTACTGGCCGAGCCACATTTCAGTTCGTCCCGGGATTATGTCAAAAGTGGGGCGGCAATGGGCCCGCTGAGCGCCATTGCAGACGCCAACCCGACCCATTGACTTTCGCAAGCGATGAGCCGTGCCAGGGAAAAGTGACGAGATCGCACCGACAATCCCATCCTCTGCGACAGGCAGCGCCCCTGTTCTGGTACCTCAGCCTGCTGCCCGCATTGGCTTTTGCCAGCCAGCCTGCAGTCGACTATCTGCAGTTCGACGGCGTGGACGACCGGGCAGTCGCCGGCGATATCGACCCCCAGGGCGGGATGACGCTGGAGGCGTGGATCCGACCCGAAACGATCAGCAATAACAGTAACCAGGACCGGGTCGTCAGCAAGTCCAGTAACTACGAACTGACCATCTCGACCGGCGACACGGGCTGCGGTTTCGGAACTGCCGGCGATGTGCAGTGGCGCGCGACCATCGGCGGCGCGAACGCAAGGATCTGAGGCGGGCAGTTGCAGCCGGGGATCTGGCAGCATATCGCGGGCACCTATGACGGGGTGACGTTTACGCTCTACGTCAACGGCAGTCCGGTGGCGACAGCGGCGAGGAGCGGGGCAATGACCGCCAATGACCTGCCGCTGGTGGTGGGCAACCACCCGGTCAACGCCCGGCCGTTCCACGGCGGGATTGACGAGGTGCGGATCTGGGGCCGTGCCCTGAGCCAGGCAGACGTGCTGAACTACATGAACATCGAGCTCGGCGGATCGGAGAGCGGCCTTCAGGCCTACTACCGCTTCGACGAAGGCTCGGGCCAGCTGGCCGCCGACAGTTCTCCCGGCGGTTTCGATGCGACGCTGGGAACCACCGCCGGCAGCGACGCCCAGGACCCGCTCTGGGTGAGCCAGGTCCCGGTCAATCAGGCACCCGCCGTCGATGCCGGCCCGACGCAGACACTCGTGCTGCCGGACAACACCGCGGCACTCGACGGCACCGTCTCGGATGACGGTCTGCCGGACGGAACCCTGACAGTGAGCTGGGGCTTGGTGAGCGGTCCGGCCCTGGTGACGTTCGCAGACTCGAATGCCGTGGACACCACGGCCACCTTTTCCGCCGAAGGAGACTATCAGTGATGGCCTGGAGGTGCAGCTGCAGACGGATCCACTCGATTCCGGGTCTTTCCCGTCTCTCGCCGATGGCGACATCAACATGGACGGCGAGGTCAATGCGGCGGATATCCTGCTTGGCTATCGGGTATTGGCAGGCGACCTGAGCCTCACGGAAGAGCAACGACTGCATGGCGATGTGGCGCCGCTCGTCAATGGCATCCCTGCGCCAAACAGGCTGTTCGATCTCGGTGATCTGCTGGTCATCCAGCGGAAGGCACTCGGACTCATCAGTTTCTGATCGTGCGGGGGCACGGAGACGCGGCCTGCGACACCCGGCTGTCCGCCGCGCAGGGAAAGGCCCATGCCACACGCGCGAGCCTGCGGGAGGCTCTGGAAATGACAACGCGGCGGGTGGTCAGACACGCATTGCCGGCCCGGCGCCCGCGGTCAGCGCTCAATCATGCAGCTTGCCGCGGGGGGACGCTGTTGCGGCACTGGCCCGCGCGGCAATCGCCCGTGTCAAGCCGCGGAAAATCAACCAGTGAAACGGGGCTAATGAATACCAGTACAGCAGCCCCCAGACGCCGGCAGGATGAAAATATGCCGTCGCGGTGACGCGATGGCCCGGCGCTTCGGGCTTCAATTCAAACTCCAGTACGCCGGCACCCGGCGCCTTCATCTCCATCAGCAGTGTCAGCCGGGTTTCGGGTTCTACCGCGATGACTCGCCACGCATCAATGGTATCGCCGACGCGCACCTCGGTGGGATGGCGCCGCCCACGACGATAGCTGGGTCCACCGATCAACCAGTCGATGACACCCCGGATTACCCAGAGACTGTTGAGATAGTAATAGCCCTGATGACCGCCGATCGCGGTGATCTGGCGCCACAGTTCGGCCGCTGGTGCGGTTGCGCTTGCGCTGCCTCCTGCGCGCTTGGCGTAGAAGCCATACTCGGGGTGGTAATTGCGACACATCATCGAGCCTTCTACCCAACGGGCCGGAATCTGTTGCCTGGACTCCGCATCCAGTGTGGCACGCACCGATTCCTTGAAGGTCAGCAGCGACAGGGGAATCAACTGGCGGATCGGCGCATCATTCGCCACCACGTCCTGTTTGAGCCCCTCGATCAGGGCCCGCGCAATGTTGGTTGGCACCGAGGTCACCAGGCGCAGCCAGTAAGACGACAGGCGCGGGCTGAGAACCGGGACCGGGATGATGAGCGGACGCCGCCCGACCACTTCCCCGTACTGGCGCATGATCGCTTCATAGGTCAGCACCTCGGGCCCGGCGACATCATAAGACTTGCCTGCCGTCGCTTCGAAATAGGGTACCCGCAGCAGGTAGTCGAGCAGGTTATCCAGGGCGATCGGCGATGAACGGGTGCGGACCCAGCGCGGCGTAACCATGACCGGGAGGTGATTGACCAGGTCGCGAATGACTTCGAAGGCCGCGGAGCCGGGCCCGACGATCATCCCGGCGCGAATCTCGGTGACCGGCACTTTCCCGGCACGCAGGCGCTCACCGGTTTCCTCGCGTGAGCGCAGATGCTCGGAAACCGGATTGGACGGAATCAGACCGCCAAGATAGACGATTCGCCGCACGCCGGCCTGCTCCGCCGCGCGCCGAAAGTTCTCGGCCGCCTCGAGATCGAGGTGGGCAAAATGCTGGCCCGCCGCCATGGAGTGGACAAGATAGTACGCGACGTCGACGCCCGACAGGGCTGGCCCCAGGCTTTCGGGCTTGAGCGCATCGGCCTCGACCAGTTCCACGCCCTGCCAGCCCCTGCCCTCCAGCACCTCCCGGTTTCGCGCGCTCGCACGCACCGGGCGCTGCAACTGGGCAAGCCGGGCCACGAGGTGGGTGCCGATGTAACCGCTGGCGCCGAACACCAGCACCCGTCCCGGCAAACCGGCTGGCTCAGCCATGCGAACCCTGAGCCGCACGCAGGTCCACGCGACGTACGTCCGGTCTCCGCCGCAACGTCACTGGTTTCCCTCGTCCGCGAAACAGCGTCTGTCTCAAAGCGGTCGCGCGAGAACCGGCCACGGCCAGAGTTAGCCATGGCCGAAAACGCACTGTAGGTAATCTGCTTTGCACGCTATTCAATACCTCAGTTCAATATTTGAGTGCCCTTCATGGATTTACCGCCGCCCGCCGAGAAATCCGGGCTGGTCCAATGGAGTTCAGGCCAGGTGATCCCGATAAATATCGGCCCGCGTGGGTGGCAACACGTTCCCTGCGATCATTGCCCGCTTTGTCGCGACGGTTTGATAAATACGCATCGCACCCAGATCAAAGGTACGAGCCACCGCGGCAATATAGACGAGCCACATGCGATAGCGCTCGACGCCGACCTGCTCGATCGCTGCGTCGCGCTGGGCAAGCAGGCGCTCGTACCACAGCCGGCAGGTCCTGCCGTAGTGGGGACGCAGATTCTCGACATCGTAGACTTCCAAGCCACACCCTTCCATGACCTGGACCGTGTGACCGATGTCATCGAGCTCAGAGCCGGGGAAGATATACTTCAACAGCACACCGCGAGAGGCACTGACCCGGCCGGCGGTCTTGGCGTTGAGCTTGCCCCGCCGCGTGATGCCATGATTGAGAAAAATACCGTGATCATCCAGCAGCGACAACACCTTCCTGAAGTAGTCAGGATAGTTGGCGATGCCGATATGTTCGTACATGCCGATGCTGGAAATCTTGTCGTAGCTGCCTTCCAGGGATGCGTAATCCCGAAGCGATACCTGGACGCGGTCCTGCAGGCCGAGCCTGGCAATCTTTGCGAGCGTATAGTCGTATTGCCGCTGTGACAGCGTGACGCCTTCGGCCCTTACACCATAGTGCTGTGCGGCGTGACACAGCAGGGCACCCCAGCCGCTACCGATATCGAGAAAACGATCACCGGGTTTCAGACGCAGCTTGCGGCAGATCAGGTCGAGTTTGTCCTGCTGGGCCTGGTCGAGCGAATTCGACCAGTCCGTGAAATAGCCGCAGGAGTACACCATCTGGGCATCGAGAAACAGCGCGTAGAACTCATTACTGACGTCGTAGTGGAACTGTATCAGTTCCTTATTCTTGCGTTTCTGCTTCGAATAGCCGGTTTCATCGCCACCATAACGGTGGGAGAGCCTGGCAGCCGGCTCAGAGGCAGTGAGCAGCGGCAAGATGCTGCGCCAGGGAAAGCCCCTGCGCAGACGGCGACGAACCACCTGTCCGCCGATTCGCTTCCGGTGCGCCTGAACGAGCTCCAGAAAGAACATGAAATCGGCACCATGTACGTCAATGTGTTCGCTGGCATACAGCCGATACAGGGTCTCCAGCGACGGGCGTCGCAGCAGAGCACCGACAACGCCGGCGTCGTCTACAGACAGGAAACGCTCCCGATCCGCGTTGGTGCCCAGCGGCACGATAGTGCCCTCCCAGAGTCGAACGGATACGGGAAGATCCAGTGCGCCGGCGACATGCTGGATGATACGTTTTGCCGCGGTCAGCCGCTGCTGGTCAGAAAAGATGTTGAACATGGAGGAACTCCGCAAACTGAGTGGATAGTGCCATCAGTACGTGTCAGGTATCGCCGTCGAAGCACATGCCTTTACCCAGAAAGCCAAACTGTCCGCAACCCTTGGCATCGGCTCTCTTGGCGTGCCCCAGCTTTCATGCACACCCAATTTGGGCAGCATGATGGAACTCAGGGACGAAAATGGCAAGCGAACGGCTGTTCACCCGCGACTTCCGGCTGAAGCCGCTCCGGTTTAAGCGGCAGCGGGATATTCCGTAACCTGCACTGCAGCGGTCTGGATCGACGCACACCGGGCAGGGTTTGAGCGCGGGCCTGCAGCGTTAGGCCCACCCAATCACACTCTGCGTCGCCCACGGCAACAATGCCCGGATAACCGTCTGCTGTGACTCTGTCCGCCTCCCCCGGGGTTTCATGGAAGCGCCCGGATGGTCCTCGCCATGAGCCGGACACCTCACGGCCAGCGGCCGGTCTTTGGGTAGCTTCCCCATCGTTTCCTGACGCGCAGCGGCAATTTTCCCGAGGCAAACGGCCTGCCAGAAACCGGGAACGGACGCGCAGCGCCGCATCCCAGATCGCCTCCCAGTGCATCCCAGAAAGCGGCTTGCGCCCGAGCTCGAACTGGATGTCATCTGTCAGTCTGTTATGCCGAACGAATTCTTCGTACCAGAGCGTGGAAATACAGACGCCGGGCGGAACACGAAACCCCGCTTGCGCCAGTTTCTCCAGCCGAACAGCCTTGGCGCCGACTCGTGCTTCTCCGGCCTCCGCAGCATCGATGAGTGGAACTACCCCTCGCGGGGAGGAATCCATTCGTTCACTTCCTGGAAGCGGACAACATGGAGGTAACGGAGAATCTCCACCATGAACAAAGCCGTAGTTTGTGCATCCAGGAATGCCTTCATATAAGGATGACGATCCAAAAGAAGCTTCACCCACGGCTCAGCGTCAGGTCGACGCTCAATCCGTATCGCACGGCCTGTGGCTGTTACCGCTTCAAGCTGCGTGATGTCAGACTGACACAGGGAGCGATTATCGATAAGCATGGCGACCCTGTCACATTCTGTAAGCAGGCGGAATTTGCGCGTTGTTACAGGCGTCGCGAACACCATCGCTTTCAGGTCGTGTGTCGCTGCAAAAGCAACCAAAGACCCATACGGTTGTCCACCGCCCTGCGTGCAGAGAACCGCATACGGTTGTCCGTCAACCAAGGATCGAATACGTTCGTGCAGCTCAATGTGTTCGATAGAGTGGCTAGTTCCCATCAGAGCATTACTTCCTGCGACAGGTTCCTCAACATCATGCATGGAGCTTCCCCTTTGCCCGCAGGGACAGGATATGTGTTTGCCATCGCCAGCCATGCGGGCACACAGTTCTGACGTTCGACCCCAGAAGGCATGCCTGGCAGCTGCGGTTGCGTTAACAGACAGAAAAAAGGCCTAGAACTCAGCTGACCGTTACAACGTGAGTCTCACCAGACGCGGTAACAGCAGGAGACCTAGGCCTTGGCACGCCATAATACGCTGTTCGCCCGATTACTCAAATGCGTCCCGAGACATGCATGCGAGACTCTGGTACGTGAGCACCGATCGGGGCGTCAGTTGCCTACAGAAGGCCGGCTCCAGCTTCAGCACCCGGTCGAATACGCGCTTGCGGATGTCGGCCACGACCCGCTCCCCGATCCAGGTGACCAGATACACACGGGCCGCCACCGACCCGCTGCTCAGGCCGTAAGCAACGACGCGCCGCAGCACAAGGCCGAAGCCAAGCACGGCACCGGCCGCGATCACCAGTGCGCCGGCCAGCGCGGCACGGTAGCGGCGCAGGAAGGAAAGCAGCTGTCCGAGCAAGCGCAGATTGCGGTTACCGGGGCGCTCTTCCGCGCTTCGGGCCCCTCGAACCCCGTATCGGGCTCTGCAGTCCAGCCCGGGTGGCTGGCGTGTGCGCATCATACTGGCGCGGAAGCACACACAGGCCCAAACGGCAGGGACACGGGCGGCTGCGCGGGTGAGAGGAAGGATGCCAGGTCCTTGCGCAGCGCGCCGAGACGGTCCTCGAACCTTGCACGCTGTTTGTGAGTGAGCGTCGTCCCAAGTTCGTCCAGCAGCAGGACGAACTCATATTTGGCGATGCGCCACAGTTGCCGGTATTCAGCGGATCGACCGTCCTGTTGCACCCACCAGTCGTTGAGGTACCGACGCAGGGCCCTGGCGCTCGTACCGGCCTCGAGCATTCCCAGCAGTCTGTCCGTTTGCTGTGCCCGATAGGCCAGCCAGGGAGCACTGAGATCGGGGATGCGCTTCAGCGCCTCGCTTATCTGCTGCCGCTGGTTTTCATTCAGTTTTCCGGTCCAGGTTTCGATCCGGTCGATGAACCGCTTCTCACGGGACGCCTCCCGGCGCTCCGGGTCCGGATCGAGGTACTGCTCGACGGCATCTTGCTGGCGCTGCGCCCTATACTCAGCGAGGTGTCTGACCTGCGCGGCATCCAGGGTGGTGAGCAAGGGCACCGACAGGTCAACGGCGAGGCGCGCATGCCGCTGCGAGAGGAGCAAGGCACCGTCGAGCAGACACGCCGCGCCGATCGAACTGTCCGCCTGCCTGACAATGCGTCCGGCCAGATCCAGGTAGGCGATGACAAGGGGCAGCTCTTCTTCCCGGTGGCGCTGGAGCGTGCTCGCCAGCACAGGCCGCCAGTCCTCGCGTTGAGGGGCGCTGGCATCAACCGTCCGCCGGACGTAGTACTCGAGCAGCCAGTCCGCATTGCGGTAGGCGAACTCCGTGCGGCTGCAGGCGGAGACGAGCAGGTTGAGCAGTGCAATGACGACCAGGCGTACCATCGGCTGATTATTGGGGGCAACACTGCCTGTGACAGTCCCGACTGCGGCGGCTTCCATACGGATCGTGTGGACCGGAACCGGGGCATCGGTCGGACAGCACCTGTTCTGGCGTCGTCCCGATATCCGGGCCTGGCGCAGGCCCATCAGGGTAAGCAGATCCTGACGCAGGCTGTGCATACCCTCCAGAGGGTAACGTGCCTTGATCCGGGGAGAGTCCCGCCCCGGATGTGGCAACGGGCGGGAATAGAACCAGGGCGGGGACGAACGCGCGAAGCGTAATCAGAGCCATCGGTTTCTTCCTGAAGATGAGAAGGAGAGTCGTCGCGGTCAACAGCAAAACGCCCATCGCGGTGAAGTCGCCGGACGGCGGATGCCGTTCCGGCAGTTTCTCGAGATGCTTACCGCAGATACTGCCAAGCGGGCACAGAAGCACTAGAATCGCGGTGATGACAGTCAGCACCTGTATGATCCGGTTGTGCTGTTATGAAACTGACGCATGTCGATTTGGCCACATGGAGTGACTAAAGTTCCGATCGACTGCGTCAAGACATTAGTGCAGATACCGATTGGAGACATTCCGAAATCATGCTGAGCCTCATTGAGATCGTTCTTCTACTGGCGGCCAACGGCTTCTACGTGGCCGCGGAGTTTGCATTGGTCAAGGCGCGCGGCTTTCGGCTGGAAAGCCTCGCTGACAGCGGCAACCGTACCGCAGCACTGACGGTGCGTATCCAGCGGAACCTGGAGGTTTATCTTGCTGCGTGCCAGCTGGGCATCACTATGGCTTCACTGGGACTCGGCTGGGTCGGCGAACCTGCTGTCGCTGCATTACTGGAACCGGCCTTCCGTGCCGCGGGAGTGCCAGAACACACATTACACGCGGTGGCTTTTCTGGTCGGCTTTTTATTGTTCTCCTCGCTGCACATTGTCATCGGTGAACAGGTGCCCAAGACTTTCGCGATTCGCAAGGCCGAGCCGGTCTCGCTGTGGGTCGCCTATCCGCTGCACATTTCCTACCTGCTGGTCTGGCCTTTGAACTGGGTACTGAACCGAGCAACACGCGGCATACTGGCGGCATTTGGCGTCGAGGAGGTCAGCCACGCAGATGTGCTGACTGACGCGGAACTGAAAGGGCTTGTCGCCACCTCCAGCGAACATGGCGAACTCGAAGAGCAGAAGGCCGGCATGCTTAAAAACCTGTTCGAGTTCGATCGACGCATGGTGAGCCGGGTGATGATTCCGCGAAGTTCGGTCGTAGTCCTTGATCTCGCCGCCAGCCCGGAGAAGAACGCGGCCATCATCCGGGATAGCGGGCATTCGCGGTTTCCCGTCGTGGACGGCGGTCTGGATAATATCATCGGCCTGGTCCTCGCCAAAGATCTCTACGCGGCCATGCTGTCAGGCGAACAAGAACCCTGGCGCGAACTCGCCCGTTACTGCCGTCAACCGATCGTGGCACCCGAAAGTCAGCTGGTTGCACATGTCTTCGACACCATGCGAGCCCGGCGGGCACATATGGCGTTCGTGGTCGACGAATACGGCGAGCTGACAGGAATCGTAACGTTGGAAGATCTGCTGGAAGAGATCGTTGGTGAAATCCAGGACGAGACCGATGCCGAGCAGCCGGCTGCGCCGATCGTGACGTTTGAGGATCATTGGGAGGCATCCGGCCTGGTATCGATCAGTGACGTAGAACGCGCTATCGGATTGACGGTACCGGATGAACTGGATGCGAACACGCTTTCCGGGCTTTTCATGCAGCGCCTGGGGCGCATGCCCGAGGCAGGCGACGTGATCCTTGAAGCCGGATTCAGGTTGCAGGCATTGTCCATCATCGGTCGGCGAGTCGGCGAGATCCGGATCGACACCTTACCAGACGCGGCGAACGCCGGCGAGCAGAAGCCGAATGAGGATTTCGACAGCGTCGACGAAACTGACCAGAGGGACCCTGGCGCCTGAGCAGCGCCGCCGGTCGAGGACCGACTGCCCGCGGCGGTATCGTGCCGACTTGCGGGCTCCTTAGCCGAAACCGACCAGTACCGTTGCAGACCGGAGGTTTGAGCGCCAGCGGATGCATTGCTTTACACGGATCGTCAACTCTGTTCCCTTACGGCGCTTTGTGAAAACTTGCCGGAAACTGTTCAAGCGAAAAGCCCCACAACCATGGCAGGACTGCCGAGACGCCCAGCACAATCATCATGATTCCGAGTATATTCAGCCAGAAGCCGGCCCTTGCCATCTGCGGGATCGACACACAGCGGCTCGCATATACAATGGCATTGGGTGGCGTCGCCACCGGCAGCATGAAGGCGAACGATGCTGCCAGCGCCGCTCCAACCATCGGGCCGTAGGGATGAATACCGGCGCCGGCGGCGAGACTGGCGAAGACCGGCAGCAACATACTCGCCGTGGCCGTATTGGACGTGAGCTCAGTCAGAAAGATCGTCACCGTGGAGACCATCAGCACAATAAGGATCGCGTTCGCGCCCTGGAAGACCGAAAGCTGCTGGCCAATCCATGCGGTAAGACCACTTTCCTGAAAACCATGGGCAAGCGCGAATCCGCCACCAAACAGAATGATCACGTCCCAGGGAATCTTTACCGCCGTTTTCCAGTCGAGCAGAAACTCACCGCGCGCGAGATTCGACGGAATCATGAACAGCAGCAGGGCGCCCGTCATTGCGATCGTCGAATCATGAACCCGCGTCAGCGCCGAGAGATCGACCAGGCCGCGCAGAATCCAGGCACTGGCCACGGCGACAAACACCATCAGTACCCGGCGTTCCTCTTTCGAAGCGGGGCCGAGCCGCTGCAACTCGTCCTCTATGTATGCGTCGCTTGTGGCAAGGTGTTTCATCTCACTTCTGAAGGCGATACGCGTCAGGTAGAGCCAGCACAAGAGCAGCATGACCAGCGACAGCGGCAAGCCGAACGCCAGCCAGGCGCCAAAGCTGATGCGCTGGCCATATAAGGTCTCGACGACACCCGCTAACACGGCATTCGGGGGCGTACCAATCAACGTGGCAACACCTCCAATAGAGGCCGCATAGGCGATACCCAGCATCAGTGCCGTCGCGAAACAAGCCTGCGGCGGTTGCGCACCCGGCGTGGCGACCCGAGCGTCCCCTGCCGCCATTGTCTGACTGACAATTGCCGTTCCCATCGGCAACATCATCATGGCCGTCGCCGTATTACTGAGCCACATGGAAAGAAACGCGGTCGCCAGCATAAAACCCAGCACAATACGCTCCGGCCGGTTTCCCACCAGGCGCAGAATGTGCAGGGCGATGCGCCGGTGAAGACCCCATTTTTCGATGCCTGCTGCTATCCAGAATCCGCCCAGAAACAGATAAATCAGGTGGTTGGCATAGTTGGCGGTCGTATCCGCCGACCCCATAATCCCGAGGGCAGGAAAGAGCGCAATGGGAATGACCGCCGTGGCGGGAATGGGAATCGCCTCGGTGATCCACCAGATCGCCATCAGCACCGCCACGGCGGCAACTGCCAACGCTTCCGGTGGCATCGCTTTCGGCAGGGGAAGCATATACACCGCCAGAAAGCACGCCGGCCCGAGCAGCAAACCCAGGCCTTGCCGGCGGCTGAAGCCAGGGCGGTTGTTATCAGAGTGAGACACAGCTTACCGCTCGGCCGCGATTCCTGGAACCCGTGTAACAGCGCGGGGCACATCCCATACCCGTTGGGTGTTCAGAGTTTATCGAGGTTTGCACAAATACTGAACCACAGGCAGCAGCGGGCTTACCTGAGCTTTGCGCCCCCTGTTGCGAAGCTCACGACTCGCGCCCTATGATTGGCCGTTATGGAGAACCAGAACCCGATTGTGGAGCTACAGGAGTGGACCGCCACCCTGACCGCGTCCGTCAGCCGCGTCGCAATACAGATTCTCGAACATCTGCCCGCGGTTCTGGGGGCCGTGGTGCTGTTGTTTGCCGGGTGGGGGGTTGCGCGGCTGTTACGCTATACAACCGAGAAGATTACCGAAAAAACCGTTGTCCGACTCGCGCACACCCGGCCGATGGACACCCGCGTCGAGCAACCGCGTTCCTACAGTGCGGCGCCAACGGTTGCCAGCCGCATCGTATTCTGGGTGGTGCTGCTGTTCTTTGTGCTTGCCGCGGCTGAGGTTCTCGAACTGGAGCTCATATCGGGTGTCCTCAGCGGCATAACCGCCTACGTTCCACGACTGCTGGCCGGTCTCCTGATTCTGTTTATCGGCCTGTGGTTTGCCGAGGTAACGCGGGCCGTCCTCAGCCGTACCAGCACGAAGATTGGTATCGAGCAGGGCGAGGTCCTTGGACGCCTGGGTCAGATACTGGTCCTGCTGATCGTGTTTTCTGTCGCCGCCGGACAGATCGGCATCGACAACACCCTGCTGGTCGCCCTGGTCGCCACGCTCTTCGGCGTGATGTTTGGAGCGATTGCACTCGCCTTCTCCTTCGGCGCGAAGACGACCATCGCCAATCTGCTGGCCGCCCAGTCGATCGCCCAAACCTACAGTCCGGGCGACATCATACGCATCGGCGATATCGAGGGGAAACTACTGCGCATCACGCGGACGAGCCTCATCGTGGAGACGCCCGACGGGCAGACGCTGATTCCGGCCAAGCGATTCAGTGAACAGGAATCGGTGCACATTTCCCGGGTCGGCCCGACATGAACCCGGATTCCCGTCTGAGCACGGCGTTCCTGAGAGACCATCCCGCCGCCGCCGCGCGCGCACTCGAGGACTTTCCGGCCGAAAGCGTAGCGAAATTGCTGGCGGCCGCGAGTCCGCTGACGGCAGAGCACATCATCGAGCATTTTTCGCCGGGTTTTGCCGCGAGCTGTCTCGCCGCCATCGAACCACTGGCGGCTGGCCAACTGTTCGCCCAGCTCCTGCCCGATTTTCAGATCCTGCTGTTGCGTCAGCTCGATCGCGATAGACGCGAGGCCTTGCTGAGCGCGCTGCAACCGGACCTGGCGGCATCGCTACGACTCCTGCTTCCCTATCTTGACGGTACCGCCGGCGCCCTCATGGAAGCACCGCTGGCAAGCGTGCCGGAGGAACTGTCGGTTAGGCATACCCTGAAACGCATCAAGCGGATACGACGTGGCATGAAGTTCTATATTTATGTCACCAATGCAAAGGGGCAGCTTGTGGGCGTATTGACGCTGCATGAACTGATCAATGCGCAGCCAGCCAGCAACATCAGTCAGGTGATGCACCGACATGTGGTCAGCCTCTCCCCCACGCAGTCGCTACGCACCGTTATCGACAGTCCCTACTGGCAGGAATACCACGCGCTGCCTGTCACGGACGAAAATCAGGTCCTGCTCGGCGTGATTCGTCAGAAAGCCGTGCGCCGCTTCGAGGAACGGTCAGTACAGGTTGATACCCTCGGCGGTGGCCTGGGAACCTTCATGGCCGTGGGTGAACTGTTTTCCATTACGGCAGGGCACCTGCTGTCTGCATTAATCGCTACCGGCACGTCGCTGACGCGGCGAGATCCCCGTGACTGACCTGCGCGCCGTCTCGCGCGCTCTGGCAGATGCCTTTGTCGACCAGTTTCCCCAGGAGGCAACCGAGGTGCTGGAGTCGGCACCCGTTCCCGAGATCGTCCAGCTGCTGCAGACGCAGTCCCCGGAACGGGGGGCACGAATCCTGGGCCGCATATCGACGGCGCTTGCGACGACGGCGTTGCAACAGCTGAAACCGGGCTTTGTCCGGCGGATTCTGGGTGCCATGGATCCGGTCCGCGCAGCGCTGCTGCTCAGCAGCCTGGATCCGGAAAGCCGGGAACTACAACTGGACAAACTGGATGCAGGACTGGCAAGAGAACTGCGCGACCTGATGTCCTATCCGGAAGCAAGCGCGGGGCGTTTGATGCAACCGCGCGCGCCCAGCCTCCCCGCTCGCCTGACGGTCAAACAGGTGCTGAACCGGTTACGGCGGTTTCCCGCGCGTGATACCGCCGTTCTCGTGGTGACAGATGACAGCGGCAGGTTGCTCGGCCTGGTGGATCTGGTGGACGTTGTCGGTGCGGCCCCCGCCACTCGCCTGGAGACACTTGTGCACATCAGCACGACGGTTCGCGTCAACGCACTGACACCGCGGGAGGAGATCATCGATCTATTCTCGCGCTATCGCCTGCGCCTGCTCCCGGTTGTCGATCTCGAAGACCGTCTCCTCGGTGTCATCCGCCAGTCCACCGTCATCCAGGCCGCCCAGGAAGAAGCCGCAACGGATATGCAGGCCATGGTCGGCGTAAGCCGTGATGAACGCGCGCTGTCCTCACCTCTGGTCGCGATGCGCAAACGCCTTCCCTGGCTCAATATCAATCTGCTGACGGCCTTTCTCGCCGCTGCAGTCGTTGGACTGTTCGAGAACACCATCGCGCAATTCACGGCGCTGGCAGTGCTGCTACCGGTTGTCGCCGGCCAGTCCGGGAACACGGGCGCGCAGGCTCTCGCCGTCATCATGCGCGGGCTTGCGCTGCGAGAGATCCGGCTGCGTCACTGGCAGCGGGTGCTCCTGAAGGAAGTACTCGCGGGTTCGCTGAACGGGATGGCGATTGCAGTCGTGACAGGACTGGGCGTGTTGCTCTGGAGTCACTCGGCGGGCCTCGCCCTGATCATTGGCGTTGCGATGGTCATATCCATGGCGCTGGCCGGCCTTGCCGGCGCGGCGATTCCACTGGTGTTGACACGTCTCGGCCAGGATCCCGCCCAGTCGGCCTCTATCATTCTCACCACGGTGACCGACGTTGTCGGTTTCTTCAGTTTCCTCGGGCTGGCAACCCTGTTTTCCCGGCTATTGTGAGGCGGGTATCGGGCTGTTCGTGGCGTTGTTTCTATGGAACACTGGACCGAATATACGCGGTTCCTGACGGCACTGCTGGTCATTCTCGATCCGTTTATGGCGGTACCGATCCTGCTTGGCTTGACGCAGGATTACACGGATCGACAACGTGCGCGGGTCGCATCCATAGCCGCGGCGACTGTCGCCGCGGTGCTCATTGCCGCGGCGCTTACCGGCGAACAGTTGCTGTTGTTCATGGGGACCAGTCTGGCATCCTTCCGGGTCGGGGGCGGCCTCATTCTCCTGCTCATGGCACTCGCCATGTTGCGCGCCGAACCGGACACCCTCAGGGTAAGCAGCGCGGATACACACCCCTCTGAGGCAGCATCCGGTATCGCGGTCGTGCCACTGGCGATACCCCTGCTGGCCGGCCCCGGCGCCATCAGTACCGTGATCATCCAGATGCACCGCCCCGGCGTACCCTTGCACCCCTGGATCATTATTGCCTGCATCCTGCTCGTGTGTCTCGTCCTGTGGACCGTCCTGCGGCTCGCGGCACCCATCGGAAATGCGCTGGGGCGTCTCGGCATCAATATTATCAACCGTCTGTTTGGCCTCATCCTTACCGCCATTGCCGTCGAGATCATGGCCAATGGACTCAAGGCGCTGTTCCCGGTGCTTGCAGGTTAATACCCTGAAAACAGTTCCACTGTGTTATCGTCTGCCTGCATATCGCCATCCTGGGATTCCTGCAGTGGCTCATCCTCGTTCATACCGCATTCCATGCCGCGAACTTCGCTCCCTGTTTTCAACTGAAATCGTGTTTTGCGCGCCAAGGCGTTGGTCGCATCCCCTGCTGGTGTCGGCACGCGAAATGAACGCCCTGGAAGCACTGACATTGATACAGACAGGGAAGAGGAAACCCGTACCGGTAATACTGTTTGAGAGAGAATATTGGCAGCGCGTCATTCACTTTAGAACACCGTTGGACCATAGTACCCAAGGTGTGGCAGGGATGTTCGGCACATGCCTGGCCGCTCCTCGAGGAGGACCATGAAATGAAGAGATTCAAGGATGTTCTTTGCGTGGTGGAAACCGGAGAGGCATGTGAGCCTCTCCTGGAACGTGCCGTCACGCTGGCGCAGAACAATCAGGCCAGCCTTACGGTCATCGACGTAGTGGAACGTGTGACTGTCGGTATTGGCATGCCGGAGGGTGGTCCTATCTCAGCCGATCTTCAGGCAGCGCTGGTAAGCACCCATACGCAGAGTCTGGAAACCTTGGTCGATCCGTATCGCAAACGGATCAGGATCCGGACCAAAGTGCTGCAGGGCACGGCTTTTCTGGAAATCATCCGCGAGGTGTTACGCAACGGGTTCGACCTGGTCATCAAGGTCCCCAAGACCCTGGACTGGTTGGGTCGTTTGTTTGGCAGTGACGATATGCATCTGTTGCGCAAGTGCCCCTGCCCGGTCTGGCTCATCAAGCCTGAGGCGCCAAAAGCCTACCGGCGCATCCTGGCGGCGGTTGATGTCGACGAAGGGTATCCGCCGGCGGAGCTGGAAACGCGGTATGCGCTGAACCAGCAGATTCTTGAGATGGCCAGCTCCCTGGCGCTGTCCGACTTTGCTGAGCTCCACATTGTGCATGCCTGGGAAGCGATTGGTGAGAGCGCCATGCGCGGCGCATTTATGCATGCGCCAGAGGAAAAAATCATTGCCTACGTCGAACAGGTCAGGCGGCATCACCAGGCGAGTCTTGATGCGCTTATGCGTGAGGTGACCACCAGTCTGGGGCCGGACGCTCTGGATTATCTCAAGCCCCGGACGCATCTGGTGCATGGATCGGCTGGCAAAGAGATTCCGGCGCTGGCTAAACGGATCCAGGTCGACCTTGTTGTCATGGGGACCGTGGCCCGCACTGGCGTTGCCGGATTCATCGTCGGCAATACGGCGGAAACAATTCTGAACCAGATCGATTGTTCGGTGCTCGCGATCAAGCCCCCCGGCTTTGCAACGCCGGTCGCGCTGGAGGATTGAACACGCGTAGAGACCTTTCATCTCGGCGGGCACGCTGCTGGCGCTGCAGGGTCAGAGGCAGGGCGTAATAACGGGCGTGATCGGGCAGATCGTGGTGCAAGGCGGTGTCGAACAGTGTCACCTGCGGCAAACCCGGCCACAGTACACGGGCAAGCTTGAACAGCTCCTTACTGCGAGCCGGAACGGCTGCCCCGCCGCCGCAGCACGGTCTTCTCCAGTTCCACCAGCAGAAACAGCAGTACGCCGAACAGCAGGATGCGCCCCCAGGCCTCCCAGCCGATGGACGCCGTGCCAAAAAAGGTCTGCATCAATGGCAGGTAGGTGAACAGCAGCTGGAACAACAGCACACTGGCGATCGCGACCAGCGCGTAGCGGTTGCCGAACAGTCCCTGCCAATTGAGTACCGACGCGGTGAGAAAACGGGTGTTGATCAGGTAGAAGGCCTCGGCGACCACCAGTGCGTTGACTGCGACGGTACGCGCCATGTCCAGTTCGGTCCCCTGCAGGCGCTCCCACAGGAACAGTCCGAAGGTACCGACCACTACCAGCACCGACACGAACAGGATGCGCCACACCATGAAACCGGTCAGCAGCGGTTCACCGGGCCGTCGCGGGCGGCGCTGCATCAGGTCGGCCTCGCCGGCCTCGAAAGCCAGCGACAGCGCCAGAGTGACCGCAGTGATCATGTTGACCCACAGAATCTGTGCGGCGGTGACCGGCAGCATCCTGCCGAGGGCGACGGCGGCCAGGATGGTCAGCGCCTCGCCGCCGTTGGTCGGCAGGATAAACACAATGGACTTCTTGATGTTGTCGTAGACGGTGCGGCCTTCGCGCACCGCGTGGGTGATGGAGGCGAAATTGTCGTCCGCGAGCACCATCTCCGCCGCCTCCTTGGCCGCCTCGGTGCCCTTCAGCCCCATCGCCACCCCGACTCCGGCACGTTTCAGCGCCGGGGCATCGTTCACCCCGTCGCCCGTCATGGCGACCACCTGGTCGCGGGCCTGCAGCGCCTGCACCAGGCGCAGCTTGTGCTCCGGGCTGGCACGGGCAAAGACGTCCACGTCCAACACCCGCTCGCGCAACGCCTGATCGTTCAGCTGCTCGAGGTCGGCCCCGGTGAGCACATGGCGGCCATCACCTATGCCGATCTGGCTGGCGATGGCGGTGGCGGTACTCGCATGGTCGCCCGTGATCATTTTCACGGCGATGCCGGCAGAATGGCACTCGGCCACCGCCGCGATGGCCTCGCTGCGCGGTGGATCGATGATGCCGACGAGGCCCAGCATCACCAGGTCGTCAGCGACGTCGTCGAACGTCAGGGTCTGCTGCTGCGGGCCTGCGGCACGGGCGGCGATGGCCAGGACGCGCTGGCCGCGCATGGCGATGTCCTCCACCCGTGCCAGCCAGTAGTCGAGGTCGATGGCAGTGTCACCATCCTCGCTGCGCTGCCAGCGGCAGCGGCTGAACAGCACTTCGGGGGCTCCCTTCAGATACACATGGCGCTGACCGGCGTGGTCATGATGCAGGGTAGCCATGAACCTGTGCTGTGACTCGAATGGGATGATGTCGTCGCGGGGCATTTCCTCGGCGAGCCGCTCCGGATCCAGCCCGGCCTTGCGACCCAGCACCACGAGTGCGCCCTCCATGGGGTCGCCATCGACCCGCCACTGGTCATCCTGCTGCAGCAGGCGGGCGTCGTTGCACAGCACGCTGGCGCGGCACAGCTCCTGCAGCACCGGGTGGTAGCCGGGCGACTCGTCCCGCTGGTCGCTGGTAAAACCGCCGTGGGGGTCGTAGCCGACACCGCTGACGTCATACAACCGCCGGCGGGTGGCCACCGCCTGCACGGTCATCTCGTTGCGGGTCAAGGTGCCGGTCTTATCCGAGCAGATCACCGTCACCGAGCCCAGGGTCTCCACCGCCGGCAGGCGGCGGATGATGGCGTTGCGCGCCGCCATGCGCTGCACGCCGATGGCCAGGGTGATGGTGATAATGGCCGGCAGCCCCTCGGGGATGGCAGCCACCGCCAAACCGACCGCCGCCAGGAACATTTCGCTCAGCGGGTAGCCGTGCATCCAGATGCCGAACAGGGCAGTGAAGACTGCGAGTGCCAGGATGGCACCAGTGAGGCCGCGCGCGAAGCGTGCCATCTGGCGGGTGAGCGGGGTGCTCATCGGCTCGACCTCGACCAGCATGGCACTGATGCGGCCGATCTCGGTCGCATCGCCGGTGGCGATGACCACGCCGGTGCCCTGTCCGTAGGTCACCAGGGTGCCGGAGTAGGCCAGGTTGCGGCGGTCGCCCAGCGGCGCGTCCTCGCGTACCGGCTCGCCATGTTTGTCTGCGGGGACCGATTCGCCGGTGAGGATAGCCTCGTCGACGCGCAACTCCCGCGTTGAGATCAGGCGCAGGTCGGCCGGAACCCGGTCGCCGGACTGCACGAACACCAGGTCGCCGGGCACCAGTTGCTCAGCCGGCAGGGTGCGGCGGTGGCCGGCGCGGATCACCGTGGCCTGCAGAGACAGCAGCCCGCGCACCGCGTCCAGGGCACGTTCCGCCTTGCCCTCCTGAACGAAGCCGATGATGCCGTTGATCAGCACCACGCCAAAAATCACACCGGCATCGACAACGTGATCGAGCAGCACCGTGACCGCCCCCGCCGCCAGCAGGATGTAGATCAGCAGGTTGTCGAACTGGGCGAGGAAGCGCGCCAGGGCACTCCGCGGCTTGGGTGGGGTAAGGCGATTGGGGCCGTATCGGGCCAGGCGCCGGGCGACCTCCGCGTCGCTCAGACCGGTAACTGAGCTGGCCAGCTCCGCCAGTGCCTGCTCAACGCTGCACGCATGCCAATGGGTTTTATGTTTCTCGATCATGCCAGCTTATGACCTGATTGCTGGCCACGGCGTGGGGAGAAGCTAAGGCGCATCCGCCGGGAGGTACTTTTCCAGCAGCGTGTTGATCTCCGCAAACGCCTGGCGACTGTCCTTGTGCAGCGAGAGTGACGTGCCGTCGAAGAGATAGATAAGCCCGAGCACCCGGGGCTCGGCGAGCCCGTAACCCGCATCGATCGCATCGATTGCGCCGGCATATTTTTCGGGAATGTCTTGTTCTCTCAAGCGAAACAGGATGCGTACGTCACTGCGCCCATCCTGATTGAAGTCCGATCGCTGGAACCGGGCCGGGAACACCGTCACGAGCTGCCGCGGATTGCTGTCGACATTGTCATACCAGCGCAACAGCGGCCTTGCCTGAAACGCGTCTGCCGTCACAGTGACCCAGAGAACCTGCCCGATCTCGCTCCCCTGGGCGAAGGTCGACTGATTGCACAATAAGGCAGAGGTTTCTTCGGTGGTCCGAAACTTAAGGCAATCCCGCAACCGGTATCCCTTCTGATACTGCAGCCGCGACCAGCCGGAACCGGTGCGCCGCAATAACACCATACCGCCCCCCAGCTCTGACTGGGGCTCGCAGCCTTCCATGTTCAACAACGCTTCCTGTTCATGCTCGGCTGCGAAGGTGCCGGAAAACACCTCCGCAACGGCGAATCCGGTCCTGTCTCCGGCGGATGATGTATACGACGGACATACTGCACAGCGGGCAACGCCATTGCGCATTTCGATCGGCCCCTGATCGCAGACGCCTCGCATCATCAGGCGCTCCGTCGTCATTGATACGCGTTCGACCAGACGCTGAAACACGGAGGGTTCCTCGTCTGCCGCCGACACTGTCTGCCACCCGAGTGGCATCCCCGCCAGCAGAAACAAGACCCCGACTGTGCGCATCCGCGCAAGAGAATGGCACACACGGTTACTGCGCCGTGCCGATTGCCGTTTGAAGTGTCCCCACCCACGACTACGCTTGTGCGTCAAC
>Ga0209536_100003856_pt1 | contig 23877 bp, 25 predicted proteins | sample DeeMarSeWOR28_12_FD_187461 | JGI IMG/M metagenome (GOLD analysis project Ga0209536, IMG submission 187461) | Marine sediment microbial communities from White Oak River estuary, North Carolina - WOR-2-8_12 (SPAdes) (version 2) | ecosystem: Environmental > Aquatic > Marine > Intertidal zone >...
CGAAACTAAAGGGTGCGGAAGAGAGGACTCGAACCTCCACGGGTGTTACCCCACTAGATCCTTAGTCTAGCGCGTCTGCCAGTTCCGCCACTTCCGCAGGAATGGGAGCGCGGAAAGTAGTCAAGCGAAGGGAGCTGTCAAGTCGACGGAAAAGGCCCCCTGAGACGGCCCGGAGCAGCGCCCTGAGTTGGTGGAGGGGCGTCGTCCGGCCGCCTGCAGGGGGCGTCAAAGCTCAGTTCATGGCAGTCGGCTCGCGGGCTGCCGGAACGCGGGAGATGATCTCTCCGATGGCCTCGCGAGTCGTACTAGCGAATCTCTCGGGCTTCACCTCGGCCGCTGACCAGCCGAGCCAAACGACCCGCATCGTGGTGGGGTCTTGGAGCATGACCACCAGCGTCTTCTCCTGGGACTGCCTGCTTACGCTCGAGACGTCGATGCTCGGAATCGTGTCAAAAACCGGCGCCGGACCTGGCGACGGCCATGAAGCTCGCCTCTCGCCGAGTTGCGGTCCTGGAAGCTCGTCCGACTGGAGAAAATCCCAAACCGTTTGGCTGCTCGAATAGGTCGCTTGCCCGTCGAGGCCGTCATCCGCAGGCCCTTCCCTCGCGTCGAGCGCGGTTGTGTCGCCGCTCAAGAGCACTTTGTAGCTCACGAAAAGGTCGGCGCTCGTTTCCGGTGCGTGCTCGTAGCCTTTCTCGAGCATGCCTCGATGGATGACGTTCTCGATGATGTCGTCGACCGCTCCCGTGCGGCCGACGGGGTGCTCGACGATACGATAGGTTCTGAAGCTCTCGGCTTCGAGAGCGTTCTGGTGACGAACCTGCATCGTGCTCTGGCAACCGATGACGAGGCCTACGGCCAGCACGGCAAGCGCGCGAAGCAATGTCAGGATCTTGGAGTTGAAAGTCGGGGAAAGCTGGATCATCGCGACCTCCTTCTACGGGTCCTGTCGGTGAACCTGTGCCGCGCGCATCACGTTGACTATTCAGATAATTTTGTCGTAGTATGTAGAAATAATCTACATAAGCGCGCCTTCATGCAGTGGCTGAACTACCATCACCTTCTCTACTTCTGGACCGTCGTCCGTGAGGGGGGAATTCAAGCAGCGAGCCGGCGGCTGAGGCTCGCCCATCCGACGGTGAGCGTGCAGATCAAGCAGCTCGAGGAATCGCTCGGCTACCCGCTCTTCGACCGGAGCCACCGTAAGCTGGAGCTCACCGAGGCGGGACATCTCGCGTACCGCTATGCAGACGAGATCTTTTCGCTTGGGCGCGAGCTCCTGGACGTGCTCGAGGGCCAGCCTGCCGGCCGGCCGCTGCGACTTTCGGTCGGCATCAGTGACGCCATGCCCAAGCTCGTGGTGCGAAACCTCCTCGAGCCTGCGCTGCGTCTTGCGACCCCCGTTCGGCTCGTCTGCTCGGAAGACCGCTTCGATCGACTGCTCGGTGGGCTTGGGACGCATTCACTTGACGTCGTGCTCGCCGACATGCCGTGTCCTCCCACGAGTGGGGTCAAAGCGTTCAATCACTTGCTGGGCGAGTGTGGTGTCACGTTCTTTGCGCATCCAAGCTTGGCCCCCAAGCTGCGCCGAGGCTTTCCGCAATCGCTCACGGGCGCGCCCATGCTGATGCCCGCTCAAGAAACCTCACTCGGCCGTGCCGTCGTGCAGTGGCTCGAGGGGCAAGCGGTGCGGCCGGAAGTCGTCGCCGAGTTCGAGGACAGCGCGCTCATGAAGACCTTCGGTCAGGACGGCATCGGCGTCTTCCCCACTCCGTCGGTGGTGGAGGTTGAAGTGAAGCAACAGTATGGCGTTCACGTCGTCGGCCGTACCGATGAGGTCCGGGCCCGCTTCTACGCAATTTCATCCGAGCGTCGGCTCAAGAACCCCGCGGTGAGCGCGATCTGCGACGCGGCGCGCGAGGAGCTCTTCGCGGATAGCTAGTCGCCGCGGTCCTCGAGAATCAACTTGATCAGCGAGTTCAGCGTCTGGTGCCCCTCGACCGCATGGCGCAAGGGAAGGGCGCCGTTGACCTCGTACCTGTTGCGGCGCCCCTCGCGCGTCCGTGTGACGTAACCGGCAGCCTCGAGCTCGGAGACGATCCGCTGGACCGCGCGTTCGGTGATTCCCACCTTCTCGGCGACATCCCGCATCCGCGCTTCCGGATCCTGCACCAAGCAGAGCACGACGTGCGAATGGTTGGTCAAGAAGGTCCAGGCCGCCTCCGGCGATTGGTCGTTGGTTTTAGGCTTCGCCATCGGCTTTCCCACCGCGCACGATACACGATCGAGATTTCCTGAGTCAAATCGCGTGTTAACGCCAAGGACTCAAAAATAACCAGCGTACCCCTTGCACGAAATAGAAAGGGCGATATATAAAACGCGAAATCAACTTCGCGAATAGGATCGCGCATGAAAGAAGCCCCGCCAGACTCCGAAGCCAAGCCCCGTATCGCCATCATCATGGGCAGCGCGAGCGACTGGCCCACGATGCAACACGCTGCGGAGGTCCTGCGTGAGCTGCGAATTCCGCACGAGGCCAAGGTCGTCTCGGCGCATCGGACCCCGGACCTCCTCTTCAGCTTCTGCGAGCAGGCAGAGGCCCGGGGAATCGAGCTCATCATCGCTGGCGCGGGTGGGGCCGCCCACCTCCCGGGGATGGCCGCGTCCAAAACCTTGCTTCCCGTCCTTGGCGTTCCGGTTCGCAGCCGCGCGCTGAACGGAATCGATTCACTTCTGTCGATCGTGCAAATGCCGAAGGGAGTTCCCGTCGGCACGTTGGCGATCGGTGATGCCGGGGCGGCCAACGCAGCGCTGCTCGCAGCCGCGATGCTCGCCCGGCACGACGACGCACTTCGAAGCCGACTGCATGCGTTTCGGTCGGCTCAGGCAGCACGAGTTTTGGAGGCCGAGCTATGAGCGGACTACTACCTGGAGCGACGATTGGAATCATTGGCGGCGGGCAGCTCGCCCGCATGATGACGCTCGAAGCGAGACGCATGGGATACCGCATCTGCGTCATGGCGCCGAACGCCAATGACCCAGCCGTACCGCTTGCCGACTGTTGGATCCCGGGCGCCATCGACGATGTCGAAGCCGGCGAGCTACTCGCCAAGTCGGCTGACGTCATCACGGTCGATTCCGAGCACGTCCCTGCATCACTGCTCGCGTATCTCGAGTTGCTACGACCCGTTCGGCCTTCGTCTCGCGTGCTTCGCATTGTCCAGGACCGGCGGGCGCAGAGGCAGTTCCTCGAGGGTATCCAAGCTCCGCAACCCTTGTGCGTGGCAATCGATTCACTGCACGACCTGCAGGAAAATGTGAACTTCGTCGGGTTCCCGTGCGTTCTCAAGAGCCGCCACGCCGGATACGACGGCAAGGGGCAGGCGGTGATTCGAAGTGAAACCCAGCTCGAGCAGGCCTGGAGCGCGATCGGTGCCCGCCCGGCAATGCTGGAGCAGTGGGTGCCTTTCGATGCAGAGATCTCCGTGCTTCTCGGGCGCAACCCGCGCGGCGAGATGCGAGTCTATCCCGTCGCACACAACGTCCATAGGCACCACGTGCTGCACGCGACCCTGGCACCGGCGCCGCTCCCGAGATCCGTCGAGCTCGACGCCATAAGCATCGCGAGCAGCATTGCAAACGCGCTCGAACACATCGGCATGTTGGCCGTCGAGATGTTCTTAGTTGGATCCGAGCTGCTGGTGAACGAGATTGCGCCGCGCCCCCACAACAGCGGACACTACACCTTCGGCGCCTGCGTCACCTCGCAGTTCGAGCAGCACGTTCGAGCGGTCCTTGACCTGCCACTTGGAGATCCCTCGCTCGCGCGTCCGGCGGTGATGATGAATCTGTTTGGCGACCTTTGGGGCGACGGCGACCCCGACTGGACGCCCATTCTCTCGCAGCCCGAAGCTCGTCTTCACTTGTACGGAAAAACCGAGGCGCGGCCGGGTCGGAAGATGGGCCACGTCCTCCTCCTCGACGAAGACCCGCATCGCGCCCTTCGGACCGGAGAGGCGCTGATCGAATCGCTCAGCCCCACCAGAAACGTCATCGCCTAGGAACATGGAGACCCAATGCATCAACTGATCGACACCGCGCTCGGAACACTGATGTCGCCGATGGTTTTGTTCTTCGTCCTCGGTTTGCTTGCCGCGTCGTTGCGTTCGGACCTCGCGATTCCAGAGCCGATCGGCAAAGGACTCTCGCTTTACCTCATGCTGGCCATCGGCTTCCGCGGCGGCGTCGAGCTCACGCACGGTCATGCTCTTGGCGCCAGCATTCTTTGGGCCTGCCTCGCCGCAGTGGCGTTGAGCCTAGCGCTGCCAGTACTGGGCTACCTTCTGCTCCGCAGCGTCACCAAGCTCGATCCGACGAACGCCGCGGCGGTCGCCGCGCACTACGGCTCCGTCAGCGTCGTGACCTTCGCGGCCGCGATGACGCTGCTCGAGCAGCGCGGCATTCCTTTCGAGGCCTATGTCGTAGCTCTGCTCGCGCTGATGGAAGCGCCCGCGATCATTTCGGGGCTATTCCTGTCGAAGAAGGGTCGAGACCCCGTCTCGGGCGAGGTCGATGCCGGGCATTTGCCGATGCGCGAGGTGCTCCTGAGCGGAAGCGTCGTGCTGCTTCTGGGCAGCTTCGCCATCGGGTTCGCGACGGGTGAGCGTGGAATGGCCGACCTGGCACCGATCGTCGACGCTCCGTTCAAGGGTGCGCTCTGTCTCTTCCTGCTCGACATGGGGCTTCTCACAGCGCGCCGCGCCTCGGAGCTCAAAGGCATCGGGTTTCGGGTCGCCGCCTTCGGCCTCTACATGCCGCTCGTCGGTGCTGCGTTTGGTTTGCTCGCGGCGAAGCTACTCGGGCTCTCCGTCGGTGGCGCGACGCTGCTCACCGTCCTTGCTGCGAGCGCCTCCTACATCGTCGTCCCGGCGGCGATGCGAAACGCGCTCCCTGCGGCGAACCCCGCGCTCTATCTCACGCTTTCATTGGGGATCACCTTCCCCTTCAACCTCGTGGTCGGCATTCCTCTCTACGAGGCTGCCGCAGAAATCGTCATCGTCGACGACGACGCACAGCTCGCGTCGGCGCATTCATTCACCAGCTTCAAGGAGGAACGATGAAAATCACGCTAGCGCCAGGCGATGGAATCGGCCCGGAGATCATGGGCTCGGTTCTCCAAATCTTCGACAAGGCCCGCGTGCCGCTCGAGTACGACCTCGTGGCGATGGGCAAGGAAGTCGTCCTTGCGGGCGATGTGACGGGCATCAGCGAGACTGCCCGCCGCTCGGTCGAATCCACAGGCATCCTGTTCAAGGGGCCGATGGAGACCCCGAAAGGTAGCGGCCACAAGAGTGTCAACGTCACGGCCCGCAAGCTTTGGGGCGTGTTCGCCAACAAGCGCGTGTACCGAACCTTCTCCCGGGTGCCCACACCAACGGGCGTGCACGGTCTTGATCTGACCATGGTCAGAGAGAACATCGAAGACACCTATGGCGCGGTCGAGCACATGCAGACACACGACGTCGCCCAATGTCGGCGCTTCATCAGTCGCCCCGGAAGCGAGCAAGTGCACCGGTACACGTTCGAGGTTGCAGCCCGCAAGGGCGCGCGCAGGGTGACCTGCGCCCACAAGGCGAACATCATGAAGATGACGGATGGGCTCTTTCTCGAGGCCTTCTACGACGTTGCAAAAGACTACCCCGACATCGAGGCTGACGACGTCATCGTCGACGCGCTCGCCATGCGTCTCGTCCAGGATCCGTCGCAGTTCGACGTCGTGGTCCTGCCCAACCTACAAGGAGACATCATCACGGACCTCGTGGCGGGGCTCGTTGGTGGGCTCGCATACGCACCCTCAGCGAACATCGGTGAGTCGATCTGCATCTTCGAAGCGGTGCATGGTACCGCCCCCGATATCGTGGGCCGAGATCTAGCGAACCCGACTGCTCTGCTGCTGAGCGGTACGATGATGCTGCGGCACCTCGGTTTGGTGGCTCATGCCGGGGTCATCGAACAGGCGCTCGAGCGCACGCTTTGGGCCATGCACAAGCGGCCCGACCTCGGCGAGCCGATTGCTCCGTTCAGCACGTCGGTGTTCACCGAAAGGATGCTCGACGAGCTTGAGAGTCTTCCAATTCCCGCAGGGGAGATCCCACGCCTGGACGTTCGCCGCCGCTCCGAGCCGAGTATGCGGGTCACGCCCGAACCCAAACAAACCATCCTTCGAGGCGTGGATGTGTTCCTCGAATCCGGTCTGCCGCCCAAGCGAGTGGAGGAGCAACTCAGCGCGCTAGGCGGATGGCTCAAGCTGACGATGATCTCCAACCGTGGAACTCAAGTGACGCCGGTGGGTTCCGTCTATACGGACTGCGTGAACCACTACCGCGCGCGCTTCGAGACCGAGCGGCCGGTGACTCAACAGGAGATCGTCTCTCAACTCGGCGCGGTCGGCGAGCGGTTCCGGCTGTGCGGCGCCGAGTGGCTCCGCGAGATTGACGGGGTGCAGGGCTATTCCCTCGCCCAAGGTCAAGGCTGACGCCGATCAGAGACCGAAGTGGCGAAGGCCGAAGTCGACGTCGTCCTCGCCGCTCGGGTCCTCGACCATGAGGCCCTTCATGTAGACCACGTTCTCGAGCCCGATCTCGTCCGCCTTCTCTTGCAGGACTAGCGCATGGTTCGCGTGGTGGAACGCGAGGTTCACCGAGAGCGGTGGCGCGTTCGGGCCGGCCGGCTCGAGGTCGTTCTGGGCGTAGAAAGGTGGGTCATTCGGGTCCATCAGGTCGAGCATGTCGACGCGGGCCCGGTACTCGAGGATCGCCGGGGACTCGAAGTCGTCGATGTCGGTGATTCCGTAGAAGTCCAGCAAGGACTGCGAGAGCCCGAGCGCATCCGCCAGCTCCAGCAGATCGAGGTTGTACTCCTCGAAGACGACGGTCTTCCATTTGCCGATGTCGTAGGTAGCCTGCGTAGCGATCGCGATCGCCGCGGTCACGCGAGTCGAGTGATGCTCCACCGGGTCTTCGCTTTCGGGATCCGCCATCTCGTCGTTGAATGCAATCCAAAGCGAGGTTCCGGCGCCCGCCGAACCGCCCATCAAGATCACGTTGTCGCGGTCGATGTTGAGCTGGCTCGCGTGAAAGCGAATGAACTGCAGCGCGCGCGTGCTGTCGGACAGCGATTTGATCACGCCGTCCGGATCGGGCGACTCTAGGAGCCGATAGTCGATCGAGGCGAAGGCCACGCCTTCAGCGAGATACTCCAACACACGCTCCTCGAGGCCCGTGGTGTCGCGCGAGCCGCCGGTGAAACCGCCGCCGTGGATGTAGATCAAAAGCGGCGTGGGTTCCTCGGAAGCTGGAATGTAGATATCGAAGAGGTTCTCGTCATGCGGTCCGTACGAGATGCTTTCGTAGTACTCGGCATCGAGCGCACCGAGATCGAAAGGCGCAGGGCTCGCTCTCAGTGCGAGAGGCTCTGTCGGCTCGGGCAGCTCGTTGCCACCGCTACTCGACCCGCCGCAGGCGACCGCGAGAAGGACGAATGGGACGAGGACGTTTCGAAGAAGGGGCGAAGATCTCATGGCGGACGGTGATAGCAGCATAGGCCGCGCGCGCACGCGATTGGTTTCGCTGCTCAATCTGCGAATCGGGTCGGGACCTTGCGGGCGCTCGAGACCACGAGGCGCGAGGGCTCCACAAACCGAATGATCGTAGGAAGATGCCCGCGCGCGAGCTTGAGCTTGCCTTCCATCATTCCCTTGATGGGATCGAGTCGGCCTTCGATGACGTCTCGCCACTCGGAGTAGCCGCCTACGATCACGAAATCCGCGTCGTCCGGGTCATTATCACCTTCGACGAATCGCGCCCCGCGACATTCTCCGCGATGTACGTCGAGGATGACACCGGCGTCTTGGTCGAGGCCACTGTCCGGGTCGGAGCGGACTATCATCGCCACCGAGCCGAACGTCCACGGCTTTCCGGCCTCCCGGTATGCGCGGCTGTTGTTGAGGGCGATCCTCAACGCTTCTGTCCATTCGACGGAGGGAAATCGATGCACCAACAACTCCCTGCCCGGGCTTGGAGGACGCCCCTCTTAGCCCGAGGCTCCGGCTCGCGCAAACTCGCCGTGCTACAAGTCATTCGTGCGCGCACTCCGTTCAAGCCTTCTCGGTCGGCACGGCTTTCAGCATGCGTTCACGACGCGCGAGGGAGGGGTGAGCACCCATCCGTATGACTCGCTCAACCTCGGCTTTCACTTGGGCGATGACGACGACGCGGTTCGAGCTAACCGCGCGCGTTTCGCGAAGACCCTCGGTGTCTCACTCGACCGCTTGTTCGAGCAGCGCCAAGTTCACGGTCACTTCGTTCGAGAGATCACGGCATCCGATGACGCGTCGGCGATGTTCGATGCCGAGGGCGACGCGCTCATCGCACGCGTCGCCGGATACGCGGTCGCGGCGCGGACCGCCGATTGCGTGCCGGTTCTGATCGCCCACCCGGGAAGCGGCCACGTCGCGGCGGTGCATGCCGGATGGCGAGGCGCGGTCGGAGGCATCATCCCGAGGGCGATCGAGATCTTGGCGCACGAGCCCTGCGAGCTCGTGTCCGCGATCGGCCCGCACATTCGAGTCGGCGCTTTCGAGATCGGAGAAGAAGTCGCCCGCGAAATGGAGCGCGCGGCAGGGGGTCGATCCGTGGTCGATCGCAGCGGTGAAAGACCGCACGGTGACTTGGCCAGGCTCGTCGCCCTTCAGCTCCTGGACGCCGGCGTTCCCCCGGAAGCGATCGACGATGTGGGTGGCTGTACCCACAGCGATGCTGCGCACTTCTTTTCGCATCGACGCGATCGCGGAATCACCGGGCGGCACCTTTCCGTGATCGTGGCGAAGTGCTAGCTCTCTCCGAGTGAAAGAGTTCGCCAAAACGAAGGCCGGAGTCGACGCGTCAGAGAAGAAGACGCTCGGTGAAGGGCTGTTTCGCAAGTGCGATGCCTGCGGCGATGCCGTCAAGAAGGAGGACTTCGAGCGCAACCTCGAAGTTTGCCCCGCCTGCGGCGCCCACTTTCACATCGCGGCCGAGGATTGGATCGCAATCCTAGCCGACGAGGGTACCTGGACCGCGCGCGACACCGAGCTCGTGGCCGCCGATCCGCTGCGTTTCGTCGACTCCAAGGCCTATCCCGAGCGAGTCGAGGCGGCGCGCCGCTCGACGGGTGTCAACGACGCAATTCTGGCCGGCCCCGCGCGGATCGATGGTCGCCCCGTGCAACTCGGGGTGTTCGTATTCCGCTTCATGGGCGGGTCCATGGGTTCCGTCGTCGGCGAGGTGATCACGCGCTTGATGGAGCGTGGTGCGGAACAGAGGCAACCCGTCGTGCTGCTATCCTGCTCGGGCGGTGCACGCATGCAAGAGGGCTCTCTCTCGTTGATGCAAATGGCCAAGACGGTCGCGGCGCGCGCGAAGCTGCGCGAGGCCGGGGTACCGTTCATCAGCGTCTTGCTGAACCCGACGACCGGCGGCGTCGCCGCGAGCTTCGCGCTCCAGGGTGACGTCAACATCGCAGAGCCTGGAGCGCTGATCGGCTTCGCGGGGCCGCGTGTCATCGAGGACACGATTCGGCAGAAGCTCCCCGATGGGTTTCAGCGCGCCGAGTTCCTGCTCGAGCACGGCATGATCGACATGATCTCCACGCGACAAGACATGCGCGACAACATCGCTCGCATGGTCGAATATCTGTCAGGGTGACTCGGTATCAAGACGCGTTGCGGTGGCTCTACGGCCTGGAGTCGCGCGGCATCAAACTTGGCCTCGAACGGATGTTGGCTGCGGCCGAGGTTCGCGGACATCCGGAGCGCGGCGTTCGCTACGTCCACGTAGCCGGAACGAACGGCAAGGGAAGCGTCGCGACGATGGTCGAGTCCGTCCTGCGGACCGCCGGCTATCACACCGGGCAGTTCGCCTCGCCTCATCTTCAGCGGTACGTCGAACGCGTTCGCATCGCTGGCCGACCGATTACGGAGAGCGAGGCCGCGGCACGTATCGAGAGCCTGCGCGCGGACGACCGCCTGCCCGCGCTATCGTTTTTCGAGTACACGACGATGCTAGCATTCGAGGCGTTTCGCGACGCGCAGTGCGACATCGTCGTTCTCGAGGTGGGTCTCGGGGGAAGGCTCGACTCGACGAACATCGTGACCCCCGAAGTCTCGGTGATCACCAACATCAGCCTCGAGCACGAACGCATCCTGGGCAACACCCTCACCAAGATCGCGCGCGAAAAGGCGGGTGTGCTCAAGCCGGGGGTGCCGTGCGTGGTCGGGACACGTTCCAAGAGTGCGAGGCGAGTAATTCGCGCGCGTGCCCAAACCGTCGGCGCGCCAGTTCGTTGGATCGATCGCGACTTCGAGCGGAGTTGGAACGGAAAGGCGCTTTCCATTCGGGTCGGCGATCACCGGTGGGAGGATCTCAAGCTCGGTCTGCGCGGGCGCTACCAAGCCGACAATGCTGCCTGTGCACTTGCGACGCTCGTCGAGCTCGGCGAACGAGGCTTCGAGGTGTCCGACGAGCAAATCCGCTCGGGCCTCCGGCGCGCCAAGTGGGCCGGTCGACTCGAATGGCACGACGGGAGCCCCGCGTTCTTGTTCGACGCAGCTCACAATGCGGCGGGTTGTGAGACACTTGCCCGCTATCTCGACGACCTCCGGTTTGCCGGACCTGTGGTGCTCTTGTTCGGCGCCATGCGCGACAAGGACCACCGTCGGATGCTCGCCGCCTTCGACGGGCGCGTCGAGCGCCGCATCTATGCTGCTCCATCGGTCCCTCGTGCCGAGCATCCTGAGCGCTTCGCGCGGATTCGGGCAGGCACGGTGGCCCGAAGCGTCCGAGACGCGGTGGCCCGTGCCAAGCGCGCGGCCGGCCCGGACGGCCTCGTGGTGACGGCCGGCTCGATCTTTCTCCTCTCCGAGGCCCGGGCGATCGTCAAAAATGTCCGTACCGACCCACCGATCGCGATGTAGGCGATAGCGCGGAGGCAGTGGGGCGGGCCAAATTGCACCGAAGCCGTCCGGGGATCGCCGTGCCACGTGCTATGAGTCCGCCGATGAGTGTGTTCCTACAAGCTTGTCGGCGAGAGCCGACCCCCTATACGCCGATTTGGATCATGCGGCAGGCTGGGCGGTATCAGCCCGAGTATCGCGCGCTGCGCGAGAAGGTCAGCTTCATCGAGCTCTGCAAGAGCCCGGATCTCGCATCTGAGGTGACCGTCCGCGCGGTCGATCAGCTCGGGGTCGACGCTGGCATCATCTTCGCGGACATTTTGTTGATTCTCGAACCGCTCCAGATCGGGTTCGAGTTCACGGATGACCACGGCCCTCGCATCATGAATCCCATTCGTGACGCCGCGCAGGTCGACGGGATTCCGGAGCGCATCGACGCTGCCGGCTCGCTTTCCTATGTGATGGACGCGATTCGCACGACGCGAAAAGAGCTCGACGTACCGCTCATCGGATTCGCGGGGGCGCCGTTCACCCTGGCCTCGTACGCGATCGAAGGCGGTGGCTCGAAGAACTACTACGAGGCCAAGAAGCTGATGCTCGGAGACCAGGGCCTCTGGAACGCTTTCATGTCGAAGCTATCGACCGCGATCGCGGACTATCTGATCGCGCAAATCGACGCGGGTGCGCAGGCGGTGCAGCTCTTCGACAGTTGGATCGGATGCCTCTCGCCGGCCGACTACCGCCGCTACGTCTTGCCGCATACAAAGGCGATATTCGACAAGCTGCCCAAAGACACGCCGGCCATTCACTTTGGCACCGGCAACCCCGAGCTCTATCCAGCGATGAAGGAAGCCGGCGGCGATGTCATCGGCATCGACTGGCGGACGTCGATCGGCGACGCCTGGTCGGTGCTCGGGGATGACGTCGGTCTGCAAGGCAACATGGACCCGGCTGCGCTTCTCGCCTCCACGGACGTGATGCGCGCCCGGGCTTCCGAGGTGCTCGACAGCGCTGCCGGCCGCCCCGGTCACATCTTCAATCTAGGTCACGGCATCATGCCGGAAGCGACCCCGGCGCAGGCGCGCGCCTTGGTCGACCACGTGCACGAAGCTAGCCAGCGTTAGTCCTTGCGCACGCCGATGAAGTGGAAGGTCAGCGCGAAGGTGCCAGCCAGCTGCTGACCGCCGACCCAGGTCTGTTGGCGTGTCCCGCTGGCGTCGTCGCCTCTCATCGACAGACCGATGTAGGACCAGTCGAAGTTCGTAGCGAACGACATCCAGCGCACGATTGGAATACGCAGCCCGACGCCGAATGTCGTGTCGATGCCGCCGTTGTTCATGTTGGTGAGGCCCCAGGGGTTTCCGCTGAACATCTGGGCGAAGCCGATGTCGATGCGAAACATGATGTGCACGTACGGGATGCGGATCGTCGGCTGGAACTCCACGCCCGTCTTCAAAAGTTTGTAGGCGCTGTAGTTCGCCTGGCGGTAATACCAGCCCAGGAAGAAACCTCCACCAAAGCCCGTGCCGAGAGACAAGCCCCATTGTGGCCCCCTGGCCTTCGCCGCGTCGGTTGTCGTCCCGAACGAAAGTTTCCCGAACTGATCGGCATCGTACGATGTGATTCCCGCGACGCCCTCGATCCAAAGCCAGCCCTTGACCTTCTTGTAGTAGGGGCTTCGCTTCTCTTCTTCAGGCGCCTCCGGTTGAGTGGTTTCCGGTGGCGCCTCCGCAGGTATGGCTTCGGGCGCTTCAGCGGCGGCCACGTCGTCCTGAGCAAAGGCGCTTGCACTGAGGAGCATCAGCGCGCTCGAGATCATCGCTACATACTTCATCAGTTCTCCCTCCATGTGGCTTCGGCTGGATCCGCCTCGACGCGATAGGAACCCTCAAACCAGTTGCCAGCGTCTACGAGCTTGCAGCGGGCAGAGCAAAACGGAAAGTTCTTGTCTTTTGCAGCTAGGTCCTTCTTGCAAATTGGGCAATGGCCGGCTTTCATCCAGACGACGATACCACAGTGGAAAGAAGATCCCGCCACGTCTATCTAGACCCCCTCGACGCGATTTGGCTGACCATCGCCGGGCGCGTCGGCTTCCGTGTCCGGCGGTCCGCGGATGCCTATGCCAGCACGGATGGGCAGGGAGTCATGACGATCGGGGAGCCGAGCACGCTCGACCCCGACGACTGTCTCGCGCAGATGATCCTCCATGAGCTTTGCCATTCGCTCATCGAGGGCGCGCAGAGTTTGCAGATGCCTGATTTTGGTTTGGACAACGAGAGCGCGCGCGACCTGGTGCGCGAGCACGCGTGCCTCCGGCTTCAGGCATGGCTCACCGACAAGCACGGCTTGCGTCAGGTGCTCGCCCCCACGACCGACTTCCGGAGCTACTACGACGCGCTCCCGGAGGATCCATTTGGAGACGATGAGCCCTCCACCGAGCTGGCGAAGGCGGGTGCGGCCAGGTCGGCGGAGCCTCCTTGGGCGCCGCACTTGTGGCAGGGACTCGAGGCGACGGCGAGGGTGATGAAGGCGGCCCAGGACGTGGAGGCGGTGGACCCGGAAGCCAAGAAGCGCCCGATCTGGTGGGAATTGAAGCCGTAGCTGGGTGAGAACGGCTTCCCGGGGGTTGGTCATGCCAGCCCGCTGGCACCCCTCCTGCCCCGTGGTATAGCCCCGCCGCTTCTTTTCGAAGCCGGAGACCCTCGGGTCCCGAAACCAATACACATCCCCCGGCTCGATCAGACGTTCCGGTGCCCCGCTCGGGGTTGTTCGTCTGGGGGGATGGAAGCGCAACCGAAAGGAGAAATGAGCAATGGATGAAACTACGGAACAAATCCAGGAAGCGCCCGAGCTGGCGGCCCTGGGAACCCCCGATGTCGCATCGGGCGATCTGCCAATAGGCCTTGAGGCCCTCATCGATGCCGGCGTGCACTTTGGTCACCAGACCAAGCGCTGGAATCCGCGCATGCGCCCGTACATCTACGGCGCCCGCAATGGCATCCACATCATCGACCTCGACCAGACCACGGAGCTCTTCAAGCGCGCCTACAACTTCGTCGCCGATGCGGTCGGCCGTGGTGGGCACGTCCTCTTCGTTGGCACCAAGCGCCAAGCCGCGGAGGTCGTTCGTGAGGAGGCCGAGCGGGCAGGCCAGTTCTACGTCACTGGTCGCTGGCTCGGTGGCACGCTGACCAACTTTCGCACGATGAAAAGCGGCATCGATCGCCTCCGCGACATCGACGCTCAGATCGAAGATGGAACCATCGATTCGCTACGCAAGAAGGAAGCGCTTTCGATTCGTCGCGAGGGCGAGAAGCTCGAGAAGTACCTCGGCGGCATCAAGAAGATGGACGGCCTCCCGTCGGTCCTCTTCGTCATCGATCCGCAGAACGAGCACATCGCCGTCAACGAGGCACGCAAGCTTCATATCCCGATCGTCGCGCTGACCGACACCAACTGCGACCCCGACCTCATCGATTTCGTCATTCCCGGAAACGACGACGCGATTCGCTCGATCAAGCTCATCGCCTCTCGCATTGCCGATGCATGCCTCGAGGGTGGTCAGCACCACCGCGACTTCCTTCAGCACGACGGCGCGGCTGCGCCCGACCCGTCCGGTGAAGGCGTGCGGGTCGAGTTTGCCCGCAAGCGCGCTTCGGCGCCCACGGCTCCCGAAGGAAACGAATAATGCCCGAAATCAATGCATCCCAGGTCAAGTCACTCCGAGATCGCACAGGCGCCGGCATGATGGCATGTCGCGACGCGCTCCGTGAGACGGGGGGCGACGAGGACAAGGCGATCGAGATCATTCAGAAAAAGGGTCTCAGCAAAGTCGCCAAGAAGGCTGGCGCGATTGCCGGCGACGGCCTAGTCCATGCCTACATCCATGGAGCCGGTCGGGTTGGGGTCCTGATCGAGATCAACTGTCAGACCGACTTCGTCGCGCGCGGCGATGACTTCCAGCAGTTCGTGCAGGAGACCGCCATGCAGGTGGCCGCAGAGTCGCCGCTCTACGTGAGTGAAGAGGAGATCCCCGAAAACGACCTTCTCGCTCAGACGGCGATCTTCCGGGGTCAGATTGAAGAAGAGGCCAAGGCGACCGGCAAAGAGAAGCCCGCGGCGGCCGTCGAGAAGATTGTCGAAGGCAAGCTCGCGAAGTGGAAGAAGCAGGTATGCCTCGTCGAGCAGATCTCGATCATGCACGACGAGAAGACGATCAAGACGCTTCTCGAGGAGCTGACCGCCAAGCTCGGCGAAAAGATCAACATTCGCCGCTTCACGCGATACGAGCTCGGCGAGGGCATCGAGAAGAAGAAATCGGATCTGGCCGCAGAGGTGACCGAGGCGCTGAAAGGCTCTTGAGCTCATGACAAACGGGGCCAGGCTCAATCGCGTACTGCTCAAGCTCTCGGGGGAGGTGCTCTCCGGTGGATCTTCCGGCAAAAGCATCGACCCCGAGATGCTCAAAGCGATCAGCGAAGAGCTGGCCGAAGTTCATTCGAGCGGATGCCAAATCGGCATCGTCATCGGCGGGGGCAACATCTTCCGTGGTCTCAAGGGCAGCGCGAGCGGGATGGACCGTACCGCTGCCGATCACATGGGTATGTTGGCCACCGTCGTGAACGGCATCGCGCTTCAAGATGGCCTCGAGAAGGCGGGGGTCGACACGCGTCTCATGAGCGCTCTCGAGATCAAGGCGGTCTGTGAGCCGTACATCCGACGGAGGGCGATGCGCCATCTCGAGAAGGGCAGAGTCGTGATCTTCGTTGCTGGGACCGGCAATCCTTACTTCTCGACAGACACGGCGGCCGCGCTTCGTGCAATGGAGATACGGGCGAACGTCTTGTGCAAGGCGACCAAAGTGAAGGGGATCTACGACAAGGATCCGGTTCTTCACGAAGACGCTACGATGGTGCCGAGGCTCACATACGATCAGTTTTTGATGGAGCGCGTGGGCGTCATGGATGCCACCGCGGTGGCCCTCTGCCGCGACAACGACCTGCCGATTCGAGTTTTCAAGCTGACTGAGCCTGGCAACATTAAACGGGTTGTCATGGGCGAAGACGTCGGTAGCCTAGTGACCGCGGGGACCTGATCCCGCTGCACGCGAGGGAACCGATGATTGCTGAAACACTCGAAGAGCTTGGTGGAGCGATTGCAAAGGCCCACGAGTCACTCAAGCGCGACCTTGCGAGGATTCGCGCCGGCCGCGCCAACCCCGCCATCCTCGATGGCGTTCGGGTCGACTACTACGGCTCGCCGACGCCCCTAAAGCAGCTGGCCTCCATTTCCGTTCCCGAACCCCGAATGATCGTGCTCAAGCCTTTCGACCGCTCGCAAATGCAAGTGATAGAAAAGGCGATCATGGAGGCACAGCTCGGCCTCAATCCGGGCAACGACGGTGAGATCATTCGCCTCCCCATGCCACCGCTCACCGAGGAGCGTCGCAAGGATCTCGTCAAGGTTGCGCGGAAGTCCGGCGAGGAGTGCAAGGTCGCCATTCGCAAAGCGCGCCACGATGCCAAGGACATGATCGACAGCCTTCAAAAGGAAGGCGAGATCGGTGAGGACGACGCGGACCGCGCCCGCAAAGAGCTCGAAGAGGTCGTCAAGAACGGCACCGCCAAGGTCGACCAAATCGTCAGCAAGAAGGAAGCCGACATCCTCGAGGTCTAGGCGCGCCTAGAACGGCCGCCCAAAGCCGACGTAGAATTGCGTACCGCCACCTTCGTCCAGCCCGTACGCAAAGCCGAGCCGAAGCGACATCGGCTGCACGTATCCGATCGTGAAGTCCATGTGAATTTCAGCGCCGACGCCCTTTCTGAAATCGGATAGGTCCAACGGCCCGAAGTACGCGTCCCCGACGTCGAAAAACACGAGCCCCCACATCCGATCGAAGAACAACGGCACCGTGCCGGGGCCTCGGAGCACGCGTGTGATCGGGAAGCGATACTCCGTCTGCAGGAGCTGAAATCGGTCGCCGAAGATCGAGAACGCCGGGTAGCCCCGGAGCGCGACGCCGCCCTCCTGCGCGAAGTTGAGCAACTGGTCGAGAAACGAAGTTTCGGGAAATCCACCGAGCGAGAAGATGCCGCGCTCGCCCCGACTGTCCTCGCCGGCTCCTCCGCCGTACCGAAATGCCAGCACCTGGTGTTGAGCCCAAGGCATCTCGATGAACCGTCGGATGAACCAAGACGCCACGACGCTACGAAACTGGCTGCCGATGCCGGGGTGTGCGAACGATAACGACGCACCGAGGCTTCGTCCTTCGGATGGGTTGTAGTCGTAGAGGTGCCGGCGCGCGTCGTTGTACGACCACGAGAACCGAATATCGGCATTGAGCCCCGCCGCCGGGACAATTGGAGGTGGGTAGTTCGGGCTGATTGTCCCTTCGAAGGTCGATAGCGACCGCGCCCAAGTCAGGCCGTAGCTCGCGGCGACGCGATTGCTGTGAAACGAGCGCGGGATCACCTGTGCGATGGTCAGTCGCCCTCCGTAGGCGTCTTCGACATAGGGCTGCCGTCGACCGTTCACGATGAAGCCGCCCCTCGGCGTGACCCGCCGAAAGAACGATACCGCGAGATCGGGTGGCATTCGGCGGAGAGTGTATTGCAGGTCCACGTTCACATAGCCTTCGGTCAGGCTGATCCCCAGCCGGGCGAAGAAGTCGTGGAACTCCGCCGCGTCGTTGCCGCGCGTGAAGATGCCAAGCTGTTGTCCGAACGCGTCTTCTTCGAGATCGATGCCCCAGAAACGGGGGTAGAGCGTCCGCGCGCCTGCGTAGCGAGAGGATTGGGCAGGCAAAAGCGTGTCCGCCTCGCTCGGTGGTGGCCGGTCGTCGACGTAGTCCGCGGCGAGCCGTTCAGCGCTCGGATCGAGGTCCATGACGAAGAGGTCGTAACCGCGGCTCGTGTACCCAATGTACGCCAGCCGGGTGCCGTCGGGGGAGGGTGCGGGTGTGTATGCGCCCGACACCACGTTGGTCACGCGGGAGATCTCGCTGGCTTCGGGAGCCCAAGCATAGATGTTGGCGATGCCGGTGCGGTCGCTCGAGAAGTACAGCCGGCTCCCATCCGGCGACCACGCGGGGCCCGTGTCGAGCGCGCGGTCGTGGGTCACCCGGGTGACCTCTCGCGTCTTCAGGTCGATCACCTGGATGTCGCGGTAGCCCCCTTTTCGCCAGACGCTGTAGGCGACCTGCGAGCCGTCAGGGGAGAAACGTGGTGTGTAGACTTGCTCGAACCGCTCGCTTGGGACGAGGATCTCTTGCGTCGTTTGGATGTCGTCGAGGTCCGCGATCCACAGCGTCTGCGTGGACGCTTCGTTGCGTACGTAGGCTATGCGCTTCCCGTCGGGGGAGATGTCCGGGTAGCGTCCCCGAAGGCCCTTGGTGAGCCGTTCCCGCTTCCACGGACCGTCGGCGTCGTATCGAAAGAGATCGTAGTAGAAGTAAACGTTCGTCTTGTACGCATCGAACGACTCGAAGTAGAGGTCGCCGTTTGGATGCACGACCGGGTAGCTCTCCCCCGCGCTCCGCACGATCCGTTCGACCCGGTTGTCGTCGCCGAGGTCGAGCCGTCGAATCTGCGGATCGCTGCGCCCGTCGGAAGCGAAGTAGAGGAGATGATCATCGCCGTGGAACCTCAGCCCGCGCAGCTCCTCACCTTTGAACGTCACGCGTCGCCCTTGAACGAGCCCCTCTGCGCGGACCACAGCGTCCACCTCGCCGTAATGCTGCTTCATGTCCCGGATCCACGCCTTGTACAGCTCGTCGAAGGTCTGTCCGGTCAAGCGCTTCGCCATTCGGTTGACGCTGAACGGGATCGCGCGCTTCCCGTACCATTCCACCATCTCGGTGATGATCTCTTCGCCATATTGGTCGACCAGCCAGGCGATGAACCGCGAGCCGTAGAGGTACCAGATGTCCCCGTGCGGCCAGTAGTCGGTTCGATTGTTGAGCGTGTCGAAGTGCAAGATGTTGTTTTCGAGCACCGCCATCCGCATGTACATCTCGTATTGGGTGGACCGCATTCGCCCGCCCGCAGTGAGATCGGATTCGAGATACGTCGCGATGCCTTCGATGATCCAGCGCGGCTGAAGCATGTTCGGTGCCCAGATCTTCCCAAAGATGTGGTTCACGATTCGCGGTAGGCCGCCGATCTTGTCGAGGTGCAAGATGTGGGCGTGCTCGTGCGTAACGAGAATCGTGAGCCAATCGTCGAAGTCGCTCAGCACCGAGAGGTCGTCAGGCGCACTCACGAACAAGCGAATCACGTTGTAGTGAAGTGGCGTCGCGTTGCCGTTCGTCGCGTCGACATCGTCGTTGAGAACGATCTGAACGCGCTTTCTTGGTTCGTGACCAAGCAGCGGCCGAAGCTTCTCATGGGCCCCCTCGGCCACCCGAAGGACGCGCCGGGCCACCAATCCGAGGGGCTCAGGGTAGCTCACCTCGAAATGCTCGCTCCGGACCGTGCGCCAACGGCGGGTCAGGTCCTTCGTCTGGGCACCCGCTGGAAAAGCCCCCAAAAGCACCAGCAGAGAAGCCAACGCCGCTCCGGTGCGGGCCATCCCCGACTTTCTAACATGCGAGTCCCCCTCACCCATAACCACCTGTTCACCCTCCTTATGGGCCAAAGGCTTGACCCATGCCCATCGGAGTGCCTAGCCTTAACGAAGGTTAGGGGGGTTCGTTCACTACGATGGGTGCTGAGCGAGGGGAATTGGTCATCGAGGATCTGGCGTTGCCGCTGGCGCTGCGTTTCATCTCTGGAAAGTATCAGGGAGGGGAGTTTCCTCTTCCGGACTCCGGAGAAGTCGTCATCGGGCGTTCGAGCGAGCTCGACATGGTTCTCGTCGAGGACATGGTGTCGCGCCGTCACGCGAAGATCTCGGTTGAAGGCGGCGACATCTTTCTCGAAGACCTCGGCTCCACGAACGGCAGCTTCGTCAATGGCGAGAAGATCACCCGCACCAAGCTCGCCGAAGGGGATCGCATTCTCATCGGGACGAGCATCATCAAGGTCGTGACCTCCGATGGCTCGGCGTCGGTCGTCGATGCACAAGCGCAAATGAACGCCGCAGCCTCGAGTGCGCGCCCTGCCGCAGCGGGCAGCACGATGACAGGATCGATCGCGGAGGTCGCGCTTCCGGACCTGTTGCAGCTCTTCAGTGCTTCGAAGAAAACGGGCGTGCTCCAGATCACCACCGCCACCGACGTCGGTGCGATTTATCTGAACGAGGGCAAAGTTCGCTTCGCTGTCGTGAACGGTGACGAGACGGTACCGCCCGAGAAGGCGTTCTACCGAGTGCTCGTGTGGGACAAAGGCACCTTCGATCTCTTGCCTGAAGCCGACCGTGAGTTCCCGGGCGAGATCCAAAGCAGCGTCGAAGGCCTTCTGATGGAGGGCATGCGTCAGCTCGACGAGATGCGTCGTCTCGGTGACGCGCTGCCACCGCTGCAGTCCACGATCTCCGTCGCGCGTCCTTTGCACAAGCCGCTTCGCGACGCCTCTCCCGAAGAGCTCGACGTCATCCAACTCGCTCTCAACCATGACACCCTTGCCGGGATGATGAACTTCAGCGGAAGGCCAGATCCCGAAGTCGCCGAGGTCGTGGTCGCGTTGCTCGAAAAGGGCTACCTGAAGCGTAGCTAGGGGGAAGCGCTGGCTGCACAGGTTGGTTTTCTCTCGAGGGGCAGTCTCCCGTGCGTGTCGCTGTCGTTCGCGAGCTCGTCTCTGCGAGCTGAGACTATTTCGTACCGAAATAGCTTTGCAGTGCTCGATACGCCTTGCTCAGCGACTCACTCAGCTCCAGCGCTGCCTGATGCCTCTCCGGGTGCCCTTCGTGCTTGGCTGGACTGTATCGCTCTCGGAGTCGTTTGTAGGCGCGCTCGACCTCCGGCCACGTCGCCCCTTGGCTGAGCTCGAGGTTCGCGAGGTACTGCTTCACACGCTGCAGGGTGGGGCGCCCTGCGTCTTCCGGTTGGTCGCCACGCCGCCGCGCGCGTTCCTCGCTGAGCTCGGCATCCGTGAGGTCGGCAAGCTTCTTTGCGCTCGGGCCGAACGGACCATCGCTCAGTCGGCTCATGAGTCGACTGCGCCGTGCAGTGTGAGCAGTCGCACGAGCAAGCCTTCGGAGTACTTGGTCAGCTCGGTGAACGCCACGCCCATGCCAGGTGGGTCGTCTTCGACGCGCACGACCTTGCCAGTGCCCTCGATCGTCTCGACTTCATCCATGATCACGGTGAAGGTCAGATGCACCTCCGTCCCGATCGGCAGCGGCTCTTTGCTGCGGATGAAGACGCCCGACCGAGACACGTTCGTCACGTACTCGTGAACGAAGGCATCGAACGATTCGAACTCTTTGTTGATCGTGACCCGCTTGTCGCCGCGTTTGTGGTCATCCATCGAAGGGTCAGCCTCCCGTCAGGTCGAACTGTTCCAGATGATAGTCGTTTCGCGGGTTCAATTCGATCCGCCGCTGAAAGCGCCGCGCGGCCTCTTCGACAGACGCCCTTTCTTCGCGCTCCAGCATGTCGCAGACGGCCGGGTGGGCGCTGATCACGATCTTATAGCCGGGAAGGGAGTCTCGCTCGCGCCGCATCTGCCGGAAGATCTCGTGGCAGATCGTTTCCTTGGACTGAAGCAGCCCCGTCCCATCGCAGAAGAAGCAGGGCTCGTAGAGCGTGCGCCCCAGAGACTGCCGCGTTCGCTTTCTAGTCATCTCGACCAAGCCGAGCTCGCTAATGCGAATCGCGGTGGTCTTGGCCTTGTCGTCCTTCAGCGCATCCAAGAGCGCTTTGAACACCTTCTCGCGATGCGCGTGCCGCTCCATGTCGATGAAGTCGAGCACGATCAGGCCGCCGATATTGCGGAAGAGAAGCTGGTACGAGATCTCGCGCACCGCCTCGAGGTTGGTCTGCAAGATCGTCTGCTCGACATCGCGGCCCTTGCCGGTGAACCGCCCGGTATTGACGTCGATGGCGGTCAACGCTTCCGCTTGATCGATCACGAGATGTCCGCCCGAAGGCAGCGGCACTTTCCGCGAGAGCGCCCGCGTGATCTCTTCCTCGATGCCGTACTCGTCGAACAATGGCTCGTAGCCTTCGTAGAGGTGCACGTCGTTCGCGCGCTCCGGCAGGAACAGCGTCAAGAACTCCCTCAGTCGTTGAAACTCGCCACGATCGTCGATGACGATTTCGCTGACGTCCTCGGTGAACAGGTCGCGCGCGGACTGAATCACGATGTCGGGCTCTTCATGCACCAACGCCGGCAGCTTCTTTACCTGCTCGCGTGCGGCCTGGGTCTGCTCCCAGAGCTTCACGAGATAACCGATATCGGCCTTGAGCTTCTTCTTCGTCAGGCCCTGAGCCAGGGTGCGCACGACGACGCCGCCCTGTGGGGGCTTCACCGAATCGATGACTTCCTTGAGTCGCCGGCGCTCGCGGTCGTTACCGATGCGCTTGGACACGCCGACATGTTCGACGGTCGGCATGAAAACGACGTAGCGGCCCGGCAACGCCACGTGGCTCGTGACGCGCGCGCCCTTGGTGCCGATCGGTCCTTTGCTGACCTGCACCATGAGCTGCTGACCCTCTTGAAGAAGATCGCGGATGGGCGTCTTGCGGGACGCACGATTGTTGCGGGCCCGGGTCGGGCCGCGTTTGGTCTTGTCTTCGCCTTCCTCTTCGGTGGTGCCCGGTTCGGCGAGCAGGTCCTCGACGTGGAGGAACGCTGCCCGGTCGAGCCCGACATCGATGAAGGCAGCCTGCATGCCAGGTAGCACACGGGTAACCCGACCAAGATAGATGTTGCCTACCGGAGAGCGGTGATGGCGACGTTCGACATAGAGCTCGCGCAGGACCCCATCAGCGATGAGGCCAACCCGCGTCTCGCCAATGTCGACGTTGATCAGAAGAGTATTTTTGGCCATGTCTTCGGAAGAGTTAGTTCTTCTCGAAGATCTGCTCGATTTCGGCCTGCGTCGTCTCCTCGCTCTTGGAGCGCGCTACCGCGATCTCCTTCACGACCAGATTCCGCGCCGTCTCGAGCATCTTCTTCTCGCCAAACGAGAGAGACTTGTCGACCTGGAGCCGATAGAGGTCACGCATGACCTCCGCGACGTCGAAGACCGAGCCAGTCTTGATTTTGTCCATGAAACCCCGGTAGCGGCGGTTCCAGGTCTGGTTGTCGAAGACCACGGGCTGCTCCTCGAGCAGGGCAAAGATCTCCTTGATGTCCGTCTCCGAGATCGGCGGGCGCAGGCCTACCTTCTTGGCCTGGCCGACGGCCACCCGAATTCGGTCGTTGTTCTTCGCATCAAGTGGCTTCAGGACGTAAAATTCCATCGTTCGGGAGCCGATTTTTCGCTCCTCGATCGACACAACCTCTGTCACGCCTTGTTTGGGGTAGATGGCCTTGTCGCCAACCTTGAAATCGTATGTTCCCGCTTGCATCGGGACTCCTTATCTCGCCAAAAATGTCCCCGTACGCCTGTTTTGGTAGGCGTAAGGTTCGAACGGGCGCTGCGTAGTGATTATTTCCGACCTCGTCGTGGCACGTCGCGCGTCCCCGCCCTCTCGGTGTAGCTGGATAGCAACCCAGCAGGGGCGAAATGTAGTCTCAGCGCCGGTCTCGGTCAACGCGATCGGAGTCGCCTTCTAGAGCCATTGCGATCTGCTGTCTCGCAATCCGATCGCAGCCGCAACTTGGCTTATCCGCGCTTTCTTCAGCTTTTCAACCTGATCTGATATACACACGTTTGTCAATGATTCCAAGGTGTTGAGTGCCGACGTTGCAAAACTTTTCGCTCAAATAGTACAAAGTTATGTATAATTCATGTGCGGTTCCGCTTGACACGTGAAGTGACGTGACAATACGGTACGTGCA
>Ga0209536_100003857_pt1 | contig 23870 bp, 15 predicted proteins | sample DeeMarSeWOR28_12_FD_187461 | JGI IMG/M metagenome (GOLD analysis project Ga0209536, IMG submission 187461) | Marine sediment microbial communities from White Oak River estuary, North Carolina - WOR-2-8_12 (SPAdes) (version 2) | ecosystem: Environmental > Aquatic > Marine > Intertidal zone >...
GCGGTGGCTCTCCGTGTCGCCGGCGCCCGCCATCTCAGTGCCCGAGGACGAGGACCGAGAGGCCGGTCATCTCGTCGATGAAGCGGTGCACGTCGTCGGCCAGATGCGGCTCCCCCGGGTGACGAAGCGAGAGCTCCTCGACGATCTCGAGGGTCGACCGCGAGCCGTCGCAGAGCGAGAGGATCTCCCGCCCGCTGCCGCCGAGCTTCACGGCGCGCTCGGAGAGGACCACCATCGGCGGCGCGTCGTCGAGTCGGGCGATCGCGTCGTTGACGAGCCGCGGCCGGGCATGGGCGGCGTCGACGGCGTCGAGCAGGCTCCACAGGATCTCGCACTTGCGCTCGAGGGCCGCGGCGCAGCGCTCCTGATCCTCGCGGGTCCGGGCCTCGCGCTTGACGAAGGCCAGGCCGAAGGCGGCATCCGCGGGGGCCTGCCGCGTGCGCGTCTGGAAGTAGCGCAGCCCCTCGGTCGCGACCCAGGGGTAGTGGGCCTCGAAGGCGGCGATCCGCGTCACCATGATGCCGCCGGCGAAGAGCTCGGTGAGGGAGGACGCGACGGATTCCAGCAGGTCGTGGGAGGCGACGAAGTCCACGTAGGCATCGCCCGCGCGGCGGACTCCCGGCAGCACGTCGCACTGGGAGGCGACCCGTTCCCGTTCGAGACCCACTGCGTCGGCGAGGGCGAGCCAGAGCTCGAGGCCCCCCTCGCCCTCCCGGGTTCCGTCGTGATCGCGGATGCGGCCGATCCAGTCGCGTCGGAACCCCGGATCCTGGGCCTTCGCCAGGATCAGGCCGTCCTTGATCGGGATGCGCGTCTGGTAGTAGTAGCGATTGGCGACCCAGGTGCGGATCTCCTCGGGACGGAGCGAGCCGGCGTGCATCCGCAGGTTGAAGGGGTGGCGGTGGTGGTAGCGCGCATCGCCGATCGCGCGCAGCCTCGCCTCGAACTCCGCCTCGCTGAGGACCGTCACAGCGAGATCTCCATCCCATCGAATGCGATGCCGACGCCGACGGCCGCCACGCGCGCGGCCTCGGGCGAGTCCCGATCGAGGATGGGGTTGGTGTTGTTCATGTGGATGTAGAAGGTGCGGCCGGGAAGCTCCGCGAGCGTCGCGAGGCTGCTCTCCGGGCCCGTGATCGGCAGGTGCCCCATGGCGATGGCACCGGGGGCTCCCGGTCGCAGATCCTTGAGCTCGTCCTGCGTGAAGAAGGTGCCGTCCACGAAGCGCACGTCGGCGGCCGAGAGCTCGGCGAGGGTGGCCGAGTCGAGGGACTTGAGCCCCGGGACGAACGCCAGGCGCGCTCCGCTCTCCCGCTCGACCACGCGCAGACCCACGGTGGTCTCGGCCTCCGGCCTGGCGACGTCTCGCAGATAGGGCGGGATCTTCGGTGCGAGCGGAAAGAAGCGGGCCTCGAGCGCGCCTTCGCGATCGAGGGGGACCGCCGTGTCGAGAGGGACGCTGCCCCAGCTGCGCTCGAGCAGCCTCCAGGCGGCGTTGTGCTCTAGGATCGCATCGCGCACCCAGTGGGTCGAGAGGACGCGATACGAGAGCGCCTCGCGCAGGACGAGCAGTCCCATCACGTGATCGAGCTCGGCGCTGGTCAGCACGACGGTGTCCAGCGGCACGTCTCGGGTCCCGGGCCTCGGATGGAGGCCCGGGAAGCGAGCGAGCTGATCCCGGATGTCCGGGCTGGCATTGAGGATCGACCAGCGCGCTCCGTCGCTGGAGATCGCGATCGAGGGCTGGGTACGGGAGGGGACGGCGGGATCCCCCGCTCGCGCCCGGACCGAGTTCGGTCCGCCGCAGTTCCACTGGGGCAGGCCACCGCCGGCGCAGGACCCGAGCACGCGGACGCGCATCAGGCTCGGCCGGGTGCGATGCGATCGAGAAGGCGCGCGTCGCGCTCGAAGCGACCTTCGGCGTTCTGCTCGATGCGGCGCGCCTTGTGCTCGACGTCGAGCATGCGGCGCCGCACGAATGCGCGGGCGATGTCCGCGCGACCGGCATCTGCGCCGACCTGCTTGAGCAGCTCTGTCGCCGTAATGACGTCGATCACCATCTCGGCCATCAGCTTCGCGCGCAGCAATGCATAGTTCATGTCCGAGTAGAGGGTCTGGAGCGTGCTCTCGACCAGGCCGGCGACGTCGCGGACGCGCTCGGCGAGCTCCGAGCGCGTGTCGTCCTCCGCCATCGCGGCAAGCTCGGACCGCACCTCCTCCAGGACGACGGCGAGGGCGCCCTTGCCCATCTCGCGCAGGGCGAAGGAGGCCTGGATCTCGCTCGTTCCCTCGTAGATGGTCATGATCAGGCTGTCGGCGTGGAGCTTCCCGGCGTCGGAGTCCATGGTGAAACCGATTCCGCCGAAGACCTGCATCGCGTCGCGCGTGAGGTCGCTGCACACCTCGGTGGCAAAGTACTTGCACAGCGGCGTGAGGAGCCGGATGCGCGTGTTGTCGCGCTCGATCTCCTGCTGGAGCCGGGTGGTCTCCGCGTCCGGCAGGTCGCCTCGCCGCAGTGCCGCCTCGGCGGCCATCACGGAGTCGACGAGTCCGTAGGTCCGGTAGAGGAGCGCCCGGACGGCCTCGGTATTGACCGTCATCTTTCCCAGCATCGTCAGGACCAGCGGGTGCTCGACGATGGGGCGTCCGAACTGCTCGCGCTGGCGGGCGTAGCTGACGGCGTCCCAGAGGGCGGCATCGCAGAGCCCGAGCGCCTGGGACGCGACGCCGAGCCGGGCGTTGTTCATCAGGTCGAGCATGGCTCGAAAGCCCTTCCCCTTCTCTCCGAGGAGTACGCCCTCCGCACCCTCGAAGACCACCTCGCAGGTCGCGGATCCGTGGATCCCGAGCTTCCGCTCGAGCCGTGCTACGCGCACGCCGTTGCTCGAGCCGTCGTCGCGATGTCGGGGCACGAGCAGGAGCGAGAGGCCGTTCGTGGTCCCCTTCGACTGCTCGAAGGTGTCGGCGTCGCGCGCCAGCACCAGGTGGACCTCACAGCCGCCGTTCGAGATGAAGATCTTCTGGCCGTCGACCCGGAAGGTGCCGTCGTCCTGCTCGGTCGAGCGGGTCGAGATGCCACCGAGGTCGCTGCCGGCCTGGGGCTCGGTCAGGTCCATGCAGCCCTCGACCTCGCCCGAGGTGAAGCGCGGAAGCCACTTCTTCTTCACCTCCTCGCTGCCGTACTTCTCGATGTCGTTGGCGGCGCCGGTCTGGAGGCCGACGATCATCATCAGGCTGGGATCCGCCCGCGAGACCATCTCGAGATAGATCCCGTTGAGGGTGGCCGGGAGGCCGTAGCCGCCGTAGGCGTCGGAGACCGAGAGGCTCACCAGCCCGGCCTCGGCGAGCTTCTCGTAGGCGCGCCGGATGTGGGGGGGCGAGGTCGCTCCCCCGTCTTCGGTGAGCACCGCCTCGTCGGACCAGTGCTCCCGGGCCTCGGCCTGGAAGCTCTCCGCCAGGGCCGCCGTCGTCTCGAGGACGCTGCGGTACGCGCCCACCTCGGCCTGCACGTCCACCTCGTCTCCCAGGCGGAGCCGGAGCTGGCGCTCCCAGTCGATCATCTGGTCGAGATAGAGGCGCATTCCGGGGACGAAGAAATCCGGCACTTGATCTTCCTCCGATGTGCGTCCCGGCAGCGTTCGGGTTCTTCACCCCGAGCGCTCGGGTCCGGCGCATTCACGGCAGGCGCGGGACCGGGGCGGGGTCGGATGGTAGCTTATGCGCCCCATGAGCAGGACCGTCTTCGAGCGCGTTGCCCCAGTCACCGACTTCCCTGACGCCGAGTCACGAATCCGGGAGTTCTGGCGCAAGCACGACATCTTCGCCAAGTCCCTGGCGAAGGGCCGCGGCAAGCCTCGCTTCGTCTTCTACGAGGGGCCCCCGACCGCGAATGGGATGCCGCACAACGGCCACGCGCTGACCCGCGTGATGAAGGACGTCTTCCCCCGCTACAAGGCGATGCGCGGCTTCGACGTGCCCCGCCGGGCGGGCTGGGACACCCACGGCCTCGCGGTCGAGATCGAGGTGGAGAAGGAGCTCCGCATCTCGGGGAAGGACGCGATCGTCGAGTACGGGGTCGAGCCCTTCGTCCGCCGCTGTCTCGAGAGTGTCTTTCGCTACACCGAGGAGTGGAAGAGCTTCACCGAGAAGCTGGGCTTCTGGATCGACCTCGACGACGCCTACGTCACCTATCACCAGTCCTACGTGGAGAGCGTCTGGTGGGCGCTCTCGCAGCTCTTCTCGCGAGACCTCCTCTATCGCGGACACAAGGTCGTCTGGTGGTGGGCCCAGGGCGGCACGGTGCTCTCGGCTGCAGAGGTGGGCGAGGGCTATCGGACCGTCGACGACCCCTCGGTCTACGTCCGCCTGCCGCTCCGCGACGAGCCCGACACCTCCCTCCTCGTCTGGACGACGACGCCCTGGACCCTGCCCTCGAACACCTTCGCGGCGGTCCACCCGGAGGTGGAGTACGCGGTGGTCCGCGACGGCGAGGCGCGCCTGATCGTGGCGTCGGCACTGCGAGAGAGCCTGGCCGAGAAGGTCGGCCGCGAGCTCCCCGTCGAGCGTACGCTGTCCGGATCGGAGCTCGTCGGGCGTCGCTACACCCCGCCCTTCGACTGGTACGCGAAGGGCGAGGTCGAGGATCTCTGGCGCGTCGCACCGGCGGACTTCGTCGAGCTGACGGCCGGCACCGGGGTCGTCCACATCGCACCCGCCTTCGGCGAGGTCGACTTCGAGCTGCTCCAGCGCGAGCGGCGCGAGCTTCCCGACCTGCCACTGCTCTGCGCCGTCCGGCCCGACGGCAGCTTCGACCCGGAGGTGGCACCGCTCGCCTACGCCGGCCGCTGGGTCAAGGAGGCGGATCGCGATCTCACGCGCGAGCTCAAGGAGCGTGGGCTCTGCTGGCACGCGGAGCAGATCCGACACGACTACCCGTTCTGCGTGCGCTCCGACGCCGACCCGCTGATCCAGTACGCGCGCCCCGCGTGGTACGTGCGCACGACCGCCCACGTGGAGGAGTGCCTCGAGAACAACGCCCGGATCCAATGGCTGCCGGAGCACATCCGCGACGGGCGCTTCGGCGACTTCCTGCGCAACAACGTGGACTGGGCGCTGTCGCGGGAGCGCTTCTGGGGTACGCCCCTCAACGTGTGGATCAACGACGAGACCGGGCGCATGGAGGCGCCGGCGTCGGTGGCCGAGATCCTCGAACGCGCTCCCGACGCGTTCGACGCTTTCGAGGAGGCACGCGCCGCGGATCCCTCGATCTCTCCCCACCTGAAGGTGCACAAGCCCTGGATCGATCAGGTGACCTGGACCCGCGAGGGCGAGCCCGGGGTCTATCGGCGCGTGCCCGAGGTCATCGACGCCTGGTTCGACTCCGGTGCGATGCCCTTCGCCCAGTGGGGCTACCCGCAGCAGGGGGAGGAGGAGTTCGCCCGGAGCTTCCCGGCCCACTTCATCTCCGAGGCGATCGACCAGACCCGCGGTTGGTTCAACTCCCTGCTGTGGGTGTCGACGCTGCTCTTTCCCGACCGCGCGAAGCCCCACCCCTACGAGACCTGCATCGTCCTGGGCATCGTCGCGGACCGCTACGGGAAGAAGGAGTCGAAGAGCAAGGGCAACTACACGCCCCCCGACGTCATCCTCGACCGTGTGCGGCTCGAGTTCGCCGTCGTCGCCCCCGAGGGCGACGCGCCATCCGCCGGGGTTGCGGCGATCGCGCGGGAAGACTTCGAGGGCCTCGACCTGCGCGGGGAGTCGGCCTCCGTGCGCGTCTACCGGGACGCCGAGGAAGGCCAGGGCCTCGCGCTGGAGCTGCGCCCGACGGCCATGCCCCGGCGGGTGATCCACCTCTCCCCGGACGACGCCGCCGCGCTCGGGGTGGAGCCCGCCGCGGTCGGGACCCACGTCATGCCCCGGGAGGTCCCCGGGCTCGACGCCGCCGCGAAGGTGTGGGTGGATGATCCGAGCTCGGCCGCGCCCGGTGCCGACGCCTTCCGCTGGTTCTTCTTCTCCTCGAACCCGCCCTGGAACCCGACGCGCCACTCGCTCTCGGGCGTGCGGGCGACGCAGCGCGAGCTTCCGATGAAGCTGCGCAACGTCTACGCCTTCTTCTCGATCTACGCCGAGATCGACGGGTTCGACCCGGCCGACGAAGTGGGCAGACGCCCGGTCTCGGAGCGCGCGCAGATCGACCGCTGGGTGCTCTCGGAGCTCGCGATCGCGAACCGCGAGGTGATCGAGCACATGGATGCCTACCGGGTCTACGAGGCCACCGGCGTCCTCACCGACTTCGTGGACGCGCTCTCCAACTGGTACGTCCGGCGCAATCGCGACCGCTTCTGGGCGCCCGGACTCGGGCCGGAGAAGCTCGACGCCCACTGGACCCTCTACGAGTGTCTCACCGCCCTGGCGAGGCTCGTCGCTCCCTTCCTGCCCTACGCGGCGGAGGAGATGTGGCAGAACCTGGTGGGCCGCGCCTTCGGCGCCGAGCGGGAGGAGAGCGTGCACCTCGCCCCCTACCCCGAGCCCGACCTGGCCGCGATCGACGAGGACCTCTCGCGGCGCATGGCGGCGGTTCGTGAGGTCGTGTCGCTGGGCCTGCAGGTCCGGACCGCGAAGAAGCTGCGGGTGCGCCAGCCCCTGGAGGGGGCGGAGATCATCCTCGCCGACAGTGGGCTCGAGTCGGCGCTCTCCGAGCATCGGGACCTGATGCGCGACGAGCTGAACGTCCACGAGATCCACTTCGTCTCGAATGCAGATGACTACGTGACCTACCAGGTGCGCCCGAACTTCCGCGCCCTGGGCCCGCGCGTGGGCAAGCGCATGCCGAAGCTGAAGGCCGCCCTCGCCGCGGCCGACGGCGCGGCGCTGCTGCGCGAGCTCGAGACCGAGGGGCGGGTGCGTCTGGTGATCGACGGCGAGGAAATCGACCTGGGGCCCGAGGAGATCGCCGTGGGACTGGAGGCCCGGGAGGGCTTCGCGGCGGCGGCGGGCGCGGTGGGTGTCGTGGCGCTGCGAACCGCGCTCACGCCGGAGCTCGTGGAAGAAGGCCGCTTCCGGGAGGTGTTGAATCGCGTGCAGACCTTCCGCAAGGAGCTCGATCTCGAGTACGCAGGGCGCATCCAGCTCACGCTGGACGGCGCACCGGCGCTCCTCGACGTCGTGCGACCGCGCGTGGACGTGCTGGCCCGCGAGACCCTGGCCGGCGAGATCGCGTTGGACGCGGGACCGGCCGAGGGCGCCCACGTGCGGGAGGTGTCGATCGACGGGGAGTCGCTCACGCTGGGGCTGACGCCGGTCTGAGACCGGTTAGACTCAACCTTCGAGGCCCCCATGAAGGCGATCGACTCCGAGCTCCTCGCGCGGCTCGCCGACGAGCACGGCACCCCTTATTACCTCTACGACGCTGGCGTGATCCGCGAGCGGGTGGCATCGCTGCGCGGCTTCGACGTGATCCGCTACGCACAGAAGGCCTCCTCGAACGTGCACCTCCTCGAGCTCCTGCGGCACGAGGGCTGCGTGGTGGACGCCGTCTCCCTGGGCGAGATCGAGCGCGCCGTTCGGGCCGGCTTCGACGCGGGCGGCGAGCCGGCCGGGATCGTCTACACGGCCGACGTCCTCGACGAGGCCACCCTCGAGCGGGTCCTCGAGCTGGACGTGCCGGTGAATGCGGGCTCGCCCGAGATGCTCGAGCAGGTGGGGCGCCGCCACGCCGGCCACCGGGTGTGGATCCGGGTGAATCCGGGATTCGGCCACGGACACAGTCGGAAGACCAACACCGGCGGCGAGTGGAGCAAGCACGGCATCTGGCACGGCTATCTCGACGAGGCGCTGCGTCACATCGAGAAGTACCGCCTGGACCTGGTGGGGCTGCACATGCACATCGGCTCGGGCGCCGACTTCGAGCACCTGAAGCAGGTCTGCGATGCGATGGTCTCCCAGGTGCGGGCGCTGGGCGTGGACCTGCGCGCCATCTCCGGCGGCGGCGGCCTGCCCATCCCCTACCGGGAGGGCGAGGCCTCCTTCGACACGGGCGCCCTGCACGGGCTCTGGGCGGCGGCGCGCGACGAGGTGGCGTCGATCGTCGGGCATCCGGTCGCCCTCGAGATCGAGCCGGGGCGGTATCTGGTCGGCGAGTCCGGCGTGCTGGTGGCCCGCGTCCGGGCCTCGAAGCGCGTCGGCCCGAACCGCTTCGTCGTGGTCGACGCAGGCTTCGACAACCTGCTGCGACCCGCCATGTACGGCAGCTATCACGCCATCTCGGTGGTGCGCCGGGACGGGACCCGGATCGAGGGACCCACCGAGCCCACGGTGGTCGGTGGACCGCTGTGCGAGTCCGGCGACGTCTTCACCCAGGACGAGGGCGGCGTGGTCGTCCCCCGGGAGCTGCCGGCCGCCGCGGTCGGCGACTACGTGGTGCTCCACGATGCCGGCGCCTACGCGTCGTCGATGGCGAGCAACTACAACACGCGTCCCCTCGCCCCGGAGCTGCTGCTCGACGGCGGCGAGGTGCGCAAGATCCGCCGCCGCCAGACCCTGGACTCCCTGCTGGAGCTCGAGGACGTCTAGCGCGCCGGACCCGCCCGCTACGAACTCGACCGCTAGCTCTCGCGGGCCAGGTACTTGTCGAGGGTGCGGTGGAAGTGACGGATGCGCACCTCCTGTCGCCGGGCCAGCTGGACGGCGCGGCTGCGGCTGGCGCGCAGCCCCTGCTGCACGCGCGGCAGGTTCGCCATGTCCTGCTTGAAGATGGGGCAGAGCGGGCCGAGCTCGGTGGCCGTCATGATGTCTTCGTCCGGGCCCAGCACCCGGAGCTTAGCTGGCTCCGGAGCGTGCCCCTCGCCGAAGAGCCCGAGCAGGCGGACCTCCATGATGCAGGCGTCGGGGTCGTTGCCCTTCGGCAGGAAGCGGTAGACGATGTTGCGCTGGTAGCCGCCCCAGGGCGAGAAGTTCGGGAACACCAGGTACTGGATGGCGTCGAGGAGCTCGCTGTAGGTCGCCTCCGAGGCGTCGTAGCCGCTCTCCCGGAGCGAGCTTCGCCACATCTCGCCCATGAACCGGCGAGCCGTCTCGCCCTCGGGCATGCTGATGGCACCGGGGCCGATCACGGCGTCGATGGACTGCTGGGCGCTGGTCTTATCCGCCACGTGGGGGCTCGGGACCAACATCATCGAGATCATGCGATTCACGTGGTCGTCGTATACGTCGTACTGGGTATTCGTGTCGGCCAGGTAGGGCATGATCTGGGGGTGTGTGGCGCGGACGTGGAAGGACTCCATGAACGCTTCGCTCACGGCCTTCCAGTTCGCGGGGATGTGTTTCTGGACGTGCGCGATCTGGACCCGGTCCTCGTAGCGCCAGGGCGCGAAGTGCTCGGGAATCGGGCCGAGGTAGTCCTCCAGGGGGATGCACTCCGGGTCGAGATTCACGAAGACGAAGCCTCCCCAGCGACCGACGCGCGCCTCGGGCAGGCAGAACTCCTCGTCCTTCACCTGGGGGAAGTCCCAGCGGCAGGGGATCTCCTTCAGCGTTCCGTCCAGATTCCAGGTGAAGCCGTGGAACGGACACTTGAAGGCGTGGGTGTTGCCACCGCGGGCGCGCAGGGTCATGCCGCGGTGGAGACAGGAGTTGTGGAGGGCCTTGAAGGTCGACTCGGCGGACCGGACGATGATGAGCGAGGTGTCGCCGATCTCGTAGAGCACGTGGTCGCCCACGTTCGGGATCTCCTCCTCGCGGCAGGCCATCTGCCACACGCGACTCCACATCCGCTCCATCTCGAGATCGTGATGCTCCCGGGAGGTGTAGCGCCGCGTGTCGATGGCGGCGGTGCCGAGGTCCGCGGGCCTCGTCTCGCGCAGGCTCCTCGGCACCGCGTTGTGCTCCGTGTCGAGCACCTCCTGGACGCTGGGCCGGGTCTCGCTGGCTTCGAGGCTCTCGCTCATCGCTCGCTCCGTGGGTCGCGACGGATCAGTCGTTCCGCGCCTCGGCCGCCCAGCGCAGGCCGCGCCGCAGGAGGTCGTAGAAGACGGGGAGCTCCCACGCGCCCCGTTCGACGCGCGGGTAGTAGTCCATCACCGGGCGCATGTCGTAGTGGCCGCGGCAGTGGCCGAGGGTGAGGTAGAGGACGCTGCCCGCGCCCACCGGGTGCAGATACATCACGAGCCGCGGCTCGTCGTCGGGCCAGTCGCCCTCGGCGAAGCCCACCGCCTCGCCGCTGAAGCGGGTCTCGAGGAGCGGGAGGATCTCGCCGTGGTATTCGCAGAGGTAGAGCTCGTCGTCGGCCTCGAAGGGCTCGATCCCCGCCACCAGGGGGTGGTCCGGGGCGCTGATCGTCACGCGGTAGGGCGCGATCGGCGGATGCGCGATGAACTGGCTGCCGAGGGTCTCCATCAGCTTCGGGAAGGTGCGCGGCGTGGCGACGCCTCCGGCGAGCATGTCCAGCACCGAGTTGGTTCCGTGCAGGGCGAGCCAGCGCCCGCCGCCCTCGACGAAGGCCGCCAGCGCCTCCTGCTCCTGCGGGGCAGGCCTCAGGTCGCAGGTGTAGGTGACCAGGAAGTCGGCCTCGGCGATGGCGTCCGTGTTCCGGTAGTCCTCGAATACCCGCGTCCGGATCTCCGGCGTCTCGCCGAGGAGCTTCAGCAGCTCGGAGCGGGCGTAGTCGATGTCGTGGTAGCGGCCGCCGCAGACGAGGGCCGCACGCAGGGGCTCGCTCACGCGCTCCTCCGATCGAAGGCGAGGTGGAGCTCGGCGAGCCCGCGCAGCAGGATGCTCGGCTTGTGACGCGGCGCCCCGTGCCCGGGAGCCAGGCGCAGGCCGTCGAGCCGGCGCAGTAGCGTGCGGAATGCCAGGTTCATCTCCTTGCGGGCCAGCATGGCTCCGAGACAGAAGTGGATGCCGTGCCCGAAGGCCAGATGGTCCGCTGCGTTGGGGCGTCGGACGTCGAAGCGGTCCGGGTCCTCGAAGTGCGTCTCGTCGCGATTCGCCGAGGAGTAGCGGATCAGCATCATCGACCCCTCCGGAATCTCGACGCCGCCGAGGACGCTCGTCTCCTTTGCCTTCCTCCACATGTTGGCCGTGGGGGTGGTGAGGCGCAGCACCTCCTCCACCAGGTTCGGGATCACATTCGGATCCTCGCGCACGATCGCCATCTGCTCCGGGTTCTCGACCAGCAGCAGCAGCCCCTCGCCGATGCTCGCCGCGGTCGTCTCGTTGCCCGCCACCAGGAGCTGCTGGAGGATCGACAGGCTCTCGGCGACGTCCAGCGGCCGCTCGCCGTCGATCCGGGCCCGCACCAGATCGGAGATGATGTCGTCGCGGGGCGCCGCTCGGCACTCCTCGAGCCGGGCGGCGAAGTACTGCTGGAACTCGAGGATGCGCTTCACCGCCTCGACCGCGTCCTCGCCGCTCGCCATGCCGGAGAGCTGGGCGGTGAAGCCGTCGGTCCAGCGCTTGAACTGCGCGAGGTCGGCCCGCGGCACGCCGAGCTGATCGGCGATCACCGTCAGGGGGAGGAGCACCGCGAACTGGGACATCACCTCGAACTCGCCCGCAGGCTCGAAGGCGTCGATGAGCTGTTCGGCGAGTCCTTCGATCTCCGCCTCCAGGCGGTCGACCCGTCGGGGCGTGAAGGCCTTGTTCACGAGACCACGGAAGCGCTTGTGCTCCGGCGGGTCGGCCGTGAGCATCGTGTCCACGACCGGGTAGGCGCGCTGCGCCAGCTCCTGCAGCTCCGGGTCCGGCGAATCGCCGGCGAGGGAGCCTCCCATCGACGGCGCGAAGCGATTGGAGTAGACGGCGTGGTTCTTCAGGGTCTCGAGCACGAGGTCGTAGCTCGCGACGTGGAAGATCCCCGTGTGCGGATCCCGGTAGACCGGCGCCTCCGTGCGAAGCCTGCGGTTGAAGGCCCACGGAGACTCGAGGACGGCGGGGTCGAAGGGGTGGACGTCGGCCAGGGCAGGGGGCATGGCGCGCAGTATAACCCGGTCAAGACCCTTGAATCTGTTCAAGTTGGCGCCGAGCGGGGTGCGCACTCCCCACCCGGACGCCATGCTCCGCGCTCGTGAAGCCTCGACTCGTGCAGGCACTGCTCGCGGCGATCCTGGGGGCGTCCGCGCTGGGATGCGGGACCTACTTCCCCGTGAACAAGCCGCTCGAGTTCTGGGATCCGGAGCGCGGCTATCGCGCGGCGGAGCTCCCAGCCCGCGACGACTCGGACGAGCTGCTGCTGATGCTCGCGCTGTCCGGCGGCGGCACCCGGGCGGCGGCCTTCGCCTACGGCGTACTCGAGGAGCTCTGGGCCACGCGGGTCACCTTCGACGGTGCGGACCGCAGCCTGATCGACGAGGTGGACGCGGTCTCGGGCGTGTCCGGGGGGAGCTTCACGGCGGCGTATCTGGGTCTGCGCGGAAGGCGCATCTTCGACGACTTCGAGGAGCGGATGCTGCGCAGGGAGATGCAGGGGGGACTCCTGGTTCGTCTGCTCTGGCCGCTCAACTGGCTGAAGCTCTTCTCCCCCTACTGGGCACGCAGCGACCTCGCCGCGGACTACTACGACGAGGTCCTCTTCGATCACGCCACCTTCGGCGATCTCGAGGGCAGCGGCGGCCCCTTCGTGTCGATCCACGCCACGGATCTCGTCACCGGCAGCCCCTTCGCGTTCACCCAGGACCAGTTCGACTACCTCTGCTCGGATCTCTCGAGCTATCCGATCTCCCGCGCCGTGGCGGCGTCTTCGGCGGTCCCGCTCCTGCTCTCCCCGATCACCCTGCGCAACTACTCCGACTGCGGCTTCGAGCCCCCCGCATGGGTGAGTGCACAGCGGGAGTGGCGACGAGAGCTGGACCGCGAATACGTGAACGGACGGAACCTGCTCACCTACGTGGATTCGGGGCGCCGCTACGTTCGTCTCGTCGACGGCGTGGTCTCCGACAACCTGGGCGTGCGCGGCCCCTTCGAGGCCTGGGTACAGCGGCAACAGCAGCCCGCGTCTCGCCCCGCCGGCAACCCGGTGCGCCGATTCGTGCTGGTGGTGGTGAACGCGCAGACGACGCCGGACGCGGAGTGGGAGCGGGCGGACGTCCTGCCCTCCCTGGGCTTCATCCTCGACGCCGCCACCAGCGCCCAGGTCAATCGCTACAACTTCGAGACGATCGAGCTGCTGCGCCGTACCTTCGACCACTGGAACGAGACGACGGAGCGCTGGGATCCGCCGCTGCGCTTCGAGCTGATCGAGACGAGCTTCCTCGACGTGGAGGACGACGCCGAGCGCGCCTATCTGAACCGCCTGTCGACGAGCCTGCAGCTACCCGACGAGGCCATCGACCGCCTGCGGAGCGCGGCGCGGAGGGCGCTTCGCACGTCGCCGCGCTTCGAGGCGCTGCTGCGCGAGCTGCACGGTCGCTGAATAAAGGGTGGTTTTTGCCCCGGTCGGAGATCCCCTCGGGGCGCAGCTCTACCGACGACTCTCATGGAGAATCTCATGAAGACCGTCGCGAGATGCCACGGAGTGGGGCTTGCTGGCGGGGCTTGCTGACCCAGTGTGAGTGCCGAAGCGGCATCTCAGACCTTGAACACGTGGCCCGGCATATGCAACGTTTGAGTCCAGGTTCGGGATGTCCCCGCGAGGTGCGCGGTCCGTGACGCCCGTTTGAGCCTCAATGCGGTCGAACGTGAGGAGACGAAATGCGTAATTCAACTTTCGGCAGGGTTGCGATCCTGGCCCTGATGATGGGTCTGCTGGTGCCCGCTGCAGCCAGTGCCCAGGTGTCGTTTCACGAGCTGAACCTCAACGGCAAGGTTCTCTACCAGGACACGAAGAACAACGATGCCGAAGATCTCAAGATCAGCTCGGAGAGCTTCGATTCCAGGAAGCTGGGCGAGGTCTGCCGTGGAGAGGAACTCGAAAAGAAGGAGAAGGTCTTCCTCGTCGTCGACTGCGCGGATCTGAGCGTCGACATCCAGATCATTAATACCGACAAGGACAATATCTCGTTCAACGAGATAATCGGCACTGTCGTGCTCGAAGAAGACACCGCTCTCGCAAAGACGAAGACGAGGAATTTCGGGAAGGAGGATGAGGAGACGGAGCTGCAGCAGGTCACGGCTCTGGGCGCGGTCGAGATCGAGTGTGAGGGCGCCGAGCTCGAGATGGGTGGAAAGTTCGACGTGAAGTTCAAGGACGAGTGCCCCAACACCGTCAAGGCTTCGAAGCTCTTCGGGACCGCATCGATCGGCGGCCTCCTCGACATCGAGGGCATCATCGACAACGGCAGGGCGAACGCTAATAAGCCCAACGCGACCATCGCCGGCGAGCTGTAGCAAGCCGCGAAGGATGAGGGATCGGGGGCTTCGGCCCCACGACGAGCCCGGGAGGGCGACTCCCGGGCTCGTTTCGTTGGATCCACCCAAGCCTCATCGTGTCGCTCGCGGGAGCTAGACTTTCCCAGGTGCGAGTCGTTGACGTCTCCCTGGCGCCCCTCGGGCTGATCGCGGTCCTCTTCGTCTCGGGCTGCACCTGTGACGCGTCGCCCCCCGAGAGCGGGTCGTCGCCCTCCCAGGGCGCGGCCGCGGCCACGGCCGACGCGACGCCGGAAGATCTTGCGCTTCCGCCGCGGGGCCGCGAGGTGGTGGAGCTCGGCGAAGCCGGTGTGCGGCTCGCGGCCCACGACGCGCTGGACCTCGCCGTGCTCGAGCAGCTGGCGGAGCGGGCCGGCTTCGAGCTCGACGTGCGCGGGGTGGAGCCGCGGCGCGTGTCGCTCCGGCTCTCGGACGTTCCCCTGGCGGACGCCGTCGGGGCGCTGCTGGCGCCGATGCCCTACGCCATCGACTACCGTTTCGACGGTCGCACCGGGACTCACGTGATCGCTCGGGTACGGGTCGGCGCGCCGGGAGGCCTCGACGCGTCCGCTCCCGGAGGTCGCGAGCTCACGCGGGTGGCGGTGGCTCGGGGAGCGGATGGCGCGGGTGACGCCCCCGCTCCCGACGCCGAGGAATCCGGCGGACGAAGGCGACTGGCGCGGAGCGCCTATCCCGGACCGCGTTCGGGTCGAAGCGGGAGTCCCGTAGGGCGACCCGCCGCCGGGTTGGATCCCGAGATCGCGGCGGCGCTCGAGGACCCGGACCCGGCCGTGCGCGCCGAGGCGGTGTCCGACATGGAGACCAGCGGGGGCGGGCTGCGCGACGTGGTCGCCCTGGCCGAGGACGATCCGTCGCCGGAGGTGCGCGCCGCGGCGGTGGAGGCCCTGGGCTTCGACGGCACCCACGCGGCGGTGGAGGCCGTGCTGGGGACGCTCGACGACCCGGACCCCCAGGTGCTGCTCGCGGCGATCGAGGTCCTCGAGATGACGGGGGACGAGACCGTCATCGGGCGCATGGCGCCGCTGGCGGAGCACCCGAGCCCGGCGGTGCGCGAGGCCGCCCGGGAGGCTCTGGAGTTCCTCGAATAGCCGTGGAGCGGTCGCGGTGAAGGGGATGGTGTATCGTGCCGAGCCTTCGTCGAGCGTCCCTCGACTCGAACCGGGAGATTCCATGTCGTACCGATCGAGATCAATCGTCTTAATCGTCATCACCACCCTGGCGCTGGCGACGGCCTGCCAGACCGGCCCGAAGGTGGAGACCACCATCACCGAAGAGCCCGGTGGCCTCCTCGTCGTCCAGACGGTGGAGCATCAGGCCACGGTCGTCGCCATCGACGCCATCAATCGCAAGGTCACGCTCCAGTCCCGTCGCGGTGAGCCGGAGGTCGTGAAGGTCGGCGAGGGCGCCGTCAACTTCGAGAACATCCGCGTGGGTGACGAGGTGCGTGCGGTACTGATCGAGGAGACCGCCGTGAACCTGGTGCCCGGCGGCGCGCCGGAGAGCGTCGGCGCGGCGACGGCCGTGTCCCTCGCGCCCGAGGGCGGACGCCCCGGCGTGGTGGTGGCCGACACCGTCGAGACCACGGCTACCGTCGTGGGCATCGACGGCCACTCGCGCACCGTCACCCTCCAGTTCCTGGACGGTCGGGTGCGGGAGATCAACGTGGGGAAGAACCGGGATCTGACGAAGGTGGGTCTCGGCGACTCGGTGCGCATCCAGTTCACCGAGGCCATCGCGATCTCCGTGACGAAGCCGTAGCTCGAGCCGCCCTTCGGGCAGCACCCGCGAGGCAGCGGTTCGGCTCCGCTCGCCGGGGCTCGCTCCGCGCTGCCCTTCGGGCAGCTTGACGTCGGCTCGCACGCGGAGGCAGCTGTTCGGCTCCGCTCGCCGGGGCTCGCTTCGCGCTGCCCTTCGGGCAGCTTGACGTCGGACCGCGCCCGGAGGCAACTGTTCGACTCCGCTCGCCGGGGCTCGCTCCGCGCTGCCCTTCGGGCAGCTTGACCTACGGCCGCACGCCCACCCGGGCGAGCGCGGAGAGGGGGCCCTCCGCGCGGAGGCGGGTGAGCTGGGCCTCGTCGCGCACGAGGATCGCTCCCGCGAAGCCGAGGGCGTTGATCGAGACCCCTTCCCAGCACTCGCGGGAGCGCGGGACGAAGAGCATCCAGTCGCGGGTGATCAGCAGGTTGTAGGGGCGTCCGCCGCGATCGCAGCCGAAGGCCCGCGCCATCTCGCAGTAGAGACCGTGGAGGGCCCGAGCGGCGACGACGGGAGGTGAGCTCGGCCCCACTCGAAGCCTCGCGACCGCGTGGTGGAAGGGGAGCGTCTCCGTCCGGCCAACGGCCGCATCGAAGCGCGCGTCGTCGAGCGCGGGATCGATGGGCGTCCGCCGCGGTCCGCGTCCCAGGGGCGTGGGCACGACCTGGATGTGCCGGTGGCGCTGGCTCGCGCCGGCGATGGCCCCGGCGTTGTAGAACGCCAGGCCGTCGAGCTCGAGCAGCACGCGCCAGGTCGCCTCGAAGTCGCCGCGCCGCAGCGGCGCCTCCTGCTCCTCGAAGGCCCGGGTCGTGATCAGCAGGTGGTCGCGCAGCACCGGGTACTTGTTGAGCAGGCAGACGTGGTCGGGACCCAGGTCCGCCACGAAGAGGGCCTCGTCGTAGGGGAGGAAGGGGTTGCGCGGGGGCGCGCCGGCGTCGGCGACCTCGCGGGCCGCCCGCGGCGCGCGCGGTGATGCGATCCGGACGCTGAAGCGGACTCCCCCGTCCTCCACCTCGCAGGGGTGCGATTCGATCGGTTGGAGCGCGCCGCTGGCCAGCGCGCGGGCCGCGACCTCGCGCACCGACCCGAGGAGAGGGAGTCGCAGCGGGTCGCGTTCCCCGGGCACGTCAGTCCGCCACGTAGCCCCGCGCCAGCGCGCCGAATTCCTCTACCTCGCGCCGGACCCACGCGTCGTCGCGTCCCAGCTCCGCCGCCATGATGGCGGCCACCCGGGGCGCCGCCTCGATCGCGGCGCGCGCGTCGAGGAGCAGGCTCCGCGTGCGGCGCGCGAGCACGTCGTCGAGGCCGCGCGCCAGCTCGTGCCGGACGGCCCACACCACGTGGATGCCCCGATAGGGCAGGCGGGGGTGGATCGGCTCGTCCCAGGCCGGGTCCTCCCTCGCCAGGTCGGCTACGGCGGGAGCGTCCGCCCCGTAGACCCGCATCGCGTCCTCCGCCGGCATCGCCGGATCGTCCCGGGCCAGCCAGCCGTGGAGCTTCAGGCGCTCGGTGACGCACGGCTCGGCGCGCAGCCCCCCGACCTGGATCGCGTCGACGAGCGCATCCTCCGCCATCTTGCGATACGTGGTCCACTTCCCGCCGAGGATGGTGACGAGGCCCGAGTTGCTGACGAAGACCACGTGCTCGCGAGAGATCTTCTTCGAGTCCGAGCTCTCCACGTCGCGCACCAGCGGGCGCTGCCCCGCGAAGACGCTGAGCACGTCGGAGCGGGAGGGATCCTTCTCGAGGTAGCGACCGGCGTTGCGGAGGATGAACTCGATCTCCTCGGGCAGCGCCCGGGGCTCGAGCTGGGCCTCGGGCATCGGTGTGTCGGTCGTCCCCACCAGCACGCGTCCGTGCCAGGGGATCACGAAGAGCACGCGCCCGTCGTCGGTCTGGGGGACCATGATCGCGTTGGGACCGGGCTGGAAGGAGCGGTCCAGCACCAGGTGCACTCCCTGGCTCGGCGCCGTCATCGGCGGTGCGTCCGGGTCGTCGAGGCGGCGCAGTGCGTCGGAGAAGATGCCGGTGGCATTCACCGTGACCTTGGCGAGGATGCGATGGGTCTCGCCCGTCTCCAGGTCCCGGGCGACGACACCGCAGGTCTGACCGCGTCCGCCCTCCGACTTCACCAGCTCGGTCACCTGCATCCCGTTCAGGACGACGGCGCCGTGATCGGCAGCGGTCTGGGCCAGGGTGATGGCCATGCGGGCGTCGTCGAACTGGGCGTCGTGATACATCACGCCGCCGATCAGGTCTTCCTGCTGGACGTTCGGAATCGCGGCGATGGTGGCGCTGCGGTCGAGGGCGCGGCTGGGGGCGAGGTTCTGCTTGCCGGCGAGCGCGTCGTAGAGCTTCAGGCCGACCCCGTAGAACGGGCCCTCCCACCACTTGTAGCGCGGGACCACGAAGCCCAGGTTCTGCACCAGGTGCGGCGCGTTCTCGTAGAGGATGCCACGCTCGCGCAGCGCCTCCATCACGAGCGAGAAGTTGAGCTGCTCGAGGTAGCGCACTCCGCCGTGGACGAGCTTCGTGCTCCGGCTCGAGGTTCCCTTCGAGAAGTCGTGGGCCTCGAGCAGGAGCGTGCGAAAGCCGCGGCTGCTCGCGTCCACTGCGACGCCGAGGCCCGTGGCCCCGCCGCCGATCACGATCACGTCGAAGGGCTCGCCGCCGAGGCGGCCTTTCATCTGCTCGCGTTGCACGCCGGGTTCTCCGCGGCGGACCCTAGTCCACCCCCCGATCCACCGCATTCCGCCTCGATCGGAGACCGACCGGCGCTTGAATCGCCGGGCGAGCCACCGCGAACGCGGTTTGACGATCGCCTCTCCCCCGACGGAGGAGCGATCCGGGATTACGCTCGGGTCAGCGTGTAGCATCCTGCCATGTCCCCCCGGACGGTCGCGTCGGCCGCCGCGCGCATCCGCTTCGAGCGGGCGCGAGCCTGGCTGTGCGAGCGCGCACGGGGCGAGGAGGTGCTCGTGGTGGCGGCGACCGCCGATGCCGCGAGCGAGCTGCTGCGTGACGCGGCCGGCGATCGCGACGCGGCGTTCGGCTGGCATCGCACCACGCTACCGCGCCTGGCCGCCGTGCTGGCGTCGGAAGACCTCGCCGGCGAGGGTGCCGTTCCCGTGGGTGCCCTGGGCGCCGAGGCGCTGATGGCGCGCGTCGTCCACGCGGCCCGTAAGCGCGGCGAGCTGGGGCGCTTCGACGGTGCGGGGGAAGGGCCGGGCCTGGTGCGCGCTCTCTCGCTCGCGCTCGACGAGGTCCGCCTGGCCGCGGTCCCCGCGGAGCGTCTCGACGCGAACGCGCCGGAGCTGCGCCGCATCTGCGCTGCCTACGAGGCAGCGCTTCGAGACGCCGGTCTCGCCGATCGTCCTCGCGTCTACGACCTGGCTCGGCAACGCGCGGAACGCGACGCGCCCCATCCCTGGCTGGGTCTGCCGACGCTGCTCTTCGACCTCGACCTCTCGTGTGCGGCGGAGCGCGAGCTGGTGGGCGCCGTCGCCCGCCGTGCCCCAGAGCTCCTCGCGACCGTGCCGGTCGGCGACACCGCCAGCGAGGCCTCGCTCCGCGTGGCCCTCGACGGCGAGACCGAGAGGCTTCCCGTCGCCACTTCCGCCGGATCCCTGGCGCGTCTCCAGACCCATCTCTTCGAGGACAGCGCGCCGGAGCCGGCCGAGCTCGGGGAGGAGGTGTGCGTGATCTCCGCCCCCGGCGAGAGTCGCGAGTGCGTCGAGCTGGCCCGTCGCCTGCACGGCTTCGCCGCCTCCGGCGTTGCATTCGATCGCATGGCGGTGCTGCTGCGCTCGCCCGACGAGTACCGGCCCCACCTGGTGGAGGCCCTGCGGCGGGCGGACGTGCCGGCCCACTTCGCCCGCGGCGCCGTCGCCCCGGATCCGGCGGGCCGGGCCTTCGCGGCGCTGCTGGCCTGTGCGGCGGAAGGGCTCTCCGCGCGCCGCTTCGCCGAGTACCTCTCCCTCGGCGAGGTCCCGCCGGTTGGCGGCGCCGGCGAGCCGCCGGCCTCGGCACCGCGCGCCGAGCGCTGGGTGGCGCCGGACGAGGAGCTGGTGCCGGCGGCCGTCGCGGAAGCGCTGGGGGAGGCGCGGGCTCCGGCGGAGGATCCCCCCGACGAGTCCGACGAGACCCCGGTGTCCGGGGGGCGGCTGCGGGCGCCGCGTCGCTGGGAGCAGCTCCTGGTCGAGGCGGCGGTGATCGGCGGTCGCGACCGCTGGGCCCGCCGCCTGGAGGGGCTGGAGAGGGAGCTCCGTCTCGACCTCGATGCGCTCGAGGACCCGGACGATCCGCTGGCGGCGCGCATCCAACGCGACCTCTCGGCGCTGAGCGCGCTGCGCGACTACGCGCTGCCCCTGCTGGAGGAGCTGGCGGGTCTGCCGTCCCAGGCGAGCTGGGGCGAGTGGCTCGATCACCTCTCGGCTCTGGCGACCCGAGCGCTGCGGCGCCCGGATCGGGTCCTGGCGGTGCTGTCGGAGCTGGCGCCGATGGCCTCGGTCGGGCCGGTCGAGCTGGCGGAGGTGAGGCTGGTGCTCTCGCGCCGGCTGCTCGAGCTTCGCACGCCGCCCGCGGGTGCGCGCTACGGCAAGGTCTTCGTGGCGCCCATCGAGGCGGCCCGAGGCCTCCACTTCGACGTCGTCTTCGTTCCGGGCCTCGCCGAGAAGCTCTTCCCGAAGAAGCTCGAGGAGGAGCCGATCCTGCTCGACCGGGTGCGCCAGCGCCTCGGCGGCCTCGCCACCAACGAGGACCGGGTGATACGTGAGCGTCGTGCGCTGCGTCTGGCCGTGGGGGCCGCCTCGCAGCGGGTGGTGCTCTCGTACCCGCGCCTGGACCTCGACGCGTCCCGCCCGCGGGTTCCCTCCTTCTACGCGCTGGAGGCAATGCGCGCTGCGTCCGGTCGGCTGCCGGGCTTCGACGAGCTCGCGCGCAATGCGGAGAGCGTCGGCGCTGCAAGGATCGGCTGGCCCGCGCCTGCGGACCCGGCCGACGCCATCGATGCGGCGGAGCACGATCTGGCACTGCTCGAGTCCCTGCTCGACCGCGATCCGGAGCGCAGCATCGGGACCGCGCGCTACCTGCTCACGGCGAACCCACACCTGGGACGGGCCCTGCGCTTCCGCGCGCGACGCTGGCTCGAAGGCTGGACCGTCGCGGACGGCCTCGTGAGACCTTCGGAGGCCGCACGCGAGGCGATCGCCTCCCACGGCCTCGGCGCCCGCAGCTTCTCGCCCACAGCGCTCCAGAACTTCGCCGCCTGCCCCTACAAGTTCTTCCTCTACGCGGTGCACCGCCTGAGCCCGCGCGAGGTGCCGGAGCCCATCGAGGAGATCCCGCCGCTACAGCGGGGCTCCATGGTGCACGACGTGCAGTTCGCGCTCTTCGGGATCCTGCGCGACGAAGGCCTGCTGCCGGTGACGCCGGAGCGACTCGAGGCGGCGCGGGCGCACCTCGATCGCGTGCTCGACGAGAAGGCGAAGGCTTACGAGGACGACCTGGCCCCGGCGATCGAGCGGGTGTGGCGCGATGGCGTCGAGTCGGTCCGGGCCGATCTGCGCGAGTGGCTGCGACGCGCCAGCGTCGACGCCAGCGGCTTCGTCCCCTGGCTCTTCGAACTCTCCTTCGGGCTCGCCGGACGCCGCGATCGGGATCCGAGCTCGCGAGACGAGCCCGTGGCCCTCGACTGCGGGCTCTCGCTGCGCGGATCGATCGACCTGGTGGAGCGTCGCGAGGATGGACGCGTCCGCGCGACCGATCACAAGACCGGGAAGGAGCGCCTGAAGCGCGGACAGATCGTGGCCGGCGGCGAGGCCCTGCAACCGGTGCTCTACGCGCTGGCGACGGAGAAGCTCTTCCCCGAGGTCCAGGTGGAATCCGGTCGGCTCTACTACTGCACGGCCACCGGCGGCTTCGAGGAGCGGACGGTACCCCTGGATTCCGAGGCCCGCGCGAGTGCGAAGACGGTGGCCGAGGTGATCGGTCAGGCGCTGGGCGAGCCCTTCCTGCCGGCGTCGCCGGCCGAGGGCGCCTGCCGCTGGTGCGACTACCAGATGGTCTGCGGTCCCTACGAGGAGCTGCGCACGGGCCGCAAACGGCCGCCCTTCGCACCCCTGGCAAAGCTCCGGAAGCTCTCGTGAGCGCCGACATCACGCTCCCGCCCGACGCCGAGGCGCGCCGCCGCATCGCGGAGGATCTCGACACCACGCTCTTCGTGGAGGCCGCCGCCGGCACGGGGAAGACCACGGCGCTGGTGGGGCGCATCGTGTCGCTGCTGCGCTCGGGCAAGGGCACGCTCGATCGCGTGGTGGCCGTGACCTTCACGGAGAAGGCTGCGGGGGAGATGAAGCTGCGCCTGCGCAGCGAGATCGAGCGGGTGCGCTCGGACCCGGATCTCGCGTCGGCGGAGCGCTCTCGGCTCGACGCGGCCCTCGAGAAGCTCGAGCTCGCCCGCATCGGGACGATCCACGGCTTCTGCTCGGATCTCCTCCACGAGCGGCCCATCGAGGCGGGCGTCGATCCCCTATTCGAGATCGCCTCGCCCGACATCTCCGACCGCTACCTCGACGAGGCCTTCGAGTCCTGGTTCCAGCGCGCGCTGGCGGATCCGCCCGAGGGAGTGCGGCGGATCCTGCGACGGCGCCCGAGGGGGCCCTTCGCTTCCGGGCCCCGCGACGCGCTGCGCGGAGCCGTCGGCAGCTTGTGCGAGCACCGGGACTTCGAGGCGCCCTGGACCCGTCCGCCCTTCGACCGACGGCGGGAGATCGACGCCGTGATGGAGACCCTGGAGGCGCTGGCCGCCCTGAGCTCCCGTGCAGAGGACCCGGAGGACTGGCTCGCGAAGAACCTGGCAAACATCCAGCGCTTCGTCGCGGAGAACGCGCTGCGCGAGGGGGTCCGCGCGCGGGACCACGACGCGCTCGAGGCGGAGCTGCGCGAGCTGGCGCGGACGCGTCGCATCGGCTGGCACTGGAAGGGGCGCAACCGCCGCTGGTTCGCTCCGGAGGTGCCGCGGGTGGACGTCCTGGAGCGTCGCGACGAAGTGAAGCTCGCTCTCGATGCGCTCATGGAGGTCTGCGATGCCGATCTGGCGGCGCTGCTGCGGGAAGAGCTCCGGCCGGTCGTCGCCGCCTACCAGGACCTCAAGCGCAAGGCCGGCGCACTCGACTTCGTGGACCTGCTGATCGGCGCGCGCGACCTGCTCGCGCGGGATCGCGCGGCCCGCACCGAGCTCCAGGAGCGGTTCACCCACTACTTCGTGGACGAGTTCCAGGATACGGATCCGCTACAGGCCGAGATCCTCCTGCTGCTGGCGGCGGACGACCCGGAGGAGACCGACTGGCGACGCGCCCGTCCGCACCCCGGCAAGCTCTTCATCGTCGGCGACCCGAAGCAGGCGATCTATCGCTTCCGCCGCGCCGACGTGGCGATCTACGAGCAGACGAAGACGCGCCTGTCCGCCGAGGGCGCCGCGATACTGCACCTCCGCACGAGCTTTCGCGCGCCCCCGTCGCTCCAGGCCGTGGTCAACGCGGCCTTCGAGCCGTTGATGCAGGGCTCGCCCGACGGCAGCCAGGCCGAGTACGTCGCCCTCGAGGGCGCGCGCGCCGAGATCGATGACCGCCCGACGGTGATCGCGCTGCCCACGCCCCGCCCCTACGGCGACTACGGAACCGTCGTGAACTGGCGCATCGACGACTCGCTCCCCGACGCCGTCGGCGCGTTCGTTTCGTGGCTGGTCGAGCAGA
>Ga0209536_100003858_pt1 | contig 23869 bp, 18 predicted proteins | sample DeeMarSeWOR28_12_FD_187461 | JGI IMG/M metagenome (GOLD analysis project Ga0209536, IMG submission 187461) | Marine sediment microbial communities from White Oak River estuary, North Carolina - WOR-2-8_12 (SPAdes) (version 2) | ecosystem: Environmental > Aquatic > Marine > Intertidal zone >...
TGGAATTCAGGGTTGCGACGTAGATTGGAGTATGCGGTGCAGAGGTTGCCGCTTACACCGCTCATATTCTCCGTCAGATAGCTGTCCAGGCCGTGGCCGACGATGAGGAGCATGACCCACTCAGTGTCCCAGGCGAAGAAGCGGAAGCCCGTGCTGTTGGCACGCTCAATTGCTCCATACCAGTTGTGTCCGGGCCAGTCGGTATTGCCGACGAAGATGTTGAGGAACATGTAGTCTATGTAGCTGGGAATATCGAGAAGGTCTTTGTAGTCGGGGTTGGGTGTGCCGTCGGGCCCCACCTCGTAAGGCTTCAGCGTCGTAATCGATCCGTCGAACTGGCCGACGGCGGCCGTCACCAGGGGTTTGCGCGCGTGAAAGCAGTGGTCGGAGATGCGGTAGCGCGCGGTAAAATTGTCGGTGCAGTCGAGAACGAGATCGACGTCGCCGATCAGCGAGGCGGCGTTGTCGGCGTCGAACGGCGTCGCAATCGGCTCGACGATTGACGTGGCCGTCGGTTCTGCAGTGGACGTCCACACCGCGCCTTACCCGGCCTTTCCGACCGACATGCAGGCGCAGTTTACCGCGCTCAACAGCATCGCCGAGGGCACGGGCGTCATTACCGAGACCGTGTTCGAAAATCGTTTCATGCACGTGCAGGAGTTGCAGCGGCTGGGCGCGGACATCCGCCTCAAGGGCAATTCTGCGATCGTGCGCGGCGTTCCGCGTCTGACCGGGGCGCCCATCATGGCGACCGACCTGCGCGCCTCCGCATCGTTGGTTCTGGCCGGGCTGGTTGCCGAAGGCGTAACGACGGTCGACCGCGTCTACCATATCGACCGCGGTTACGAAGTCATCGAGGAAAAACTGGGCGCACTGGGCGCCCGGATCAAACGGATCGGGTCGGCCGCGTCCTCGTTGTGAATTCCAGCGAGGTATCTTCCACACGATATCCAGGACTTGTTCTGTCCTTCGATCCGGCGCGCCGGTCGAGAGCGAGCATGTTCCTTCCAGGACCCACGCGCAGCGGCGCTCCGGCCGGGTTCCCGGGCCAGGCCAAGCGCTCCCACCCGATAGCTTCATTCAGTTTTGTGGACAGCCTTCCCGGAATTCACAACTAGCCTTCGGGACGCGCCGCCGTGACCTGGGCGCGGACCCGCCGCTCCAGTTCGGCCGGTGCCTCGAGCTGGATACCCAGGCTCATTTGCGCCTTCTTGCCGGCGCCCAGCGGACCGGCGTAGCTCGTCGTCGCCTGGCGGGTACGGCCCTGCTCGTCGAGCCAGGCATAGCTGATTTCGATGTCCCGCAGGGCAACCGACGTCAGGTTGCCAAACTGCACCCAGACTACATTCTGGCGGTCCACCGCGAGCCGGCTGGCGATGTACTTCGAGGGATTGGCAGGCAGATCGAGCATGACCAGTTCACGCGCCGCCTGCTGGCCGGCTTCCGACTTCGAATCGGCCGCCAGCCGGAAATGCTCCACTGCGCTGTCGAGGTTGCCGGCCTTTTGGTCCAGCATCCCGAGCAGGTAATGGGCCTCCGCGGTCGGCAGCAACTCCAGGCTTTGCTGAAGGCTGGCCCGAGCCTGCTCTCCGCGATCCAGCCGATAGGCCACCTGACCCTTGCGCAGATGGCCATAGAACAGGCCCGGATTTGCCCGTATGGCCGATGCGTAGGATGCCAGGGCCTGTTCGGGTTCGCCGTTCAGGGCATGGATGTCGCCCTGCAGCCCGTGAAACAGCGATTCGCGCGGTTCCAGCGACATGGCTTCGTTCAGGCGCTCCTGGGCCAGGCCCAACTGGTCTTCGGCGACCGCCTTGCTGGCCTCGTCGAATGCATCAAAGGCCGGCTGCACCCGCTTGAGGTAGGCCGTGCGCCGCCGGAACTCGTCAACCCCCATTTCACCGCCGGCGGGCAACCTGGCGGCCCGGGCCCGATTGTTGGCGACCCTCTCCTTTGATGGGGGATGGGAAGCGAACAGGCCGCTCAGCCAATCCTGCTGGCGGCCTTCGGACAATTCCACGAAGGTCTCCTGCAGCCGGACGGCGCCCTGCGGGTCGTAGCCGGCCTCCGACATGTAGAGCATGCCGTAGTCATCGGCTTCGCGCTCCGCGTCCCGGCCGTATTTCTGGGTCAGCAACTGGGCGCCCAGCGCCGGAACCATCATCGCCACCTCGCGGGCGGACTCCGAATCGATGGTGCTGCCCAGCACGACCATGCTGATGATTGCCCCGGTCTGGGTCAGCATGGCCTTGGACTGGGCGCGCGCGCCGTGCGATGCATCGGCATGCACGATTTCGTGGCCGAGCACCGCGGCGAGTTCCGCCTCTGATTCGAGGGCGGCCAGCAGTCCGCGGTTGATCACGATCTTGCCGCCGGGCAGGGCCCAGGCGTTGGGGACCGAATCGTTCAGGATGCTGAACTCGTAGTCCAGTTCGCCTTCGCGCCGGGAGCGGGCCGCCAGGCGATCCCCGACCTGCTTCACGTAAGCGGTCAGATCCGGGTCCAGGATGAACTCGCCGCCCTGCGACTGCTTCATCGGTGCGTACATCTGGGCGCCGACCTGGCGCTCCCAGTCGCTGCCGTAGACCTGGAAATTTCTCTCGCCGGTGACCGGGTTCACTGCACAGGCGCTCAGTGTCAGCAGCGCCAGGAGGGCCGCTGAAATCCAGGTCCGGGCGGGCGCGCCTCTCATGATCCCCCGGGCTCCTTCTGCAGCGCGGAACAACCGGGCCGGGGCGCGACCTCCACGCCGTCGAGGGTCAGTTCCGTGATGCGCATCTCGAGGTGGTTGCCGTCCGTTTTGCCGTGCGCCATGCGCACCTCGACGAAGCCCAGTTCCGGCGCGTGCCATGCCTGGGTGTAGCGGGTGCTGTTGTGGCGGATCTTTTCGACCGGGAGCGTCCGCAGGCAACCGAGACTCGTTTCCATCCGTTCCTCCGGCAACAGGCGAAAACGCTGCTTGTCGATTTCGTCCTCCTCGACCATGTGGAACTGCAGTTCCGGGTTGCCCTCGGCCAGGCGCTGGCGCATTTCGAGCTTCAGCGACAGCGGGTCCAGTGAATCTCCGACCATGTCGAGGACCAGCGGGTCCTGCTTGTTGTGGGTGACGTTCACCTTGCGCTCGTCCCAGTCGAATCTGAAAGTCCAATCGTCATCCAGGCCCGCAACCAGCGTATGGCGCCGGTACCTATCGGGCCGGAAGCGCCCTTCGGCGAGCCGGCCGGAGGCCTCTTCGTCGTCCCGTGCGCCCAGAATCCTGGCCAGCCCATAGGTGCCGCTGCCCGCGCTTTGAATCGTCCAGCGATCTCCCCGGTAGGACAATTCCACTTCGATTTTGCCGGTCAGCTTGCCGTTGCGGTAGATGGAGTAGCGGGCCTCGTACGGCGCGACTGCGGGGGTGGCCTCGGGCTGCGCGAACGCCGTCCAGGGCAGGGCCAGCAGCGCCGCCAGCCCCAGGCTAGGGACGCAATTGCCCATCGTCCTGCAGTTGCAGTGGGCGTTCGAGTTCCGTTCCGTCGAGATACACGGCTTCATCGCCGCATTGGACCCGGCGGCGGGCGAACAATTCAACGGTGGCCACCGTCAGCCGGTGCTCCATCGGTCCCAGGCGAGCCGCCAGTCCGGCTGCATCGTCGTCCGCCCGTATGGGAATGACGACCTGTGCGATCACGGGGCCGCCGTCCAGTTCCTCGGTTACGAAGTGGATGCTCGCGCCGTGGCGGGTGTCCCCGGCGTCGAGCGCTCGCTGATAGGTGTCGGTCCCGCGATAAAGCGGCAGCAGGGACGGATGCAGGTTGATCATGCGCCCCCGGAAGGGCTCGAGCACCGGGCGCCCGATGATGCGCATGAAGCCGGCGAGGACGACCAGGTGCGGTTCGCCGGCCGCGATCAGCAGCGCCAGGGCGCGGTCGAAGGCCGCACGGTCGGCGAAGCTGCCGTGCTCGAGCACGCTGGTCGTGATGCCCGCCTGCCGCGCGCGCTGCAGGGCTCGCGCGCCAGGCACGTTGCTGATGACGTGGATAATGTCGGCGTTCAGCCGGCCGGCCTCGCGGGCGTCTATCAGTGCCTGCAGGTTGCTGCCGGACCCCGACACCAGGACGGTGACGCGCAGGGCTTCTTTCATGGAAGATACCGCACGCGAACGCCGTCGCGCGGGTCGGTGACGGCGCCGATGGCGTAACAGTCCACGCCGCTCGCGCGGGCCGCGGCGAGCACGTCACCGGCCGCGGTCTCGGGCGTCACGATGACCATCCCGATGCCGCAGTTGAAAGTGCGCAGCATCTCCTCTTCCTCGATAGCGCCATGTTCCTGCAGCCAACCGAAAACCGGCGGCCGCGGCCAGGCGGACGGGTCGATGGCGATGCCCAGGTGTTCGGGCACGATCCGTACGATGTTCTCGGTCAGCCCGCCGCCGGTGATGTGGGCGAGGCCGTCGATGCCGCCTCGCCGCAGCAGGCTCAGGACCGTCTTGACGTAGATTCGCGTGGGCGCCATCAGGGCGGCGCCCAGCGGCAGCGGCGCGCCCGCGGGATTCGCCAGGGGCTGTTCCAGGTCGGCCCCGGCCCGCTCGATGACTTTGCGGATGAGCGAGTAACCGTTTGAATGCGGCCCGCTGGACGCCAGGCCGAGCAGGCGATGGCCGACCCCAATGCGGCTGCCGTCCAGCAATTCCGTGCGTTCCACGGCGCCAACGGCAAACCCGGCCAGGTCATATTCGCCGGCGCCGTACATGCCGGGCATTTCAGCGGTCTCGCCGCCGATGAGCGCGCATCCGGCCTGGCGGCAGCCCTCGGCGATGCCGTTGATAACCGTCTCCGCCTCATCCAGCCGCAGCTTGCCGGTGGCGAAATAATCGAGAAAAAACAGCGGCTCGGCCCCGCAGGTGAGAATGTCGTTCACGCACATGGCGACCAGGTCGATGCCGATGGTGTCGTGCCTTGAAAGTTGCCGCGCCAGCATCAGCTTGGTGCCGACGCCATCGGTTCCGGAGACCAGCAGCGGCTCGCGCCAACGGTCGAGATCGAGCTGGAACAGGGCGCCAAAGCCGCCCAGCCCGGTGAGGACCTCGGGCCGCATCGTCCGGGCCACCGCCGGTTTGATGCGGTCGACCAGTTCGTTCCCCGCGTCGATGTCGACGCCGGCGTCGCGGTAGGAAAGGGGTGATTTGTCAGGTGTGTCGCTGTTCACAGTGTTGTCCGTTCCCGGCACAGGCATTCCGGCTCGCAGAACGCCTATGGTATCTTATTTGATGATCGAATTTAGCCGAGAGCCTGCCGTGCCTGTCTTTCCCCGAACCCGGTATTTGACGACCGTGTGCTGCCTGATGCTGTCGCTGGTCCTGGTGCCGCCGCGCGTGGTGGGCGCGGCTGCGGCGGAGCTCTACACAGGGGAGGTTCCCGTGGCGGACCAGGGCGCCGCCGAGCGCGACCGCGCCGTGCCGCTGGCGCTCGAGCAGGTCCTGCAGAAACTCAGCGGGCTGCGCCAGTTCGAAGACTACCCGCTGGTCCAGCCTGCGCTCGAACGCGCGCCAGCCCTGCTTTTGAGTTACCACTATCGGAACGCGGAATACCTGCTCGCCGACGGCAGCGGGGAAAGTCAGCTCCGGCTGGTGGCGCGGTTCTCCGAGCCCGCCGTCGACGAAATGGCCCGGGCATTGCAGCTGCCCCTGTGGCAGCCGGACCGCCCGCCGTTGACCCTGTGGCTGGTTGTCGATCAGGGTTTCGAGCGGCGCATCATGCCCATCGAGTACGTCTACGTGAAGCAGGCCCTGGACGACGTGGCGGAACGGCGTGGCTTGCCGCTGCGGTGGCCCGAACCGGGTCCGGACGGTGAATATGCGGTCGACCTGCAGCTCCTGTGGGGCGGGTACACGGAAGAGCTTGCAGCCGACGGGAACGCGGGCGTATTGATCGCGGCGGCGCGGCGTGAAGGGCCTGAGTGGAGTGTCCGGATGAACCTGGACTACCAGGGCCGGCACCAGGCCTTCCGGCTGAACGACATTGACCTGCAGGCCGCGTTGACAACGGGGCTGCAGGATATCGTCGACCAGGTCGCCACGGAGGATTCGATAGCGGCGGCCGATCTGGGCAACTGGTCGCAGGAACTCGTCGTCGGCGGGCTCAATGGCCCGGCAGACTATCTGCGCTGCCTGAATTACCTGCAGGGGATCAGCATTGTCGATCAGGTCGACGTGGTTTCCGCGCGCCCCGGCACGGTCACATTCCGGCTCGGCCTGGCCGCGCTGCCCGACTATCTCGAGCAATCGCTGGCCAGCGGCGGCATACTGGCGCGAGTGGACCCCGACGGAGATTACGAACTGATACCGGAGGCGCCCAATGACGGGTGACTCCCGCCAGTGGTTCCTGCTGGCGCTGGCAGTTGGCCTGGGCTGGCTGATGTACCGCCTCGCCCCGGTGATCACACCGTTCGCGATCTCGGCCGCACTGGCGTACATGGGCGATCCGCTGGTCGACCGCCTGCAGAGCCTGCGGCTGTTCAAATGGCCGGTCAGCCGCACGGTCGCCGTCATCATCGTGTTCGTTCTGATGAGCATCGCCCTCGGGCTGATGCTGCTGGTCATCCTGCCGCTAGCCAGGGAACAGGTCGTTTTCCTGGTCAAGCGCGCCCCGGAAATGGTCGGGTGGCTGGCGGGAACGGCACTGCCCTGGCTCCAGTCGAAGTTGGGGTTCGCCCAGGTCGAATTCGATCTGCAAAGCCTGACGGAGTCGGCAAAATCGTACTGGAAAGAGGTCAGCTCGGCGGCGCTGAGCGTATTGGGCACCGTCTCCCGGGGCGGACAGGCCGTTTTCCATTGGCTGATGAACCTGGTCCTGATCCCGGTCGTGACTTTTTACCTGCTGCGCGACTGGGACAAACTGGTGCAGGGCGTCCAGAACCTGATCCCCCGCCAGGACGAGCCGGTGGTCAGCGGGTTGTTCCGGGAAATAGACGAAGTGCTCGGCGCCTTCATTCGCGGGCAGTTGCTGGTCATGCTGGCGCTGGGGCTCATCTATACCCTCGGGCTGTGGCTGATCGGCCTGGACCTGGCCTTCATCATAGGCATGGGCGCCGGGTTGCTCAGCGTCGTGCCCTACCTGGGCACCCTGGTCGGCGTCCTGGCCGCGCTGCTTGCCGCCCTGTTCCAGTTCCAGGACGTCGTGCATCCGGTCCTCGTCCTGGTTGTGTTCGGCGCGGGGCAATCGCTGGAGAGCATGGTCCTGACGCCGAAACTGGTGGGGGACCGCATCGGCCTGCACCCCGTGGCGGTCATATTCGCCGTGCTGGCCGGCGGCCAACTGTTCGGGTTTCTCGGCATCCTGTTGGCGCTGCCGGTCGCTTCCGCGTTGAACGTGCTGGTGCGCCACCTCAATCAGCGGTATCGCCAGAGCACTCTCTACCAGAGGGATCTGCAGGCTCCCGGAGAACCCTGAGTGTCATATTCCCCCCAACTGCCCCTGCCGCTCGAACCCCGGCGGCCCGACCGCTTCGAGGATTTCGTGGCCGGCCCCAACGAAGCGGCGTTGGCGGCGGTGCGTCACCTGCTGGAAGAACCCGGCGGAATTCTGTTCCTCTCCGGGGCGGCCGGCTCCGGCAAGTCGCACTTGCTGAACGCCCTCTGCCACCTGGCGCGCGACCGGGGCATGGCGGCTTTCTACATCGCGCTCAGGCGGATGCCGCCCGAGGCCACCGCGGGTCTGGAAGGCCTGGAGGCCCTGGACCTGGTTTGCGTGGACGACCTGGACCACGTGGCGGGCGACCCGGCCTGGGAGCAGGCCCTGTTCCGTTGCTGCAATGACATCCGCGCCGCGCGCGGCCGCTTGCTTGTGAGCAGCAGCCAACCCCTCGCTGTCCTCCCGCTGGGCCTGCCTGATCTCGCCTCGCGCCTGGCCTGGGGAATCCGCCAAAGCCTGCAGGCTCCCGACGACCAGGGCAAGCTCGAAATCCTGCGGCAGAGGGCCCGCACCCTGCGGATCGACGTGCCGCCGGACGTGCACAATTATCTGCTTCGCCGCGGCAGGCGCGATCTGGGGTCGCTGCTCGTCGCGCTGGAGCGGCTGAAGGACGCGGCTTTCACCGAAAAGCGGAAAATCACCGTGCCGCTGGCCCGCGAAGTGCTTGGAGAGGAACTCGGGAGGGTCCCATGCTGAACAAACTCGCCATCGCCAGAAACTGGCTGCCGCGCTATACGGGCATGCCGCTGGACCGCTTCGGCGACTATATCCTGCTGACCAATTTCAACAATTACGTCCACCTGTTCGCCGAGCAGTTCAATTGCGACGTCTACGGTGAGGACCGCTCCATGCCGGCGGCCACCAACGACGCCGGCCTGACCATCATCAATTTCGGCATGGGGTCCAGCAACGCGGCCACCATCATGGATCTGTTGAGCTCGATCAGCCCCAAGGGTGTGCTGTTTCTGGGCAAGTGCGGCGGGCTGAAGAAGTCCACCGAAATCGGCCACTTCATCCTGCCCATCGCAGCCATTCGCGGCGAAGGCACGAGCGACGACTATTTCCCGCCGGCGGTCCCCGCGCTGCCCTCGTTCAAGCTGCACAAGTTCGTCTCGGACAAGATTCTCAGCCACGGCCTCGACTATCGCACCGGGGTCATCTACACGACCAACCGCCGGGTCTGGGAGCACGACGAGGCCTTCCATCGCAAACTCCAGGCCATGACCTGCATGGGCATCGACATGGAAACCGCGACCCTGTTCATCGTCGGGCACGCCAACGAGATCGCGCGTGGCGCCCTGCTGCTGGTATCGGACGTGCCGGTCACGCCGGAGGGCGTCAAGACCGAGGAGTCCGACCGCAAGGTCACCGCCGACTGGGTCAACCTGCACCTCCAGATCGGCGTCGAGGCGATGACCGAGCTCGGCCAGAAGGGCGAACACATCAAGCACTTCCGCTACGAGCCGGGCTAACCCGGCAACCGGCCGGCTACCGGAAGGTCATGCGCTCGTCGACGACCAGGGCGTCCGGGCTGAACCTCAGCGTGGTCAGGCTGCGATCGGCGGTGGCCCGGAGCGCGGCGCCGCCGGCTTCCGCGATGGCCGACACGGCATCGGTCACGGAGGCGTGGCTTCGATCGCGCTCCTCGCCGTAACGGTCCGCGCTAAACTGGCCCGTGTAGTCCAGGTAGGCCGCGGTATCGTAGCTCGCGGAGAGGAACATGCCCTCGGGGCCGGGCTTTCGGTCCAGGAAGGCGGGGAGACCCTGCTCCTCGCCGGCGCCCACCGATAACCCGATCGCATCGTCGGACATCGCCGCGAAGGCGACCATGCCCGGCGCCGGCACCAGCGATTCGGGCAGGCGCACCGGGGGATCGCCGGCGGTGATCGCAAGCTCCGACAGGTCGGGCAGGAACATTTGGGCCATGCCGACGAACATCTCCGGTTTTTCGACATGGACAGCCACGTGCCCCCTGGCGCCGGCCGGCAAAGGATCGCCGCCGAAGCGGACGTCGTCGAGGCTGACGCGAACGCCGCGGAAGTTGTTGACGAAGGGCGGCATGGGCTGTTCCAGCTGCGCCAGCGCATTCGCCGCGCTCTCATTGAGGCCCTGCAGGTGTTCGCACAGGTAGGGCTCCGCCGCGATGGCGGCAGCCGTTTCCTGCACGAAGTCACGCGCGGCGCCGAAGCGCATGCCGAAAGCGACGTCCAGCATGCGGGCGGACGCTGCGTCGACGGCCGGTATGTCGGCCACCATGCCCATCAGCCTGGCGGCCAGGGTGGCGGGCGTCTCCACGCGGTACTGGAAACCGATCGCATCGGTGGACAATTCGGTCGTGCCCGCCGTCATGCGCGGCGCCTGATCGATGATGGAGTGGATCTCGGCGACGCAGTCGGCGCTCAGCGTGGCGAGGTCGGTATGGCCCGACGCCGTGATCGTGCGCGCCGTCAGTGCGTCGGGCTGCAGGAACTGGTCGGCGAGACGGTGCAGGTCCAGGATGCCCGATCCGTGCGGCGTATAGCCGTGGCGTTGATTCAGGTCCGCCAGCCTGTCGCGTGCGTCGCTGCCGGCCGGCATTTCCAGGCCGAGAAACGCCGGCAGCCATTCTTCCTCGGCTCCCGGCGGCAGCACCCCGGCCGCCAGGTGGTCGTCGAGTATGGCCAGGTAAAGGCCGATCTGCCCCTCATCGGGGTCTTCGTCGGCGAGGCGCCAGTAAGAAACGCCCTGGTAGGTCTGCTCGGGCGCCGAGATGCCGGCCCCGTCGAGAATGCGCTGCACCGTGGCCCGGAATGCGCCCGTGTCAGCCAGCGCGACGCGGACGACCGGGAAGGCGCCCAGGCCGTACACGACCTTGTGCGCCCCGACATCGAAGCCGAGGCTCTCCAGGCCGGCCCGGTCCAGTTTGCCGTCGAGTTCACGCAGTACCGCCAATTGCAGCCGCGCAGCCGGGTCGCCGGCCGCTCCGCCGCTATCGTTGTCGGTGCTCTCGGCTTCTTCGAGGTCGGCCCGCGCAGCGGTCAGTTGCACCTGCATTTCCTCGAGCACGGGCTGCAGGCGTACCAGCCATGCATCTATGAATTCATCCGGCAGCGGAGCGAGGTTGGCCGCCAGGTAGGGCGTGTCGGCCGGGACGAAGTCGAGCAGCGCATTCATGTCGTGGCCGGGTTCAGCCGGAGCTTCGCTGCGGCCGCAGGCGGCCAGGGCGGCGGCCAGTATGGCGATCAGGGTAATCAGGCGGGTCGGTGTCATTTCAGCATCCCATTAGATCCGTGTGTAAAGGTGTTATACCACACTACAACACTAGAATACAAGGGGCAGCTGAAATTTTCGGGTTAAAGGGCGATTTCCACCAGCTTGACAGCGGTGTCCTCCGGGTCCGGGCCGATGCGGAAATTCAGCGAGCGCATCATGTTCAGCATCCTCGAATTGCTGGCCAGCACCTGGCCCTCCATGCGTTCCAGGCCCCGGTCGCGAGCAATGTCCATCAGTTTCTGCATGAGCTGGTAGCCGATGCCGAGCCCCTGCCAGGCATCCGAAACAACCAGCGCAAATTCACAACTCCTCTGGTCGAGGTTGGTCGTGTAGCGAACGACGCCGATCTGCTCCTCGCTCTTGCTGTTCGGCTTGACGGCGATCAGTGCCATCTCGTTGTAGTAGTCGATCTGGGTCAGTCGCACCAGCATTTCCTGGCTCAGTTCCTGCAAGGCGTTCATGAAGCGGAAGTACTTCGCCTCGGGCGAGAGATTGCGCACGAACTCCTGCTCCATCTCCGCGTCTTCGGGCCGGATGGGCCGGATGACGATGTCGGTGCCGTCGCTGAGCTGGATGTGGGTGGACAGGTGCGCCGGGTAGGGATGGATCGCCAGGTGCTGATACGGGTCGGTCGAGGGCTTGGGGTAATCGACGCGGATGCGGGCGTCCACGGCGACGATTTCGTGCTCGTCCATGATCAGCGGGTTGATGTCCATTTCCTGCAGCCAGGGCAACTCGCAAGCCATGTTCGACACGCGCAGCAGGACCTCGACGAGCAGGTCGATGTCGACCGGCGGCATCTGGCGAAATCCCTCCAGCAGCCGCGATACGCGGGTGCGGTTGATCAGGTCCCGCGCCAGGCGGCGGTTCAGGGGCGGCAGGGAGATGGCGGTATCCCCGAGGATCTCCACGCTCACGCCGCCGCTGCCGAAGCTGATGACGGGCCCGAACACCGGATCGCGCAGGATGCCGATCATCAGCTCCCTGCCGTTCGGGCTGCGGTACATCTTCTCGACGATGACGCCGGCGATGATCGCATCCGGGTTCCTGGCGGCGACCCCGTCCACCAGCGCGCGGTAGGCGCCGCGCACCTCGGCCGCGCTGTTGATGTTCAGCCGCACGCCGCCGACGTCGGATTTATGCGAGATGGCCGGCGACAGCACTTTCAGGGCGACCGGGAATCCGATGGACTCCGCGATGACCAGGGCCTCGTTGGGCGTGCGCGCCACCGCGTTCTGTGCGGCGGGGATGCGGAAGGCCTTCAGGACGGCGATCGATTCCGGCTCGGTGAGGACCTTGCGTTGCTCGGTGAGCACGCCCTCGATGATCAGCCTGGCGCCTTCGACGTCCGGCGGCTCCTGGCCCCCGGTCAGCCGGGACGGCGTTTGCAGCAGCAGCCGCTGGTTGCGGTTGTAGGTCGCCAGGTAGGAAAAGGCGTCCACCGCGTTTTCCAGCGTTCGGAAGTCCGGGATGCGGGCATCGTTGAAGAGCCGGCGCGACGCTTCGACCTGGTTGCCGCCCATCCAGCTGGTCAGGATCGGCTTCCTGCTCTTCGCCGCGGACTCGATCACCGCTTCGGCGACACGGGTCGGCTCGGTCATCGCCTGGGGCGTCAGGATCACGATCGCCCCGTCGACGCCGGGATCCTGCAGACAGATGTCAATGGCTTCGCGGTAACGGTCCGGGGTGGCGTCGCCGATGATGTCCACCGGGTTGGCGTGCGACCACACCGCGGGCAAAACGCCGTTGAGCGCGGCGAGCGTCTCCTCGCTCAGTCTGCTCAGCTCGATACCCTGGTCGGCCGCGCGGTCGGCTGCCATCACGCCCGGCCCGCCGCCATTGGTGATGATCACCAGGCGTTCGGAAGCCTGGCGGTAGTGCGAAGTCGAGAGCGCCTTGGCCGCCGCGAACAGCTGCCCGATGCTTTCGACGCGGAGCACGCCGGAACGGGAGAGGGCCGCTGAAAACGTCTCGTCACTTCCCACCAGGGCCCCCGTATGCGACATGGAAGCCTCGGCGCCGGCTGCGTGGCGGCCGACTTTCAGGGCGATGACGGGCTTGATGCGCGCGGCCGCCCGCAGGCTGCTCATGAAGCGCCGGGCGTCCTTGATCCCTTCGATGTACAGCAGGATGCTGCGGGTCTGCGGATCCGAGACCAGGAAGTCGAGGTAGTCGCCGAAGTCGAGGTCCGCGGCGATCCCGGTGGAAACCACCGCCGAGAAACCGATGTCGTTCATTTCCGCCCAGTCGAGGATGGCGGTGCAAATGGCGCCGGACTGGGAGACCAGGGCCAGGTTGCCGGGCCGCGCATTGTTGTGCCCGAACGTGATGTTGAGGCCGCGTTCCGGGCGAATGATGCCCAGGCAGTTGGGCCCCATCAGGCGAATGCCGTGGCGTTTGGCGAGTTGCGTGACCTTCTCCTCCAGCCGCAGGCCCGCATCGCCGGTTTCACGGAACCCGGCCGACAGGATCAGCATCATGCGGACGCCGTGTTCGCCGCAGGCTTCCACGATGGCCGGGATGGTGGCCGCGGGCGTGGCGACCACCGCCAGGTCCACGGCCTCATGGATGTCTTCGATGGACCCGAAGGCTCTCTGGCCCTGCACCTCCTCGCGCTTCGGATTGATCGGGTACACGCGGCCGCCGTAGCCCGAGTTGAGCAGGTTGCGCAGCACGATGCCGCCCACGGAATTCTGCCGGTCGCTGGCCCCGAACAGGGCGACGCTGCGTGGCGTGAACAGAGAGGTCAGGTAGTGCGTATTCATGCTCGCAACATAGCCGATATTCACCTGGTCGTCGCGACCTTTTACACTGGGGCTTGATTCCACTCACGGCAAGGTCAATCGACCCTTGAAAACTGCCTACCTCAGCCACCACGAGTGCCTCGAACACGACGGCGGGCCGGACCACCCCGAGATGGCGCGCCGCATCGGCGCCATCGAGGACCGGTTGATCGCGGCGGGGCTTTTCGACCTGCTGCGGCATCACGAGGCGCCCGAAATCACTCCCGGACAGTTGTCGCGCGTCCATTCGGCCGCCTACGTCGAGTCGCTGGAAACGCTGGCGCCGGTCAAGGGTTATGTGCGCCTCGATCCGGACACGGTCATGTGTCCCGCGACGCTCACCGCCGCACGCAGGGCGGCGGGCGCCGCGGTGCGGGCGGTCGACCTGCTGATGGCGGGCGAGGCGGACAACGCGTTCTGCTGCGTGCGCCCGCCCGGCCACCACGCGGAACGGTCCCGCGCCATGGGCTTTTGCCTGTTCAACAACATCGCGGCCGGGGCGGCGCACGCGCTGGCTGCCCACGGCTTGTCCAGGGTCGCCATCCTCGACTTCGACGTGCACCACGGCAATGGCACCGAGGACATCTTTCTCGACGACGATCGGGTCTTGTTCTGCTCGACCTTCCAACACCCGTTTTACCCGTTCACGCCGCTGTTGCCGAACAGCGATCGGCGTATTTCGGTTCCGCTGGAGGCGAGCGCGGGCAGCGCCGAATTCCGCGCCGCCGTGGCCGACCTGTGGCTGCCCGCGCTGGAACGGTTCCAGCCCGAGATGGTGTTCGTCTCGGCGGGCTTCGACGCCCACCGCGACGACGACCTGTCCCACGTCAGCCTCGAGGACGCCGATTTTCGCTGGGTCACCGAGCAGATTGTCCATGCCGCCAGCGGCTCCGCCGGCGGCCGTATCGTCTCGACGCTCGAGGGGGGATACGATTTGCCGAGCCTGGCCCGGTGCGTGGAACTGCACCTCCGGGTGCTGATGGGCTCGATCTAGCCGCCTGCCCGCGCGCCCTCCTGCGCGTCGACCACCGCGATCGCGGTCATGTTGACGATCCGGCGCGAGGTGGCGGAGGTGGTCAGCACGTGGGCGGGCTTGCCGACGCCGAGCAGGATCGGGCCGACGGTCACGCTGTTGCTGAGCATCCGGGCGAGATTGAAGCTGATGTGCGCCGAGGCCATGTCGGGCGCAACCAGCAAGTTGGCCCGGCCACCCAGCCGCGAGTTGGGAAACACCTGCCGGCGCAACTCTTCGTCGAGCGCCATGTCGGCCGTCATCTCGCCTTCCACCTCGAGTTCCGGCGCCTGCTCGCGCAGTATCGCGAGCGCGTCGCGCATCTTGCGGGCGCCCTGGTCTTCATTGCTGCCGAAGGCCGAGTGCGACAAGAGCGCGATCCTCGGCCGGATTCCGAATATCTTCAGCTTGTCCGCCGCCATCAGGGTCACGGCGGCGATTTGGCGCGCGTCCGGGTTCGCATTGACATGGGTGTCGCAGACGAACAGGGTGTTCTCGTCGGAAGTGAGCGCGCTCATGGAGCCGGGCAGTTGCACGCCCGGCGCCAGTCCGAGCACGTCCAGCACATGCTGGAGCTTGGTTTGGTAGCGCCCCACGACTCCCGCCAGCATGGCGTCCGCCTCGCCCCGGTAGACCATGACAGCGGCTATGATGGTCGTCCTGGTTCGAATCATCGTCTTGGCGATGTCCGGCGAGACCCCGCGCCGCTCCATGATGCGGTGGTAGGTCGTCCAGTATTCCCGGTAGCGGTCGTCCTTTTCCGGATTGACCAGTTCGAAGTCGGTGCCCGGCGTGAGGCGCAGGCCGAATTTCTCGATACGATGCTGCACCACTTCCGGCCGCCCGATGATGACCGGGAAAGCGAGGCCGTTGTCGACGATCGACTGCACGGCGCGCAGCACCACCGGTTCCTCGCCTTCGGCGTAAACCACGCGCTTCGGATTGCGCCTGGCCGCGTCGAACACCGGCTTCATCAGCATGCCGGTCCGGTAGACAAACGCTTCGAGGGCATGCGCGTAGGCGGCCATATCCCCGATGGGCCGCGCGGCGACGCCGCTGTCCATGGCAGCCTGCGCCACGGCCGGCGCGATGCTGGCCAGCAGGCGAGGATCGAACGGGCGCGGGATGATGTAGTCGGGGCCGAACTGCAGCGCTTCGTCCTGGTGGGAGAAGGCCTCTTTCTGCTGGACTTCCTTGTGCGTCAGGTCGGCCAGCGCGCGCACGCAGGCCATCTGCATTTCGTCGTTGATGCAGGTGGCGCCCGAGTCCAGCGCGCCGCGGAAAATGTACGGAAAACAGAGGACGTTGTTGACCTGGTTGGGATAATCGGAGCGGCCGGTCGCGATGATGGCGTCCGGGGCCGCCTCGCGGGCGTGCTCGGGCAGGATCTCGGGATCCGGGTTCGCCAGGGCGAGGATGATCGGCCGCCTGGCCATCGTCGCCACCATTGCCCGGGTCAGCACCCCGCCCACCGAGACGCCCAGGAAGATGTCGGCGCCGACCACCGCCTCGGCCAGGGTGCGCATGGCCGTGTCCCTGGCGTAGGGCAGCTTTTCCGGATCCTCGTCCTCGAAGCGGCCTTTGTAAATCAGGCCGTCCCGGTCGCAGACCAGGACGTTCTCGCGGCGCAGGCCGAGTTTTACCAGCAGGTCGAGGCAGGCGATGCCGGCCGCACCGGCGCCGGAGGCGGTCAGCTTCACTTCCCCGATTTTCTTGCCCACGATCTGCAGGGCGTTCAGCACCGCGGCGCCGGTGATGATGGCCGTACCGTGCTGATCGTCGTGAAACACCGGAATATTGAGGCGTTCCTTCAGCGCCCGTTCGATCCGGAATGCGCCGGGGGCCTTGATGTCTTCGAGGTTGATGCCGCCGAAAGTGGGTTCCAGGGCGGCGATGATCTCGATGAGCTTGTCCGGGTCCTGCTCGGCGATCTCGATATCGAACACGTCGATATCGGCGAACTTCTTGAACAGCACGCCCTTGCCTTCCATGACCGGCTTGGCCGCCAGCGGCCCGATGTTGCCCAGCCCCAGCACGGCGGTGCCGTCGGTGATCACACCCACCAGGTTGCCGCGCGCCGTCACTTCGCGCACCGCCTCCGGGTTCTGGTGGATCAGTTCGCTGGCGGCCGCCACGCCGGGCGAGTAGGCCAGCGACAGTTCCTGCCGGGTGGTCAGGGGCTTGGTCGGCGCGATGCGGATTTTGCCCGGCTTGGGGTAGCGGTGGTAATAAAGGGCGCTTTCCTTGAGTTTGTCGCTCATGCAGGGTTTCTCTGTGTGCGGTCCGCCGGCGGCGCCGATGGAAGCCAACGCGAAATTATACCCCACCGGGCCCGCGCCATATGACGCGCCGGCCCGCCTATTTTCACCCCCAATTATTGCCCCAAGTCAGGGCGAGCCATCGAATCGCTGGCGCTTTGGCCGTGAAATGCTGTAATTCGTACTGTGTAACCGCATCGAGGGGACTCCTCATGAACCGAATTGTCCGTACCGCCTTCTATCTCGTCGTTCTGATTCTCGCCGGCTCTCTGTATGCCGGGGAAGACACCGCGAACGCGGACCCCGCCCACATCTGGGACCTTTCCGAACTCTACGCTTCGCCCGAGGCCTGGGAGGAGGCCCGCCAGGAAGTCATGGCGCAATGCGAGGGCATCCTGGCGCGCCGCGGGACGCTCGACGACAGCGCGGCTGCCCTTTACGAGGCCCTGAATCTGGTGTCCGATACGACCCGCCAGGCCTGGCGGGTGTCGGTTTACGCCAATCTGCAGGCCGACGAGGACCTGCGCGTGACCGCGACGCAGGAACGCAAGCAGCTGGCGCAGGTCATGGACACGCGCCTGAACGAGGCGACGGCCTGGATGCAGCCGGAAATCCTGCGCGTCGGCGCCGAGACCGTGCAATCTTTCATCCGCGAGGATACGCGGCTGTCGCGCTTCGCCCACGAGCTCGACGACATGCTGCGCAATGCCCCGTACACGCTGGGCGAGGAGGGCGAGCAAACGCTGGCCTACCTGACCCCGGCCTTCGAGGCTCCCGGCTCCATTTACGGCATCGTGGCCAACTCCGACATCCCCTGGCCGACGGTCAGGCTGTCGGACGGCGAAGAAGGCGTCATCGATTCCCAGGGGTACGTACGCTACCGCGGCAGCGCCGACCGGGCGGACCGCAAGCTCGTCTTCGACGCCTTCTGGGGTAAATGGCTGGAGTACCGGAACAGCGTCGGGGCCGTCCTCAATTCGCACGTGCAGACCCAGGCGGCGCTGGCCAAGGCCCGTCACTTCGAATCGGTGCTGCAGCGCGAGCTGTTCCAGGACAACCTGCCGCCCGCGGTTTACCGGACCCTGGTGGCGGAGGTCAACGCGGCGCTGCCTAGCCTGCACCGATACTTCCGGCTGCGCGGCCGCATGCTCGGCGTCGACCAGATGCGCTACTACGACATCTATCCGCCGCTGGTTTCGCTCGACAAGGAATTCGACTTCGAGACCAGCAAGCGCATCACGCTGGATGCGATGGCCGTGCTGGGCGAGGATTGGGTAGACATGCAGCGCGACGCCATGAGCCAGCGCTGGATGCACGTATACCCGCAGCGCGGCAAGCAGATGGGCGCTTACGTGCAGGCGGGGGCGTACGACGTTCACCCCTACATGCTGCTGAATCACACGGACGACTACAATTCGCTGACGACGATGGCCCACGAATGGGGCCATGCGATGCATTCCCTGTATGCCAAACAGGCTCAACCGTTCGACACGGCTTTCTACGCCACCTTCATTGCCGAGATACCCTCCACTTCGCTCGAATTGATCCTGCAGGACCACATGAAGCGAATCGCGGCCTCGGACGAAGAGCGGTTGTTCTACCTCGGCAACGCGCTCGAGACTTTCCGGCTGAATTTCTTCCGGCAGACGATGTTCGCGGAATTCGAACTCGCGCTCTACGAGGCCGCCGAGCGCGGCGAGGCCCTGTCCGGTGAGCGCATCTCGGAGATTTACGGCGAAATCCTGCGGCGCTATCACGGCCACGACGAGGGCGTGCTGCTGATCGACGATCTCTACACCAACGAGTGGATGTTCATCCCGCATTTCTACTTCAACATGTACGTTTTCCAGTACTCGACCTCGCACACGGCGGGGACTGCCCTCTACGCAAAGATCGTCGAGGAAGGCGAGTCGGGCGTGGAAAACTACAAGAACCTGTTGCGCGCCGGCAGTTCGGGCTATCCCTTCGAACTGCTGTCACGGGCGGGCGTCGACCTGACGCAGCCGGAACCCTACCGGGCGGTTGTGGTGAAAATGAACGCGATCATGGACGAGATCGAAGGGTTGCTCGACAGGCGCGGTCCCTGATTTCGTGATCAGGAGGCCGCCAGGTCCCTGAGCAAAGCCACGTCCACGAGGTTCGCGCCGCGGGCGTCTCCGGCCAGCACCTGGACCGGGCGGCCCGGTTCGCCCAGTTGATCGACGACCAGCAGCGCCCCCTCGAATGATTGGTGCGCCGTCGCGCTGTTGACCGTAATCACCGTCGCCAGGCCGGCTGCGCGGGCCGAAGCCAGGCCCGCCTCGGAATCCTCGATAGCCAGGCAATCGGCGGCGCCCAGGCCCAGGCGTTCCAGGGCCAACAGATAGACGTCCGGCGCGGGCTTCTTGCGCTCGACCATGTCGCCGGCCGCAATCACGTCGAACCAGGTCAAGCCCTCCGGGCCGACGGTTTCCCTGAGCAGCACGGTCACGTTCTCGGGCGTCGTCGTGCTGGCCACGGCCAGCTTGAGGCCCTCGGCCCGCGCCTCGCGCAACAGCCGCTCGACGCCCGGGCGCAAGGGGATGGCGCCCGCCTTCAGAAGGTCCGTGTAGTGCCGGGTTTTCTCGGCATGAAGGTCCCGGACGAAGGCATCCAGCCCGCCGGGGGGTTCGAAATCCGGCAGGTAAACCTCGATGTAGTAACGCAGCCGTTCCTTGCCACCGAACACCTCGAGCAGGTGGTCATAGGTCGGCACATCCCACTCCCAGTCCAGCCCGGCGCCGCGGAAGGCCAGGTTGAAGGCTACGCGGTGGCCGTCACGCTCGTTGTCCGCGAGCGTTCCATCCACGTCGAAAATCAGAGCTTTCAAGCCATCGCGCGTCATGTATCCAGTCCCAGTATACTTTGCGCTTGATGATACTATGACTGTTGGATTCCCCGGCAGACGCACATTGACTGATAAAGCCCGAAGGCCCATCGACTGGGCCGGTTACGACCCGGCCGGCAGCTACGACGACATGATCGGGGGCGAGGGCGGGCCGCGGCCTGCCGCGCGTGAACTCGCCGCCCGGCTCGCCTCGCTCAGCCCGCAGGAACTGGCCGACCGGCAACACGCGGCCGAGCAGGCGATCGTGTCCATGGGCATCACCTTCACGGTTTATTCCGAGGGTCAGAACATCGACCGCGCCTGGCCGTTCGACATCGTTCCCAGGACCCTCGACCGCGCCGAGTGGAGCCGGATCGAAAGAGGCCTGAAGCAGCGGTTGCGGGCCCTGAACCATTTCATCGACGACATCTACCACGACCAGCGCATCGTTCGCGACGGGCGGTTTCCCCGCGAGGTTTTCGAGACTTCGAAGAACTTTCTGCCGGCCTGCGTCGGCGCCAATCCGGCGCATGGCGTGTGGGCGAACATCTGTGGAACGGACCTCGTCCGCGACAAGGATGGCACGATGTACGTCCTCGAGGACAACCTGCGCGTGCCGTCCGGCGTTTCCTACATGCTGGAGAACCGTTCGGTGACCAAGCTGGTCTTTCCGGAACTGTTCGAGCGCCAGGAAATCCTGCCGGTGGACGACTACCCCGCCGAACTGTTCAACATGCTCATCTCGCTGTCACCGCGCCCGGGCGACGAACCCGAGGTGGTCGTGCTCACGCCGGGCATCTTCAACTCGGCCTATTTCGAGCATGCGTACCTGGCCAGGCGCATGGGGGCGGAACTGGTCGAGGGCGGCGATCTGCTGGTCGGCGATGACGACTGCGTCTACATGCGCGCCATCGAGGGGCTGACGCGCGTGGACGTGATCTATTCGCGCATCAACGCGACCTTCCTGGACCCCGAGGTCTTCGAAAAGGATTCGCTGCTGGGTGTGCCCGGGCTGATCCGCGCCTGGCGGGGCGGCAAGGTCGCGATCGCCAATGCGCCCGGCACCGGCGTTGCAGACGACAAGGTCGTTTATGTTTACGTGCCGGACATGATTCGCTACTACCTCGACGAAGATCCGATCCTGCCCAACGTGCCCACCCACCAGTGTTCGGATCCCAGGGCCCTTGAGTACGTCATTGACCACATCGGTGAACTGGTCGTGAAACCGGCCAATGAATCCGGCGGCTACGGCATGCTGGTGGGGCCGGCCGCGAGCATGAGCGAACGGGAGGCCTTCCGCGACGTGGTTCGGAAAGACCCGCGCAATTACGTGGCCCAGCCCGTGATCAACCTGTCCACCGTGCCCACCATCGTCGGACCCCGGCTGGAGCCGCGGCACGTCGACCTGCGGCCGTTCATCCTGCAGGGTGCGGACATGTACGTCACCCCGGGCGGCCTGACGCGCGTCGCGTTGCGCAAGGGGTCGCTGGTAGTCAATTCGTCCCAGGGCGGCGGCAGCAAGGACACCTGGGTCGTGGGGCCGGGCCAGCCTGCGCGCCCGGAGTGACCTGAGCCATGCTGTCGCGCGTCGCCGAGCGTATTTACTGGATGAGCCGTTATCTCGAGCGGGCCGAGAACACCGCGCGCCTGGTTTCGGTTTACAGTCAGCTGCTGCTCGACCTGCCGGCCGAGGCGGAGCTCGACTGGGGAACGCCGCTGCAGATCCTCGGTGTCGGGGATGCCTACCGCGCGGGCGGCTCGGACCAGGGCGAGCTCGAGTACCTGCTGACCGGGCGCGGCAACTTCGCTTCCTTGCTGGCCTCCCTTCACCAGGCCCGCGAGAACGCCCGGACGACGCGCGACATCGTGCCCAGCGAGGCCTGGCAGGCGATCAACGAACTGCAACTGTTCGCCGAGAACAGCCTGCCCGCGATGAGCCGCCGCCCCGGATCCGGCGTATCCGGCGACATCGTCCGCCGCTGTCACGAGATCACCGGCATTCTGGAGGGCGGAATGAGCCACGGCCCCGCTTACCAGTTCGTGCGCCTCGGCCGTTCGCTGGAGCGCGCCGACATGACCTCCCGGATGATCGACGTGGCGGCCGCGATCATGATGACCGGCCGTGAAAGCCTGGAACATCAGGGCAACACCGTCTGGCGGGCCGTGCTGCGGGCCCTCAGCGCCTACCAGATGTACCGCCAGTACGTGCGCCGGCGGATTACGGGCGTCGACGTTCTCGCCTTTCTGCTCCACGACCGGGCTTTTCCCAGGTCGGTCATGTTCTGCGTGGGGCAGTTGGACGTCGCGGCCGCCGCGCTGCCGCGCCACGAGGCGGCCCGCGGCAAGGTCGCAGCACTGCGAGGCGGCCTGGCCGCCCTGGACCTCGAGTCCCTGGACTACGAAACCGTTCATCGCTTCATCGACGATCTCCAGCTCGAGTTCGCCGAGCTCCACAACACGGTGTTCGAAACCTGGCTGAACCCTGTTCGCCGGATGTGACCCGGTTCGGAATGCGCGCATGAAAAACTTCTATTGCGATTGCGGTCAGCGGGTTTTTTTCGACAGCGACTCCTGCCTTGCCTGCGGTCGTTGGCTGGGTTTCGACCCGGCCTGGTTGGGCGTGGTCAGCCTGTCCGGCCCGGCCGGGGGCGTGCTCGAGGCCGGAGACGGCAGCCTTTACCGGCACTGTGCCAACGCGGCGGCTTACCGTAACTGCAACTGGCTGCTGGCGGCTGACGAGGCGGAGGAGCGGTGTGTCTCCTGCCGCCTGAACCGGGTCATTCCCGACCTCGACCAGCCGGGCAACCTGCAATTGTGGACGCGGGTGGAGCAGGCCAAGCGAAGGCTGCTCTATTCGCTGCTCAAGCTGCGACTGCCGATCGAAAGCCGTGAGGGCGGCGTCGGTATGCGATTCCGGATCATGGAGGACCAACGCCGCAACCCGGCGGTGTTCGAGACGTTCGTCGCCACCGCGCACTATGACGGCACCATTACCGTCAATATCCTGGAGGCGGACGATGCGGCGCGCCACGCGGTCCGGGAACAGATGCAGGAGCGCTACCGAACCGTGCTGGGGCATTTGCGGCACGAGAGCGGGCACTACTACTTCAGCCGTCTGGCCAATACCCCGGAATTGCTGGACGCCTGCCGCAGGCTGTTCGGAGACGAACGCGACGATTACAACGCGGCCATCCAGGCCCACTACGACCAGGGACCGCCGCCCGATTGGCCGGAGCACTACGTCAGCGCCTACGCTTCGGCCCACCCGGCCGAGGACTTCGCCGAGACGTTCGCGCATTTCCTGCACATCGACGATGCGCTGGAGACCGCCCGGACGGCGGGGCTGGCGCCGGGCGGGGCGAGTCAGGCCGCGATGGGTTCGGGGAACTGGGTCGACGACTGGATCGGCCTGGCCATTACGTTGAACGAGATCCTGCGCAGCCTCGGTGCGGACGACCCCTATCCGTTCGTGCTGACCGAGCCGGTCCGGGACAAGCTGCAGTTCATGAATCGCCTTGTGCGTCGACAAGCTGGACCGACGGGCGGCTGAGGGGCAGGGGGGGCAGGCGCCTGAACGCCTCTTCCAGTCCGGCTTGCCAGGCCTGCCGCAGCTCGCGCAGGTAGGCGTTGTCTTCCTGCAGCACGAGCCGTTTGCCGAACCGCTTCGCGCCAGCGGTGTAGATGAGCAGTTCCACCGGAGGGCCGACCGTCGCGTTGCTGCGCATGGTCGAATCCATCGACACCAGGGCGCAGCGCGCGGCCACTTCGAGCGACAGATCCTGGTGCACGATCCGGTCGAGGATCGGTTTGCCGTACTTGAGTTCACCGACCTGCAGGTAGGGGGTCTGCAGCGTCGCTGAAATGTAATTGCCTTCCGGGTACACGAGGTACAGCCGCTGCGGTCGGCCGTCGATTTCCCCGCCCAGGATGAAAGTGGCCTCCGGACTGAACTTCTCGTCGCCGGCCGAGCCGTGCTTGCGTTGCTCTTCGCGGCTCAGCGATCCGACGTACTCGGCGGCCTCGGACAGGTCGCGCGCGGAGTTCAGGGACAGCCCGCTGCCGCGCTCGTTGTCGCGGCGGATCTGCCGAAGCACGGCCTGCGTCGTAGCGAGGTTGCCGGCGCTGAGCAGGCAGATGGCGCGTTCCCCGGGCTGCTCGAAACAATGCATCTTGCTGAACGTGCTGACGTGATCGGCGCCCGCGTTGGTGCGGGAGTCCGATGCGAAGATCAGGCCCTGGTCAACCCGGATCGCCAGGCAGTAAGTCAA
>Ga0209536_100003859_pt1 | contig 23868 bp, 20 predicted proteins | sample DeeMarSeWOR28_12_FD_187461 | JGI IMG/M metagenome (GOLD analysis project Ga0209536, IMG submission 187461) | Marine sediment microbial communities from White Oak River estuary, North Carolina - WOR-2-8_12 (SPAdes) (version 2) | ecosystem: Environmental > Aquatic > Marine > Intertidal zone >...
ATCGTATGATCTGGGGTCCGAAAATCAGATCAGTTTTACCCAACTTATTTCAACACGCATGGCCTGCCCGGATATGGAGGTGGAAGATCAGCTATTCACTGTGTTGGAAGCTGCAGATAATTATACCATTGGATCAGATACCCTCTCACTGAACAGGGCGAAGATGGCACCCCTTGCCAGGTTTGTTTGGGTTAACAACAAATAGCACTGATTATTCAAACAACCAGATCATACATTCATACGCACATGAAACATCTCAGAACAATCCTATTCATCTCCGCATGCACATTGTTGATATTGAATGCGCAGGCCCAGGAAACCACTTCGGATACCATCACAAGTACTACCCCTCCTGACCAGGCCCAGCAGCAGGGTAACCAGCCTTCCGTGCAACAAACTGTCCAGGAAGCCAGGCGCCAGGCAAGTAAAATCTACTATGGTGGCTATATCAACCTCTCATTTGGCAAATACACGGTGATCGGTGCAGAACCGATGATCGGCTATAAGATTACCCCTAAATTCTCAGCCGGGGTCAAATTGCGTTACGATTACATCAAAGACAAGAGGTATTCCACCACCTACACCACCTCCAATTACGGCGGGAGCCTCTTTACCAGGTACCGGATCATCCCCGCTTTGTATTTGCATGCGGAATATGCCTATTACAATTATGAGCTGTTCTATTCCAACGAAACCTCGGAGCGCAAATGGGTCCCGTTTCTTTTCCTGGGTGCCGGATACAGCCAGCGGCTGGGTGGAAATGCATGGCTCAACCTGCAGATCCTGTTCGATGTACTCCAGAACAGCCACTCCCCATACAACAACTGGGAGCCTTTTTACAGCGTGGGTGTGGGAGTCGGATTTTAAGACCTCTGCCTGATCCGACATGAGGCTGGTTCCTTCTTACTGAGTCTAACAACCCGGACATTCTCCACGGTCCCTTCAAACTTGCTGGTTGTGGTAACCTGCAGGTTGAAGCGCATCTCTCCGGGAAAACCGGGAACCAGGAGATAAAACTCATACGTATTGGATGCACCGTTCATGGTGATGGGATTCGCCAGCCTGATGCTGGTGTATTTGCTGGTATCGGCTGTATAAACTCTCCCTGTCAGATGGCTTTCAAGAAATCCGGTTTGCACCTTGATGTCAGCAGTGATCCTTAGCCAGAAGTCCCCATGATCCCATAGTTCCCCATCCTGCAGAATGGCAAAATCAGCAATTACACCCGGATACCCGTTTGTCCCGCTGACTAATATGACGCTGTCGGCTGAATAGATCTCCACCGGGCGATATTCATCCTCTTTCTTCAGGAATTCCCGGGTATCCATCAGACTCACATCAAGTGGAGTGGGGTGCCGGTTCAAAAAGATCCTGCCATAGTATTGGCGGGTCATATCCCTATGGTGCAGGACTGTTGTGTAAAACTGCTTTAATTGAAATAGATTCAAAAAGATCAGGAACACTCCCAGTAGGTAGAACAGGTAGCTCCATTTTTTGCGCCTGATCCAATCGATAAAAGCAGTAAACGGAAGGGCGAACACAGGGTAGCTCTGTACCAGGGCACGTGTGGAATAAGTGGCACCGTACTTCCAATCGAACCACGATATGATAATCCAGATGTTCAGGAAACAGAAAACAATCACAGAACGCTGAAAGGGGTGTTTCCTGATGAAAAAGAATCCGGTAATAAAAAAAATGGTCACAGGAGTATAAATAAACCAACCGGATTCCCAACCGAACAAAACCCTGAAAAATGGATCTAAGAAACTCCACTTGCTTCCCGGATTAAAAAAAAACGAGCCTGATGCGATTTTCCAGTATAGTAACTGAGGCAGAACCCCCAGCAATCCGAATAAGATAGTAAAATATAGGTGCGTCCTGTACTGCTTCACCTGTTCCCATTTGGCTCTGCTGGCCTTTCTGTTATGTGTATTCCAGAGCAGAGGAATAAAAAGCATGATCACTTCGGTGGGCCGGCTGATGGTGGCCAGTCCAATTGTTAAACCAGTCAGTGAGGCCCAAAGGATCCTGGGGGTCTCATGCCAGCGCATGGTGGTATATAAAACGATCACATAGAGCGGGAAGATATATGCATGGCTCATTCCGCCATCGACAGCGATATACTGCGGAAGGTTGGTGGCCAGCACAACCAACAGGATACTAACAGCTACCGACAGGTCACTGAAGTACCGGCGTAATAATCTGCGAAGAAGAAACAATGCCAGGATACAATAAATCACAGCACCGAATGCAATAGCATATTGATAAGGAGGGGAAAACCCATCAGCCTTGAAAGAGGTATTTAGTGCAATCAGGTGTCCGATGAAAAACAGGGGCATCTGCATGATAGAAACACCGCCCAGGTATTTGAAAACGTAATTGCCGTTATCCTTCCGGTTGGCCTGGTAAAGGGTTCCGCCGGTGAGCACATAGGTACTGTCAGCCTCAGGCAACCACTCCAGATCCGTCATATCGTGGTAAATGAAGATCGAAGGCAGGTACATGTAATATCCGAACGCGTCCCAGGCTGTCACGTTCAACGGTTTAACCGAACCAAATCCCGGATGTGATGCCCTGTGGTACAGCAAAAAAACAGCAACCACACAGCACCCAATAATGGAATATATATGTCTCACACTATTACGTGGATCTTTGCTCAACTCCCTGAAAGAATAAAGATATCATATCATGGATCACGATGGACTTCTGTATGGATTTATTATCACCGATCTGAGTACAGCAACAGCATTTGCATGATTCCGTTTGTACAATTAAAAAGCAGCCACAACGTCATCGCTGTAACTGCTTTACATTCAGTTGACCCGCCAGGGTTCGAACCTGGACTCTTCTGATCCAGAGTCAGACGTGTTGCCAATTACACCACGGGTCAATGGGCGTGCAAATGTAAAAAACTTTTCAGATTCCGGAAAGGGTTAAAAAGTCCTGCCCAGGCGTTTTTCAAGCTTAAATACCTCGATAGCGTTTTCCCTGAATATCCGGTCCGTGATCTCCAGTGCCACCTCTTCAGTGAGCAATCCCCTTTCCACCCGGTTGGCCAGGACAGTGGCCACCACGTCCTTTCCAAATTCAAGTGAACCGGCAGTCTCTTCTATAAAGGCGCAGTCCCCTCCCCAGAACAACTTATTGTAGGGTGTGCCGTCCAGTATCTCTTCCAGTGCATGGATCGCCTCCTGTCTGGAGATCTGGGGCAGCCATACCAGGTCCAGATAAACATTGGGGAACATTTTACCGAGGGCCGCAAATTCGCCCGTCCAGGGGTATCCTCCATGGAACAATACAAATTTGGCTTCCGGATACTGGAGAAACAGGTTGTTCAGCTTCAGGGGCCTGCCATTGTCCAGTCTATTCCCGTTTCCGGCCAGGTATCCGGTATGTATCTGGATGGGCAGGTCATATTCGATGCTTTTTCTGATAATCCAGTGAAATACATGGTCCTGGATCATCTTCTGCTCTTCCGGGCTCAGCGTACCCGGAGGACGCTCATACAGCTCAGATGCAACTTCAAAGGGGATATCCGCATAATCAAGGGATCGCGAATAGGCCATTGAATTCTTCACACAGACAGCCTTATGTTCCATATTTTTCTGAAAAAGAAGATCGCAGAACCCGAGGTAATCATCCAGTGTATTGATCTCGATTCCAGCCTCTTTCGCCTGGAGGTAAACTCCAGTGGGCTCCTGCCCGACAGCAGGCCTCATGCCGGCATTGCCCACAAGCAGGTTGATATGAAAAACCAGTGCAAAATGATCTTCATCAATGGAGGTATTGAACGGTCTCCAGTACTGGTCCAGAAACATCAACTCAAATCCGGCCCTGGTGAATGCTTCATGGAACCATCCCCTGTAATCACTATAATTCTCCGCAATCTGCTCGGAGAGGATCAAAGTGTTCCCTTCTGTAAAGAAAGGATCACTGAAATCATACAGTTTCTGAAATCCCCGAACAAAGTGCCCGTAATAACTGGTGCCACGGGTATAATCCAGGGGACCACCCAGCTCTTCCCATAACCTGCTGTGCGCCATCGTGTCCATTTCCTGGAAATCGATCCACCGGCCCCCGGCAGAAACCACATCGGCCATCAGGTAACTGGAGCGCAGCAGGTGAAAGAATCTGTAGGAGAGGTTGCCGTTCTCTTCAGGCCAGCGCTGGTGTTCGTGGGTATTGATCACCCCGATCTGGTCGCAGTGCTCCCTGAGTCTGTGGTAGGCTGTATCCTCCCGGGGAGTGCAGTTTGATAAAAGGATCGCCAGCGCGATCAGGGAGAGCCATCCGGTGGTGGTTTTTGCTGGTGCAGGTTTCATGTTGATGAGGTTGAATTGAAAACAATGTTGGGTTCCCGGGTGTTATCCGAAATAAACAATTGCGATGAGAGGGATCACGATACTGATAGCTGGTCTATTTCTAAATATACAATTATTCAGCCAGGGCATCGCCATAGATGCACCGGTTACTATGCTTGCACTGGGAGACAGCTATACCATCGGAGCGAGTGTGGCAACAGAGGAGAGGTGGCCCCACCAGTTTGTGGCAGAACTTAACTCACGAGGCATAGAAGCTGCCATTCCCGATTACATTGCCGTAACCGGCTGGACCACCCAGGATCTTCTTGGTGGGATTGAACGGCAACTCGACACTGCCGAAACCTATAATCTGGTCTCCATTCTGATCGGTGTGAACAACCAGTACCAGCGCCAGGACATTGAAATCTATGAACCGGACCTCCGTAAGATCATTGAAATTGCCCTGGAGGTTGTGGCCAACGATACAGGAAAAGTTTTTATGGTCTCGATCCCGGATTATGCCTACACCCCTTTTGGGAACGGCGATGCAAACATCACTTCAGGTATTGATGCTTACAACGAAATCAACTTCGATGTTGCCATGGAGTACGGGCTCACGTATGTGAACATCACCACCATTTCCAGGAGGGGATTGGAGGAACCTGATCTGGTAGCCAGCGACGGGCTTCATCCGAGCGGGGTTCAGTATGCGCTCTGGGTAGAGGCGATACTTAGCTGGATGGAAGTGGAAAGTACAACTGGGCTTGACCTGAATCCGGGTGATAGTGGAACACCATATGAGCTGAAAGTATTTCCAAATCCTTCCGACGCAAACCTGGAGGTATGGTCGGATCCGCCGGCTGAACTTATTCGTATTCGCGATCTGAACGGAAAGTTGGTGGTTGAGCAAAATGAGACAGGTCCAGTCTTTCAACTGGACCTGTCCGAATTCCAACAGGGATTCTACTTTCTTGAAGGATATTACGCTGATGGCAGGCGTGTCGTTCCGTTCATAGTGAACTGAACCGATCAGAGCCCTCCGCCAAAATCCATATCACCACCGCCACCGCCACCGCGGCGATCCCCACCGTCGCGGTAATTGTTGATCTTGTAACTCAGTGTGAGGGTGACTACCCTGGGTTCCCTCTGCATCAGGATACGCTGGGTAAAATTCTCTCCGGTATTGGTGAAATCACGCTTGACTGTTCCGAAGATATCCCTGAATTGCAGGGTTGCAGATAGTTTCCTTTTGAAAAAATCCTGCCTGAGAGCCAGGTTCATATAATAAAATCCATTTGTTGTTCCCTGCGCTGTGGCAGATTTGCTCCGATAGGCCATGTTGGTCTGCAGACGCGTGGTGGGTGTAATCTGAAAAGTAGTATTGAGGTTGGATCTCCAGTTAAGGCTTTCACGGTCAATCGGGCTTCCATTAAGCTCTCCCTTGATGCGGTAATAATATGGGGTGAAGCTCCCGTTCACCGTCAGCCACTTCCAGACCTTCCAGTTCACCATGAGTTCAGCACCAGCTGAATGATCATTGTTCAGATTATCTGACCGGAGGATAAAAAGATCCAGGGAATCGTTGTATTCAGTGACGCGGGTGATCAGGTTACGGGTGTTCCTGTAGTAGACCTCGACTGCCAGGAAATTCATCCCCCAACCTTTCTGATATCCCAGTTCGGCCGAATGAATATATTCGGGTTCCAGAGCCGGATTACCCACCCTGACCGTATAGGGATCCACATAACTTACGTTGGGATCGAGCCAATATCCACGCGGTCTGTCCACACGCTTGCTGTAGCTGACCATCAGCTGCTGATCGTTATTGAATTCCCTGGCCAGGTGCAGTGTGGGATAATAGTCGAACCGGTTGATCAGGTAACTTTCTGTGATCTCATGATCGATCCGGCGGTATGTGTACTCGCCCCTCAGCCCAAGTTGATACTGGAACCCATTCCACTCACCTCCGTAAGTAGCATATGCACTCTGTATGTTCCTGAAAAAATCCAGACCGCTGCTGTAGAGGGGATTGTCAACCCATTCGTTCTGGTCATGATCAAAATCCTGAAACAGGTAATCCTCAAATTCATCATCAATCCGGGCCTGGTAGCCAAGCTCCAGTTTGGATGCAGAACCGATCGGCCTTACATAGTCCAGCTGGAACCTGATCTCAATCTCATCCTCTGTTTCAATTCCCCTGGTACTTTCAGGGAGTATATCTTCGATAACAAAATCCTCACCTGTGTTATAATCGTCCTGGCTGTCTGTTGAGTTCCCGTCGCTCTGAGAGAAGAAAGCCATGGCGGTAAGCTTGTGGTCTTTGCTGTCAAATACCTTTGTATAGTTGGCATTCAGGCTGTAGTAGCGTCCTGTCCTGTCGAGTAGACTTTTGCTTACGAAATAGGTATCTTCGCTGGCCGGTACGGTATATTCGTGGCTTCGGTTGGACCTGTCGATTCCGAATCCATAGTTTCCGATACTTCCCTCCAGCGTAAAGGTGGATTTCTCCGAAAAGTCGTAGGTAACACCTCCCTTGATCTCTGTTCCTTTGCGTTTGAAGTCAAAATTTCCCCGGGCATCGAAATAGGTATCCTGGCTATCGGAAAAAGTGATCTGTTCACGGGTGAGATCACCCAGATACACATTGTTGTTGTAGCTGCCACCTATAAAGAAATTCCAGTTCCCCACGTCCCTGTTCAACAGTGCATTGAAACGATACTTGTCATTGATGCCCACCGAAGCGTTCACGATTCCGTTCAGCCCCTGTACCACCCTTCGCTTCATCACCACATTGATAATCCCGGCATTTCCGTCAGGATCATATTTGGCTGATGGATTGGTAATGATCTCAATGTTTTCGATGGCGCTGGCAGGAATTTGTTGTAATGCATCGCTTCCTTCCAGAACGCTTGGTTTCCCGTCAATCAGCACGGTGAAGCTGCTGCTTCCCCTTAAGGATACGTTCCCTTCAATATCCACAGAAACAGAAGGCGTATTCTCAAGCACATCCACGGCGGTTCCTCCGGCAGAGTTGATGTCCTGACTTACATTCACTATCTTCTTGTCGAGCCGGTATTCTACGTGTTTCCGGTCTGCAACCACCTCAACCTCCTCAATGGACTGGGTATTCACAGACATTTCCAGCAATCCCAGGTCAATTTTCCTGGATTCGGGGGTTACAAATACAGATTCAATAACCTTCCTGTTGTATCCCACATAGTTAGTCACAATGTAATACTCTCCCGCCGGCAGTTTATTTATTTCGAAATTTCCCTCCAGATCACTCACTGTTCCTCCTATCAGGGATGAATCAGATACAGCATAAACTGCAATGGTTGTATATTCCATGGGATCAAGGGTGCCCTCTTCAGCTACCCGTCCTGTAATGGTTCCGTTTAAACGGGTATCGTCGTCCGAAGAGAAAGTTGTTCCGGTATTCGTCACCGCGGTTAATTGCGTGCCTAGGAATGCAACAAACAAGGTAAGAATTACAAATTTAGGTTTCATGTGAGCAGTGTTTAAGTAATCTTATTCGTTCATTAGACATTTTAATCGCTAAAAGGTTTAATTAACATTGTATCTTTTTATATATAATTGGATTATTGGATGTTTTTTTCTTTTATATTCCCGAAGAAAAAGGTCATTGCATGAAAAAACAATGACCTTATCCAATAATTGCGGTTATTTGATTTTGTCTGCGCTCAGGATTCAGATAGTTTTGTGGCGGTCATGTCAAATTCTCCTTCCACATAACTTACCTTGCCCGCAAACTTCTCCTTGTCAAATTCACCTGAGATCCTTATCTCTTCATACTCCACATACACCACAAATGAGAGTTTCGTGTTATCAAACTCGACCTTTTCGGCCTTCATCAGATACTCCCTGGAAGAGCCAACCTCCACCACTAATCCATCTTCATTCTCGGTAATTACCATTATTCCAGTGTCATAACCTTCAGGTACTCCGGGCACACTGTATTCCCAGGTTCCTACGGGAGAATATTTCACTACCGGTTCTCCCTTGGCGGCATAAGTGATTATCGAGAGCATCGATATGGCCATGATGCTCTTTAGAAACATGTTAAACTTCATATTGTGAGTTCTTTAAGAATTAATATTGAACGCCGGCATTTGGCGTTTTTTAACTGCGCTAAATTATCAAAAAAAGGGAAATTGAGATGAACGATTAAATAAAAAAAAGGGTAGTTATGCTGGTTTTTAGTATTATTGGGTTCCCAAAATATAAGAGAATTGCAATGAGGAAAATATCTGGTTTGTTTGTGCTTTCCATCATGGTGGTAAATGGTCTCTCACAGGATGCTGATCCGGTCAGCGATGCGGACTCGTCGATAATGAAAGATACCATTTATGAGTCGGGCGAGAAGATCGAATTGTACTCTGCGCTGGATTCCATTAACTATTTCTTTGGAATTTCCCTGGGGCACAGTGTGAAAGGAGCCACCTTCAAAACAGATCCGGCACTGATTGCGGTGGGGCTATATCAGGCACTTGAAGGGACTACTTCCTACAGCATGGCACAATCCCAGATGATTGTCCAGAGGATAAACCAACGGTTGCTTGATGCCAGACTGGATAGCGCCCAATATATCCCTGATGAGAACTTGCTCGCAGGCAGAGAGTTTCTGGCTGAAAATTCCACCAGGGAGGAAGTGCAAACCACCCTTTCCGGATTACAATACGAAATCCTGATCGAGGGCACTGGTCCAAAGCCTATAGCAACGGATTCCGTGGAGGTTCATTACGAGGGGATGTTTATTGACGGAGAGATATTTGACAGCAGTTATGAGCGGGGTAACCCCACCATCTTCCCGCTCCCCATGGTCATAGCCGGTTGGAGAGAAGGGCTGCAGCTGATGCCGGTTGGATCCACATTTAAATTATACGTCCCCTACAACCTGGCATACGGCAGCAGGAGGGCAGGCCCCATCCCCCCCTACTCCACCCTGGTTTTCAGGATCACACTGCTGGGAATCCATTGATTGATCCCTGGGTGTGTCATCGGTACATCCAGTTGAAAAGGATCAACTTTCTCTGCTGGCTACTTCTTATGCGTAGAGTCGTAGTTCGAAAATATATAAGCCCGGATAAAATAGACACCCCATATGACCAGAAGAGCGATCAATGTGTAAACAACAGTCTTCACAATTCCGATACTCTCAACGGTTAAAGGCACAAACAATGCGATGAAAACAATGCTTAATATGAGTGTGAACGTAATCCAGAACTTACTGACATATTTGCTCATGGTCGTGAATTATTATTGCGTACTGAACAAGTGGGCTGGCCAGAGATGATATCATCTTCATGCTTTTAGACATCTTGTATATCAAATTGTTATAAATTAAATCGGGTTCTGTTCTCCGGAGAGTCTTCATATACCCGCCATTCTGTAATCATATGATCTTCAATGACCGCGGTCCAATTCACCGGATCGTATGGGTAATCTTCTTTCCAATACGCATATCCTGGTATGCAAATCAGACCATCTTTTTTGACAATTTTTTCAAAGGTGTTCCGGTACTCCGGAAAACCTTTAATAAAAGCTGTCCAGCCCTCAGTCATATATGAATTTGGTGCATAGGACATACCATCGAGATCAATGAAAGTATGGTTCTGGGAATACAGATGGCGTTTAAAAGCTGCTCCATTTATTTTTCGTGCCTCTAAGTTACTGAATATATGTACTTAGATCAATTGGATTAATTTTGGACATACCCTACTGCCTGTGAATTTCATGAGTTTTAGACTGGATCAGGGAACCAGGAGATCAGGAAGTGATAAGATCCGAGAAATCGGGGTGCTTTTTGCAGGTATAGGGGTGTGAAGGATGAATATATTTCCGGTATGCCTTTTTGGGAAATCATAATGTAACAAATGTGTTACATCGTTGTCAGCGCATGACTACTCACGTTAAGAGCAGCAACAAATCTATAGCTATATATATCTGTATACCAATGATTTAATTTGTATATTTAAATGAATTAAAACTAATCTCCTTTCATACTGATATGAAAATGTAACTTCTTTGTTACATGCATTAGATCCAAAAAAGGGTGGACCATAAAGTTGAAAATGCAAGCATCTTTGAATTCTATTATGACAACATAAAGCACCAAATTAATATTCAGGAATTCGTATTCGAGTCGCCTGAAGCATTTACTGTTAGAGGGAAATACAGGGGTGAAAAGATGACCTGGGAAGCTGAATGGTGGGATACGGTCACATTTCGCAAGATGAATTAACCTGGAAGACATTATCCTGCTCCCCATGATCCATGCTCTGGGGGGTGCAGTGCATTTCTGTTTTCAACCTCCCCTGATCAATTGACCATCTTCCAACCGGGTGGGAGAAGTGTGTCTGAAACCTCGTTGGTCTCTTTGTAGAGATTCAGGATGCTTTCAGCGTAGTGCTGCCACCTATTATTCTGCTCACAGAGAAATTTTGCCTTCTCCTCCCCCCAAACATACCACCAGGAAATAGATTCAACGATATCAATCAGCCTTCTGGCAAATCGCACATGGGTCATGAAGTCGCACTTGCCCTGATTCATCGAATCCTCCATTTTTTGTATCTCTTCAAAATACTTTCGAAGGTGGGTGTAATATACGGGTTCATCCTCGGCAGGTTCTGGCAAAAAATCTGTTTTCATAGCCTCTTTTTCAGTAGTTTAATCCCTTGGATAATATCCAACAATCTAAGAATAAAGCGTTAATATTCAATAAAATATGAACTTTGTTTGACCGATATGCCATATTCTATGTTAGACTGTCGTAATATGTTTACGGGAGCGAACCAGATTTACACCGGGACTGGACTTGTTTGATCAGGTTCTCAGCCAAATGGCAAAAGAAAAACCCCTTCGAAGAGGGGTTTAAATATGAACAGTTCATTATTAGGATGAATTATAATTGATCAATATTCCTATCAATTATTTCAATAATTCTATTGATCTTTTCCTTAAGTTCTACTGATGATTTTTGACCACTAACTACCCAAATATTTAACAATGAGATCAGGCTTTCGAACGCAGGATCTGTAATGATCCCGGTGTAATCCAGTTTGAATTTAGTCTCAGATCTGGAAAGTCGCCATTTCGGATCACTGAAATTGCTTCTGTCCCAAAGATTTGCCACAATGTGATTATCAGAATTTCTCAGGGTATGGTTTTTAATTAGGTACGGATTAAAATTCTCTAAGACTACATGTTGAAGCCCATCTTCTTTTCGCCGTAGATCTTCCAGTTCACCTGACCAATTGGACAGAAACTCTCTGATCTCAAAGCTTTCTATGATGTTTAACTTGCCTGAACTTAATGTTTCATCTATTACGCCTGAACGAGGTTCGAAGTTTGGAATATATCTGCTGAGACCAATTAAGCTGTCAAGATTAGATAGCTCTGCTTCTATGAATGGATTATCAATAAGTTCGAATATTTGATTCAGCGCATAAAGTTGCGAATTACGTTTCTCAATCGTCTGATTCAGGGAATTGATATTATCTTGAAATTCCTCTCTAAGATTTAAGAGTGTGCTTTTCTCTAATTCATTTTCCTTTCGATTTTCAGTCCATTTATCAACCTGAAGTGCCAGTAATATACCAACCATTACCAGGATTATTTCACCTGAAGCGTACAGAATGTACATGCCGTAACTACTGTCTGTAAGCAATTTTTGACGGATTTTCCGAAACAACCGTATCATTTGCCGAATGGATTTAAAGAAGGTCTCAGTAGGTTGTAACGTTTCGAGTTATGAATTGTTTTTCTTGTATCCTCACGTATTATGCCGACCGATTTCCCGACTGCTCAGCGATTCACTCCTAATATCCTCCAGGATTATTTTTCTCTGTTGCTATCTTGAGGCTTAGATCAGGCTCGCATGATCCTACTTTCTTACAATGAGTCTCCTGGATATGGTGACATTGGAAGCCCTTAAAACATAAAGATAAACTCCATCTGGAAGGTGATCGGCTGAAAGGTAGGTTGAATAGGAACCGGGATCCATTTCCTGATTGAGAAGTTCAATTATTTTAATACCCATGAGATTAAAAACGGACAAATTGATATGTACACGTTCTCTGACGGAGAAATCAATTCTGGTACCCAGGTCCACCGGATTTGGATAATTCTGCCCTAGGGTAATACTGAACGGAAAAGAATCCTGATGAGCCGATACAGAACCTGTAGAATCCCAGAATGTTTCTGCCCCGAATACTTCCTCAACTACCTCAAGGAGATCAAACTGATAATTTCCAGCCGGGTATTTAGGTCCTGAGTCTATGGTGGGTTCGATAGTAGTGGTTTCTGCCCAGTTATTATAAGTATTCAGCCATACGATTTTCTCAGCCTCTCTCCCCTCCGTTTTTGCATGAGACCTGGCCACTTCGGCCATGTGAATAACCTGTTCCTTGCTTTCAGCGGGAACATAAATTCCTTCCCCCATGTCATTGTGATACCTGAAAAGAGAATCTTTATACTGAGGGGCCCAGGCCGGCTGTAAAATCACATCCTCATCCCTGCCCTGCACCTTTAATCCTTCAAGATCATCCTGCCATTCCTGGAATACCTCATTGACTCCAATGGCGGCACTGTCCATGTTCGCAAATGGATCTGTACCTCCTATGAGCATTGTAAAAGTAGTAACCGCATCAAATAAGGAAGCACGGCTCGGATCGAATCCGAATCTATTGATCTCATCTCCTGAAACAAAAAGATCATATCCCATTACGGATAAACTATCCCTTGTTTTTCTCAAGATCCTGTCAAAATCCCCGGTAAAGCCACCTGTATTCCATATATAAATAATCGGTCTTCCATCCACATATAAGTATTGCGGATGATTAAAATACTTCTTGCCAAAATGGATGAAATCGTTATAGAATGTATCAGCAACGGCTGTACTGTTGAAATCTATCCCATCACTTATATCGATACCGGCCCAACCCAGCCTTAAGTTGAAATCGTAGAATATGCACCACCTCATTTTCTGAATATCCGGTGACTTTAAAAGATGTAAATCAAGGTTTCTCTCTATTGAGCCTGGTTGCCCCCGCGGGCAGATCCATTCAATTGAAAAAGCATCTACTCCATATTGAACAGCCCAGTTTATTTGATTTTTGATCACCTCGGCATCACTGCTAAAATACAATCCCTGTAATGGTGTGATCGAAATAATAGAATTCCCCTCACAATCAAAGTCTTCAAAACCGCCATAACAGCCCGGGCCATAATACCACAGGTTCAGTTGTGCAACGACTATGTATTCATTCGTCGAGAGCTGCTGTGCAAAGGCATTGAAGGAAAGTAACTGAAAGAGGATACCGAAACCGGATAAGAAATAGCTGAATGACACTTCCCGATTAAATATTGTGAAGCTGTTCCACATCTCTTTAATTTTTTGTTCTAATCTCAAGTTAATGAGTTTAAGGACATGAGTCAACCTGGGAGCAGGCAGTAGCCAATAAAGATTATTCCATCCATATGAACGCGATGCCTCGACCTGAGGACTTTCGTTGTTGGTGGACTACTGACAGTTATCTTTGGAGTTTTGCGGTGTACAGAAAAATAGACGGCGAGTGGATTTGGAGTGCAGGGATGGTACATGCCAACCCTGTGAATAATATTATTGAATAAGAATTTTCACTATGATTGCTTAAAGGGGTTGTCGTAAAATGGGCTGCTCCATTTGAGTCAGCCCCGTCAAACAAACTTGACTGTTCATAACAAGTTCGTAATGTCCAATTTGTTAAGTTCTCTGTATTTAAACGTCTCCCCTGTGACCATGCTCATAAATTCTCCTAATACCTGGTCTATCTTCCAATCAGGATTTCCATCTTTTTTATGAAACACCTGATGATGCTTAATTTCTCAACGAACCCAATCATCGGGATCTCCATCCCCGTCTCAGTCTACAAACATGTTCCAAATTACCGGATCACCCCAATATGCCAGAGATCTATTATCACTTTCAGCATTTAAAACAGTCACAGCGTTAAATAGGCATGAAATTAGAGTCTAGAGTTTTAGTCTCATCGCAGTTTTCTTTTAATGGTTAAGAATACATTCTGAATTAAGCGATCAACTACCAACTTGATACTCTAACAACTATATGCCCAATAATGCACGATTTGAGATAATTTGAGTACCACCAGCAATAGTAGATTTTCAATGGAGTAGAAACTGAAAAAGCCCCCATTAGGAGGCTTTCTTTGTTTGTGATTCCAGGATAGATTAGGGCGAATTCTACCCTCACTTTCTTGCCATTCAGAGCAGAATGGCTGGATTAATCAACTTCAAATTCGAAAGAGTGGAATTCTCCCTGAGTGACTAACCTCAAGGTATAATTCCCAATCGCCAGCTTACCTATCGCAAAGGCTTTTGAAAAGACCTGGTCGTCATTACCATAATAGCTATCATACAGGATCTCTGAACCTTGCTCAATACTGATGCCGATGTCCTTGGTGCCATTGTTAATGTAGTGAACCAAAACCTTATCATCCTCCATTTTGAAGACCGGATTGAAGGTGTAGTAACTATCGGCCAGTTTTACTCCGGAACCTCGTACCTCCAATACCCTGTGAAAGTGCATGTTTGCCATCTCGGATACCAGCGTATAGGTGCCATCCTCGAACCCGCTGAGGTCATAACTGTGTTCGAAATTGGATACCTCCTCTATGATGTCCATTTGAATTACCTTGTTCCGGTCGTTGAAGAGGGTTACATCCATTGTTTCACTGGTTGGACTCAACATTTTGATGCGAATAACCCTTGAGTTTTCTTCTGCAATTACCTCCATATTTTCTGAGGCATGTGCTCCAGAGGAAATAGCCAGTAGAAAGATAATTGCAAACAGTTCCTGAATTCTTCTACTAAAAGTTTTCATGATGTATATTTTTGTTTAATATTCTAAATATGTTTATTAAACATTATACTGCTAAAACATCAGAATTTCTGTATAGTTCGTCCTTGGAATGTGAAATCTTTGTTAAAAAAATGGAAAAACCCCAAGTGGAGCATATGTCGAGGAATTCAAATAAAAATCTCCTTGGAAACAGCAGCAAGCTTGCATATACGAAATGGCTGCTTCCCCGTTGGATTATTCTTCCCAGGCGGCTGATTCATGAACTCTCAAGCAGATGCCGCGTACCCGGATGTTATATACATACCCACAGGGTGTTATATGATAGTCATATTGTGTTGATGGCTTTATGTATGACAGAAAAGGTCCCATTGACCCTGTATCTGGATGGTGACCTGGTGCAGGGACCTACCGGGGCGGTACCCCCATTCAACGGATCCAAAACCAGGACCGGACCGGACGAAAGGCTCTATCTACCATACCAAAATTCCTTCAAAATTCACCGGTCCCATAAACCCAGAAAAATTTTATACCTGAAAATCTCTTGGTTCTAACTCAAAGGAATTATCACAACATCTCATTCTCCTCCAGCCACTGCCTGACCCTTTCGTGCTCGGCCTGGTATTTGGCTTCCATATCACGGACGATCTGCTGGAACTCGGGCTCGTCCCGGATGGTTTCAAAATAGGGTGAGAATTTCATCCTACTCACTATCCATGCTGCAATATGCTGTTTTTGAGAAAGAAGGTTTAAATACTTATAGGTTTCATCATATTCTCCCAGGCAGGCGTAGAGGATCGCACGAGTAAAGATATCACTAGTTACAGTAACCATAGGCATCCGGTCCATTTCATCCTTTGCACTATATAGCTCCCGGGACCTGTTTAAATAATAGCCGGCTTCTCCTTCCTTTCCAAGAAATAAATAGGCGCTCCCAATACGTAGCATATCGTCTCCCATCAACAATTCGGGGAGGTTATACGTCTGACGGATCTCATAGGCCTTTTTATATAATCTCATTGCTTCCTTATATTGGCCAAGATGAAGGTAATTATTACCGATCAAGAAGATAATGGTTGGGTTAATTGAGTCAACAGCCCTGATCCTCTCAAAAAATTGTATGGATTTCTGAAAATTGCCATTCATGGTTTCAAGTTCTGCCAAAGTCCAGTAATACCTTGCAGAATCTCCACTCAGTGCAACCGCACTTTTTGCATACATCTCAAACTGGTCCCTGAAACCAGTAAATGCGAATCCCCCGGCCAAATTTTCATAGATATTTGGTAAAAACGGTCCCCTGTACAATGATGCGGCTTTATAATAGGTCGCAATAGTGTTCAAGTAATCATCTTCATTATAATACAACCCGCCTTTCCCGAAATATGCCATCCAATCGTTCGGATTATAGTGAATGGCTTTGTCGAATTGAAGGACAGCCAGGTCTATCATATTATTCGCCCTATAATATGAGCCTTTAACTGTGTAAGCATCTGATAGTTGATCGTCAATTGAAAGTGCAATATCGGCAAGGATCAATACTGAGTCCAGAAAATTATCTGCCAGATAAGTTTCATAGTAATGCCTGTTCCAGTATACCCTTGCCAGCCCGGTGTATGCCAGCGCAAATTCAGGATCGTATTCAAGGGCTTTATTGTAAAGTTCTTCAGCCCGCTCAATAGCGTCTCGGTTCGTAGGATCCAACCAGTATTGTTCATGCTCTTCTCTGCCTCTCTGGTAGAAGTCATAAGCTGTTAGGCTTGAAGTGGGTATCTTCTCAATAAGCAGTTTTTCGTCTGGTGTGATCATCGCCTTCAATTCTCCGGCAATTGCTTGGGCCACCTCACTCTGAACAGTAAAGATATCCTTCCATTCCCTATCATAATTATTGGCCCACACGTGTTCTTCCACCCCTGCCTGAATCAACTGTACAATCAAACGGATCTGATCTCCCGATTTCTGAAAACTCCCCTCCAGTAAATAGGCTACACCGAGTTCGTCACAAATCTCTGGAACGGTCTTTTTAGTATCGCGGTATTGTTCCACCGAGGTACGGGACATCACCCGCAGGTCCTCGATCTTTGAAAGGTGCAGAAGGATGGCATCCATAACACCGTCCGCCTGATACTGCTTATCTGGATCATCGCTTAATGATTTAAATGGCAAGACTGCTATAGATTTATCAATGATCTCTTTCTTTCCAGAACGAGGCAGGACATTCAAGACAATCAATCCCACAATCACCACAAAGCTGATATAGCTGGCAATCTTCCAGCTGTTCGATGATTTGGGAGTCTCCTCTGCCTTCACCTTTTCAACCGGCTCTGTCTTTACCAACCCTCCTTTTGGATGCACATCATAGATCCACGAGAAAATTATAACTACTGGAAATCCTATGGCAAGGAGAACAATCACAAACGTAGGTGTCCATTCTGGCAGGCGGAGTGGTTCAGTGATATTGTTAACCAGCTCGATCATCACAAATGCAGCACCGGTATATACCGTTACCACACGGATGACATTCCTTCTTTTCAGATCCTGCCAAAATTGGGATAGCTTGTTGGGCATACTGGGGGATTGCTTACTGCAAGTTAAAGCCTATGAGGATACAAGTCAACTCTCATGGGGATTTCTACACAACAAGCTATTGACTTTCTGAAAGATGTGGGGTAACTTGAATAGGTCTAACCCCAAAATTATTAATCATGAGGATTTTATTTTTATGTCTCGCTAGCACTTTATTAATAGGAATCTCCTGTAGTGAAAAAGGCACGGAGTTAACCGATGAACAAAAAGCAACCATGATCTCAGAGGTAGAAAATCTATATGCTGAAGTGGTTTCTGATCTTAGCACCTTAGATATGGAGAATTGGTCTCGACCTTATAGCGAGGATAACTTTATTTCCGTTAATTCATTGACCAACTATTTTTCAAATTATGAAGAATGGAAAGATTCGGTCACATACTGGTTTTCTTTGAGAGAAAGTCAAGAAGTGGAAATTGCAGATGTGAATACGACTGTACTATCTTCTGATCTGGTTCTATTAACGAGTATTGGATATTGGGACCTTACAACTAAAAGCGGTATGCAAATTAAGGATTCAAAGACTCTTGTATCGCTGCTTTGGAAGAAAGAGCCAAGTGGATGGAAAATAATATTCCTTCACGAATCATTTGAATTAGATTAGACAGCAATCACAGGTACTGTTCCTATATCATATCATTCTCCTCCAGCCACTGCCTGACCCGTTCATGCTCTGCCTGGTATTTGGCTTCCACATCACGGACGATCTGCTGGAACTCTGGTTCGTCCCGGATGCCGTCGAACAGAAACTCATTGTTTATGATCGTAACATGAAACAGGTTAAAGGTCTCTCTTTGAGTAAACATTCGCAAATTCTCATACGCTTTGTCCTTCTCTCCCAGGAAGGCATATATGCTTGCAAAATCATAGCTGTAGTATGTGTAATCCCGTCCCAGTTCAACGATTTGATTTAATATGCGGAGTTGCTCATTGAATAAATGACGGGACTCTTCTATGAAACCGTTCTTCCATAAAGTGCCAGCGATCGCATCAATGGCCACCGGAGGCAGCTGATCAAGGTCCTTGAAGTCCCCATATGCTTTTCTGAAATAGATCAGTGCCTCTTCAAATCGCTTAAGGTACATGTAGGCCACCGCAATATGGTAACAGTTATTGCTGTTTGAGTCGATAGCAAAACTTTTCTTCGCAATCTCCAGTGACTCACTGTAATTGCCCAGTGTATGCTCTGTCCAGTATATCCTCCAATAATACCACAAGGTATCATTATTCAGTTCAAGAACTTTCTGACTATAATGATTCGCCCGGTCTATAAATCCAGCATTGAAAAATGAAAACCAGAGTGAGTTATATACATCTGACAATTCAGGGCCATGATAGATGGAGGCTGCCTTAAGCATATTCTCGATCATCATGACATAGTCCCTGTCTGCAAAAAGATTTCCCTTTCCCCGGTATGCTTTCCAGTCGTTGGGGTTATATTGAAGTGCCTTCTCATACTCCTCAAGCGCCTGGTCCGGTTTTCCGGTCATCCGGAAATAATCGCCTCTCAATCTATATGCATCCGACAGTTGTGGGTCATAGGAGAGAGCAGTGTTCACGAGGATCAGGAATGTATCCAGGTATTCCTCCCTGAGATAGGCATCACTACCGATATTGTCAATGGAATGTATGTCCCAATATACCTCGGCCAGACCGAGTTTGGCCAGTGCAAGTGTGCTGTCAAATCCGAGCGCCTTATTGAAGCGTTTTTCAGCTCTTTCCAGCGCTTCCCTGTCCCCTTTCAACCAGAATTTCCATTGTTCATCCTTACCCTGCTGATAAAGATCCCATGCAGTTTGATTCGAGGTTGGGACTTTTTCCATGAGTGCTTTTTCCGCTGGAGTGATGATCGCTTCAATCTCTTCTGCGACCAGCTGAGCGATCTCACTCTGCAATTCAAATATCTCTCCTGACTTGCGGTTATAGGTATTGGACCAGATATGCTTATCATGGACAGCATCTATAAGCTGAATAGTAAGCCGGATATTGTCGCCATGTCTCAATCCGCTACCTTCAACCACATAGCTGACATTCATCTCTTCTCCAACTGTGGGAATGGGTTTGGGATTATCCCTGTACTGTTCAACCGAAGTGCGGGAAACCACCCTGAGGTCAGCAATCTTACATAGGTTATCCAGGATCGATTCCATTGTCCCGTCAATAAAATACATCTCTGTTTGTTCAGGACTATCGTTCCTGAATGGAAGAACTGCTATGGATTTATCGAGGATTACTTTCTTGCCGGTGCGGGGAAAGATATTCAGAATAATCAATCCCACAATCACAACAAAGCTGACATAGCTGGCAATCTTCCAACTGTTTGATGTCTTAGTTCTATCCTCAGTCTTTACCTTATGTGCTGGCTCTGTTTTTACTATCCCTTCTTCTGGATGTATATCATAGACCCATGAGAAGATGACTGTGATGATAAAGCCAACGCATAACAAGATTATGATCAAAGGCAAAGTCCACTCAGGCAGCTTCAGCGGCTCAACGATAATCGAAACCAGCTCCAATATTACAAAGGCTGCAGCTGCATATACAGTGACGGTACGGGTTACCTTCCTACGCTTCAGCTCCTGCCAAAATTGGATTAGTTTGTTGGGCATAGGTTGAGGGTTACTAAATGCAAGTTAGTCCCTGTGAGGATATAAGTCAAATGGGAGGGAGATCACAACATTAATCAGGGGTAAGGTGCTCTTAAGGTATGAGCAAATTCAGAAGATCTCGGTTTAGTGGTACTCTACCCTATCTGAGGTGAGAAAGTCGATGTATGGTCATTCCTCAAAGGGCCTGAAGTTTGTGGTTTCAGCAAAACCCGGAATCCGGATATCTTAAAGTTAAGGGATAATTTCATTGCATCAAGACGGTTTTTTGCTCCTCAAAATCCATCCTTCTTTTCAGTAGAGTTTGGTTCTTGATTCGTTGTCGTCTTTCAAGTATTCTTCTTTTCGGCCAAAATATACATCCGCAGGAGTCATGTTATCCAGGGACTTATGATACCTGTAGCTGTTGTAATGATCTAACAAAGCGGCGATCTGATTTTTCAGTTCCTCCGGGCTGTAATAATGATCTGTACCCCCGGATCATCAATCTTCTGCTGGAGCTGAACGGTGGAGATTTCTGTCATGCGAATTCGTTAATCAGTTCCATGGTGGGGCACCCGTTGATTATCTAAGATATGAAAATCTGAAAAATGATCCAGGTTACCCATCACCCATCAAAATGGGTGATTGATTTCACCGGGAAAACAAAATGATTGGGAGACCACTACCGAACATGATCGCATGCTGTTTCCGCAGAGGATAGCAGTTTTTTACGTAACTTGTTTAGGACAGAACTCGAACTACACAACCCTGACAACTGATGGCGGTCTTTCTACCCGATGAACAGAAATACATCGAGAAGCTGATCGAGATCGTGGAAGAGAACTTCCACAACAACAATTTCGGTTCGGCCGACCTGGCGAAGGAAATGGGGATCAGCCATTCCACACTGTATCGCAGGTTGCGAGCCATTGCCAAACAGTCGGTTACCCAGTTCATCCGGGAAACGAGATTGAAAAGGGCCATGGAGTTACTGCAACTGCAGGCCGGTTCCGTGGCCGAGATTGCCTACGGGGTGGGATTTGGGAGCACCACCTATTTCTCGAAGTGCTTCCGTGATTATTACGGGTGCCCTCCTGGAGAAGTGCGAAAGAGGTATCTGTCCAAATCGCAGGTACGGGAGCATTCAAAGCGTTCAGGTGACTCAGAAGGAACCATCAGGTCCATAGCCGTGCTCCCCTTTGACAACTTCACCGGGTATCCGAACCAGGATTTCCTGGTTTTCGGTTTACACGATGCGCTGATTACCGAATTGGGAAGCCTCCGAGATATCCGCGTGATTTCGAAAACATCAGCACTGGTATATACAAATACGGATAAGACCATCCGTGAGATCTGTACCGAACTCGATGTGGATGCTGTGATCGAGGCTTCCGTGCTTCAACTAACTGAAAAACTGAGGATCCAGATGAAATTGATCAGGGCATTCCCGGAAGAACGACAGATCTGGGCACAGACCTTTGACGTGGAGATGGGTAATATCCTGAATATCTTCAACCGCATTATCGGTAAGATCGCAGGTGAAATCCAGCTTTCCCTCTCCCCTGACCAACGACTGAAAATCTCCGACCGGAGGGATGTAAATCCCGAATCATACAAAGCATACCTGCGTGGCAAATACCATCTGTATCAGGTGACGGAAGAGGGGATGCAAAAGGGACTAAAATACCTCCATGAGGCAGTCCGGATCGATCCGGCAGAACCCTTCGCCCATGCAGGCCTGGCCCTGGGATACATGGAGATTGCACACGGGCCCCTGAATCCGGGGGATGCCTACATTAAAGCCGAATCGGCTGTATTCCAGGCGCTCAGGCTGGACCCCGATCTGGCAGAAGCCCGCCTGGCACTGGCGGAACTTTCAATGTATGCCAACTGGAAATGGGATGATAGCGAGGATAACTTCAGGCGGGCCCTTGAACTGAATCCCTACCTGAGCCTGGCCCATTACCACTATTCGTGGCTCCTTTTTCTCCTGGGCAGGAACGAGGAAGCGGTGATCGAACATGGAATTGCCCAGAAGCACGATCCTTTCAATCCCATGATCGTGGCTTTCACGGGGATCCTGTACGCATACCTGGGCCGATTTGGAGATGCCATCAAGGAAGCGAACAAGGCACTGGAGATCCAGCAAGACTGTCCCGATGCATACTACTGCCTGGAAGAGGTTTACCTGTTAATGGGGAAAAAGGAGGAGTGTATCAGTGCAGCCCGTAAAATGGCAGAGTCCGATCCGATATGGAAATGGGTGCTGGGCTTTGCTTATGCGGCATTCCATCAACGTGATGAGGCCAACAGGATCCTCCAGGAACTGCTTCAGGCAAAAACCATCAGCTGGAATGCCATGGGAATCGCCTGCATACACAGCGCTCTTGGTAACATGGATGAAGTATTCAAATGGCTGGACTATGAGCCCCACCATGCATGGGTCCCATGGACGACCGTAATGCCCATGGGCAGGTACATGCATGATGATCCACGGTTCGCCAAATTTGTCAGGAAATGGGACATGGAGGACCGCTGGATCAGGCCCCCCCTCCGAATAGTCAAAAAATAGCATGTGCATTATTTTTTAAACTTTTTACGCCGAGGGATCGGGATTTGACCGATTTTTTAAACTTCCTGCACAATAGCTTCTTGGTACAATACCCTCTTTTTTAATAACTTATCTGTATCTAACCTTACCTCGACAGTCATGAAAACACGAACCCACCTTCTTCAAAAGATACTGGCCCTCGGATTGCTCGGAACGATCTCGTACATGCTGGCCCCCTCCTCCCTTGCTCAATCTCCCTGGACACAAAAAGCAGATATGCTTTACAGTGCGGTCGATCCTTCTATTTGCATGCTTGACGGGAAATTATATGTAATGGGAGGCCTGGAATACTATTCATATACTGAAAGTAATTATGCACTTGATTCAGTATCAGTATATGATCCAGAGCAGGATAGCTGGTCGTTGCTAGCTAAGATGCCAAACAACAGGACCGGTTTCTCTTCCTATGCATATAACGGGAAGATTCTTGCAATTGGTGGAGATAGGAGCGTTTACTATACCCCAGTTAGCGCTATCGATATCTATGACCCTGTTTCCGATACCTGGAGTCATTTGACAGACATTCCGTTGGCCGGTATATGGCAGCCTGCAGTTCTATTGGATGATAAAATCTATGTTTTTGGTGGATCAAAATCAGATTCTGAATTCCCTTATGACAATGTTCAGATTTATAACCTGCTAACTGACACATGGTCAGAGGGCGCAAAGATGCTCACACCACGATTTGACGGTTCAGCAATAGCCTTGAACGATAAGATCTATGTGATGGGAGGGCAGCAGGGCAAGTTAACTTCATACATGGGCATGACAACTGTGGAAGTTTATGATCCCGCAAGTGATAGGTGGGAGATAAGAACAGATATGATCATTCCGAGGAAATGGCATGCGAACTGCCTGCTGGGTAGTAGTATTTACGTGTTTGGAGGCATCTCTGGCAGTAGTTGCTCAGA
>Ga0209536_100003860_pt1 | contig 23867 bp, 20 predicted proteins | sample DeeMarSeWOR28_12_FD_187461 | JGI IMG/M metagenome (GOLD analysis project Ga0209536, IMG submission 187461) | Marine sediment microbial communities from White Oak River estuary, North Carolina - WOR-2-8_12 (SPAdes) (version 2) | ecosystem: Environmental > Aquatic > Marine > Intertidal zone >...
GGAAGGAATGGCCAAGCTCTGGGAGACGTTCATTGAGGAATACTTGGCTCGTTGCGAGCGGGCAGGATTCCATCGACGCGAGCGCTGCCGAATCCCGACTCGCGCCCCATGGTTGCAGTGATGAGCGCGCAAGGCGGATCTGCGGCCGTCTCGGCGGGTCGTGGCGGGGGCGCCGCCTGGTCGATACCCGAGCCTGCGTGCTGGACGTGCCCGCCAGGGAAGCATTCGCCCCGATCCGCCGCATCGGAGGCCAGACCGGATGGTATGCCTTCGACTGGCTCTGGCGGCTGCGAGGCTTCATCGACCTGCTGGCGGGAGGGGTCGGGCTCCGCCGGGGTCGCCCCGAGCCGGACGCGCTGCGCGTCGGAGACAGTCTGGACTGGTGGCGGGTGGAGGCCTACGAGCCCGATCGCCTGCTGCGGCTGAGGGCCGAGATGAGGCTCCCCGGGCGGGCCTGGCTCGAGTTCGAGGTCAGCCCGGCGGATGGGGGCAGCGAGATCCGACAGACGGCGGCCTTCGATCCCAGTGGCCTGCTCGGTCTTCTCTACTGGTACGGGATCCAGCCTCTACACGCATTGGTGTTTCGCGGGATGCTGGCCGGAATCGCTCGATCCGTCCGGACCGGGCGAGGTCGCGAGGGCGAGCGTACCGCCCCCTGAGGCCGCGAAACCGAACGACGCCGTCGATGGAGGGCGAGCAAGCACGCCGTTCCGATCAGCAGCATCGGCCCCGTCGAGGGCTCCGGTAGCCTGAAGACATCTCCGTCGAGATCGAGGACGTAGAGATTGCGTGCCTCGTCCTCGCCGAAGGAGACGACCGAGTCCAGGCTGCCGACGTCGGGCGCGAAGTCCGGATCTCCCGTGTGATCGGTGAGATCCGTGTAGTTGGTGCCGTCGAAGGCGCTGGGGTCCGAGCCGTCCCAGACGAGCGACCAGAGCTCTGAGGTGCCGTAGTCCGCGAAGAAGTAGCGACCGTCGAGGACGGGGATGGGTCCGCGATAGACGTAGCCGCCGGTGATCGAGATTCCGGTGAAGGCAGGGCCTGGATCCGAGCAGGCCTCGGTGCCTCCGTGGGAGTAGTCCAGGATCGGATCGATCGCCCCGGGCGGGGGCGCGCCGCCCACACCGCCGCCGATCGTGGCGAGGGTCCCCTCCCGCAGCCGCCAGCCGTAGTTCTCCCCTCCGCCGCTCGAGGCCGGCTGCACGTCGATCTCCTCGCAGGCGCCCTGGCCGACGTCGCCGATGTAGAGGTCGCCGGTCTGGGCGTCGAAGCTGGCGCGCCAGGGGTTGCGCAGACCGAAGGCCCAGATCTCGTCGTCTCCAGGGACGCCCACGAAGGGGTTGTCCGCCGGGATCGCGTAGTTGCGCTGGGCGTCTCCCGGGAACCCGTCGCCATCGACGTCGATGCGCAGGATCTTGCCGAGCAGGTTGTCGGTGAGGTCCTGGGCGTTGCCCGTTCCGGGGGTGTGCCCGGCGTCGTTGTCGTGGCTGCCGCCACCGTCCCCCGAGGCGATGTAGAGGTAGCCGTCGGGACCGAAGCCGATCCAGCCGGCGTTGTGGTTGGATTGGGGCTGGCCGTAGCTGAGGACGGGTGTGGCGCTGCCGGGGTCGGCGACGTTCGGATCCGCCGACACCTGGTAGCGCACGACGTGGGTGTCCGGGTCGGTGAGGTAGACGTAGAAGAACCCGTTGGTCGCGTAGTCCGGGTGGAACGCGAGGCCCAGGACGCCCTGCTCGAAGCCCGTGGAGATCCCGGGCACGGTCAGGAAGGGCATCGCCAGCAGCGAGTGGTCGGCCAGGCGCAGGATGCGGATCGTTCCTGCGTGCTGCTCGACGATGAAGGCGCGCGTGATGTCGCCGGGAGGCGCAGTGAGGAAGACGGGACGCGAGAGGCCGCTGGCAACGCGCTGGAGTCCGGAGGCCTGCGCTCCCTGGGCGAGCGCCGAGAGGAGACCCAGGACGGAGAGCAGCGCCAGACCGGCGCGAAGGGGTCCCGAAGGACCGCAGCCAGGGCTCTGCATCGACATCCGCATTTCCATCTCAGAGGCTGATGGCTCGTTCGAGGGCACGGGCCTCGAAGAGACTCGGGTGGGCCGTGGTCGCTTCGATCGCGAAAACGGGGGCTAGAACTCGTAGATCGCGCTCAGGCTGAAGAGGTGGGCGTCGTAGTCCCGAAGGCCGTCGCGCAGGTAGACGTCGTTGGTACCGTCTACGTTGCTCGACGCACTGGTGAGGCCCAGCCGGTCGTATTGCCAGTCGTCCTGGTCGTAGTCTTCCCAGCGGTGGCGCGCCACGAAGGTAAGCTGCTCGTTGTATCGGAAGCGTAGGCTCGAGGTCACGGCCTGCAGCGTGTTCTCGATGTCCGGGTAGTCCACCGCGTCGTCGGGGACGCCGTGGGCGTGGGTCTCCCCCTCGGCCTTCTGGATGAAGTAACCGGTGGTGAAGGTGAGGCGCTCGGGCAGGAGGGCAAGGGTCACGTCGGCGCCGGCAGTGTGCGCGTAATCCTCGCTCGTGCTCGTCCAGTTCTCGGTGCCGCTCCCTGCGGAGCTGCGCTGCCGAAGCTCGATCCAGTCGTAGGTGTAGTGGGCGGCGAGCTCGACCCTGGGATGCGGCCGGTAGGATGCGTCGAAGCCGACGTCGAAGCGGTCGTCGTCGAGCAGGCCGAAGTGGCTGTCGTCGTAGTCGGTGAGGTGGAAGTTACCGGTGACGGTGAGGTCGGTGTCGTCACGCGGGGCGAGCTGCGAGAGGAAGTGGAGGGTGTGCCTGCGGTGGTCGGCCTGGCTGAACTTCCGGAGGGGAAAGTTCAGCCCCCCGTCGTCGTAGTCGTCTGCCTGGCGCTCCTGGAAGGCGTAGGACGTCCGGATTCGTCCCCAGCGTCCGAGGCGCTGGTCGAGGCGGAACTCCGGGGTGTACTCGTCGGATCTCCGCACCTCGCGCTCGGAGCTGCGATTCCAGCGCTCCCAGGCGAATCCCACCGTGGCCTGGGTCTGGCGGGTGAGGCGATAGGAGGCCTCGAGACCGGCGTTCTGCTTCGTGTAGCTCGGAGCGTAGGACTCGACGGTACGATTCGCGATCGACGCGTCGCTGGTGGACACCTGCGTGAAGACGATCTCGTCGGTGTCGTTGTCGTAGTCGTAGATGCGGTAGCGGCCGGTCACTCCGATCTTCGGCGTCGGACGCGCGGTCAGCACGACGTTGCCCAGGAATATCCCGACCTCGCCATCGAGGTCGTTCTCGGGAAGGTCGGGGCTCTGGAGATTGGGATTGACGGTCATCGGCACGAAGTCGTCGTCCTGGAAGCGGAGCCCATAGGAGGCCGTGCCGGCCAGGCGTACCATGAAGGGCGTCGGGAGGAGGGTGGCTCCGGTGAGCGAGACCTGGTGGGAGGAGTTGTCGGGTGCCATGGCGGTCGCCCCGATCTCCGAGCCGCTGGTCAGCGGGTTGTCCACCTTCACCGAGTCGAAGTCGTTCTCGAAGTAGCTGCCTGTGTAGTTGAGCCCCACGCTCCAGTCGTCGCGGGCGTAGCGGACGTCGGCCGTGCCCTCGTGGATCCGCTCGTCGATGGGCTGGGGGAAGTTCACGTAGTTGCCGAAGCCGAAGAAGAGCTGCTCGGGCCGGCGCCCGTCGCGGTCGATGATCCGGTAGCCGGTCTCGAACTCGAGCTCCGAGTTCGGCTTGAAGAAGGCACCGAGCGTCCCCTCGGTCGTGCGGAAGTCGAGGTCTGCGTCGATCGCCGCGCCCGAGACCGCGGTCTGGAGCCCCGGCTGGCCCGTCTGGCGGGGGAAGGGCAGGTTGAGCCTGGCGTTGTCTACACCCCGGTATGGCGTGAGTGCGCGCTCGCTGTAGTAGTGGGGAATCAGGCTCAGGTCTCCGGAGAGGCCCCAGTTGCCGAACCGCCCCCCTTCGAAGAAGTACTCGGCGTCGTCCTCGCCGATGTCGTAGCCGCCGAAGCGCAGGAAGTGGCGGCCCTCGGGGTCCTGGAAGAGCAGGTTGCCCCCGCCGAAGAGACCCTTGTGGGGATCCCGGTACTGCTCGAACTTCGATGCATCGTCGTCTCCGGTGATGCCGCGCCCCCCGGCCTCGATCCACCCAGAGAGCGTGCCGACACCCAGGTCCGTGTCGGCGGCGGCGGGCAGCGCGAGGCTCGCGAGCAGCAGGGCCCGGCCGACCCAGCCCGGAAGTCGTCGGCGGACGATCGGTTGATGGCGCATGCGAGTTCCCCTCAGCGGGTGAGTGCGAAGCCCGACGGATGATTGGAGCCGTGGATCTGGGTGTGGCACTGCAGACACGCCGCCCCTACGACGAAGCGCGAGTTCGGCTCGCCCGGGTCGGTCGGGTGTCCGAAGGCGGCGTGACAGCTCTGGCAGAGGCGGTTGACGGTCATCGTCAGCATCGCCCGGCGGTTGCCGCCGTGCGGGTCGTGGCAGTTCAGGCAGTCCTCGGGCACGGGAGCGTGCTCCCAGAGGAAGGGACCGCGCTTCTCGGTGTGACAGCTCAGGCACTGGTCGTTCACCGAGATATGGGCCATCAGGCTCTCGGTCACGCTGCCGTGGGGCTGATGGCACGAGCTGCACGTCATCTTGCCATCGCTGGCGGTGCTCACCTGGAAGGCCCCGGGGCGCAGCGGCATGTGGGCATTGCGGTAGATGCGCGAGTTCTGGATCTGGTGGCAGGTCGCGCAGGTCTCCACCTCGGTCTCCGCCTTGAGCAGGTTCTTCTCGGAGATGGCGGCCATGACGGCGTGACAGCTCGTGCAGGCGACGTTGCCGGCGTCGTGGGAGCCAGCCATCCAGTAGGTGCGGTCGCCGCCCTTGTGACAGCCGAGGCAGGCCTCGTTGCTCGACGTGATCGCTTCCGGCGTCTCCAGGTGGAAGGGGGTGAACCCGCCGACTCCCTTGCCGCCACCCGCAGCCACGTGGGCCTCTCCCGCCCCGTGACACGACTCGCAGCCGTTCTCCATCTCGGCGGTCAGGGCGTTGGTCTCGTTCAGCACCCGGGCGTGGAGTGTGTGGTCGTACTTCTCCGCGAAGCCCGGCTTGAGCACCTCGTGGCACTCGATGCAGGCGGCGTCCCCCACGAAGCCGGGCGAGGCGAGGACGTCGGGATCCGGAATGTAGCCGTGGACACGGTGACAGGAGCTGCAGGCGACCTCGCCCTCCTTGCCCACGCGCTGATGGAACTCGCGTGGCAGGTCGGCGATCGTGTGGCAGGTGTCACAGGTGGCTGCCTCGGTCGCCTCGGCGAGCTGTCCCGATTCGGATCGCTTCTCCATCAGGGTGTGGCAGTCGGAGCAGGCGAGCTCTTCCTCGCCGTGCACGGATTCCGACCAGGCCTCCCAGGAGTTGCCGCTGTGGCAGTCGAGACACACCGCGTTCGCCGCCTCGACGTCGTCGACGTCTTCGAAGGTGATGAGGTCCTCGCCGCCGCTCCTGCCCGCGTCGGCGACGTGGGCCGAGCCCGAGCCGTGACAGGACTCGCAGCGGAGGTCCTTCGCCCTGGGGTGCTCCTTGGCGTGGGCGGTTCCCGAGTGCCGCTCGGAGAACCCGGGCGAGATGGTGTCGTGGCAGGAGAGGCAGGTCGAGCTCTGGATGGGAGCCTCGGGCGAGATGTCGTGGGGGCCGTGGGCCGGGTGGCAGGCGCTGCACTCCAGCTGGTCCGGGCCCCCGGTTCGCTGGTGGAAGTCGCCTTCGATCTCATCGAGCTCGTGACAGGAGCTGCAGGTCCCGGCCTGCGTCGCCGTCTTCAGGTGGCCGGACTCGGAGACGGCGTTCATCAGGGTGTGGCAGCTCGTGCAGGAGAGATCCTCTTCGCCGTGGACGTTCTCGGACCAGTCGTCGCGCACGTCTTCGTGGCATTCGAGACAGACCGCATTTCCCTCGGCCGCGGGGGCGTCGCGGAAGTCGAGGAGATCGCCCATCTCCTCTCCGTTCGTCTCGAAGTGGATCTGTCCGGAGCCGTGGCAGCTCTCGCAGGTGCGGCCTTCGGGGAGGCCCGAGTCCTCGTGGGCACGCGCGTGGGCCCCAGCCTCGAAGCGCTTTCCGAAGCCCTTCGCGCGGGACTCGTGGCAGGCGATGCAGGTGGAGTCGCCGACGCGCTCGCTCGCCAGGGCGGTGGCCTCGGGACGACCCAGCTGCAGGAGAGCGAACATGGCCAGAACGGCCGCGAGTCCTGCCGCGGAGCGCATCACCGGGACGACCCCGCTTCCTGCCAGCGCGCGAGCAGGTAGAGGGCGATGCCGGCGGCGACGGCCGGAGTGCCGAAGAACGTGAAGGGGATGGAGGTGGGCCCGCTGGTGTCCAGCAGGACGTGGACCGCGGGAAGCAGCCCCAGCAGGATCAGCGCGCCCGCCAGTCGGATCACGGGGTTCCCCTCGTCCCGGTCAGCGCTTCCGCGGGGTGCGCCTTCGGATGGCACGTCCCGGTGCAGGAGAGCTCCCGCGACATCAGCCGCTCCTGGATCTTGGCCTCGCTGTGAGACGGCACGGCCTGGAACTTCGCTGCATTGCGATGACAATCCAGACAAGAATCGATGTCGAAGGGTCCGCGCATCTTCAGCGGATACTCGTAGGCGCCGGTCAGCTCGTGCCACATGTGGCCAACACCGGCCATCTTCGCCGCGACGTCGCCGACGAGGCCATAGCCACTATGGCAGGTGTAGCACGCGGTCTCGCCCTTCACGGCACCACTGAGAAAGTGGATCGAGGCGAGCGAGCCGTCGGCCGCCGACAGGCTCTCCACCAGCGGGGCCATGGGCTCGTGACAGGAGCCGCAGAACCGGGTCTCCTTCGAGCGGTTCAAGACCACCAGGTTCGCGATCAGCAGGACGACCACGGGGACGACCACGAGCCCGGCGAAGCCCAGCTCGTGGGAGACGTGGCCTCGAATCAGCGCGTAGCCCGCGATCACGAGCGCCGGGATGGCCGCCAGCAGCCCGACCATCCAGAGCAGGTGCGCCTGGGGCTTGTCGACGAAGAGCGGACCGAGCTCTTCACCCACCCCAGCGTCCCCCGCCCCATCGCTGCTTGGAATACAACGAGTCCTCCACTCGCGATGGAGTCACGATCGCACACCGCGGAGGTGGGGCGCAAGCGGTGGGTCCGCTCCGAGCTGGGCCGAAAAGAATTGAAGCAGCGGGCGCTTCGGCCTACGCTTCGCCAGCGGACGACGACCGGCGAGGTTCGCATGAGACGCGAGAAGGACCGGCACGACGGCCGAGCCGAAGGCCGCACCAACCGGATCGCTGGCGACGGCCAGCCGGGCTCCCGGGAACCGGACGACGCCCCGAGCGACCCGTCGCGGCGTGACTTCCTCAAGGGCGCCGGGTTGGGCGCGGCCTCGGTGGCGACGGGCCTCGGAGTCCCGCAGGCCGGGAGCGCCGCACCCCCGGCACTCAAGACCGACGGCGCGACGCAGGCCACCACCATCTGCCCCTTCTGTGGCGTGGGCTGCGGTCAGATCACCTATACGAAGGGCGGGAAGCTCATCCACGTCGAGGGCGACCCGGATCATCCGACCTCCGAAGGCACGCTCTGCTCGAAGGGGGCCGCCCTCGGTCAGGTCACGAACAACCCGCGTCGACTCAAGCAGGTGATGTATCGGCCGCCGGGTGGCGCGAAGTTCGAGCCGCGCTCGTGGGAGTGGGCCTTCGCGCGTATCGCCGAGAGGGTGAAGGCGACGCGGGACGAGAGCTTCCAGCAGCGCTCCGGGGCCCGGGTCGTCAATCGGACCGAGGCCATCGCCTGCCTGGGCGGTGCCGCCCTCGACAACGAAGAGTGTTACATGCTCGTCAAGGCGATGCGGACGCTGGGCATCACCTACATCGAGCACCAGGCGCGCATATGACACAGCTCGACGGTCGCCAGTCTGGCGACCACGTTCGGGCGGGGCGCCATGACCAACCACTGGTCGGACATGGTGAACTCCGATGTCGTACTCATCATGGGCGGGAATCCGGCCGAGAACCACCCCGTCTCGATGAATTGGCTGCGGCGCGCGAAGGAGTCCGGCACGATCCTAATCCACGTCGACCCGCGCTACAACCGCAGTTCCCAGATCTGCGATGTCTACGCGAAGATGCGATCGGGGGCCGACATCGCGTTCGTCGGTGGGATGATCCACTACGCGCTCGAGAACGAGCGGATCAACCTGGAGTACGTTCGTAACTACACGAACGCTTCCTGGATCGTGAACGAAGGCTACGCCTTCGAGGATGGCCTCTTCTCCGGCTACGACGAGGCCTCTCGGAGCTACGACCGGAGTCGCTGGGCCTTCGAGCTCGGTGAGGACGGGTTCGCGCGCACGGATCCGACCCTCGAGCACCCCCGCTGCGTTCTCCAGCTGATGCGCAGGCACTACGCGCGCTACGACGCGGACTCGGTCTGCAACGTCACGGGAACGCCGCGCGAGGTCTTCCTCAGGGTTTGCAGCCAGTACACCTCGACCTTCGCGCCCGATCGCGCCGGGAACTGGCTCTACGCGATGGGGACGACCCAGCACACCCACGGGACCCAGAACATCCGCTCCTACGCCATCCTGCAGCTGCTGCTGGGCAACATCGGCGTCGCGGGCGGGGGGGTGAGTGCCCTGCGTGGCGAGTCGAACGTGCAGGGCTCGACGGACCAGGGGCTGCTCTTCGCGAATCTGCCGGGCTACCTGAAGGTCCCCGTCGAGGCGGATGCCGACCTGGGTGACTACCTCTCTCGCGTCACCCCGAAACCGCTCGCTCCGGACAGCGTGAACTGGTGGGGCAACACTCCGAAGTACGTGGTCAGCCTGCTGAAGGCCTGGTGGGGCGACCACGCTACCGCCGAGAACGACTTCGCCTTCGACTATCTCCCGAAGATCGGCGCCGGCTTCGAGGGCGCCGGCTACTCCCACATTCCGCTCTTCCAGGCGATGTACGCCGGCCAGATCAAGGGCGCGTTCTGCTTCGGGCAGAACCCGGCCGTGGGGGGGCCGAACTCGGAGATGGCACGGAAGGCGCTGGATCGGCTCGAGTGGCTGGTCGTCGCCGACCTCTTCGAGCACGAGACCGCCGGCAACTGGATGCGACCGGGCGTAGAGCCCTCGGAGAACCAGACCGAGGTCTTCCTGCTCCCCGCTGCGGCCTCCATCGAGAAGGAGGGGAGCATCGTCAACAGCGGGCGCTGGGTGCAGTGGCGCTACGAGGCCGTCGATCCGCCCGGCCAGGCGAAGGCGGATCTCGACATCATCGACGGCCTCGTCACGGCGCTGAAGTCGGTCTACGCCGAGGACGGGGTCTTCCCGGATCCGATCCGGAACCTGGTCTGGGACTACGCCGGAGACGGGGGTCACGTGGATGCGAAGCGCGTGACCATGGAACTCAACGGGCGGTTCCTCGCCGACACCTTGACCTCGGGCGGCGCCTCCGTCGCCGCCGGTACCCAGGTTCCCGGCTTCCCGGAGCTGCGCGACGACGGGACCACGGCCTGCGGCAACTGGCTCTACTGCGGAAGCTACACCGAGGACGGCAACCTGGCCGCCCGCCGCGACCCCACCGACGCCGTCAACGGCATCGGCCTCTATCCGAACTGGGCGTGGGTCTGGCCGCTGAACCGCCGCATCCTCTACAACCGCTGCTCGGTCGACCTCGAAGGCCGGCCCTACAATCCGGACCGCTGGGTGATCCGCTGGAATGAGGAATCGCGCAGCTGGGAGGGCGACGTTCCCGACGGTGGGATGCCGCCCGGCGCACCGCCCTTCATCATGCTGCCGGGCGGTGTGGCACAGCTCTTCAGCCCGGACCTGCTCGACGGTCCGCTGCCCGAGCACTACGAGCCGGTCGAGAGCCCGATCCGAAATCCGATGTCGTCCCAGCAGATCAACCCGGTCGTCCGGATCTGGGACACCACGGAGTTCGACAAGCTCGGAACCGCGGACGAGTTCCCGATCGTCGCCTCCACCTACCGCGTGTCGGAGCACTGGCAGACCGGGGCGATGAGCCGAAACATGCCGTGGCTCGTGGGCCTCATGCCCGATTCCTTCTGCGAGATCGGCACCGTCCTGGCGCGGGAGAAGGGCATCGAGAACGGCGATCGTGTGCTCATCCGGTCCGCGCGCGGTCAGATCGAGGTCTACGCGCTCGTCACCGAGCGCTTCCAGCCCTACTTCGTTGGAGGGCGAACCGTCCACCAGATCGGGATCCCCTGGCACTGGGGTTGGGCGGGTCTCGGGACCGGCGAGAGCGCGAACGTGCTCACGGCGAACGTGGGGGATCCGAACACCATGATTCCCGAGTACAAGGTCTTCCTCTGCGATCTCCTCAAGAAGGGCGTCGCCTGATGGCCCAGAAGGCGATGATCCAGGACAACACCCGGTGCATCGGCTGCCGGGCCTGCATGATCGCCTGCAAGGAGTGGAACGACCTCGGAGCCGACGAGACGGACTTCTTCGCGGGAGACGGTTATCAGAATCCGCGCGATCTCGACGCGAACAACTACACGCTGATCACCTACAGCGAGAAGCCCGAAGAGGCGGAGTGGGTCTTCGGTCGGCTGCTGTGTATGCACTGCGTCGAGCCCGCCTGTGTCTCCGCATGCCCGACGGGCGCGCTCTCGAAGAGCGATCTCGGGTCCGTCGATCTGAACAAGTGGCGCTGCATCGGCTGCCGGTACTGCGTCCAGGCCTGCCCCTTCGTCGTTCCGAAGTTCGACTTCGGCACGCCGCTGCCAGAGATCCACAAGTGCACCTTCTGCGCTGATCGCCTGGCCGCCGACCTCGCCCCGGCCTGCGCCACTGTCTGCCCGACCCACGCGATCGACTTCGGCGATCGCGACGAGATGCTCGCCGAGGCAAAGCGCCGAATCGCAGACGCTCCGGGTAGCTACGTACCCCACGTCTACGGGGAGGAGGAGGTGGGCGGCACCAACGTCTTCCATCTCTCGTCGGTGCCCTTCGAGAAGCTGGGTTACGAGATGGGTCTCCCGAAGGAGCCGCTCCCGAACCTGACCCACAAGATCCTACGCTTCGTTCCCAGCGTCTTCTTCACGCTGCTCTCGGTGTTCGGCGTGATGGCGTGGATCGTGCGCCGGAGGATGACTCGGATGGGTATCGCGGAGGACCACTGAGTGCCCGACGGCAGGCCCTTCGGAAGCCTGGGCTGGGCCCTGGTGACCGTCGCCCTGATCGGGGCCGGCTACACGCTGGTGCGCTTCGCGTTCGGCATCGGGGCGATCGCGAACATCAACAACGCCTATCCCTGGGGCTGGTGGGTCGGCTTCGGAGTGCTGAGCTTCATCGCCTTCGGAGGCTGTGGCTTCACCATCGCCCTGCTGGTCGACATCTTCGGCCTGCACCGATTCCAGCCCTTCGTGCGGCCCGCGATCACGATGGGGCTGCTGCTCTACCTCGGCTACGTCGTGATCCTGATGATCGAGCTGGGCCGGCCCTGGATGGGGTGGATCATCTTCTTCTCGTGGAGTCCCACGTCGGCCCTCTTCGAGGTCGCGTGGTGCGCCACGCTCTACACGACGGTCCTGATGATCGAGTTCGGCAAGGTGGCGGCGAACCACCACCAGTGGCGCCGCGTCGCCCGGCTGCTGGGAGTGATCTACCTGCCCGCCGTCGTGGTGGGAGTGAGCCTCTCCCACATCCATCAGTCTTCACTGGGGACGCTGCTGACGATCATCCCGCTCAAGATCGATCCGCGCTGGTGGTCCGAGATCCTGCCCTTCACCTTCCTGCTCACCGCCTACATGGCAGGACTCTCGCTGGTGACGATCGAGCACGTCCTGGTGACCCGATGGCTGCGTCTCACTCCCCGGGTGGAGCTCCTGGGGAGCCTCGCGCGCATCCAGGTGTGGCTGATCGCGATCTATCTGGTGCTGCGCGTCGGCGACCTCCTCTACCGCGGCGCCACGGATGGCCTCTTCCGCTTCGAGTGGCTCACGATGTCCCTCTGGGCGGAGCTCGTGCTCGGCTTCCTCGTCCCGCTGGCGCTCTTCGCGATCCCCGACCTGCGCTCCAGGATGTGGCCGCTCTTCGCAACCTCCTGCCTGCTTGCGCTGGGGGTCCTGCTCACCCGCCTCAATACCGCGGTCTTCGGTGTCGAGGTTCGTCACTTCGAGAGCTACGTCCCCTCCCTGGGCGAGTTCGCGACGACCTCTGGTGTGCTCGCGGGGATCGTCCTCGTCTACGGATTCCTGGTCCAGCGCCTGCCCATCCACTCCGAGGAGCCGCTCGCGGGTGCAGCGGATCCGCAACCGGTCGCGACGTCACGCGTGTCGGAGTCCTACTCGTAGATGACCGATCCCCGCAGCAATCGCACGGGAACGCTGGCGATCTTCGGGATTGCGATCCTGGTGAATCTCGTCCTCACCGTCCTGCTGCTCGATCAGGTCGTGCGGACGCGGAACGACGTCGCGGGCCTGACCGAGGGGCTCGCCAGCAAGCAGGACGTGGCGATGCTCCGGCCGATTCGAGTGGCCGAGATCCTCGCGCGACGCTGCGAGGGCTGTCACACCGACCGTCGCTTCTCGGTGCTGAAGGACATGACCCAGTCCCAGGTCCTGGCCACGATCGAGCGCATGACGACGCACCCGGGCGCAGACATCCCTGCCGCCGCGTTTCGGGAGATCGAGTCGGCTCTGCTGGTCTTCCGCTGCACCTCCTGCCACGGCGAGGCCGTGCTGAGTCGGGTCGCCCTGATGCCTCCCGACGAACGCCTGCGCTTCATGCGCAAGAAGGTGCAGATGCCCGGCTCGGGCTTCCGCCCCGACCAGGCTCCGGAGCTGCTCGCCGCCTTCGACGTGCTCGTGGGCAGCGCAGTCGCAGACCTCGTGAGGGGCGCGGGCGAGGCGGAGGGCGAGGGGCACGAGCCGGATCAGTCCCCCAGGTAGCCGGGCTGCTGGGAGACGCTGGTGTGGGTCCGGCTGCGCACGGTCTGGAGTCGCCGGCGCTCGCGATCGGCGGCTTCGGGGTCGGCGGCGGGCTGGCCGAACCCGGTGTAGAGCACCTTGCGGGTGCGCTTCACGGGCGGCTGGCTCATGTGTTGGGTACAGCTCAGGTGGACGGTCACGTCGCCGGTCTGCGTGGGCAGGTCGATGGGCTGGAGGTCGAGCCCCGGCTGAAGACAGGGTGCCGGCCAGATCAGTGCCCGGTGCGAGCCGGGCACGACTCGCAGCTGGCCCGAATCCGCGTCCGCGCCGGTCACGGAGATGCCCACGGTCAGCGAGCAGCACTCGTAGGAGTGGCGGCCGAGGCTGCAGTCCTTGTGCCAGGGGACGTCGGAGATGCCCTGCACCACGCCGATCGGCTTCGAGAGCGCGCCCACGCGCGCTCCCTTCCCATATACGTGCCCGACACCGGGAATGCGGCCGATGCGCTGGAAGCGGTCGCTGTCGATCAACGTTCGTGTGACCTCGGAGTAGCGCTCGAAGCCCTCCATCCGCACGAGATGCTCTTCGCCGTCCCGCGTGGTGGCGAACCAGGCGCGGGGGTCTCCCTTCTCGAAGTGAGGGGCGGCCTTCGGGTAGTCCGCCGCAACCGCCGCCATCTCGTCTGCGCTGAAGAGGCCGCGGATGTGCAGGTAGCCCGCCTCCTCCAGGAAGGCGCGCATGTCGTCGTCGGAGTCGTCGGGCGTGAAGCTGCGAGGGATCTCGCCCTCGAGGATCACGTCGCCGCGCGCGTGGATGCGGCGGCCATCGAGGGCCGAGCGCAATACCAGCCACCAGTTCAGGAAGTCCGGGAGGCCGCCCTCGGGCATCTCGAGCAGGCGGTTGCTCATCAGGGCGATGGGCGTGCTCTGGTCGTCGACGAGGTCCGCGAGCTGCTCGCTTGAGAGCAGGACGCGCGCCTGGCCGTGGCTCCCTTCCTGGACCTCCACGTGGTCGCCCCGCCACGCCAGGGTCCAGGGCTCGCCGTCGGTCTCGATGCAGAGGTCGACGAGTGCCAGCTCCCGAGCGCCCGGGGCGATCCGCTCCCGGTGGGCGTCGAGCCGCGCAGGCAGGGCCTCGCCGAAGAGGCGGGCAGCTTCTATCGGAGCCCGCTTCCCATCGACACGCGTGCGCAGGTCGACGGACATCGCGTCGCCTCCTTCAGCACGGTATTCGTGCGGGCTGGGAAGTGCAAGCGGCGCGCTCTTCCGGCGTCATGCTTCGCGAATGGATCTCGGGCGGCGATCGCTCGCGCCCGGCCTCAGGCGGCGATGTGCTGCAGCGCCGAGATGAAGGGCTCGACCGCCTCGGGGGCCTGGACGACGACCACGGTCTTGTCGCGCCCGTGGCGCTCGATGTGCTCGAGCACGACGGGGCGAGTGACGGTGGCGTACTGGGAGACGTACTGCACGTGGTAGGGGTCGATCTGGGCGGGCGTGGCGTCGGAACGGCTGGACCACTGGGGGCTCGGGACCCGCTTCTCCCGCTTCAGCACCCGCTCCAGGCAGAGCTCGGACGGGCAATCGAGCAGGATGATCGCGTCGGCCCGGGGCATTCGCAGGTCGAGGCTGCGCTCGTAGGTGCCGTCCATGATCCAGCTGTCCCGGGCCGCCAGGTTGCGGACGATCCGCCTCCACTCGCTCTCGTCGCGCGGCTGCCCGTCGGGCCGCCAGAAGTGATCGTCGAGGTCGATGACGTCGATGCCCAGGATCGCGCGGAGGTCTCGGGAGAGGTGGCTCTTGCCCGCTCCGCTCGAGCCCAGCACGAGGATGCGGCGCGAGCGACGCAGTGAATCCAGCGTCTTCTCGTCGAAGAAGCCGCCGCCGGAATGCGCTTTGCGCTCCGGACCTTTCGCCTCGCTGAGGGCGGGAGGCACCATCGTGGGGGAAGTGGTTGCGAGGAGCGCATTCGTGTCGAAAAAAGTGCGCCACCCGCGAAGAATTCTGGGGATCCGCACCCAACGGTCGCGGAGCGGGGCGTTCTGCCCCAGATCAGAGGGCCCGTGCGGGTCCGGACGAGTCGTGGCTCGAGCCCGTCGGCGCGCCAGCCGGGCCAGCCGGGTGAGCCCGGACCCGAGCATCGCCAGCCTTCCCGGCTCGGCGACGGGAAGGAAGTCCACATTCCAGGTGATCCCCCTCGGCCTTTCCCGCCCGCCGCAGGGCTCGTTGGCGGGGAGTCCGGGGACGCTCGTGTTGTCATCGACCGGCTGCACGAACGAACTCGTCGGCGAGCCACGGCCACCACCTGAACCGGTTCTGGATCTCCCGCGCCTTCGAAGCCACCATCGGGAACCATCGCAAGACCTGAGCCGCGGACGCAATGCGTTTCCAGGCCTCCAGGTCGCTGCGACGGCAGCTCGAGTGGTGCTCAGGGTGGGGCGAAATCGGACAGCAGGCCCCGGGCACTACCGTGCCCGACCGGTCTGGTCTCAGTGGGCGCGGCCGCGTGCCGCGTCGATGCTCCAGATGCCGGACCCGCGGGCAGCGATGAACAGGAAGACGAAGCAGTAGAGGATCGCCCGCTCGCCATGGTTCTCGAGGGGGGTCAGGCCGCGAAGGGCGTGAAACGACCAGTAGGCGACGGCCATCTGTCCGCTGCAGATGAAGGCCGACCAGCGGGTGAAGAGCCCGATGGCGATCAGGATTCCGCCCACCAGCTCGATGGGTCCGGCGACGTAGAGCAGGAGCGGCCCGATCTCGCCCTTCGATGCGACGGGGAAGCCGAAGAGCTTCATCGTGCCGTTCCAGAGGAAGAGGAAGCCCGAGGTGATGCGCATCAGCGCATAGGCCTGCTCCGAGTAACGTGCCATGAACGCGGGCATGGCCGGATTGTAACGGGAGCCGCTCCGCTACGCCGGATCGATGGCATAGAGCCCATCGCGCTCGAGGCGGCGGAGCTCGGCGAGATCGCGGTCCACCACGGCCTTCTCGGGGTGCACGAGCGCCACCCAGCCGATCACGCGTGACGTCGGGAGGTTCAGGCAATCTCCGATCTCGAGCTGGTGGAGCGCCTCCAGGGCCTCGACTTCCGGCAGCCGGGGCAGCGCGCGCAGGACGCCGGAGGCGCGGGGCATCAGGAAGGCCACCGTGCAGTGACGGCTCAGCGTATACGCCGGCGCGTGGTCCTGGAGAGAGGTCGGGTCGGCATAGGCCCGCACCGTGTCCTCGATGTGGGAGCGCGCGCCGCTGAGGGCGGCCAGCCGCGGGTTCTCTCCCCCGTGCATGCGGGCGCCGATCTCGAGCACGACCGGGCCCTCATCGGTCCAGATCAGCTCACTGTGGCCGGGTCCGATGCGGATCTCCAGGGCGTCGAGCCCGCGGCGCGCCTCCTCGAGCAGTCGCTCCTGGCGCACACCGCCACCGGGCATCAGCTCCATGCCTTCGTAGCCGAGGGACGCACGGCTCGACGACGGCTCATGGTATCTCCAGAAGGCGATCGGGTAGTGCCGTCCATCGCGACTCACCGTATCGACGACGTACTCCGGGCCGCTCATGTACTCCTGGGCCACCACCTCACGATTGGTGAGGCCCAGGACGTTCTCGCGCCCTACGATCGCCGCGAAGGCGCGCTCGATCTCGGCCTCGCCGCGGCAGAGCTCGACCCCGTCCGAGGACGAGCTGCTGCTCGGCTTGACGACGATCGGTCCCTCCCGATCCCGGGCCCAGCGGAAGACGTCTTCGAGCCGTTCCGAGCACACCTGCTCCGGCACCCGCAGTCCCGCCTCGCGGAACGCCTCGGCCATCCACCCCTTGTGGCGTCGCGCTCCGCGCCGAGCGGATCCGTTGCCCGGAAGCCCGAGCGACTCGCACAGCTCGTCGGCGAGCTCCACACCGAGCTCGCAGCCGGCGATCACGAACTCTACGCCGCGTTCCGCCAGTCGCTCACTCGTCTGGGAGAGAGCGCCGCCGTACACGAGCACCTCGCCGAAATCCTCGGGCCGGAACGAGGAGCGGAAGACCTCCGGCACCGACGGCCGGCTCTGGACGCCGAGGCAGTCGAAGCCGAGGCCGCGGAGCGCGCCAGCCAGGTGGACTCCGGACGTATAGGGATCGACGATCGCAGCGAGCCGGCGGCTCACGACAGCAGCTGCTCGAGGATGCCGACGTCGATGCCGGCATGGAAGCGCAGGGCCGCGGCCCGGGATTCGCTGGCGCAGCGCTCGTAGGTCTCGCGGCTGGCGAGGAGCTCCGCGAGTGCCGCCGCCCAGGGCCCGACGTCCTGGGCAGGGCTCACACACTGGCCTCCCTCGTGTCGCGCCGCCGCGACCGGGAGCAGGTAGGGGACGCCGAGCTTCGCCTCGGGCAGACCGCCGATGTCGCTGGCCAGCACCGGAATGCCTCGCAGCATGGCCTCGACCACCACGTAGCCGAAGGCCTCCGGCCACAGCGAGGGCGCGAGGAGCACCCGCGTCCGAGCCAGGATCGCGTCGATGTCGTCGCAGGGCTCGAGGGTCTCGACGTTGGGCGCAGCGGCCAGGGTCTGGAGGACCTCCTCGTCGGCCCCCCAGGTCGGCACCGCGGCGAAGCTGACCTCCGGCGTCGTCGCGGCGAGCCCGAGGAAGATCGGCAGGCCCTTCTCGACGCAGGGATTGATGAGGGTGACGTGGCCGCGATCGTGACGCCCCAGCACGGGGAAGGGGCCGTCGCCGAAGACCGGGAGGGACAGGCGGTGCGATTCGAGACCCCCGTGCTCGAGCAGGTAGTCCTGCAGGTAGCGGCTGATCACGATCAGGCGATCCACCTCGGACATGAGGCGCGCCTGCTCCGGGTCGATCCGGGTCGCCATGGGGCCGAAGGGCAGGTGCACGGTGGTCTGGACGATCATGGCGGTTCGCCGTCCCGAGGCCGCGGCCCAACGCAGCAGATTCCGGTTCTTGTCGTCGGTCACCAGGATCCAGTCCGGATCCAGCTCGCCGATGCGCCGGTCCGCGTGGGAGCGGCGCGTGCCCTCGTCGCTGTCGATCCCGGCGTCCACCGTGACGCCCCGGTGCGCGTAGACGAAGTGATCGGGCTGCGGCTCGTCGAGAGTGATCCCCCGCGATCCCAGCTCGGCCAGCAGCTCGCCGCGGTTGGTCGGCCCGGCGCGGGTGGTGAGCGCTGGGCTCACCGCCGCGCAGGTGTGTCCGCGTCCGGCCAGGCTCTCGAGCAGCAGCCGCGTGGACTTGTTACCGCCGCCCAGTGAGGGAAGGTAGATCTGGTCTTGAAGCAGCAGAATTCGCATCGTGGGGCGGGTTCTTCCTGACGATGGCGGTTCCGAAGGAGATCGGGAAGTTCACCACCTCGTATCGGTCGTCGCGGCTGAGCTCCTCGACGAGCTGCGGGACGCCGCAGGGCTCCCGGAAGTTGACCGTATCGTGGAGGGTGATCACGCCCTCCGGGCCGACCAGCGTGTTGTAGAGGTCCCAGTCGAGCTTTGCACCTTCGTAGTGGTGGTCGGCGTCGATGTGGAGGAAGTCGATCTTGATCTTGTTGGGCTCGAAGAACTCGTGGAAGGCGTCCGCGGTGAGCTGGAGGCGAAGCTCGATCTCGGGGTAGTTCTTGCGGAAGGCCGAGCCCTCGGCAAGCCAGGTCGGTGAGCCCCAGATCTCGCGCCCGGGCTCGGTCACCGAGCCGGCGCCGTCCACCAGGTACGTACGGCTGCCCTCGAGACCGAGGTCGCGCTGGGCCTGCCGCATCAGGCGCGGCACGAAGCCGCCACCGGAGCCCAGACACACGCAGGTGTGGGCACGGTGGGCGTAGGCGAGGGCGTAGTAGATGATGCCCAGACCGAGGTCGGTGGAGTCCTCTCCGGATCCATGGCTCGTGCACCAGGGATCGTCCACGGTCACGTTGGAGGTGATGAAGTCGGCGTTCAGGAGCGATTCGGTCACAGAGATTCTCCGGCCGTCGCACGACCTTCCTCGAGGCCGTCGACTCGATCTGCGCATCGGAGCTCCGCCCGGTCGGCGTGAGGCGATGGGGCCATGATATGCTGAAGAGCCCCTCGCCGCTCTCCGAAAGAGGAGTGCGCAGCGGGAGAGCAGCAGGTGACATCGCATTCCGCCATCGAGTTGCGTCGCAGCGAGGCGATGCGCCACACCGGGTCGGCCGCCGAGGGGCGCGACGGGTCCGAGACCGGCCCGTCGTCGGACTGGTCGCTGGTTGGCGAGATCGGCGTCGAGTACGCAGATCCCGCGCAGGACGCCGGCGAAGTCCTCCTCCGCCATCCGGTTCTGATCGAGCCGGCCGGAGAGGGTCGGAAGCTGATCGTCGACGAGATCGGGCTCGAGAAGGCCCGCACGGTACGGATCGAGTGCCGGACCCTCGTGGTGGACGACGCCTCCCGCGTGCTCTTCGACTCCCACGCGCTCGGCATCGAGGACGGCTACGGCTGCTCGCTTGGCGACGGGCGGGTGGTGCTGCTGCGGCGCTCCACGTGGGAGATCCTGCTGCTGGACCCTTCCTACCGGGTCACGGGGCGGATCGACCTCTGCGCCTTCAGCCGGCGGATGCCCCGCGTCGTGAGCTGGACCCACCGCGGCACGCTGCTGGTGTCCTTCGTCGACGCGGTCCGCGAGATCGACATCGTGGAGCTCGACCTCTCCGGGGGGCAGCGCTGGTTCCTCCCGGAGCACGTGACGACGGTCGGCTGTCCCAGCAGCGTCCACCTCTCCGAGGAGGGGAACGTGCTGGTGGCCGACGACTACCTGCACGCGGTCTTCGAGCTCGATCGCGAGGGTCGCACGGTGTGGCGCTACGGGGAGCCGAAGAACCCGGCGAGCGACCCCCATCATCTCTCGGCCCCGAAGTGTGTGCGATCGCTCTCCGAGGGTCGGCGGCTGATCGCGGATAGCGGCAACCACCGGGTCCTGCTGGTGCAGGGCGACCGCTGTCTCCGGAGCGTCGCGCCGGGAGACGCCGACCTGCGCTCGCCGGCCTTCGCCGACGAATCGCCCTCGGGCAGCACCCTGATCTGTGACTCCGGCAACCGCCGGATCGTCGAGATCGACGCAGACGGGGCTGGGACGCGATGCTGGGGAAGCACGCTGGCCCGGCGCCGAAGCTTTTCGTTCCCGCGCTCCATCGAGGTGCGCGAGGGGCGACTGCTCGTGGCGGACACCGCCCACGACCGGGTCGTAGAGATCGCGGGGGGGCGGGCCGAGGTGTGGCAGGTCGGCGGCGAGGCCGGGCTGTTCTGGCCCCGCTGCGTGCGCCGGACGCAGCGCGAGACCCTCGTGGTGGCAGATGGTCGCAACTCGCGGATCGTCGAGGTCGGGCGCTCGGGCGAGGTGCGCTCCGAGCTGCATCGCCTCGAGAGCTCGGACTGGCCGGCCCTCAGCGACCCCCACGATGTCCGGATGCTGTCCAGCGGTCGGCTGCTCGTCGCGGATTCGGCTGAGGACGTCGTGGCGGAGGTCGACTGGTCCGGGCACGTCCATCGTCTGGTGGGACTCGAGGGGCCGACGCGCCTGGACGACCCGCACAGCGTCCAGGATCTCGGCGACGGACACCTCCTGATCTGTGACTCCGGCAATTCGCGGGTGATCGAGGTCGACTCCGAGGGGAGGGTCGTGCAGGAGCTGACCTCACTGGTGGCGGGCCCACACCGGAGCCGCCTCCACCGGCCTCGCTACGCCGAGCGGGTCGGAGACGGCTCGCTATTGATCGTGGACAGCGCCAACAACCGGGTCCTGGCGGCGAGCCCCGGCGGCGAGCTCCTCTGGGAGCTCTCCCGGATCCCCGAATCGCCGATCGCGAATCTGGACCAGCCGCGCTGGGCGCAGCTGGTCTCCCGAGACGAGCTCTTCGTGTCGGACCATTCGAACCACCGCGTCCTGCATCTCGTACGGCGCGAGGCAGACCGGACCTGAGCGGACGACGCGAGCGCACGAGGATCCCAACCTCCGCGTAGACGACGCCGGGGCGGTGAGTCGCGGGCTTCCGTCGAAGGACGACCGCGACGCGTGGGAGTTCGTCGGGACCTTCTGGGCCCGCCCGGCTACTCGTTGGGCTGATGGATCGAGACGTCCCCGGCGAGCCGGGTGCGCTTCTCCCGGCGCTCGTCGCGCCAGCGCTCGATTCGCCAGCGGACGACGGCCAGCGCATTCGAGAGGATCAGGCCGAGCCTCGCCGGCATGCGCCGCAGCCGCCCGAGCGGGCTCCGCCGGGTCGTACCGGGAACGGTGGGGCTGGGCAGGAGGGCCTGCAGGGCACTGATCGGCGCGAAGCCGACCTCGGGCAGCGTGCGGAAGCCCCAGGCGCGCATGCGCTGCGCCCGCGGTGTGGGGGGGAGCCCGGCCCGGAGGTCCGGGTAGACGAATCGGGCGACCAGCGGCGTCCTGCCCGGAAGGCGTTCGCCCAGGGCGGCCGCCCAGGGCGGAATCGAGGACGGGGCGAGGTCGAGGGCCAGTCGCATCGCCGTCGTGATGGCGCCCTCGGCGGCCAGCTCGTGCATCCTCGCTTCGACCGCGCCGGGATCCGTGGAGGCGCCGAGGGCTCGCAGCCATAGGACGATGTCCAGCAGCCAGACCAGGCCGTCCTCTTCGATCACCGCCGCGAGTCGCGCCTCGCGGGTCGGAAGCCAGGCCGAGAGCCCGAGGTGCTTCTCGAGATGCCCCGCCATGAGCGCCAGCGCGTCGATCGGGTCCGGGCGCAGCGCCCCGGCGAATCGCGGGTCGGGGCGGGCCTTCTCGAAGACGAGGGGGAGCACGTCGGGCGCAGCGGCGTGGGGGCTCTCGAGCGCCCAGTGCAGCTCGAAGGGCAGGCGTCGCCGCTCGCGGTCTAGCAGGATCGCGTGCAGGTGGAAGCGCCGGTAGTAGTCGAGGGAGGGCGTTCCCGGCGGCTGCTCGTAGTCCTCCGCGAACAGCGCATCCGCCGCGGTCGGGACCTCCTCCGGCCGCACGACGAGATCGATGTCGTTGAAGGAGCGGCGGAATCCGGTGGGGTAGCAGAGGGCGTCGAAGTCGAGCCCTTTGTACAGGAGGGGCGTGATCCCCCGCCGCATCAGTACGTCGACGATGCGGCGCAGCTCGTCCTCCGCCCCCTCCACACGGCGCCGTGCGGCGTCCCGCAGCTCGACCCAGCGTGCCCTCAGCGGCTCGTCCAGCAGGGGCGCCAGGGGCTCGGAGAGCGCGATCGCCGCCGCCGCGCCCGCCACGCGATTGGACGCGGCCATCTCGAGCACGCGTGTCCAGGAGAAGCCGGGAGCTTCCACCCAGCGGCGGAGGTCATCCTCCGGCGGCGCGGACGCACCCGTGGCGAGCAGGAAGAGGTCGTTCGGCGTGAGCACTCCGGAGGTGAGTGAATTCACGCCCCCGGACCTTTCGTCTGCGGGCTCGTTGCGCACCCGGGATGGGATGAGTCACCGGCGTGGCGATGTGTACACTTACCCATCTCCATGCAGATATTCCCCGATCTACTCAGTCGTTCCACGCGCGCGCGGTTCTTCGAGATCATCGAAGAGCGTCCCACTCCGTTCTTCTTGATGGACGCGGCTATCCTAACAGATCGAGCCGTCGTCATGCGGGACCGGATGACGGAGCGTTGGGGTCCTTGCGCCGTCGCCTACTCGTTCAAGACCAACTACCAGGTCGCGAGGCTCCCTCTGCTTCAGGATCTCGGCGTCCTCGCGGAAGCGGTCTCGGAGCGCGAGTACGCGATGGCCCGCGAGCTGGGCTACGAGGGCCCGCAGATCGTGTTCAATGGCCCGTACAAGTCCGACGAGGCGCTCCGCCGCGCCCTCCTCGACGGGGCGACGCTGCACGTCCACGGCGGAGCCGAGCTCGATCGACTCACGCGGATCGCGACGTCGCTCGGCGGACCCTTCGACGTCGGGATGCGGGTCGCGGCCTCACTCCCGTACTTCGGTCACAGCCGCTTCGGCTTCTCGCTGGACGACGGGGAAGCCGAAGCCGCCGCGAGACGGATCCTCGCGTGCCCCGCCCTGGAGCTCACGGGACTGCACTTTCACGGCCTCGGGGACACGACCGATCCCCAGTGCTACCGGCTGGCCGCCCGTAAGGTCGCCGCCTTCGCCCAGAAGTCGATCCCCCGCTACCGAAGCGCCCTGCGCACGATCGACCTGGGTGGGGGCTTCCCGGCGCACGGAGCCAGACCCCACAACCGCGCGCCCGAGAGCTGGGATCCGCGCCCCATCGCCGAGTACATCGATGCCATCACCGAGGAGCTGGAGCCGGCCTTCCCCGGGGAGAGCCGCCCGAAGCTGATCCTCGAGCCCGGGCGCTACCTGGTGAACGACGCGATCCTCCTCGTCTCGAAGGTGACCGACCTGCCCCGCAGTCGGCGCGACGAGCGACAGGTGGTGCTCTCCGACGCGAGCATCACGATGGTTCCGCTGACCCACTACACCCCCCAGATCATTCGGGCCTGGTCGCCGGAGCTCGAGCCGCGCGAGGGTGAGCAGCGGGAGAGCGTGCTCTACGGCGCCTCGTGCCGGGAGGACGACGTGCTCCAGGAGGGCCCCTTTCCGAGCGTCCAGATCGGTGACTTCCTGGTCTACTACGCGGTCGGCGCCTACAACGCGAACCTGGGCCCGGACTTCATCTTCGAATCACCGCCGCTGGTCGTACTCTGAGCGGTGGCCGGGTCAGCTCCGTTCGTCCAGGAGCGGCAGCAGCCCGCTCAGCTCGGGGACGCTCGGCACGCCCATGGCCTTTCCGCGTCGTGCGTCACCGACCAGGACCCCGAGGCCGCCCGCCTGCAGGAAGGAGCGGTCCATCTCCGAGTCCCCCACGGTGACGCACTCGTCGGGCCGCGCGTGCAGCTTTCGGCACACCTGCGCCAGCGCCAGCTCCTTGCGCAGCGGATCGACGAGCATCCGCGCCTCGCCGGTCAGGTAGCCGCGATCGTCGGTCACCAGCTCGTTGGCCATCAGCAGGGAGATGCCCAGGTGTGCGCCCACCTCCTCGGCGAGCACGCTGACGCCCCCGGTGAGGATCGCGAGCTCGAGGCCCCGCTCACGCAGCGCCGAGACGACCC
>Ga0209536_100003861_pt1 | contig 23864 bp, 19 predicted proteins | sample DeeMarSeWOR28_12_FD_187461 | JGI IMG/M metagenome (GOLD analysis project Ga0209536, IMG submission 187461) | Marine sediment microbial communities from White Oak River estuary, North Carolina - WOR-2-8_12 (SPAdes) (version 2) | ecosystem: Environmental > Aquatic > Marine > Intertidal zone >...
CTTGAGATTGGTTATTATGACGAGGATCTACCCGGGCTGATTCGTGACATCGTTACGGAAGCGGAGAAATACAATCCCCAAAGGCCCTACGATTACAAGGGTATCATTGCAGACTACTTCCCAGGATTTTTAGTATATTTCGACTTCGAGGGATTGGCAGGTTTTGAGGGAGTCTACGTAAACGGGAGCGACGAAATTGGTGTATTGTATTCGTATCAAGCTCTTAAGGGTGAGCAGGTTTTGCGAGCAACAGTCGAGCCTGTTTCTATTCCTTACGGAGAAGTCTCGGTCGCAGACGAATTGCCACAGAACGAGACAGGGCCGGCCGGAATTACAATGGCCCTCGCTGGTTTCGATATTAATGATACAAACCTTGAATTGTTCTGGAAGATCATTAACAATACCGACCATGATGTCTGGCTCTGTGATAAGTATGTTGACACGTTTATGGAAACAGATAACATAACCCTTATTCTAAGAACTCGATATAATCTCTCGAAAGATGGAGTATTATGGGAATTTCCCTTTCCTCGTTTCCGATATTCGCGTTTGCTCCCCGGTCAAGAGAAAGTTAAGTCGTACTCCCTTAGCTTACCTGTTAAGCCAGATGCGTTATTCGAAACCTCACGTGGGAATGCCGAATCAGCTAAACGATTAGCTGTTGAAATAGGCTATTACGACGAAAACCTGCCAGGATTGATACTTGGCATTGTTGAAATGGCTGAGAAACTCAATTGCGATAGTTCTACTATTCCTCCTACCGATCTAATGAAGTTTAGCAGTACTGATAGACTTTATCACCGTTTCTTCGGAGGAATTGAGATTGCTATATTCTTTAACTCTGAAAGCTTCACATATTTTCGTGATTCCGTTACGGCGGGCGGTGATGAGATTATAGCCCCTTATCTGTTCCAAACACTAAATGGTGAGAAAGTTTTACGCTTTGTAGTTGAGAATGTGTCAATACCCTACGAAAGTAACTATCCACCGTTGAATGATTAGAGAAAACACAAAAAGTCTTTGCAACAGACGTATTAGTTTTTCTTACCATGCAGTATGACGCAACTTTATTGCGTTGAAGGCTAATTTTACCAATTCACGGCGTTCAAAACCATTTGGGTGATGTTCTCGTTCTGATAGTCCAATACGCTATGTCCCGGCATTAGATAGACGACAGTTCCCTTGCCCTGTTTTTTTATCCATGCCCCTCGATCCTGCATGTATGTTTTGCCGGATGTTTTGTCGGTATAAATCAGGCCGCAAAGGACCGTCTTTTGGCGGCCATCGGTAAACCTGTGGTTAATGAATACCTCAGAATCATCTTTAAGATTTATGCCGGGATAGAGTTTCTCTGCGGAAGGTTGATCCGATGATGAATATGTTACCTGCTTGTTCCACTCGATGTTGTGATTTGTGATATAATGTTTTGTATTGAGATTGACCAGCGTCCAGCTCGAAGCTTTCCATGCATAGCCGCCGTCTTCCATCGGGCCTTTTTTAAGATGCATTCCGAGAAAGTCGAAATAGAATTTATTCTCGGCCTTTTTGCTGCTGATCGAATGGTGCAGACAGATGAGCCGGCCGCCTGCTTTTGTGTAGTCTATTATGGCACGCTCTGTTTGCTCGTGCAGGTCACGATGGATAAAGACGATGACCGCTTTATACTCAGAGAGCTGTTTCGGCAGAGACTGCTGTTCTATTATCTTTACCGGCAGCTTGCCTTTTTCGGTAAGGAACTTTGCCAGCACGTCCATCTGCGGCCTTTCATCCTGGATGATCAGCACTCCCGAGGATTCAGTCGGGGCTGACACGCCGCAGGTAAAGACGGCGATAAATAGAGCGAAACAAATTAATAAGAACTTAAATATCGTACTTTTCATATTTTCGATTTCCTTATTATCGAATTACGATGAATCAGAAATTACATTTGCCCGGTATCTATATGACTATGTAAGAGATTTTAAGTACTCAATCAAGGCGGGTATCTGGTCTATAGACAAAAACAATATGGACAAAGCTGCGATTACCCACATGGCTGGTTTTATTTCCTTGGCTTTGCCCAGCACTGTTTTTATCAAAGTGAATGAGACAAAGCCAAATGCCAAGCCGGTGCTGATGCTGTAGCTCAATGCTATCATGACCATTATGATGAATGAAGGGAAGGCCTCTTCCATGTTAGCGAAATCTATGCGTTTGACTTCTCTGGCCATGAACAGGCCGACCATAATCAACGCCGGGGATGTGGCGTATTTCGGCATAACTTCAACGATAGGCACGAACAGCAATGCCAGCAGGAACAGAACGCCGACTACCAGAGAGGTGAATCCTGTTCGTCCACCCTGCTCGATTCCGGACGCGGATTCGGCAAATGCTGTAGTCGGTGACGTGCCCAGAGCCGCGCCGGCCATTGTAGCTATAGCATCGATGCATAGCAGCTTGTCCAGACCCCTGATTCGTCCTTTCTCGTCGGCCATCTTTGCCTTGTGACAGCAGGCAACGAGCGTTCCGATACTGTCGAACATATCGATGAACATGAATGTGAAAATGCTGCCGAAAAAGCCCCACTTCATGGCGCCGAAGATATCGAGTTTAAATGCGATAGGGCTGATATCAAGGCTTGATGATACGTATTGCCCGGGCAGATCGATTCGTCCTAAGATAAGGGCTGCGATTGTAGCGATGACAATGCCGGCCAGAAGCGAGCCCGGCACTTTTTTAATCTCCAGGTAAACCATTACTAGCAGCCCCAGGATGCCGATCAGAACATTCGGATTCAAAGGGCCTGCTCCGACCAGCGTTGCTTCGTTGTCAACGATCAAACCAAGGTCCTGCAGGCCTATGAAGGTTATAAATAATCCGATGCCGACACCGATCGCCGAGATTAAAGATGTGGGGATCGCTTCGACGATCCGGCGTCTGAGACCCAGGCCGGTCAATATCAAAAAGAAGCATCCGGCGATAAATACGACACCAAGGGCGGTCGGCCAGTCCATTTTCTCCGAGACGACCAGGTAGGCAAAGATGGAATTTAGTCCCAGCCCCGGCGCCATCGCGATAGGTGCGTTCGCGAGTAACCCTACAGCGAGGCTGGCCAGACCGGCCATAATACACGTTACGGCGATAAGAGCTTCTTTGTCCATGCCGGTGACACTGAGAATGGCAGGATTGACGGCGATGATATACGCCATGGTCAGGAACGTCGTCAGACCCGCCAAAAGCTCGATTCTGATGCTGGTTTGCCTGCGTTCGAACTTGAAATGTTCACTGAACATGTTCAGCTCCCTGATTTTTTATTTGCAATACCTTTCTCAGTGGAAAATTCTGAGCTTAAAAGCCCGATCATTTCTGCGACGAGGTCGGAGGAATTCCTCGCTGCTAATATGTAAAACATCTGCTTGTCTGTGACTGCTCCCTCGTTGGCACTGTCACTTATGCTGCGAATCACGAGGTGGTCGATTTGTCGCTGGTAGCAAATTTGAGCAACGGCAGCGCCTTCCATCTCAACGGCGTCGGCTTCAAGTTTTTTGCGCAATTCGGCACACTTTTCCGTCGAAGCGATGAACGAATCGCCCGTGACAATAACGCCGGTTATGATTTTCGGAATTCTTCGGCCGGCAACAGTTTCCACACGCCGCATATTGATTTGCTCGGCGGCTTTTTGGGCTAAAGTCAAGAGTTTTTCATCTGCCGGAAAAAAGACAGGATTCTCAATGCCATCGAGCCGGTTTTTGACACCTTTGGCAAAGAGACCCTCCGGCCATACGGTTCCCATATCATGATGGGCGGTCTTTTTGGCGATTACGATGTCACCCGGCCGAAGCTCTGGATTCACCGCTCCGGCGATTCCTGTAAAGATGATATATTCGGGTTTGAAATGCTCTATGAGCAGTGTTGTTGTCATCGCGGCATTGACCTTGCCTATACCGGTCCAGGCCACGACAACGTTCGTGCCATGTATATTGCCGGTTACGAATCTGATTTCCTCGATTACGTGTACCTGTCGCCCGGTCAGTCGGTCTTCGAGCAATGTGACTTCTCTCTCGAATGCCCCTAATATTGCTGTGATCGGTTCGGATTTCTCTGTTTGAGAAGTAGAATTGCAGGAAACGCATAGAAGAATAGCAGATATGCAAAGCACGGCTCCGGTTCTCTTGTGCTTCATTACACATTCACTCCATTTGGTCTAATAGTAAAATGCGAGCGAGAGGAGTCGAACCTCCACGTCCCTAAGGACACAAGGACCTAAACCTTGCGCGTCTGCCAATTCCGCCACGCTCGCGGCTCGTATTGTGTTTGGTGTCTTTATTCCTGTGGTAGCAGGAATCAACTTCTATTTAAATAGCTCGTCCGGATCTTTTTCCTGCCGATCGCTGTTTTCTTTCTCTTGCTCTTTAGATATTTTGTCAATCCGTTCTTCGGCCTTCTTCAGTATCGTTCGGCATTGTTTAATCAAAGCCATACCTTTTTCATACTGCTCAAGGCTGTCCTGTAGAGGGATTTCGCCTTGTTCTATCTTGCCAACAATATTTGTAAGCTCCTTGATTGCTTCTTCGAAGCTCAATTTGTCGACATCGGTTTTTTGTTTCTTATGTGCCATAATATCATCTTTTAATTGTACCCTTTTACTTCTTTTTTACTTCGCTTTCAATCAAATTTTCGTTCGCAAGCTCGGTAATTAAAAAGTCTCCGCTGCTAACGTCTTCTGTGGTCCTTACCAGCAGGCCAGTCTTTTTATTGGTAGTTATGCTATATCCACGATGCAGAACGGACTTTGGATTCAACGCACTCAAACGATTTTCCTGTGCCGTAAGCTGCATCCGGAAGTCGTTAATGATCGAGCTGATGCCCGCGTCGGCACGGTTTTGCCAGTTGTTCAATTCGATTGTTTTGTATCCGAGGAGTCTATGCGGCTCAATTCTTAAAATCTGCTCGTAGGTAGTGGATAATTTGCTGCGGGCTTCGGTCAGAAGTTCTTTTATGACCTCTGTCAATTCCGCCGACAATTCATCTAATTGCTGCAGGCTGTTCTGGACGAGTATGAGAGGATTTCTAAATATCGCATTAGCCAGAATTACTTCCAGTTGATGTTCGTCAATTTTAAGCATTGCCTGAGTATGGTTTGCAAGTCTTTGCTCTATTGATATGAGCTGCCCCAATATTTCCTTCATGTCCGGGACCGCCACAATACCTGCCTTTGTCGGAGTAGAAGCCCTTGCGTCGGCAGCGAGATCCGAGATTGTTGTGTCGACTTCATGACCGACCGCACTGATAACTGGTAATTCCGATTCGAAGATCGCCCTGGCTAAAACTTCCTCGTTGAAAGCCCAAAGGTCCTCCATTGATCCGCCGCCTCTGCCAACAATCAGAACGTCCAGCTTAAGTTTTTGATTGCGCCTGTTTATGTCATGCAGTGCTGCTGCGATTTTTTCCGCTGAGCCTTCGCCTTGTACCGGCACGGGATATAAAAACAGTTTCGCACACGGCCACCGGCTGTGAATGCTGTCGGTGATATCGTGCAGTGCCGCTCCGGACTCGCTGGTCAGAATTCCAATTCGCATAGGATAAAGCGGCAGAGCTTTCTTGTGTGCCTCATCAAACAGTCCTTCTTTGCTGAGCTTTGCGACCATTTGCTCGAAAGCAAGTTGGAGCGCTCCGACACCGGCCGGCTCGAGCTTATCGACATAAAGCTGATACTTGCCGCCGGGAGTGTAAACGTCAATATGGCCGGTGCTAAGGACCTCCATCCCATCTTCAGGAGAAAATTTAACATTCTTAAACTTGCTCGCCCACATTACGCATGGAAGCACAGCACCTTCGTCTTTCAGCGAAAAATAACAATGCCCGCTGGTATGATGTTTGAAGTCACTTATTTGGCCTCTTACTGTCAAGCGTGGGGGCAATTTTTCCTCAAGAGCAATCTTGATGAGTGAATTGATCTGGCTGACGGTGTATATTTTTTTTGTTTTAGGCATTTATCACAACTAAACTACGATCGACTTATGATTATTTCAGTGCTACTGTCGATTATAAGCTCAGCAATATGTCTTATCAATTTCCATTTCACGATATAATTGCCATAGGCCGTCCGTTCGAAATGTAAACTTACCTAAGATCATTATCTCTGTAGTCTTGTGTATAAAGACAAATAGAGGGGCTATTTATAGATTAACGCCTGTTTACTTCACAAAATATTATCGGAACATGTCTTTATTCCATGATAATTTTCGTTAATTAAAGAGGGCTGAAAAATAGTAGTAAGGGGTATAACACTAAGAAATCCGGATTTTTTATAGCGGAGTGTCAACTTGTAAGTGCTTATAAGGAAAAGGATTGCTGATGTTCTGTTGCTGTCGATTTACACAAATTGATGCCGTAATGTTAAACTGGGCGGCTAAACCGCAGAAGCTGCTGAGTATTTAGGCAATGAAGACTTGACAAAAAGCCGATTATCAACATAAAATGAATATGTTTTATTAGGTACCTTCATGGAGGAGGTACTCTCAAGTTTACCACACAGATGGTAATCCTGCTGTTGCTCAAGGAAGAATTTAATGATTTTTGGCTACTACTTTGGAGTTATATCCTTTGATGTATCCGAATAGACGTAAGCATTTGGATGACAGGGTAGAAATCTTCGATTCTATACTTTTGAGAACGGGCAAAGTGCCGGTGTTTTTGGTTTGGATTTTTGCTGTTTTACTTTTAGTATCATTCGGTATTACATATCGTGTCCTGGCATCACGCCTGAAATTTGTTGTCGATACTCCTGTTGAGTTACCTGTACCGCTGAGTGCTCTGCCTAAAAGGATAGGTAATTGGATCAGTAAAGACGTTCCGATTCCGACGAACATTCAACGTGCAGCCCGGAATGATGCTTTTCTAAACCGTTTCTTTACTAATGAAGTAAGCAACCAGTGGGCCAATGTTTACATAGCTTATACTGCTCACCCACGAACAATGCTGGGTCACCGACCACAGATATGTTATGTTGCCGGTGGGTGGATACATGAAGGTACTGAGATGACAAACGTGACATCCAGCACCGGGAGGGAAGTGCCTTGTTTACTACATCGTTTCCGAAGGCCATCTCCTGAGACGGAAGAAATAGTTGTTTTGAATTTCTATATTGTTAATGGCCGGCTAACGTCCGATGAAGGAGTTTTTTCCGGTGTTGGATTTCGAACTCCCAATATCGACGGTGATCCGGCTCGTTATGTGACCCAGGTTCAGATAAGCTCGGTATTTGAGAATTCTGTCCGGTCTGTGGCGAAGGATATTGCTGAACAGGTACTCGAATTCTTCCCCGATAAGAATGGGAAGGTCAGGGCAATAGAGTATGTCGGAACTTCGAGCGATGTGCAGGATTCGAATGCTGTGCAGTAAATAGATTAAGACGTTACTGGCGAGAGCCGGTTTCGGTAAGATTAATATAAGAGCTTATATTTAATAAGCATAGGGCAATTTAGTGATGCGCCCGACGGGGACGAAGTGCGTTCGCTGTCAAACAATTCAAAGCTTTGGAATATCTGTCGTAAAAATTACTATGATCCAATTATTTTCAGCGAATATTGGTTTGTTCTAAAATCAGAGGGTAGATTTGTCACAAGAATTAAGCTGCATGTTATCATCCGGGGCAATACGTAAGACAATCTCAGATAAAATCAATCGGCTCAAAGGCACGGATATTAAGGCCAAAAGCGCCCGTGCTGTGATGGCTTTAGGTGCAGGTACGTTCGCAGGGCGGAGCTTGAGATTTATACGGAACATGATTCTTGCCCGAATCCTGGCGCCGGATCAAATCGGAATAATGATTATCGTAATGAGCCTTTCGATGGGTTTTGAAGCTTTTACCGAAGTCGGTGTAAAGCAATCGATAATCCAGAACAAGCAAGGTGCTAATGATCGTTATTTAAATGTGGCCTGGTGGATGCAGGTAACCAGGGCAATATGCCTTTACATAATCGCGGCTCTTTTGGCGCCGTGGATTAGTTCGTTCTATGATTATCCCGAATTATCAAAAATGCTGCGAGTTGCTTTTATTGCTATAGCTTTAAGAGGATTTGTAAGCCCCCGAGCAGCCGTTCTTGAAAAAGAATATAAATTCGGCAGGGTAGTGTTTCTCGTCCAGGGCAGTGCTATATTGGGTACAATTATATCAGTCGCTATGGCTTTGATGATGCGTAGTGTATGGGCGCTGGTCATCGGCTTTGTGATAGAAATGGCGATATACTGCATCTTTTCTTTCATATTGGTGCCGTTTGTACCAAGATTAGAAATTGACAGAAGCAGCTTTGTCGAATTGATGAGGTTTGCCCGCAGAATGTTCGGTTTGCCTATATTAACTGCGGTAAGTTTTTATGCACCGAATCTTATACTTGGCAAAGCTGTATCCAAAGAATTAACAGGATTATACGGTTTTGCCGCATTGTTCTGCTTTATTTCTACTGATTTCTATTTAAGAACAATTGCCCCTGTTTTACTACCTGCCTTTTCTGAAAAGCAGGATGATAAAAGGGCTCTCTGCCGAGGCGTTCTGCGCACTACCAAATGGACGGCAATTTTTGTTATACCATTAGCTGCTTTTATAGCATGTTGTTCAAGTCAATTATTACTTTTGGCCTATGGCCCTAAATATGCCACTATGTCGATCCCATTGGCTGTATTGTGTATACAAATTGTGATTCGAAACCAGATTGTGTGCTTAACCGGGGTATATCTGGCCATAGGCCAACCTCATTTACAACGTCGTTTTGCCTCAATCCGCGCTGTAACGATTCTTGGTCTTGGGTTCCATTCGGCTGTTCTTTATGGGCCTTTAGGTATCGCTGTGGTTACTGTTTTAAGTAATTTTATTGTTTTGCTGATGCAGGTCTTTAAGGCTCGAAAGGTAATTGGTCTGAATATTGGCTGGTACATAAGATCCTATGTCCACGGTTTATGGATGGCATTGCCGATTTTGATAACTGCCGGTTTACTTCGAGTCTTTGGAGTGGATTCGACTTTAATAATCCTGACTGTTAGCATCTTGGTATTCGTTGCTACGTTTGCTGTAAGTTTATTAATTATGAACCGTCCCAAAGGAAAGCATGGCTGAAAAAGGAAATATGAGGATATGTCTGCTTGGTGCTTCGTTCGATACGGGCAATCTGGGTGTCAGTGCTTTGGCTGAGTCGAGTATAAAGATTATCCTTAATCGATGGCCGGATGCGGAAATCGTATTATTAGGGACGGGATCGACTGATGGTGAACAATGCCTGAAGCTATCAGGGCAGGAAATTCGAGTCAGAATAGAGCGTATGAGATTCTGTATGAATGTGTTTCTGCGATCTCATTTCTGTGTTTTGTTGTTGAATTCCATTTTGCTGAAACTACTGCCCTTTAGAAAGTTCCGGGAATTATTGTCGTCGATTAATCCTTATGTTAAGACGCTGGTCGAAACAGATAAGGTCTTTGATATTACCGGCGGCGACAGTTTCAGTGATATATACGGATTGCGAAGGTTCCTGATATACGGTTTTTTGCAGAAATGGCTTGTTACGCAATTCGGTAAAGAATTGATATTGCTGCCCCAAACATACGGCCCCTGCACAAAGTCAATCACTCGACGCATGGCGAAAAGTGTTTTGAAACGGGCAAGCGTTGTTTATGCAAGAGATAACGAAAGTGTCGAATACGTACGGATGCTTCTCGACAATCGAAACATAAATGGGAAATTGCGTTTTATGCCGGACGTTGCTTTTGTCCTGGATTCGAATGAGCCGGAGATTATCGATGTCGGATCTCTGAGTAATGTGCGGAAAAATAGTTCCATCGTGGTTGGCTTGAACATTAGCGGTCTTCTTTTCAATGGCGGTTACACACGGGAGAATATGTTTGGCCTGAAAACCAACTACCGTGAATTAATAGACAGTATTGTTGATTATCTGATGAAGGATGAAAGGATTCTTGTTCTTTTGGTACCACATGTGTTGGCTCCGAGCAGAACCGTCGAAGACGATCCGAATGCGTGTCGGCAACTATACGATAAGTTGATTGAGAAATACCCCGGCAGGATATTCCTGACACAGGGCAATTACAACCACAACAATATCAAGTATATCATCGGATTATGTAATTTCTTTATTGGCTCGCGAATGCACGCTTGTATTGCGGCATTATCACAGTCAATACCGGCAGTTGGAATTGCATACAGCAAGAAATTCCATGGTGTTTTTGAAAGTGTCGGGCTTGGAGATTGTGTGGCTGATGCTTATCAATGCGGCAACAATTCCGAACTGCTTTCAATAGTTAAGGCTGCTTTCGAAAAGCGCGATCAAACCAGAAAACATTTGGATAGGGTAGTTCCTGAGATTAAAGCAAAAATATTGGGAATGCTTGAGGTTTGATATGTCACAAAAGGATGATAAAGAAAATAGACACCGTCGACGAAAAGAAGGAAAAGAAGCATGGCTCATTGGAGAACTGTTATTCAGAGTATACGGTCTGGCAAAGCTTGCTACTATCCGCATATGGATTCGGAGAAATATTTTGCGCCTTGAAGGAGGGGGGCATTTTTCTCGTACAATCAGAAGAATATTTTCCGTTTATCATCAAGTGGACATAGGTATGTACACAAGTGGTCCCTGTTATTATCTCCCGCACCTTTTCCCGGCCGGTACGAAGATAGGTCGTTATAGTGGAGTGTACGAGGAAACAGTACGAATATTTACAGTAAACCACCCTCTGGATCGTATATCGACTCATGCGATTTTTTATAATCCGAAGCTTGGCTATGCCAAGACGGAAGCCGATATTAAACGAAGGGGTATGACAATCGGCAATGATGTATTTATTGGTCACAATGTCACTATACTGCCGGGTGTTAATAGAATCGGAGATGGCGCTTTGATAGGGGCGGGATCTGTCGTTACCAGGGATGTGCCTGATTTTGCTATTGTGGTTGGTAATCCTGCCAAGATATTAAGATATCGTTTTTCAAGGGAAACACAAGAAAAGATCAAGTCATCTAAATGGTGGGAAAAGGATATCAGGGACCTGGATTTAGACAAGTTCGCAGTTCCGGTCGAAAGTGGAGAGGGAGTTGATCTTGGCAAGCTTTGTCTGCGCTGATTAGTTATAAATCGCTGATTTGTCAGAACCATATCGATCAAAGATATTTTTATAGTTGAGGATAGACTAATTATGAATGATGTACCCTCGTCGAGTAGCAAGAAACCGATAAAGATTTTATTATCACCACCGATGAACAGGACTTTTGAGCGAAAAGTGACGGTTCCGGCCCTTAACGATGGAGGTTTGGGTTATATTGCCGCGGCCTGCAAAAAATCAGGAGCGGATGTATCGTTTTTAAGTTGGAACACAAACCTTGATATGGAGACCTTTCGAAATAAGCTCCTTGAAATACACCCTGATGTTGTCGGGCTCAAAGTCTTCACGACGATGTTTAAGGAAGCACATGCAACTCTGCGCTGTATCCGAGAGGCGCTTCCCGATGCTATTACTCTTATCGGTGGGCCGCATCCATCAACCAGCCAGCCGTCGGATTTGTTTATCGAGTTTGAAAATTTGCTTGACTATGCTATTGCAGGTGATGGTGAGCATGGCCTTATCGAGCTGCTCGGTCAGATCAGTGTAGCAGGTGGAAAACCAGATAGCAAGAAGCTTTCCAGCGTGCCGGGACTGATATATCAGAATGGCTCCAAAGCCTGCAGCAATGAACCTCGGCTCGATGTGGAACTGGATACTCTTGCTCCTGTGGACTGGAACCTGCAGGAACCTGTTTGGTTCGGTTCATCTCACGGACTGGATCAGGTCAGCACAGGTGCGCTGATCTCGGATTCGCGGGGCTGCCCCGCTCGATGCGGTTTCTGTATGTCTCAGACAATTAACGGTCCGAAGCCTCGACACCGCAGCCTTGAAAACCTTTGTGGTGAGATCGAAGAGGTGGCACATAAACACGGTGTTCGTGTTCTGGTCTTTACGGGAAATGCGTTCATGTCCGATGTTGATTATGTTCGCGAGCTTTGCGAATGGTTTATCAAGTTCGATACTCCATTGGAATGGTCATGTACCGGCTCGGCTTATGATCGAAATTTGTTAGAGCCCGGAATGCTTGATCTGATGCGTCGTGCCGGCTGCACTCTTATTTATTATGGCATTGAAAGTGGTAGTCCTGAAGTGCGTAAGCGATTGCATCAACCTATCGGCCTTGAGGAATGTACCAATATTGTCGAGCTTACAGCTAAAGCGGGAATTCGTGCCGGTTGTTATTTTATGTTCGGATTCCCGGATGAGACTATGGCCGAAATGAATGAAACTATAAATTATGCTTTTTCGCTGCCATATTCTTCTGTTAGTTTCATCATCTGCCTGCCGTTACCCGGGAGTATGAGTTATAAAGCTGTTCTGGAACAACAAGGGATAGAACGCATTGATTGGATCAAATACGATTTTGCCAAACCTGATCCGCTGCCGTGCAAGCCATCGCCGAGACAAGTAAGGCGTAAACTATTTGAGGCAAATATGTTGAAAAGAAGTAAACTTGCACAACGAGTTTTCAGGTTCATTTACTAAATTGAAAAATTTTGGTGGGATATAAAAAACAATGCAAGGTTTAACTTTAACATTCGCGCTTGTTCTTTCCGTACTGGTTTTAACGCTGCGGCCAAAGTATGCCTTTGTGGCGTATATTGTAGGCCTGTTATGGTATCCGGCTTATTTGGCCGTGAGTATAGGCACTATAGACATATTAGTCGGTCGTTTTGTAGTTGCTATACTGCTTATGCGGTGTTTTTTCAATGATAGTATTCGACGTAAATTCACCTGGAATCGATTAGATACATTAGTTACATTGAGCATGGTCGTATACGTTGGTGCATACTTGATCACTCAAGTCAATCCGATTGCACAAACCCTGGAAGGTCGAGCTGGCTTTATAATGGATACATGGTGTGCTTACTTGGCCGCCCGGTTAATTGTGACTGACAGGTCTAAACTGATTTCTATCATTAAGTGCATCGCTATTGTTATGGTTCCTCTTGCTATATTAGGTGTGATCGAAGCCGTTACCCACTGGCAGCCATTCGCCCCTCTCTGGCGTTTTTCCCCGTGGTTTAGAGGGGGACGATTTATTTCTGAAGGACGTTGGGGATTTGCCAGAGCCGTTGGACCGTTTAGTCATGCTATTTTGTTTGGCGGTGTTTTTGCTATGTTTTTGCCGCTAATATATTATTTTCATCGTGAAAAAGGTGACTGGCGGTCTTTGGCTTATATTATTTCAGGGATAGTTTTACTTGGTGCTTTAAGTAGCATGTCCAGCGGCCCGTGGGTCATGGTGATAGTTGTGATCTTCTGTCTGGTAATGGAAAAGCGCAAGCAATTTGTAAAGCCATTGTTCTTATTGTTAATTTTCTCATGTATATCCATTGGAATTGCAAGTAACAGACCTTTTTATCATGTCATAGCTTCGTGGGCGAATCCGTTGGGTGGTGCCGGTTGGCACCGGGCCAGACTTATCGACCTTGCTATTGAGAATTTCGACGAGTGGTGGATGGTCGGTTATGGTGATAAAGATCCCGGTTGGGGTCAATATCTCGGTATGGGTCGCACAGACGTAACGAACGAGTATATTCTCAACGGCGTCAGATATGGTATTCTTGGTATAATAGCTCTTTGTGCAGTGCTTGCAAAAGCATTTCGCGATCTCATATCTACATATAGAAGACTCAGGTATCCGGCAATGAAATCTTTATGCTGGGCTTTCGGGAGTTTATTGTTTTCCATTACCGTGGCCTGGATGTCTGTTAGTTTCTTCGGTCAATTGTCGACGTTGGTTTATTGTTCCATCGGAATGATTGGTTCCTTATGCAGCCCTGGTTTTAACTGGCAGATTCCGAGTCGAATCTCCATAGTGCAGAGTCACCCCGTTCAGATAGCTTCCTGACTTTGTACTTTGTTAAAGGTGTATAACAGACCAGTTTATTATTACTCGTTTATACTATTTGGCTGAACAGTGAGCGAAATTAGTACCGAACAAAGCCAGGATATTCGTTTACAAATTGTAGAAAGTGCAGAGGGTATTTCTGAATTCGGCGAGTATTGGGATGACCTGTTTGCTCGTGCCGTTGATGCGCCGCCGTTTCTCTCTCGCCCCTGGGTTAGCACGTTTATCCACGAAGGAAGGATTAAAGGCACTCCGTTGTTTATGCTTGCATGGTACGATAGTAAACTTGTTGCGTTATTTCCCCTGGCAGTCCGCAAATATCTGAATGCAAAAATTGCTGTGCCGATTGGGATTGGGGAAGTTTCTTATCTTGGTATACTACGTGATCCTGAATATTCATCTGTAGTCGGATGTATTGCTGAAAAGATTATTTCTGAAAGGCTTTTCGACGTATACCTTAACATAGATTTGTCTTCAGTGGATGCATCAGTTAATGATTTCCTTACTGTATTTATACAGAAGGGGTATTCCTATTGGCGTGTACGTCGAACTTGCTGTTATTTAATTCAATTAGGCTGTTCTTCTGATGAATACTTTAGCCAACATATGTCATCGAGGACAAGACGTACTTTGAATCGAGAAGAACGAAGGCTTTTACGCGATGCTGACGTAAGAATTCAGTTTTATACAGGGAAGGAAATAACACATGAAATAGTGGACCGTATTGCAGCGGTACAGGAAGAAAGTTGGATGAAAAGACGAGGCGTTGCCGTATTCGGCGAACAGTTTCATCGAAAACTTATGCTGGAAATGGCTCATGCTGGAAACGGTTGTTTATGGTTGATGACTATTAATAATGATGATGCTGCATTCTTATACGCTTTTATTGCTCACAGAAAGCTGTATTTGTATTGGACGGCATTCAAGCTGAGATATAAAACACTCTCTATCGGGAAAAATTTATTAATGCATGCTGTTTGTGATGCCTGTAGTAATGATATTTCGTTAATTGACTTCGGGCCGGGGGATGCTGAGTACAAGCGATTCTGGGCCACTGATTATTTTGATGTTAGCCGAGCCATTGCTGCAAGTAGTTTGAGGGGCAGGCTTATAGCAATCTGCTATTGTACTATTTGGCGATTAGCGAGCGTTCAGTATTTACACTCGTTTTACCGCTATGTGAAATATATATTACGCCGTTTCAAACAAAAAGCAGCAATAATTTGTGGGCATTATTAGCATTGGTCTAAATATCATCAGATATCATGTCGTATAAAGAGAGTTCTTCGCAAGACAAACAGTATGATGTACAGTTTTTAGAAGGTGCAGAGACTGTTTCTGTGTTTGGTAAACATTGGGATGATTTGTATGATCGTGCCGTTGATACGCCACCATTTCTCTCACGCCCGTGGATAAGCACATATATAGAGGAAGGATGGATAAAGGGTGCTCCGCTGTTTATACTTGTATGGTACGAAACCAAACTTGTAGCGATGTTTCCTTTGGAAGTTCGCAAATATTTAGGTACAAAAATCGCCATGCCAATAAGTACACGCAAGGGTTTTTACCTTGGACTATTACTCGATCCGAGCTATCGATCAGTTGTTAAGAATATAGCCGATACAATCAAATCCGGAAAAGTTTTTGATGTATACTTTAGTGAGGACCTTTCTTCTGAGGACATGGCAACTAATGATTTGCTGGATGAATTGGTGAAAAATGGATATTCATGCCGACGGGTATTTCGAAATCCCTGCTTTTATTATCAGCTTGACTGCTCTTTCGATGATTACTTTCAGAGAAAGGCATCCTCAAAATCGCGGCAGAATTTGCGCAGAAGAGAAAGGCGTCTTTTTGAGAGTGGTGATGTAAAGGTTGAGCACTATGCAGGTGGAGAAGTAACTCCGGACATTCTTGTTCGTATTGCAACTGTAGAAGAACAAAGCTGGTTAAAGAGGCGTGGCGCTGCTGTACTGGGCAAGCCGTTCTATCAAAAGCTTTTGCTGAAAATGGCCCAGGCCGGATTTGGGCATGTATGGTTGATGACCATCAATGGTGATGATGCAGCGTTCGAGTATGTATTTATAAGCCATAACAAACTTCAATTCGGATGGAGAGCTTTTAAATTGAAACATTCATCCTCAGTTTCAATTGGACAAATTCTTATGATGCATACGATACGCGATGCATGTAACAATGGCGTTTTATCAATGGATATTGGACACGGTGAGGCTGATTATAAAAGTTTCTGGGCAGAGGACAGCTACAAAGTTAACAGAGTGGTGGCAGGATATGGCATAAGGGGGCGTTTAATAGCAACATATTATTATATTACCTGGCGGATTGCAGAGATTGAATGGTTTCACTCATTTTACCGCCGGATGAGAAGGATTTTTCGTGCTTTCAAGGAGAAACAACGAACCTTAAGAACGGAGGTTCCCAATTAGTTATGAAAACAGAATATGCAACGAAGTCTTGTGATGGGTGGGATATAAAGGTCACGAAAAGCTTCGAAGAAATTGAAGCTATCCGAGATATATGGATGCAAATGCAGCGTGATGAATCCATGCCGGCACTAAATACGGACATTGATCGCTATCTCTCCGTTATGGAATCGATGAAAGAAACGGCGCAACCTTATATAATCGTGCTCTATAATAACAACGCTCCTAAAGCAATAGTAATAGGACGAATTGAAGCGAAACAGATAGCATGCCGGGTAGGATACGTGACAATATTCAAGCCGTCATTGCGTTGCTTGACTATATTATATGGAGGAATAATCGGAAGGCCTTCAGAACAAATGAGTGTCATAATACTGAAGGAATTGATGAATACTCTAAAGCAGGGAATTATAGATGCTGTCTTCTTCAACCAATTGCAGCTCGATTCTCACATATACCATCTAACCAGAAATATAACCAACATTTTATGCAGGTGCTTTTTACCCGTGGTGAAACCCCATTGGCAGACGCACCTGCCCGACAGTGCCGAAGCGTTCTACAGAGGAATGTCGGGCAGTAGAAAACGCTATCTAAGGCGTTATACCAGGGCTTTGGAAAAGACAGGTTCGGGTTCGGTTGAAATGGTATGTTATCGTTCTGAAGATAAAATTGACCACATTATAAGTATCGCCTCTGAGATATCTGCCAAAACATATAAACACGCTTTGAATGTTGGATTTCGTAATGATTATTTTACGCGCTCGTTGTTGACAAAGGCTGCAAAGCAAGGGAAGTTGAGAGCATACGTTTTATATGTTGGCGGCGAACCGTGTGCTTTTGAATATGGTATTGAATATGGAAATGTCTTCTTTCCTGAACATATAGGTTATGACCCGTTCTTTCGATCCTGCAGCCCGGGTACCGTGCTCTTTATTAAAGTTGTGGAAGATCTGATAAAGAATTCCAATGTGAGAGTATTTGATTATGGTTTTGGGGCTGCTACCTACAAAGAAAGATTTGGCACAGAATCCTGGCCAGAAGCCTCGGTTTATATTTTTGCACCAAGAATATACCCGATAATCATTAATATGTTGCGAAGTTCTGTGGGAGTGGTTAATGCGGCTCTGCACTATATTTTGCATAAAATAGGATCTGTGAGCTGGCTTAAGCGACAATGGCGCAATTTTTTACAGACGAAGAATTCAGACCCGAAGTACGTGTATGAGACTTGATACAGAATTATATTTACTTCGGTCTGTCCAGTTTTCATTTTAGTTGTCTTTCTTAAATATAAGTAGCTTTTTTTCCATGAAATGTCCGCTCGACTGATGAGTGATAATTACGAAATAATTACTGCGACAAACTTCGATGAAATTGAGGCTATTCGTCCGATATGGACGCAAATGCAACGAGATGAGCCTTGCCCGGCTCCAAACGCCGACATTGACAGATACCTTTCCGTTGTAAAAACAGGAGGCGATGATGTGCGGCCACATGTTATGGTTATAAAATGCGATGGTCATCCAATGGCGATGACAATTGGCCGAATAGAACAACGTCGATTAGACCTTAAATTGGGGTACAAGACACTTTTTAGCCCGACATTAAAATGCCTTTCAATCGTATATGGGGGAATCATCGGCCAGCCTTTGGCCGAGTTTTCTGAGGTGCTTATTAGCGAGTTAATGAAGAAGTTCCGTTCTCAAAAAGTAGATGTTTTATTCTTCAATCGCCTAAAGACCGAGACGATCTTCTATCAATTCGTTCGGAAAATGCCCGGTTTGCTGACACGGGATTATTTTCCCAAAGTCGAGGACCACTGGCGCATGTCTGTCCCAGAGAACATTGAAAAGTTCTATTCAGCTCGCAAACGGGGGCACAGGTATAAACTTCGCAAAGCTATAAGAAGATTTGAGGAAGAATTTCCATGCGATAATATGTTGGTTCAGTACTCTGCAGTGAATGAGGTGGATGATTTCGTAGCTACAGCAGCCGACATCTCATCGAAGACTTATCAAAGCGCATTAGGTGTTGGAATAGTTAATGATGAACAAACAAAATCTTTATTGAAAGCAGCCGCGAAGCAGGGTTGGTTTAGAGGTAATATACTTCTGGCTGATTCAAAACCCTGTGCTTTCTTACTTGGACTCGCTTATAAAAATGTTTATTACGGGGTTTGCACAGGATATGATCCTGTTTTTCGTTCCTATTGGCCCGGCACAATCATATTCCTTAAGGTTGTAGAATCCCTTTGTGTTGATCCTTCGATAGAAATGATAGACTTCTATTTTGGTGATGCCTGGTACAAGAAAAGTTATGGCACAGAAAGTTGGCCGGAAGCTTCTGCATATATTTTTGCGCCAAAGTTACGAATGATATTAATAAATTTATTACGAAGCTCCATGATTTGTATAAACAGTGCTTTAGAATACGTAGTGAATAAGATCCATGCTGTAGATTGGATAAAACGGAAATGGCGAGATTTACTACGGCCGAAAAGTTCGGTGGAGAGCGTTTGAAAGGATATCGAATACGACAATTTTGCTCGTATGTACTGATCAGATTATTTCCTTTCTTGTCTTTCTTTATGTGGGTATGATTTCATTCCATGGAGGGTAGGCGAGGCCGTTGCAGTAATAAGACATATAGCGGAGTATTGAAAAGAACTTATTAATATGATCAGAGATTTTTGTGCACAACTTAGTTGTGACTGCAAAATAGTCACTGTCACAAACTTCGATGAAATAGAAGCTATTAGTTCAGTATGGGAGCGGATGCAGCGGGAAGAGCCTTATCCTGTTCCCAATGCCGACATTGACAGATACCTTTGCGTTATTAAGACAAGTGGCGATGATGTGCAACCACACATCATGGTTATTGAACGCGATGGTCTTCCGGCGGCAGTAACAATTGGTCGAATTGAAAAACGCCGGTTAGACCTTAAGCTCGGGTATAAAACACTTTTCAGTCCGACGTTGAGATGTCTGTCAATTGTATATGGTGGTATTATTGGCAAGCCGCCGACTGAGATTTGTAAGGTGCTGATTGATGAGTTGATGAATATGCTGCGAAGGAGACAGGTTGATTTGGTGTTTTTTAACCACCTTGGAATTGATTCTCCGGTTTATAATCTCTGTAAAACCATGCCATGTTTTTTTAGTCGAACCCATTTCGTTTCGGCAGAGCCGCATTGGCAGACATCTATACCGGACTCGGTAGAAGAATTTTACAACAATATTCCCAATTCTCGCAAACGTAGATGGCGCCGTGATGTCAGACAATTGGAAAAAATAAGTTCTTCTGAGATTAAAATTGTCTGCTATCACGAGCTTCACGATGTTGATTACTTGATAGATGTGGCTTGTCGGATAAATGAATCAACTTATAAAAGTGGTCTTGCTGTAGGATTTACTGACTCCAGCGTGAATCGTGCTTTATTAGAACAAAGTGCCAGGGATGGCCGGTTAAGAGCATATATATTGTATGTGGGTGATGAGCCATGTGCGTTTCAGTTTGATGTTCTATACGGTAAAGCGCAATTTACTGAGTTCGGTTCTTTCGATCCAAGATGGAGCCGCGGCAGTCCCGGTACGGTACTTCTGATCAAAGTGCTTGAGCAGATTTGTCAGGATTCCGAGGTTAGTATTATGGATTACGGTTTCGGCCATGCTTTATATAAAAGCAAATTCGGAACGAATCACTGGATGGAGGAAAATGTCTGTATTTATGCAACGCGACTTCGTCCAGTGCTTATCAATATGGCTATGTCTGCAGATCTTGCTTTTTGTCGACTTCTGAACCGTGCTGCCAAATCGCTCAATATGGATTCCTGGGTCAAGCGTAATTGGCGCAGAATGATTCGCAAAGGCGGCAATAAACAAAGCATTCAGGAGAAAGGGGACATAGAATTACAATCTTAGTGCCAATCGTAATTTCCATCCTCGGTCTTGTATTTCTCTATATTGGTGTGCCGTGGATATATGGACAACTGGCCAGAAAGTCGCTCGAACGAAAGGCTAAGGAGCAAAAAGCACTGGTTCTTACTTTTGATGATGGCCCTGGAAATAGTTTGACTCCGGCGATTTTGAACATACTTTCCGAAAGCAAAGCAAAAGCGTCCTTTTTCCTGCTTGGTAGAAATATTGTCGGCCGGGAGGCAATTGTCAGGCAAATAACTGAACAGGGACATGATATCTGTTCTCATGGTTACGATCATTTACACGGTTTGAAGACATCTCCGTTTCGAGTTTTGTCGGATATAAAACGCGGTTGGGCTACGATTGATGCTGCTTTAGGGACTTTGCGAAAAAAGTATCCGTTCCGTCCGCCTAACGGCAAGCTAAACATTATAAGTCTATTATATTTATTACTTAAAAAGGTGCCGATTGTTTATTGGTCGGTAGATTCAGGGGATACTTGGCGAGAAATGCCCGATACAGTCAGAATTGCACAATTGACTGAAAAGGCGGGAGGAATAGTGTCATTGGCTCATGATTTCGACCGTAAGAATGAAAACAGGAACCGGTACGTTGTTGAGTCTGTTAGGGCGGCTCTTGCTATGGCGGCGGACAAAAGTATGCGGGTGCTTACTATATCAGAATTGTTGGATCTCAGCGAGTAGGTGAACGAAAGTGGATGTGTCCATCATTATAGTAAACTGGAACACGAAAGAACTTCTTCGTGATTGTCTTTCTTCTGTTTATGAACATGCGGGTGACATTGATTATGAAATTATCGTCATTGATAACGCTTCGACCGACGGATCGGCTGAGATGGTTAAGAATGATTTCGGGCAGGTAATTCTAATAGAAAATACCGAAAATCGGGGTTTTGCTGCTGCTAATAACCAGGGGATGGCTGTCGCTAAAGGAAGATATGTGCTCTTGCTTAATAGTGATACGATTGTTTTAGATAATGCCATCGCTAAGACAGTGCGCTTCGCCGATGAGAATCCACGGGCAGCCGTGACCGGTTGCCGGGTATTAAATCCGGATCGAACCTTACAGCGAACTTGTTTCAGGTTCCCCTCGATATTAAATATGCTGTTATCGAGCACTTATCTTTACAAACTGTTCCCGAAGAACAGGTTCTTTGGACGTGAGCAAATGACCTGGTGGGACAGAAACGACGTTCGCCAGGTGGATGTTGTGACCGGTTGCTATATGCTTGTCAGGAGAGAAGCAATAGAGCAGGTTGGTATGATGGATGAGGGGTTCTTCATATACGGCGAAGAAACCGACTGGTGTTATCGATTTAAGAATGAGGGCTGGAAAGTCATGTTCGCCCCGATAGGTCAGATTATTCATTTCGGCGGCCAGAGCACGGCACAAAGACCTGTTGCCATGATTGTTCAGTTAAGGCTGAGCATTCTCAAATTCATGAAAAAACACTATAGCCGGCCGGCATATCTTACTGCGCGTTTTCTGGTAGCGTTGTTTTTTGCTGTTCGTCTTCCGGTGTGGTTAGCTAAGGTATTGATACAGCCGACTATGCGCGATGAAGCCGCCATGAAAATAAAGGCCTATTCCACAGGTGTTGTAAGTGCTCTTTTGGGCAGGGTTTATTCAGAGAAAGTCTGACTGAAACATGAGTGTATTTTCGAAATTATCGCTGGTTAGTCGGGCTCGTAAGCTGGAACTTTTTAATCAAATTATGGATCCGGCAAAGGATATGAAACTGCTGGACGTCGGGGCACAGATTAATCCGAACAGCCATAAAGAGCATCAGCTTATTGACACCTATCCGTGGAAGCATAATTTTGCCGTGGTTAATATTTCGCAAGAGCACGTATCGGCCATAAAAAAACGTTACCCGGAAGTAGAGACGGTTGTTGGTGACGCTTGTGATTTACCCTGGCCTGACAAAAGTTTCGACATTGTATTTAGTAATGCGGTAATAGAGCACCTGGGCAGCTTTAATAGGCAGAAGAAGATGGCTTCTGAGATCATGCGAATCGGAAAGCGGTGGTTTGTCTCGACGCCGAACCGCTGGTTTCCTTTTGAATTTCACTTGCGGCTGCCCTTCGTCACGTGGCTGCCGGGAAATAGCTATTTACGAATTGGTCGTATCATCTCGTACAACCATATACGTGGAAAATATATGTTCGGCATGAAACGTGAAGATTTAAGACTATTGTCTGCGAGAGAACTTCAGGTGTGCTTTTCCGGCAGTAAAATAATCAAACAACGCGTCACATTTATGGCGGAAACGTTAATAGCCGTTGGAGGTGATATAGAATTAAACTAAGCGTCTAAAAACCAGGCGGAGGTAAAATTATGAGTCAGAACTTAAAAAATTCATTTATAAATATAAGAAGAAAATACCTGTTAATTGCTGTATTGCTTATCTGTTTCGCTCAGCCATTGCTTGCTGCTCAACAGAGCCAGATATCTCAATTTGGAATTACCTGGACGTTCGACAAGGATTATACCGTCGGTCAATTTGCAAACGGAGATTACTGGATTGTCGGGCCTGTAACTATTATAAGAATCCAGCCTGTTTCTGCTGAATTAAACGGCAGGACGATTAATGGCTCAATGATAAATCCGTCACCGAGACTTGGGCAGAGACAGGCTTATGACAGTGCTGCCTATGGAAGATACGCCCGGCCGGGGGATTTTGATCCGAGTTTGAATGCCGCACGTCCGAATAACGAACAGTTGTCGGAAAGAAATCCTTTGGTTTTGCAGCCGAATTGTTCTCTGGTTTCCACTGAAAGCACGCTGCAGGCAAATGACAGCACGCAATTAAAAGCGGCGGCAGTGCTGACTGTCCTTGACGCTCCTGCTAAAGAAGGGAGTTTTAGACCTGCCTATTCCGGTACGGATAAAACTGTCCGTTTTAATAAAAAGCAGTTGGATTACTCTCTGCTTGCAAGTCTAAAACCTGTACCGGGAGCTCCCCGCCTTGCAGAAGTGGAACGTTATTTTGAGAGGCCGTGGATTGATCATATACCCCTTTGGCCGGCTACCGCTCTGCATCCGGTTGATAATATGCCTCCATACGGAAGAGAAATATCTACTCAGATCGGAGTTGGTGCTTTGATGCTTCACCTGAATATTTCCAATGCTCATAAGGAAAAACTCCTCGTGCGATATGTGCAACTGGGGATTGATCTTTATGGGATCGTGCAGGATGGCGGCGAAAAAAACTGGACCGGAATGGGCGGACATGCCAGCGGTCGCAAGTGGCCGATTTTATTTACCGGCCTTGTTCTTAATGATCCGAATATGAAGAATATCGGGAGGACTGATATCCCGGACTACGGCCCGGCACATCCGGAATATGTTCATTTCGGAGAAGATGACCAAACGTTTTATGTCACGCAAGCAGATGTAGAGGCGACTCATGGTTCTCTATGGAGTCCGGATCGAAGGGATGCTCAGAAGATTCCATACGAAGAGGAGGACATCGGTCTTCCCGAGTGGGGAATAGTGCACGCGGATGGTCCTGAGAGGAGCAATAAGTTTTGGGGCACC
>Ga0209536_100003862_pt1 | contig 23863 bp, 48 predicted proteins | sample DeeMarSeWOR28_12_FD_187461 | JGI IMG/M metagenome (GOLD analysis project Ga0209536, IMG submission 187461) | Marine sediment microbial communities from White Oak River estuary, North Carolina - WOR-2-8_12 (SPAdes) (version 2) | ecosystem: Environmental > Aquatic > Marine > Intertidal zone >...
CAATATGTTTACTGTGGCGTCTTCGCCACTCTCAACAGCCAGCTTGGCAAGAGGTTGCAACTCAAAACTCTTGTAAAGCAGCTCTCTCGCCTTGTCAAGCTGTTGTACTGGTATTTTAGCTCACCTCACTTTTAAACCAATTCACCAAATCTTCTAGATATCTTGCATTTCCTGTAATGAATCCAACCAATGTTCCGTGTCCTTCCACCTCATCGTTTGCAACAACCCCGACAGCTGTCGCCCCTTTTAGATAGCTTGTATAATATACTGTATATCCTGATAGCTCCATATCCCCATTCGAATAGAACGTGTATCCCTTGGCAATCATTTTTGAGTCATAATGTTGCATCACTATATTCACTTCAGCATCTGTTTCAAATCCCGCATACAATACTTCATCTTTATGTGGCGCGTTTTCAAACAGCATTTCAGCAAATGGATAGTTCGCATAAACCTCGCTTTCTTCCAACTCCACATAATTGCCGGGTGGCGGGATCACTTCGAGGTTGATAATTTCCTCTCCAACAATCGGTATGTATTCATTTACAATTGCATATCCACCTACACCTGCAGTTATTGCTATTGCAACAACCAATATACCTAAACCTACTCCCATAGTTTCATACCTCCTTTTTTCTTATTTCCATATTCCAAATATATTAACAGATTATTTAATTTCTCCCTCTTTAATCTGTGGTACTCCCATAACCTTGTATAACAGGTTATGGTCCTTTCTGACATCTTGAGGCATTGGCCTGTTTACGCTCTGGTATATTCCCTTAGCTGCAAGAAAGTCTGCTAATATGAATATCTTGCTACTTATTTCCTGCAGTTTTTCCCGAAACTCTGGTATTATGTATTGCAGTTCAAAGAAAATGTCCCTCTTTGTCGCGCCTGTCGGGCTCATGAGTGCTTGGTGTCTTACCCTGATCGGACGCAATATCTTTTCAGCCTCAGATGCTTTTATTTGCTTTGTCGCATATAGATCGTTGACAAGTTTTTCTACTTGCTTGTCCGCTTTTATTGTTTCTGCCACGCCCTCCATTTTTTCGATAAGCATCGGATTCGCATTTGTTGCAAATGCTATATTCGCCACGTCTAGATCTCTTGGCATTACACATGTTCTGTTAAGCCGGTCAAACAAATCTATGAACAGTATGTTATTTGCCCCTGGCAGAAACACTCTCGGCTGGTCGCCTGGAACTTTAAACAAGCCATTTCTTATTAATGTATTTGGGACCTCCCAAATTGCAAATCTCTTTTCAGTTGTATAGAAGCTCTTTGAGTATGGGGAATGATCCCCCACCATTATATATTGCCCAGGGAGCTTCATTTCTACAAAGATGGTGCTGTCGCGTGATTGGTGCTTAGTCTGTACTAAATACAATATGATTGCAAAGAATATGAATAGCACCAGCCCAGATGCAATTGCATCCCACCCAACAAAGAACCATACTGTTGCAATTATGGTTACCGATACGATTAATTTTGTCAGGGCTTTCCATTCGTATTTCATCAGCAGTTTTATTACGCCGGGTATTTGTGTTATTATTTCTTCCTGCAACACTTCTGATTCTGTGAGAAGTTTTTCCTCGACTGTATGCCTGTATTGATCTTCAGAGAACCTCTCATCCTTTAAAGGTGTTATATCTCTCCTCATTAGAACAATATCCCCCCAATCATGTTCCATAGCCATGTTAGAAAATAATAGGCGCCAATGACTATTGCCACAGTTGCCGCCACAGCAACAATCATTACAACTGCTATGACATCATATCTTCCCCTGTACCACAACATTGTGAACCAGTTCATTCTTGTCTTGTGGTACTGTCTTGTGAATGGCTGCGAAGGATCAAACTGCGGCGTGAATTCTTTTTCACGTTCTTTCCGCATTCTTTTTATTACTTTACTTGGTTTCTCACTCATATTAGTTGCTCAATCCCCCTAAGGTCTGCATGTAATGTGGCATAGCTTGTCCCAAATACAACGCCAAGGAAAGCAAATCCTATGTCTATAACGATTCTCATAATTACCCAGGCTGTAAAGTCTCCTCTGCTGAACCTTACCCATTCTTCTACAGGTCCGCCGCCACCCTCTTCAGAGATGATGTCCCATGGCGAGTCCAACAGCGCCAGATTCTTAAATGAGAACAGTGGCAATGTAGAATTTGTCACGTTTATCAATCTAACCGTCAGGTCCATTGTTTCATATGGGCTGCTTGCAACCACAACAGTCTTGAATTCGCTATACCCCCTCTGCAGCAATTGTTCATCCATTTTTATTTCATAGAAGCATGGCATGTTTGAAAAGATGTATATGCTGAAATTTCTGTATATCTGCGCATTCTGTCCAGGCCTAGCTGAAAGAAATAAATCATGTGTCTTGTGTCCTGATAAGATGAATACGTCTGCCTCAAACTGTCTGAATTTTTCCGTATAGTTTGTTAGATCATCGTAATCTTGACTATCCCCCTGCCCATCATCAAAAGGATTTATCAGCCCTCCTGCAGACACTTGCCCAGTAAAATAAAATTCTGGGTTCGCAATATAGAATTGTGATAGCAATAGCATTATTATGATATATAATGGTATTATTAGTAGTGTATATCGAACCAGCACTTTAGTGTTTCTTAGACACCTAAATCCAGCCACCATATCATCAAATATCCTTATATTCAATTACCCCATTTCCAAACTTATTTTTTTCAACTCTGACAAGATCAGATTGCTTATGTTCGAGCACTTTTTTGATTTCATCTTTTAGTTCTGGATGCACTGTGGCAAGTTTCTTAAGATACTTCTCCACATTCTCCTGTTTTACATTTGGCTGATATCGTTTCCATTTGCTTGTTGGCACAATATTTTTTGTATTATTATTATCTGACTGATTAGTTTCTTTTGTTGCTTTTTTTACAGCGTAGATTGGTGTGTCTATTTCCTTTTCGTCTTTGAATATATGGTCATTGCTGTTTGTCATTATATCATCTATCTTTTGCAGTATTTCTTTGATTCCTGTTTTAAGAACTGCTATTTCTTTATTTGTTGCCTCTTGCTGTGCTTTTTGTTCCATGTGCAAGGCCCTTTGCGGTATGTTCTTTATACATCGTTGTGCTTCAGACCACAATACCGCAACCGTTTCCTCAAGATTATTTGTCCTAGCAAGATGTATCACAATACCCATCCCAAGTTCTTTTGAAAAATAATCCTGTGCTTCTTTTATCTCCTTTACTTTCTTAAAAGCGCATTTGCTGTCTGGCAGCTTGTACAGCGACGCGGCGCATTGCTGGCATGTTGTCGGCATCTGATTTGGTTTGTCTTTCATCTTATACCCCTACCAGCGATCTATGTTGAATTCTGGTTGTCCGATCTCCCCAGTAATGCTTGCTGGAGATGTGTTCTGCATCTGTTTCTCCCGCTCCCTCTCAAGTTCCATCTCTTCTCTCGCTTCAACCCGCATCTTGACCTGTTGACATTCCTGAGCATATATGCAATTGCCGCAAGCCAGTTCTACCACTGGATCATATGATACGCCATCCTTAAAACAATCTGGCGGCGGGCCCTTTTTTCCAGCCCCTGTATGTAGCGATAGGGGATTTGCTCTTTGCGTCGAGGGGAAATTCGTTAGCCCCGTGGGCTGACTTTGTCTGTTTGGCGGAATTTCCGGAGCATCATCTGTTTCATACTCAGTTTCATATCTTGCTCTTGAAAAATATTTTGGTTTTATGTAAAATATCCATGCCAGTAAAAAAGACACTTCAATAAAGATTATTGTGGCAATTAATCCATCACTATTGATGGATTGCGTCTGTTTTTTGGTGTATTTGTTCACATCAGCACCCACACCATCCATATAATTTCTCGTGCCATTGCCTTCAAGTGCTATCTTCTCTACTATCATCTGCTGATTCTCACTCAGGTTCACTTGATTGAATATCACGTACTTCAGTATCGAGTTTCCTTCTGTATCACGCAAAATATATTTCCCATCAGAATCTATCAGCCCTCTCATGATTGCTTCAATATCCTCATATACTGATGCATCCCCCTCATACCCTAACATATCTTGTATGTTTATCAATCTGTTTATGACATCAGATTCATTCACATCAAGAGTTATGTTATAGTCTGTTTCATTCAGGCGTGCCATTATATATTCAAGTTCTTCACTCGTCTGGCTGATGAACGCATCAAACTTGTTATCAATGTAATCCTTTAGTTCTCCTATTGTCTGATTCAGCTGATCCCATGTCAGTTCAGCTTTTGCTGATTCGACAAAAGACATGCCGATTCTATCGTTATTCATTACCAACATTGTTCCCATCACTAGCGTACAGATTATAAAAATTCTAAACATCCGCACCATCATACTCACTTTTCCATTTTCAATATTGTGAATGTGGCATCAGACATTTTAAGGTTTGTATTCAGAACATACTTCAGGAATGTAATAAAACCCATCAGCATCTTTCCTATAATATCTCCTGATTCTGCTGATTATTACCCCGCTGCAGATGTCATATATCTGACCGTCCTGACGTCTTGCCAAAATTGTGATTGGGTATCGCTCATGGCCACAGCAACAAGCCACTGTATTAAAATGCTTGTTCAGAATCTTGATTGTCTCTTTCAGACAGCTGTCAACTCTGACTGATTTGTTTTGTATTCTTATATTCACGCTGTTTCTTTTGTTGCACATAAACAGTTAAAACCCCCAACTACATTATAGTATTGAAAGGAGAGCCCTCTTACCAATATGGATATTTTTATCCGTGTTCTCTACTCTCCTTTCATACCCTCCTTATCTTGTTATCTTGTAATGTTATATAATGGTTCAAACGAGATTATTCCTTTCTCATATACGAATCTTACATCCACTCTGTATCTTTCATTTCCATAAATCAGATTGTTGAATAGATAACTATGTTTTTCATTCTTTGTATTCTCCCAGAGTATTACTTTTTCTATTGCAATACCAACCGGAGAAAAAAAATATGGTTCTTTTTCATTGACAAATGTTTGTAATTCTGTTTCACCACTACTCATATTTAAAACATTAATCCCAGATAGATTGTATAGCCCTTTATATGATCTTACTTCAAAATGCCCGTCGACCGTTTCACCATCATTAGAAATGTTGAATTCCAAAAGAATCCCCGCTTCATCCTCAAAACTGTAGTTGAACATTTCTGCATAGGCTGTGTCGTTTGTCGTATAGTTCACAAGCCACATTGTAATATGGTTGATTATTTCTTCAGGCTCGTCGTTTTGGATGGAATTCACGTATACATATATACTTGTCGCCAAAGCCACAGTAATTGCAATCATAAGCGCTACACTAATCGCTGGATGTATTGATTTCATCTGCCCCACCGTTACTACCGCCTTTTGCATCCTTGCCGTCGCCATTTGTCTTTTTTAGCTTGTTATCGTCTGTTTCGATGCGCGGTGCCAGCATTATCTCCATCGCCATTAATTTTGGCTTATCTGTATCAAACCCCTCTTCCCAAAATGGAAAGTCATCCATCTTTTTAGAATCACCATATTTGCAAAATGAGAGTTCCACCGGATTGTCGTTTCCTAACTGTATGCCAATCCTATTTGAGAATGTATTTATCATTTGCAATGCGCTCTCCATGTAATCATTTGAGAACATCGAGGCCACTTTTACCGGTCGTTTGCGGACATCATGAATCGCATCATCGCTTTCAACATATGTTGATGGAATCTTAACTGTTTCCCAGATTGGTTTTCCATCAGGGCCTGTATTTTCTGTTATGCAGGCTATATTAAAGTCCAATTTGTTGCTATCTGACATCCATTTTGTATGGTCGCTCTCTGAGTTTATGTTCTTTAGCAGCGCCAATAATTCCTTGACAGAGATCATTACATCTATGTTGTGTGGCAATGAGAGTCTTGGTTTATTCGGCGTTAGCATTGTTGCCGCATCGAATAATTTCAATACCCTGTATATTACTATTCCTTCTCTTTCTATGTGTATGTGTAGTACCGAGAGGTCATCGTCAAACAACTTTATGCATACATTATCTGTCAGTTTCAAATGACTCAATTTCTCCATAAACTTATCACAAGGCAGACCAACTTGCAATTGTTTCTCATACACAGCATATTTTTCAAAATATGGCGCATATAACTTCAGATGCAGCAGCATCACATGCGCTGGGTCCACTGCCAGCATCTCAACATTGTCCTTTGCGAAATCAAATAGCACCCCATCTGTCATTACTGTCAGACTGTTCATTATTCTTTTCCATATCCTCACTGTTGTTTCTGCACACAATATTTCCCTTCGCTTTTTCTTTATCCCAAGATTCTTGTATATCTCTTTTTTCTGGGCATCTGGTATTTCCATTGCTTCTATTTTTTCTATCACTTCATTCTGTGCTTTTTTATTTAATGTCATGCTTTCACTTCCTTTTCGGTGGATGATTTCTCATACCCCCGTGTCTTGGTTTATCTTTCTTCTTTTGTTTTGTAGGCAATATCAATTTCAATTGTGGTTCATCAATCCATGCTGCCTCTACAATCATTCCTTGATGCAAGTCTCTTGGCTGTACTTCATATTGAACACATCCATTCAAGTATATTGTTTTTGCTGTAACTACTCCTTTTAGACCGGTTATTGTATGCTCTACTTCATCACCTAATCTTATTTTTTTTCTTCTTACGGGCATATCATTTGCCTCCTTTATTCAATAATATAATATAGCTTGAAGCTGGCGCTGTTCCCATTCACTGAATCCAGTGCCAGCACATACCCCTCAAGCCCCATATAATAACGGTCTGGTTCCATGTACAGCCGTTTCTCATCATAAAATCCACCATCTTTCCATATTTCCATTCTTACGTGTTTGTCTTTTGATACAATTGCTGTCGCTTTGAACACATATGTATCATATTCGTATTCCTGATCCACATATACTGTAAATGATGCGGCCAGTTCGCCGAATTCCTCTGGTGCAAATCCATCATCATCCTGCCCGTTTGATGCCAGCATCAACCCAAAGGCGATTACGCTTGCAATGCATATTATTGTTATTGATATGATTGCTATTTTTCTCTTTATGCTTATCTTATCACGCATATCAAATTTTGGTTGCTCACTTTCATCAGCAGCATACTTCATTGCCTCGATATCCTCATCATCCATCTAATTTCCCCCCTTCTCTGTAATATCACTTTCAAGACGGTTCTGTCTCAAGAACTCAAAACCATCCTCTGTGATTTTATATATCCCTATGGATCTCCCATGCGCACACTTCCTTGTTGTTTTGATTCGCCCGGCATATTCAATATATTTGTTCCTGAGCAGTGCACCGGTCACCACCCCAACAATCTTGTTATCTGCATATGCCTCACACGTTGCATCGTGCAGGTCATCTGTCGTCACCTGTCCGTGCATGACTGCAATATTCAACATCAGTGTTGCAAGTTTGTTCATCTCATCTGTCTTGTATGCCGCAACAATTGCAATTACATCATCAAAGTCCTGACAATCCTCATCACGTCTGTCCCTATATTGCTTAATTCTTTTACAAATGTGCTCATAAAGGTTTTTTACATTCTCAAATCTTTTCTGCAGGATATGCCGACATGGAGTATTGTAATATCTAAAATGTTCACACGCCCCATTCGGTCCGTCACATATCCACTGCTTCCCATCAAATCTCGGATAGAACTTTATTTCAGGATTGTGTGCTGATGGTACTCCATCATCCACTTCATCTGTATCGACATAATCAATATCTGGGACTATTCCGTCAAGCGTAATTTGACCACACATATTGTCATCCAATCAAATCACCACCTTATAAAAGTTTATGCTGTTGGTTTTAACAGCCCTTTTTTCCTCATCATATTATCAAGCGCATCCCCATCCAATGCAATTGCTTCAGAAACTTCTGGCGACATGCCAAAATCATTGCATATCGCTTCAATCCGTTTTACATCACCATTCTTCTTTTTCTTATATAGCTGTCTCCTGTATCCGCTTTTGGTCTGTTCGTTTGACTTGGCCTTTATCTTTTCCCTATATGCTGCATCATTTTCATACCTTTCACGCTGTCTTTTGTTGTAGCTTTCTTTGAACTCTTTCCACTTACCTTCTGCCTTTAGTTTTTTAACCCTTTTCCGATAGCTCCTACAAGCATTTGCTTTGATTCTTTTTTTTGCGCATCCTCTACAATATTTTGCATTCTTGTGCCGGTCACCGATGTCTTCATTACAACCTTCCCCCCTACATTTTCTCATTATTTACCTCAGATGGCTAATACATGCATCAGTTTTATACCATCCTCTGTCTGCAGTGCGTTGTTTTGCTGTATTAGTGAGGAAAATATCTGTTTTATTTGGCCATCTATGAAATCTGATTTCAGCTCATGTATTGTTATTGCACGCCCAACCCTGTTCAACCCTTTTTTATTTATATGGGCTACAAACTTTCTCAAAAGAGTTGCCTTTTGTTTTTCTGCATCCTTAAATGTGCTTGTGTTGTGAGTTACTTTATATAGTTTTGATTGCTTGAACAGATAGTTTTTGTATTCATTCAGATAGACGGCCTCTATTTTGCCAGAGATCTCTCTATCCATGTTGTTCTTGTACCATAGACGAATATTGCTGAGCAGTTCATCATCTGAAAAGATTGTTCTTTCTCCTAAATTTTTAAGAACATGGTCGACGCATTCCTTTTTAACTGCGACAGCCCCTGGTTGGACGGTTTCAAACCCGAGTTGCCTCTTCATCTGTTTCGATTTCTCATCACTCGTTGTTTTATCATCTTCTTCACCAGTAAACCTAAACCCACAATTTTCACACCTATATCTTTGCACAGCTTCATTTTTGTTTTTTCTTGTTCCGTCTCTCTTTATTTTTTTACTATTACATTTGTTGCATTTGATGTAATCTGGAACTGGTTCTGCGTTACTTTGATCGCCACCGCGTGGATCATCTGCCAGACCTAATTTCTTTGCAATGTCCCTAACAGTTTTTGGTTTGATTTTACAGAATTTAGCAATATCTTTAGTTGGAATTCTATGATAATTCTCGTTGATAAAATTTTTAATGCTTTCTGGATATTTTTCAGGGCGACCTTTTTTCTTTTTGATTCTTTGATAGGCATTGAATTCTATTCTCCTGATAAAACCATGCTCCAGACCATATAATATATAATCATTTTGATAATCACCCAATGATGATTCTGATTTTGCTAGATCTACCTGCTTTGCGTTAGCGTACCAATCTTTAAGTATCTTTACCACATCCTCCCCGCTGAACGTTTTCATATCGCGCACTTTGAATAATAAGTGGTTGAAACATTGCTCATATATCGCTACTTTCTTTGTTTCCAGTACTTTGCGATTGAAGTTTAAGTTTTTTGTTGCTCCCCCTATTTTCTTTTTCATCATTTTTGCTTTTATCAGTCTGTTTATCCTGTTAGCTATTGCTGATTTTGTCCTGCCGGTTAACAAGCCTCTAGCATATATGTCCTGTAGCCGCATGTCGCGGTTGTCTATCAGTATCTGGTCTTCGCGGTCGGTCCAACTTTTATTATGAATGTACTGTCTCTTTTCCATCTTGGTTGCTTGTTGCTTTTCTGGTTCGCCTGATTTAAGTGAATCATCTGCCATCTTGAAAAGTTCTACTGATCTGCTTTTCAGTAGCTCATCTCCCCTTGGTTTCACATTGTTGTCTTCTATAAAATGTCTGCCATCTAGCTTGATGCCTGTTATCTCGCCCCCAGACATGTCCACTATTTCCAACTCACACTCTTCTCCATTAATCATTATATTTTCTTTTAAAGTAAAAGACATATTATTTCCTCCTACATTCAATTATTCAATTTAGATGCTATTTATTATTTGCCCAGAAGTCTTCTTCTCTAAATTCCTTTCCGGTTCGCTTCCAGATGTTGCCCATATCTGCAATATACTCGTTGTTGTGCAGATATCTTGTTGCATAATTCCTCCGGCCAATTGATACTTGATTCAATATTTTTGTCTTGAAATAGCCTGAGTTTTTCTTTTTCAATATCTTATCCACCCTGTTCAGCATTGCAAGGCTCAATAGTTCTTTTGGTATTATCAGACGTTTTGTTCTGTTGAATGTCTCTTTGATGCTTTCAAGCAACTCAGACATGTGCTGTTGATCAATATTATACAATGGGAATTTCTTTTGAATGCAATTGATAAGGCGATCTATGTTGTAATCCCCAGAACATAAAAGCTCCTCAGCACAAAAAACAATATCGACAGCTGATGGCATTATATCTTCCAAGCGTTTTTGTATGGATATCAGTTTCAAGTGTTTTCCTTTCATAATTGGTTTTTTGTCAATCGTACTAAATTTTAACTTTATGAACTTTTTGTGTTTTTTGTCTTCTGATGTCGGACCGACCGACATACGCTTTCTCCTAATCTCTTTGACTACCTTTATATCATCATATTTGGAAGACAATATTTTGGAGCGCACAACAACACCATCCTCATCCTACCTCATTAAAACAACTTAGGAGTTCTTCTCCCAAGTCCATAACTTGAATTTCTGCAGTGGTTTTGGCTGGTTGGTTATATGAACATCCTTCAGCCTCTTTATTTTTACTTTTGTTCCTGGCGGTATCGGCTCAAGCCATTTATCTAGATTTGACTTCCCATACATATATTTCTCATCTTTGTCTACTTTCGACCTGAACATATGCACCAGCCTATCTTTGAATACCGGACTTGGCTTGGTTTCCATATACAGCCCTACAAATTCCTCATCCACATCCAATCTGATTTCATTTGGATCCTTTGGTTCTTCAGCCTCAATCCAATGCCCACCATCTTTTCCATTCTCTCCTTCATTTCCTAATTTTTTTTGCTCTTTTGTATCCACAACAATTACCTCCATTACCTATTCAGCAACTTTCTTGCTGTTTTTAATACCCTTATAGAACAGATGAATATCTATATAGATATGACTCTGTTGTTTTGTATCATATATTCTCTCAAATACGTGATGACAGCCTTCATTGCATTTTAGAAAACATCCAAATTCATCATTGTCTTCAATCAAAGACAATATCCCCATACAATAGGGGCATGTGTTTTTCATGGCAATTCCTTCTGTCTCCCCCTTGTCTTTTTTGGTTCGGTGATAATAAGTTTTCTGCCTTCGATAGCCACTTCCACTTCCTGTTTGTCCCTATATGGAAATCTGTCGTCACGCCATACAGATGCAGGGATTGTGATGATGCCCCTGGTCCCATAATCATGGAACTTGCCTGTGCCTGTTCTGCCCAGGCCGCATCACCTCAATCTTAAAAAGTCCGCACATACAATATAGTAATCTCAGCATTCCTTTTAAGGTTTTGTATTTGGTTTCTTTTAGCGACGTTTTTAGCAACACTCTATCTTATTATCTGCTTCTGCCAAATAATAGACTCCATTATCTTCTCATCACTCTTGTTTGCCCATTCGACTCTCTTTTCTGGAGAGAGAGTTATGATTCTAAAAAAGTAATATATATCTCCAACACCGCCTGCGATGTTGAAGATTGCAATCATTGCAAATGCCGGCTCAGCTGGATTTATGATGAATAATATACACCACAGCAGCGGAGAAAAATGCAACAACACCAGTATCTTGAAATTATTTAGATATTTTTCATTATCTACCAAAAAACCAAATGCAGTCCATTTGGTCAGCACTATCGATTTTATTGGTATCCTATAATATAACAATACTGCCAGATGTGTAAGCTCATGCGATATAAATGCAAAGAGAAAGGCCAACATTAATTTTAGAATTAGATCCATATAAATTCCAATTTACAGTTGTTTTACCATGTTGTTTTTTTCATCAAAGAAACATGTTGCTAAGTGATTTTGCGGCTCAACGATACCAACAAAACGGTAAATCTTTGGTTTTGGACTCATTGTATCTTCAGGATCTATGAATTTAATTTCCAAGATATCAAAAAATATTTCTTTTTCATCTTCTATAATTTTGGTCCTCATCTTCGAGGCAGATGCAATATTTTTGCCTTCCAGCATTGGCAAGTCAGTTTTATGGAAATATAAATCTGCATCCAATATTGCTTTTTCGAGATTTGTTTTTTCATTCTTCATATATTTCACCATCCATCTTATTCATAAGGGCATTCATTATCTGTGCAGCCTTTCCCATGCTATCTTATCCAATATTGCTATTATCAGATTATATTCATCTTTTTCCATATCACAGAAGTCCCCTTTATTAAAATTAAAGGACTTGTAGTTTTCTATTGTGATATTTCCCCCACCTCGTTTAAAACTGCCAAGAATATTTAGACAGTTGTCAGTCAGCCACTCTTCCTCATTTTCTTCCAATTCTATTGTCAGCATAAAATACCTCCTTAAGCTTCTATTTTGTAAAATAGAATTCAAATCAAATTGTCATCTTTTTATATGGTTCTGACAGTTGGCTGAATTCGCCTACCCTCTCTATCATTTCACGCGTCTTTGGGTTTGCCAACCATCTTTTCACTTCTTTTACATTAAACATTTACTTTCCTCTTTTGATGGGGGTTGAGGATGGCGCAAAGCAGTAAAACTGAAGCACCATCCAACAATGGCATCTAATGCGCTCCATCGCCATGATTACCATCATTTTTATAATGCTTATAACACATATAAACCTGTGTATTTTATTGTACTAAAACACCGGGCCTCGTTTTCCCATTATGCCTATATTCATAATTGTAGCATAGCGGACAAAGTCCTTTTATCTTTGCATTGTGTGTGCAACCGCGCCTTTTGCACTTTACACCAATATACTTATACCTTCGTTTGTCTACAACCCTCGCTCCCAATCTTAGCACCAATCCTTGGATTCAGTTCCACAACAACATCGATTAATTTATCTTTCATATGCCACCATATTGCATTTCCATCTTCATCAATCACACCAACTGCTTTCAACTTGTTCCTCGATGGGAATCTACATTCCAAGAGCAACTCTATATCTGATTCGCCCATATCATATAAGTTATATTTTTCTGCAAGCCGCCTGGCTTTTTCAGTCCACTGTATTCTCATATGATCACAAAGCCCTTATATTATACCAACCGCATTTGCCAAAAGTACGCTCATCTGATTTATATCCAAATACAATACATTCTTTCCTTTTACCAGAGTCAGATGCGATTCTCCATATGTATGTGCCAGCAGATGGTTTTTGCCGCACAGCCTCTTGTATTTTTCATAGCTTATCTGTGATATTCCGCCACTTGTCTTTAACCACCAATATGTATCGTTCATAAAAACACCCCCTAATGCATTATTTCCATTACAATCTTGGCGAATTCGTCTTCAGACACATCGCCACAGCACCCTATCAAAAACATGTTTTCCATAATCATAACAATACCTCTTTTTGTGGATGGGAAATTGGCGGACAAAATCCAGGGGAGGTGATGTAGAGGTAATTTATGGATTTATATACAAAGTTTCCTGGCAAAAGACCACCTTTTAATTTTAGTAGGAGATTAAAATCCCATCCAGCATGTCAAATCATTCTAATCAGAGCAGGCAACTGACTGCAATCAATAACAACCCTATTATCATCAGAGTCGATTCAAAGACATATGGGTTGTAAAGAGAGAGTTTATTCTCATGCAAAGTCTCACCCTATTTCTTAGCTCTCTTGTTATGTGCAGTGATATCTCTTATCAGATATTCTACCAGCACCAGCACTATGAGAGCGATTCCCACAACCAACAGTATCTCCTGCCAGCTGTTCATAATATAGTCTGCAATATGCCCCCATGAAAATATCTTGCTAAAATCATCTGTGGATCCGCTATAATGACCAAATATGCCAATCATTATGTCAGAACCTATCAACAGTATTGGCAACGCCAAATAGTGCAAGACATAATGTATGTGCTTGCGGTTCAATAGAACACCACCCTCTTCACTTTCAGCTCCCCGCTCATCCTTTTATTACACCTCCATATCAGCTGATATTTATTATAAATAATCAGCTACTTACATATAAAGGTTAATGCGATAATCAGCTTTTTGTCTTTTGCGGTTTCCATCCACCAATATATATCATGAGTGTCCATATGAATGATAATACTATGAATGCAGCCATCTCCAATGGCCTGTTCCTTGTTGCTGCCGTCTTTGGATTTTTTTCCTTATCAATTTCTGGGAGATTCCAGAGTACCATACCCATAAACAACAGGAGGGGTATCCAAAAGATTAAAAAATATCTGAACTTCATTTGAAAACTTGTTCTCATATCATCTAACCTCCAATATCAGAATGCATATTCCCTTAAATATTTTAGTTCTTTTTAATTTGTATTACATCACCATCATAATCAAACTCATCAGATGGCTCCATATTCCCTTCATCATCTATATCAAACAATGCTTTTTGCATATGCTCATCTCCTTTTTGAATTCTTTTCAATATATTCAATCACTTTCCTATCATCAAGTGTCGCAATTGTCCTTACTGGAAGATAAAAGCTGTCTGACTCCTCATAGCAGTTCACGAAACATGCCTGGTTTTTCTTCAAATCGTATTTTATCCATTTTTTCTTCAGGTTTTCCCCATCTTCCACTTTACAATATACAATATCACTTAGTTCTGTGAATATTTTGAACTTCTTGTGGTGCTCATCATAAACAACATTACCCCTGCACCCATAGCTTATCAGATAGTTATCTACAAGCATTATATTGCTTAGCAAGTCCACATAAGCATCCCATGCTATTTGCTCCAACGAAACTTCAACTGGCTTGTTTATGAACTTCAGTATGTAAACTGAGTTTTGATCCTCATCTACAATGCAATTTTCCATCTTTGTCAAAGTGAGTTTTTTTTCCATAATCAATCACCTACTTAAACATGATATCATTATCCTTATCCCGCACAGCATCCTGCTGGCGCTTCACATTCAACATTTCTCCTATTTGATTTACCAATACATCCTGTGTATGCGAAATGTTTTCCAAAGTTACAGCAGTCCTTTCGATTGTCTTTTCAATATCATCAAGCCGTTCGTTTATCCGGCTGATGATGCTTTCTGCATTTAGGATGCGACTTGGCATCTCTGAATAACATTTTGCTTCCTCAAAACTACCGCTTTCAAAATGCGGTTCACCTAACGGGGGGCTGCTGTCCATATGAGTCCCGTTTTCATTCAGCAACCTGATATTTGCTTCTTTGAGAAACTTTTTGACACCTGGCTCCCTGACTGGCACATAATAATCTTTTTTACTAGCTATTGTTGGAAGTCCTAGTCTGCAGTGGAGCAGTCTTTGCACATCAGCACCAGCTTTCATTGCAATACTATCCAAAAATTGAATCTGTTTATCGTGAAAACCTGCCCTTATCTTCTGTTTTGGCAGTGTAATATAGATGTCTTTGTTTCCTCTTGGACTGACATCATACCTGATATTAAGCACACCAATTTCAGATGGTTGTCTAGTATAATAAGAAATTACCTTACTTCTTAATCCTCTGTTTATATTATCCCATTTGAACTTTGGCGATGGTTTTGGCTCTACAACCACTTTATACCGATATACAAGCCTATTGACTTCGATGTCTTTTTCGTTTATAATGCACTGCTCCTGCCAGTCGGGTTCGTTTTTTTCTCTCTTACTAGGAGTGAGACATGTTGCACGATAAATGCATGGCCTGGCGTTTTTTGATATCGGTTCGATAATACCGATTTTTAAAAACTTTTGAGCATAGTAACTTATCATGCTTTTGAGTTTCCAATCTATTTTCTGCTTTTGTTTTTCACCAATATCTAACTGATTTTGAAAGATTTCCCAAGAATAGCCGTATAATTTCCTGAACAGAGTCTTCTTTATGTTTGACTGAACAATTCCATCAATCAGACTGTCGTAAATAAATCGTTCCAACGGCGAAAGTTGCAATTTATTTTTTGACGTCAACTGCTCTTCCACCCCCAATACCTACATACTTGTGTGAGAATGTAAGTGAGAATTTTCAGACTGCGAGGGAAACCCTCACCTAAATCAAATGACAACACCAATACTCTTCCTCCGAGCATATTATAAAACACTTAAATTCGGTAAATGATTAATAATACAAAACCCAATTTAAATGTTTTTAAAAAAATAAACTTTCAGATAGTTGTCTGACCGCTAACTAAATTCCATAATAATCATCATCCACCATAACAATCAAGCCTCCTTTATATCATTGTGTTTCAACCAAAAGATTAATGGCTTTTTTCACACTATCCTTTTTCATTTTATATCACCTGCTCCAATATCTTATATGTAACCAGCCCAACAACAGCTGGCATACAACCCAGTACAACTGCTTTCAATATTTCCTTTTTTGTTAGCAACATCATATCAGTCCACCTTACACCTATCTTTCATTTTAAGTACCCACTTAATTCTTTAATTAATTGTTTTGCATCGATAAAGCCCTCACCCAATATTTTTCTAATTCCATTGCAATAAGGATGATAGAAAAAGATTCTGGGAAATTTTTTACATGCTGTTGGTTTTGTATCGTGTATAGAGCATTCATATTTCCCACCATCATTCTTTCTAAGAAAAACACAAGGTTCTCTATCTATTCCTTGTCTAATATCTGGAATATAAGAGTAAGCTGTAAACACATAACAATCTTCCCCAGAATTATCTTTTGTTATTTTGTTTCCAACATATTTCAGAATGTCTTTTCTGCCTTCGTTTATCCATCTTTCACGATCCTCGATTTCGATGTAATCAAATCCCGCCCACCTGCAACAATTACCACATTGTAAACATTCAAAACCATCCTCTCTTTTTTTCCACAATCTTATAGGCCTCCTCAATATATGCCATGCTTATCTACCCAAGCCATATATTGATAATATGCATCAATATGGGTATTCTCGACATGCTCTCTGAATTTAACCCAATCGTCTGTTTCGAAGTCGCATTCTGGGCATTTAATCTTTTTTACCATATCAATCTAGTTTCCTTATCTTTTTGATTTTACTCCCCCAGAATGATGAATCTGCATCTATGCCTGATTCGATACATTCCTCATCTGGTATGTCATCTGATTCAATGGTTTGCATTGTACCATCATTCCATTCTATCTCCCAAAATGTCATCTATGCCAACCTCTTTTGTATATGGATCCCACAATATCTGTTGCCATCTGCATCAACCAGCCCATGAACTGGACAGACAAATATCTGGCTGAATGGAATTTTAAATGCCCAGTTCTGCAACAGACACTTCTCGCCATCCTCTTTTACTTTGCAGAAAATAAACATGACTGTTACTCCAAGTCGCCGACTATTTTACCTATGTGGTCGAATTCTCCATAGCTACTAAATAATGCTCCATTCTTTGTAGTAATATGTATTGTATATGATACCCATACTTTGCTACCTATCAGGCTTTTACACACAGCATAATCATATACTGTGAACTCATCAATGATAATGAACTTGGTATCAGTATAGTTGAAATATATGATTAATTTATCCATCTCTATCTCTGCATTGATCAAACGACCTCGTTCTGATGCATATATCTGTTTATTTTCAAATATGTCCTTTTCATATGTGAACGCATAAGCTATAGCAGCACCACAAATAATACATGCAAAAATCGCAACTATAAATAAAAGTTCCTTATCTTTTTTATCCAGGTCTTTCCATTTTTTCGCCATAATATCATACCTCCAAAACTGTTTGATTCTTATACATGGGAATCTTGTCGAATCTTGTGAACAAAGTCTCAAACTCGACAACCCATACAACCTCATCCTTTTCTTTCCATTCCTCAAAGAAAACCCTTGGCTTCTGCCCTTTAATAAGCATACCCTGCTGCTCCATCCAGAGAAGCCCTTCACGCCTATAATCTATTTCAGTCATCTGCCCAGTCGGCTGTTGCCAAGGTCTTTTAATTATCTTTATCTCACCTATCCTCTTGCCACCGCGATGAGGCAATCTATCCATTGCATCAACTATCATATTTGGTTTGAACTTCAGTGCATGATCCTTTTTCCAGTAACGGCGTGACATGTCCTTATTATATGTTGTAAATGCATCAGCAGTCCAAGCAAAACTAATAAACATTGTTGTTTTCACTCCTTTTGACAAGGTTTTAATAGTTCATCTATCTTTTTAGTTAACAAATAGAGTTGCCCTTCCATTACTTTTAATTCATCACGAATCATTATCAAATCTTTTCTATTCATATTTCTCATCACTCCAAAGTTCAAGGAAATAACTTTTTCATTTTCAAATCATTCCAAATCTTTTGTTTATCAATCACCAGATCATCATGTCCAATTAAAGACATCAACACAGTCGGTTCATTATATATTTTTTCAACTCTAAATAAAAAATTACTTTTTTTATGTAAATATACATCTCCTTCTTTCATCATCTCACTCCTTAGTTAAAGGAATTTTATCAAATATATTCACGTTGATTGTGTCAAAACTGTTTTTCCGTTGTTGTTCATATGGTTGTAAGGATTCTTATTACGCCTGTTATAAACCCTAGACAATTTACCATTAGTACCCTCCCTGACACAATTACTGCAATTCTTTCCCCAACAAGGTTCATTACAAAGAGGACATATCCTATCTGGTTTTCTTTCTTTTTTGGGCATCTTTCTTAGCCTTCCCGATATATTTAATAGGTCTACCCCAATCAATAGGCAAAAACTTTCCTTTCTTCCTAGTAAAAGCACCATATATCATTGTAGTTTCAGGATGTATGCAAGTCCCTTTTGTATTCGTTGGAGTCAATACAGTCAATGTCAAACCATTGATTTTGATTACCTTGCCGCATCTTCTGCCCCTATCAACATCCGAATAATCCACATATTTTCCAAGCAAATCATCTTTTGGGATATTGTCTTCATATTTTGGTTTTGGTTTTACAATTTGTTTTTTAGGTATTTTCTTGTTGTTTAGAACATCTTTTGGCGAAAGTGAAAGATTTGGATTCAGTTTCTCATTGAACAAGTCCTTTGAATTCACTATAAAGCTTTTTGGTTTGGCTTCATTCATTTACCATCAACTTCTACGTAAGTAAACCCACGAGTGGGAGCATCCTTTGGCTGCGGATAACTGACACGTTTCAACTCGCTGAACTCGATGCAGGGCTTACCATCATCAGTGGCAATGCCATAGAAATCACCCTCAGCAAAAACATTAATGCCATCTGTGAACAAAACCTTACCTATGCCCTCCCTCTTTGGTGCAACACTGAGTGTCCAATAACACCATCCGACGTCCATATCATCATGTTCCTTATCACCAGTCTCTTCAAAAAGCGCTTGGTTCTTAGCCGCAATAACATCTTTCATTTTATGCTCAATCTTCGCAGGCAATACACGTATCAAAATATTGCATGTTATTTTTTCTCCAAGTTTGTTTTCCATATTATCAACCACCTCGCTCCACTTCACACCACATTATTCTACATCACTATCTGGCATGAGTTGCCTATCAGTCTCATGCGCAAGCAACAAAGAATCAATATAGCTTGCAAGCTCCTTCAAATCATTATCATCCAAGTCATCCAACTCGGATTTAATATCATCTACTGTCGTCATATATTATCACCATTTTCCAAATAATTTAAAATCCTTCTCCTCATATTTCTTATTGATTGTAACAACCTCATCAGTATCACTATTTTTTGCATTACACCATCCATATCTTTTAAGATGCTTAAACTGTTCCTTTGTAACCAATATAGTATTGCTCATCTAATATCACACTCTATCCAAACTATACTCTCCTTTTCCTACCAGTATGACCAATCATATTCACATTCTTGATTATATCCCCAATATCAGAACTACCGACACAAGTACCAAACCACTGGAAAATAGTGCACAACACAATATCCACAACCTCCTCGTTCTCAAGCAACTTATCAACAAGCAATTTCTTCTCAGATGTAAGACTCTCAAAATTAGGATGAGACTTATCCATACAAAGAAGAGTTGCTTTAATCATATCCAACCTGTTCAACCATCTTGGCAGTGAACTATGCGACAGATAATCCAAAGGAAGCTGCTCACGTTTATCATGAATAAGACGATTTGGCTTCAGACAAAACTTCATAAGCTTTCTACTTTCACGTTTCATAAAAATCACCATATCTTTAATATACTATGTGAAGTCGGGATTCTTTCTTTTTCCCTTGCCACACACAGTTGGTCTATCAACTGAATACTCGTAGCATGGTCCCAGTTCACAATCTTCACAAAGCCATTCCCTCTTATGCTTCTTAACATCAAATGTCATTCATACCACCTTATTCTCATTTAAATTTACAATCAGGATGCCAAGATATATCCTTCCTGGCAATATCAATCAAATACCAAGTACCGTCTTTACCCTGAGCGAAATCAACAGACCAATCATCCTTCAAAACACCAGCAACCATCTTGGCATACTTTGTAAGCAAATCTATCTCATCTTCAGATTCTTTATTAAGCTCTTCAAGCATGTCCTTCCAATTCACTGGCTCATCAACCTTCCAAAAGCTAATAGCATCAACTGGCCAATAAGGATGGTGACATATAACCTTACCATCATCTATGAAATACCTACGTTCCTTAGCGATAGGGGTGCCATCAAATGCTTTGAAAAATGAGTTAAGCTCAATATACTCCCGGAACACCAAAGCCGCAATAGGGAGAGGTACAAGCTCCCAATCAATAAAACGATGATGGTCAACCAACAACTTAATCTGATGGTAAAGGTATTTCATATCCTCAACATAACACATATCATCCCAGTGATGTTTACCAGCTACAAGATCGGTCTTCATAAACAAGGGAAATCCTATCTCTCCAGCCTTAGCCTCGATATCCTTTTCAGTCGTTGGGACCTTAATAATAATAGTCTTAGGCATCGGAATGTCCAAATCCTTAATTTTAGGATACCATTCAAGAAAACTACTCTGCCTGTTTAAACTTAGTCTTTCCTCTTTAGATAATTTATCCATTTAATTCATCTCTCCATTTAGAATTAAGATTACAAAATCTCCAAAGAACCAAATCCACAGTTCCCGCTCTATCTTTTGTCAGTGAAGATATATGTTCACACAAACGTTGGACATCATCAAAACTAAAATGTTCTGCAATACGTTGTAGATGCCTATCTGGTTTAGCAACATCAAGACCAAGATTACGAGCTAGATGATATTTAGTGATAGGTCCGATCCATGGTAAATTTTCAAGAAAATCAAGTTTCTCATATAGACTTTCTCGTTTACACAATACTGCAAACCATTGCCTATACCTATAGAAACACTCCCGGATTGCTTTCCTTTTACCAGGGTGCCCAATCTCATTACTAGCTGCATCGATATTACACCAGTCGATATCGATATGCTGGAAATGCCCAGCGTTGATATTATTAATACCTGTAAACTTCTTCCAGAACCGCATATAGATATCCTCAGCAATCTGATTCTTCATACCAGAGTTCAAAACAACATAAACATACTGCCTGAAGAAATCAGCTGGAGTCTGAAGCTTAAACCGACGGCTGTCCACAACTTTTATCTCATATTCATAACCAGCATCAATGATATACTTTTTTGCTTCATTGTAAAATGATAAAATATCTTTAGTCATTTTCATCATCTTCCTCTTCTTTGAATTCCCCATCAATCTTATCTAATGCATTCTGCAATGTCTTATCAACTTTTGTCTTTGCAAAGAAATCATTGATTATATCCCTTATCTCTTGTCTCTTTACTTCAAATCTATCCTCAGCATCTTTTCCAAGATACTTTACAATTGAATCCTCACAAAGCCTTCTACCTTCCACTTTGCGTTTGACCAGTGCATTTGCCTCACACTTTCGTTCACCAACATCCCTCAGATAATCCTGAACGTATGGCATATTATAATTTTTATGTGATGGGGAGGCAAGATTTCGCTTTGAACCTGTAATCAAGTTTTCTATCCATGTTAACTTATTATTGATTATAAAATCATAATTCAGTCCGAATCTGTCGATTATGAGATTCTCTGGATTATAACCTTCAGTTCCATCATTCCAGTAAACTTCTGACAATTCTGCAAGATTGTTCCTTAAGTGATGAGATATACGAAGTCCGTCAGGATCGTGGTCGCCGCAATATAGTAACACACACTTTAATCTCATTTCCTCTGCCTTTTTAAATCTCTTTGCATATTCAGCTCTTTGTATGATAGATGACCAACCCTTTGCCGTTGCAATAGGAATATGAAACTTTCTGCATATCGGCTCAAAGAGAGATTTTAAATCAATCTTCTCGACAACCATCTGAATATAATATTCTTCACCATCCCACCAGTCTGGAGTGTAGTATTCAGCTGAATTCAATGTTGCATTTAAAAATGTCTTGAGATACAACACCGGATGTTTTGTGGTTGGAGTCTCTACACCTGAGAAGGCTCTTGCTTCCTCCTGTGCTACAAAGTCCACTGGCAAATATCCTTCTTTACGGCATTTATTTATAAGATTTTCAATATAATCAAAGTCTCCTTTTGTAATCGTTCCGATTTGCGGGATGTCTGTATCTTCGAGAGCATATGCCCAACCTCTGGCCGACATCTTCATACCGATCTTCTTGTCCATCTCTTTGAGGAAATCTGAGAACGCCAAAATATCAAAACTTTGTCTTTTTTGATCGCCCATGATTATCACATCCTACTTATCAAATTTCTTATTACATGCAAGACATATCAACCGATGGAACTGTTTTTTCCTATTGTGAATCCTGCTTGCATGGTTGTCTATTGTTATTGTTCTTTCTGAGCCGCAGTTCGGGCATTTATCTGACATTTATTTTGCCTCTTTCTAAAAGCGTATTTTTCAAAACAACATGGGTTTTCATCTGTGCTTGTGCTTATTCTTATGAACTTTTCGACAGGTATCGGCTTGTTGCAGATGTATTCTGGTATTCTTTTATCGTTATGTGCAAAGGCTGTGCTTTTTACCAGTTTTATCCCAGTCACATCGATTTCAATAAGTGCACCAGCACACTGGCTTTCATCAGTAGCCCAATGCATCCATTCAAAAGGATGCAATGAGAGATATACTCCTTTTTTTGCATTGGGTACTTCATTTGGTGTTTTTGGCAACAATCCTTTTTCCAATATGCTTGGCAGGTTGTCTTTCAATGTACAATGGAACATTATTTTCATATTAATTCACACTGATTACTAAAGCCAGACATATAAATCCTACCTCCACCATGATAAAACCTATCTGCAAAGTATATCTAATTCTCTTCAATTCTTCAACTTCTGCTTTACCCATATAAAATCACCATTTACCAAATAAACTAAAATCTTTTTCCGTATACTTTTTATTGATAGTAACAATTTCATCTGAATTCTCTCTATTACAATTACACCAGCCATATTTCTTCAGATGCTTAAACTGCTCCTTTGTTATCAATATCGACTCGCTCATAAAAAAAACCTCTATTCATATTTACCTTTTTTCAACTTCTCAATGATATCATCAGGTTTATTCATAAAACAGGGGATACAAACATTCATGTTAAACTGATAATCCCCAGTCCAACCAGTAACCCATAAATACGATGGTTTACCAGCATCAATATCAATCTTTTCACCACAATTTTCACATTCTACATCTTTATCTACCATATCAATTCACCTTATCTCTCAATCAATACGATCACGAAATACTTCATCAAAACTAGAAATATCAACAGGCAGACCAATAGCACCACTATGAGTTATAGCTCGATATTCGGGTTTCAAAAAACTATTGTACCAATCAATGACTTTATTCCAGGCATCCTTTTCAGCGCCGCTGCTGGCTCTATCGCGGA
>Ga0209536_100003863_pt1 | contig 23856 bp, 14 predicted proteins | sample DeeMarSeWOR28_12_FD_187461 | JGI IMG/M metagenome (GOLD analysis project Ga0209536, IMG submission 187461) | Marine sediment microbial communities from White Oak River estuary, North Carolina - WOR-2-8_12 (SPAdes) (version 2) | ecosystem: Environmental > Aquatic > Marine > Intertidal zone >...
CTTTGAGCCAAAGCCCTGTGTCCAGCTAAGCTCTACGTCGGTAAGCATAAACGTAGCGCCGTCAGCCGGACTGGGATCGTGGGCCTTCTTCGACGGAATCGAAAAGCTCCAGACGTCACCGGCCCACGGGCTGTTCGGCTCGGCATCGTTGATTTCGTCGACTCGCCAGTAGTATGTCGTACCGGGAACGAGGCCTTCCGGATAAGGAAAGCCTGGGAAACCGACGATGAAGAAGTCATCGGCTACATTGCCCTGGAACGCGGCCTCGGTCCCATCGTTAACGTCGTCGAGACTGTCACTGAAATAGACATCGTGCGAGACAGCAAGCTCACCCGGCGTCCACGAGAGGTTTACCCATGTATCCGCTAGCAGGGCGCCATCCTCCGGATCAGGTTTGGTGGCCTTGACAAGCGGCTTGGACGATTCAATCTCAATGAAGCAAGGCTTGACATACGAGCCTGCCGGCTCCGACCAGGTGAGGCGACCGTCGGTCACCAGCACTCTGAACTCGAACTCATCGAAGCTGTCCAGGCCATCCGGGTCTTCTGCGAGCAATTCGCCTTCCAACTCTATTGAATTGTTCGAGTCTGCGTTCGATGGGTCGCCGCACACAATGAACACGCGGTACGTACCCGGAGGCAGCTCGATCTCCCAGACAGCGCCTCTTGCGAAAAAGTGAATCAGCGTGTCATATCGCTGATCCGGCGCATTACCACTGTTGCGGTCTCTGGCAGAATCGCTCATGTCCTGAGACCAGCCGTAGCTGTAGCCGTTGCCCTGGTCACCATAGAGCTGACCTGTGTCCGCCAGGTAGCCCTCCGGAACCGGCGCACCTGCTAACTGGAAGTTGACCTTGATGAGTTCGCCCGCCGTCAGCGTGCCCGCCGAGCCCAGGACCAACGGCACTATCAGAAAAATTGATTTTCTCCACATGACAGTATTCCTTCAATACGAGATCTTTATCGCAGTGCGACCGACCATGGTCGACGATTCGCAAGGTTTCTTTCTACTTATCGACTGAGAACTACCCCTTCTTTATGCCTCCAGAGTGCCCCCCCTCGAAACGCTTCAAGACTGCCCCTAGCGATCTATTGCTTCATTTATACCAGTTTTGGCACCCGCTCGTCAACACCATAATCGTCTCAGCACAGACTGCAACCGTTATCTTCGGACCACAGCCGGGATCGTGGCCGCAAGCGGCCAAGACATTGAATGATCAAAAGCAGAGACGCTTGCACCGCAATTAGCCCATACCGGCCCCGAATAGGCAGCAGTCTGCCGCCTCAGCCGATCGATATCCGCCTTTCTCGATATATGACATCCGCGCCTGCCCGGGCGGAGAGTCCAACAGCAAGGGCAAGACCAGCCCGCGAGAGCACCACTCTCGAAGAGGCCGGGGCGGCCCGGGTCGCCGCCATCCAGTCCATGAGATCGGAATCTACCCCGCAATCTCGCGAGTGCCGGACGAGCACGCCGAGCAATACCGCGAGGGTATGGGTAGAATAGGCAAAATAGGCATAGATTCCGCGGTTTTGTTGTTGACATCTTGCTATAAAAGTGGTACTATGGAAAACATAGAAAAACTGCGTCTCATGCGACCAAAAAAAAAGGATTTTTTTCTATTTTCTCGTTGACTTGGAAAATGATAAGTGGTAAACTTGGGCAATTGGCAAAGTGCGTAGCATAGTCAAGCATGGCCCGTTTTCTTGTGGGCAGTAGGGCTTTGCCTGGGCAGCGCCGCGTCCTGGTGCTGGCCAAATGTGAGGAGCGTGACGATGAGGATGATGAGAAGGACTCGCGTATTTCATCTGCACAGCACCTCGATTTTTTGATTTTTCTGGCGAAACTGTGGCAAATGAGCCAGAGAATGCCCGGCGACTGACAAGTCCGGCACTGTCGGCACTGACGGAGGAGATGTCGCCAGATCAAGACCGGGAGCGGACGTTTCCGGATTCAACGGATTGACACGACAGCTGGCTGCGCGTAGGTTGCAGTAGGAACAAAAGACAGATTGTTGTGAGAATTTGGCCTCGGGGGGGGAGAAAATGATGAAAAGAGTACTTATAACAGCTTGGGTAGTGGCAGCGGCGTCGATCGGATTTGTGGCGCTTGCCGAGGCGGTGGAACCTGCGGATAAGCCGTTCATCCACGTATCGACCAGTCCTAGCAGGCTCGACCTTGGGACGGCTTATTTTTCAGGCCCTCGCAATGTGCCCAAGGCATTGACGGTCCAGGTCGACTCCAATTGCCTGCATGGACCCATCATGATTTCCGCGACGACGCTGAAACACGATCTGGGCGCATCCATACCACCCGAGCATATTCTCGTCAGGACAAAGGCAACACGCGGATTTGTCCCAATGGACAGGCCGGTGGCGATATCGGCCCCCACGTCGGGATCTCACAGGATAGTGCTGGATTTGCAGGTGCGGACCGAACTCAAGCACCTGGCAGGCAAGTACAGGGGCATGTTTACGGTTACCGTGATGCCGCCTCTTTAGTTTTAGAGAAAATTGCTGACCCGGAATAAGGAGAAAGGATCAGGTTTATATCATTTGTCATTATATGTGCCCAGGATTTGTGGATAGATGATTCTTATCCAAATCTATGGCCCGCCTCACTTGAAAAAGGACGCGGGAGAAAGGAGGTGTTTGAGGTGGTGAAAACCGACTAGTCGTGAGCGGTAAGGACGCTTGCGACAGGTCGAAAGAAGCCGGCCTGCTATCGAGGCTCCGAAGCGATCGAAGATAGGTGATCGCCAATCGCAGATCTGATATCGCCGACCTCAGAAGGCCCCGGCTCGGCAGCAAAGCGGATGAGCGCGACCGAGTCGGTGAATTAGATTCCAACTCCGCTGATTGTGGCTCAGGCTTTTGGCAAACCTGGGTGTAAAAAACTTTGATAAGCTCCGCAGATGATCGTGGAGCAGGTACGTTGAAGAGGGAAATGAAATGTTAAAAAGAACTTTGATTGCGATTGCAGTTGTAGCATTACTCGCAACCTCGGCGCAGGCTTTGGGGCCGGATCCGCATACTGGCGGAGGCAACAGCCCGGCCATTAAGGTCAACAACCAGGACTTCACGCTTGGTTGGCCCTTCGAGTACAAGGCGCTTGATCTATGTGAAATTCCCGTGTACATGAACGTCGGTTACTACGTTCAGGTCGAGAAATGCAACGAGAGAAAGATCAAGCTGGTCCAGGTCGATTGTGAGGATCAGAGGGTCGGTAGGGCCGCTGGCGAGTGGCCGTGCTACTATGACTGCGAGAATGTGAACATCAGAGCCAACTTTGAAGTCAAAGTGGGTGTCAGAAAAGCGAAGGTCGGCTCGGTCATCAAAGACTGGGACGCCTGGATCGACGGCAGTGATGTCGTGGGCCCAACTTCTGGCTGGCAGGCGGTTACGGTCTGCGTCAAGGCTTGGAACACAGAGCTTTGGAAGGCCGGAAACGTAGGCAAAGAGATCAGAGTTGGTACGGTCTGGCTGACAGTCAAGCCCAACGTTTAACCGTACGATCTCTCGCAGAAAAGAGTGAGTGAAGTAGATTAGGGAGGGATGGAGTAATTTCATCCCTCCCTTTGTTTTTTCTCTTTGACAAGCAAGATATTTATACTGCTCCCGATCGAAAATCCCCGTTCTTGCGCGGGCAAGCGGCTTTACAATAGCAGGTTATGGTTTCGCTCGCGGGAATTTACTACCCTGAAGGGTATAGTATCAGCCGGACGTTGAAGACCGGTTAAGCCTGTTGCGGCCCGTGATTGCTGTATAAGGCTCCAGAATGGGCCTCTAAATCCCGGGTCCGTTCGGGCAGGACTACCAACAGTCTCGACGATAAGCAGGAGCAGACCTGCCGACTGTGCCGGCACGGTTGCCCAAAGCGTGCCCGGCATACCCCCAGGGCTGCCGAATTGCAAGACTGTGTTCTCACATGGTGCTGACAAGCCTTTTCGACATGAAAGCGGTGTTACTTTAGAATGAGAAAGTGGGTAGCCTGGGTAAATTATACTTGACATTGTAAAGCCAAAATGATAAAATTGCTAACATACCCTAACAGGCATGCGTAAATACGGGGGAATGGCTTCATAGGAGACAGAGAGGTAGAAAACGGCAGATTTGGGCGGACTTGCCGATATACGGTCTTCAATGAGCATTTCCGGGGGAATTGCAAAAAGTAACGGCATGAATTTGCCGAAAAGGTAGAAGCTGACGCGGCGGGGCAAAATTGAGGAAAACAGCCACGAGAGAAGGGAATAAGCCGGAAACTGCAACGGAAAATGATGGCTTTGCGTAGCCGTTTCAGGCTTATTAATCAGTAGTTTTGGAGCAGAGGTCAAGAAGCCTTGAAGAAGTTAGCACCCTTTGAACTTGACATTTTGACTTTTCTTGTTGGGAGGCACAAAAATGGGGTACAAAAACAATAGAATGGATTCGTGCCTGGACGGATGGCGAGCGAACGGACGCCACAGCGGCAAGGCCGGATTGGTTTGGATGGTCGCGCTTACTGTGGTCTTGCTTGTGTCAGCCGGGCCTGCACTCGGTCAGTTCAATGTTACGCCGATGAAATTTGACCTTCAATTGCGCCCGGGCAAGCGGGTAGTATCGGTTCTTACGATCCAAAGCCTCGATCCCAACGAAACGCACACAATAGATTTGAACCTGGTCGACCTGACGCAAGATGAGGAAAGTGCCGGCTGGCAGATTATCGAACCCAATTCCGGCTTCGATACATCGACACTATCTTCGTTGAAAGACGCATTGACTCTGAGTACTTACACTGTTACGGTCGCCCCTTACCAGAGTGTTCCCGTGGAGGTAAGCTTGCGGGTGCCGCCCGGCAGCCGCGGGTTTTCCTGCGCGGGGATTATAGCCGCCATACGGCCCCGGCCCGATGATACGACGAACGTCGGCTTTGTCCTGCGATTCATGGTTCCGGTTCTCCTGGAGATACAGGGCCGTCCGATGCGGAACAAGGTAGAGGCCACTGACCTGGCGATGGAGTTCCGCCAAGCCGACACTTACAGGCCGTCAACAACCCTGCTTACAATGAGCGTTGAGAACAAAGGTGGGACTTTTCCCCGATGCAGGCCGGTCGCGAGAATCTGGTCTTGGTCGGGAGGGCACTGGCGCGTGATCACAACGACGGCCTTCCAGGACAAGAGCTCTGATGTCGGCATCATTCCCGGGGCCAAAATCGATATAGAGACCGATCTAGAGAAGGATCTTCCACCGGGCAGATACAAAGTGGCCGCAGTGCTGTATGTTGACGGTGTTCGCACACCAAGGGTAGAGAAGATAATTGACTTTGCCGGTAACCCATCGGTCACGACGGTGGCGGCCGACACGCCGCTTGACCTGGTTCCGACCGACCTCACGGTGGAAAGCATGCCGGGGGCCACCCGGACGACGATGCTGAAAGTCTATAACGCTTCGGATGAGACGGTCACTATCCAGGCGGCCTTGGAATGTCCGCGCGATCTTGGGGCTAAAGGCATGGGCACTGTCAGAGGCGCCGACATGGACTGCACGCCGTGGGTAGAGATCGTGCCCGAGCGGTTCACTCTCAGTGGCGAGGGCAGCGTCCAGAATGTGCGCATCACCACGAAGATGCCTGACTCGGCAGCAACGCTTCCGTGCTACTATTCGAATCTGGACTTATGGGCTTTTTATCCTGACGGTCAGCGCGCCGGTGTAACAACCGCAAAGATCTGTGTTCGAAACACGAAGACCAACACCGAACCCTCGGCCCTGGCGAACAAGTTGACCATTAACGCTGTCAGTGGATCGGCGTATCAGATTGTCGCGATGTTCAGCAATAACGGAATCATTCACTTCGATGCCAAAAACTGTAGAGCCGCAGTCATATCTCCTGCTGATCCAATGACAAACGGAGTTCGAGTACCCAGAGCAAGCACCAAGCTTGAGAGTGTAGCCGGAAGCACAATGCTGCCGTTCGAGGAGAGGCAGTTCTCCGGCATTCTCGACTTTGCGAGCTTGAATGCAGGAAGCTACCGTCTTTCGGCGGCCTTGGAATATGCTCCCGACCAGTGGGCAGAGAAACAATTGTCTGTGGAGGTTACCATCGAGGGAGGCCGCAGAGCCGTTAGAGTCACCGGGACCCAGGAGGATCTCCCGGAGACACTCGAGGTGAAGTGGAGCAGGGCGCCTGTAGGGACGATTTTTGACAATGAGAGAGGCTAAATTGCCGATACAAGGTGGGGAGCTGAAACCCGCCATACAATGGCTACAGAAAGGGACATTGACTCATGGTGAGGAAAAGAATCCGTAGAATCCTGTCGGGCAGTGCGGTCGTCGTCATCGTTCTGTTCTGCACTTTAGACGTCAACGGTCAGTTTGGTGGAGAGGCGATAACTTATACCATCTCCGGCTCCACAGGCGTCGCCGGCGTGACGATGGTGGGGCTGCCGGGCGAAGGCAGCCAGACTGTCGTAACCGATCAGAACGGCTACTACAACGCGACGGTCGTGTACGGCTGGGCAGGCACGGTAAAGCCCGTGAAGGAAGGCTACACGTTTGAGCCGGCCAGCAAGTCATATCAGAGAGTCACCGCCGATATGGCCGCTGAGGACTACATACCGACACCGATAACGTACACCATTTCCGGCAAAGTGACTGGTGCCGAAGGCGTTGAATTGGTGGGTCTGCCGGGCAATCCTATCACCGGTTCCGACGGTTCTTATAGCGTTACCGTCCCGTACGGCTGGGGTGAGATGGTTACGCCGACGAAGGAAGGCTTTACGTTTACACCTTTTAACAAGGTATATCCCCCCACTAAGGCTGACAAGACCAACGAGAACTACACAGCCGAACTGGTCAAACTGTTGATCACAGGTTCGGTCCAAGAGGCGGGTGTGACCATGAAGGGTCTGCCGGATAATCCCGTCACCGGCAGCAACGGCGCTTTCAGCGTCAAAGTCGACTATGGCTGGACCGGCACTATTACTCCGGAAAAGGAAGGATACGAATTTCAGCCGGCCAGTCTGCCATATACCAGTATCACCACCGATCAGACCAATCAGAACTTCATAGCGACAGCCTTGACTTATGTGGTCTCCGGCACTGCCGGCATGGCGGGAGTGGAAATGAGGGGCCTGCCGGGCACCTATACCGACGGAAACGGCTATTTTGCCGCCAACGTCAAGCACGGCTTCACCGGTACGGTCACGCCTTTCAAGGAGGGTTGGAAATTCGACCCGGCCAGTTGGATGCTCGCCAAGGTTAACAGTGATCGGACACAGAGTTTCAGCGCCGAGACAATCAAGCTGACTATCTCCGGCACGACCAGATTGCCTGGCGTGGAAATGAACGGCCTGCCGGGCAATCCCGTTACAGGCCCGGACGGAAGTTATCGTGTCACTGTCGAGTACGGTTTCACCGGTACAGTCACACCAATAAAAGAAGGTTACAAGTTCACACCGGAGAGCAAGACATATCCGGCCATCACTGCAAACACGGTGGATCAGCCCTTCAGTGGCGAGCGGATGACCTTTATCATTTCCGGTACTGCCCAGATACCAGGGGTGTCAATCAGAGTCATGCCGGGCGGCAGGCCCGTTGTTGCCGACGCAACCGGTGCTTACACGGCCACCGTAGACTACGGCTGGACCGGCACGATTACCCCGTCAAAAGATGGCTACGAGTTCATGCCGCCGAGCATACAGTTCGACAATGTCATGGCATCTCAGTCCGGTCAGGACTTTATGCCGACGCTGTTGCAGCGGAAGATTTCCGGCACGGTAAGGGACGCCACAGGACGACCGGTGGCTGATGTGGCTGTTGTGGCCGACAACAACGGCGGCCAGACCACTACCGGTGCCGCCGGCGAGTTCGAATTATCTGTAGGTCACGGCTGGAGCGGCACGTTGACACCCTTGAAGGAAGGTTATACATTCAGACCCACCAACAAGCTGTATTCTCGCGTGTCGGGCGATCAGTTGAACCAGGCCTTCACCGCAACGATCAAGATGTTCGATGTCTCCGGCGAGGTGAAACTCGGCGGCGTACCGATCGACGGCGTGCTGATCACGGCAAGTGACGGCAGCGGCTCGCCCATCACGGCCACCACAGACCTGAAGGGCAAGTATAGTCTCAAGCTGCCTTACGGCTGGACCGGCGAAATAGCGCCCACGAAAGAAGGCATCAGGTTCAGTCCGCCCAGCCAGTCCTTGATCAACGTCACGACCAACATCGTGGACGGCCAGCCGGTAGTGCCGGCAGCGCCTCCTGAGCCGGTTATACGGCCGACACCTGAACCCTCGATTACACCCGGACCTTCAACGACGGAGCCGGTGGTCGAGCCTACAGGGCCGGCACCTCCTCCTGGCATAGGTCCCGGAGCCCCTGGACCCACGGTCGAGCCCACAGGACCTGAGCCTCCTGCTGAGGTTACGCCAATGACGCCTGAACAGAAGCAGATGCAGGATTTGCTGGACAAAATAAAGGACCTCGAGGACAAGATGGCCGGCGGAAGAACTGTTGGGGCCCCGACTGCCGCCGGGCCGGCGCCGGAACCCGGAAGCGTGCTCATCACCAACGTATGGTTCGAGAGCGACCTCGTCCTGGACGTGCTGCCGGCTCTTGCCGAGCAGGCAGGCATTCCCATTATTCCCGATGAGACCGTCGGGGGTTTGGTAACCCTTGCCCCTACCAACGTGCCGCTCGATCAGGTGCTCGATATGGTGCTGGCAAGTACTCCGTTCGTCTGGAAGAAGACGCCGTACTACTATCTTATTGCCTCGGCCGGGATCGCAGACCCCAAGTTTCCGACGATCGCCGAAACACGTCGCGTGAGACTGAACTACATAACCGCCGAGGCGGCAGTGAACCTTCTTTCGAGAGCCTTCAGGCCTTATGTCCAGGCCGAAATCCCTATGGCCATACCCGGCGAAGCCGAGGAAGTGGGCGGAGCAAGTATCGCCGGAACACGCCTATCCCAGACCTATACGGTGCTGGTGACGGCGCCGCCGGTCCTAATGGAACGTATCCTCGAGGACCTCAAACTGGTCGACAAGGTGCCCGACCAGGTCTTGCTCAAGGCGCGTATCGTCTCGATGAACCGCACGGACCTGCTGAATCTGGGTGTTGAGTGGAGTTGGCCCACGATGCAGCTCGGATTCTTCAGCGGCGATAATTACGGTCAAGGCGATCCTCTCAACGATTTCGCCGGCGAGACGCCGTGGGGTATTCAGATGGGCTATAGCCCCGATGTGACGTTCACCAATTCGCTGCAACTGGCCCTTAACCTTCTGACCGTCAATGGCGAGGCCACGATACTGTCCAAGCCTCAGGTCCTGGCACAGGATGGTAAGCGGGCACAAATGAGGGTTATCAACGAAGAGTACTTCTTCCTGACAGCGGACCAGCCGCAAGCAAGCCAGTTCTTCTATCAGAGTTCACAATTGGAGACGATCGAGTCCGGCACGACACTCACCATCACGCCGCACATCGGAGAGAATAATGATATTATGCTCCAGATAGCCATTGAGGTCAGTGACAGTATTCCGCGAGGCAGAGAGACAGAGCTTCCTATCGTCACCAGGAGAACGGCCGAGAATAATGTGCGTGTCCTGGACGGCGGAACAGTTGCGCTGGCCGGTCTGACCCAGGACAAAACCATAACGACGGATAAACGGACCCCGGGTCTTAGCAACCTGCCGCTGATAGGAGGGTTGTTCAATAATACTGACGACCTGGCTACCAGCCGCGAGGTCGCGGTGTTTGTCACGGCGTATATCTTGCGTCACAACGCGCAGCGAACGGCCGGCATCCCACAGGCCCTGGATCCGGGTTATTCACCTCCGGCGAGTCAGAGCTTTTCGACGCCCGCTGAGCTGGGTTTCGACCGGCAGTCGATGAATCAGGGTTTCGGTCGGACTCCTGCGGATCAGGGTTTCGGTCGGACTACCGTGGATCAGGATTTCAACCAGACTCCCGTAGATCAGGGTTTCAACCGGACACAGGTGGATCGGAATTTCAACCTTCCGCCTGCGGGGCCGGCTCCCACACGACCGATGCAAAACGATTTCCAGGCCGAGCTTAGCAGGAGTCTATCGCGTAATCGAGGAAGATAAGCCTACTCAAGATGGAGACAAAAGCTGTGAAGCCTAACAGATACGACTCAAAGAACGGCGCCGTGATGGTTGTGTCAACATTGCTAGCGTTCCTGGCTCTGGGGGCCGCCGGCTGTACACAGAATAGAAGAGGCATTGAGGTATTGCCCTTGGGCAACCGAAGCGTGCTCACTCTCACCTCCGACGACGTTGTGCAGGTGATGCGGGCGGCAGGCTTTTCAGATATGCAGATTTACGAACACGGAACGGCGCTGCGTGACGGGCTGGCAAGATCGGGAGCCGTGCAGATCAAGGTAGACGGCACGGTGGAAGCTGTCTTTGCAATTAACGGCGACTCAGTTTATATAAGCACGCTTGGGAGAGGCCACTTCGTCTACAATGCCCAGACAGGTTGGGTAAATAGCGGGCAGCGCTAACAGCTCTTGGCCGTCGCTTCGCTACAAGTGAAAAGTACACAGAATAGGCACAGCCGGCATTAACAACCGGGTGTGCCTTTGGTCTTTCGGGAAGATACTATTACCATTGAGACCGGCCTCGCCGATGCCGGTTGCATACGTCATTTCAGTCGGTGCTCTCTTCCATCAGCCTCATTCGAGGGGCAGACCCTTGGCAACAATGTCGATGCCGCCACAGGTTTATATTGCGGCAAGCAACTGCCAAATTGGCACACATCAACGAGTTGCCGACGATCATAACCGACTGAATTCACATCACTTACGCATTTGTCCGTATGCGGGCACGCCGTTTGCGTCTACCAGAGACAGTTCCAGAGTGTACTTGATTGAGATTTAATCCTTGTCAAAAGTAAGGTTAGCTATGAAATTCGATAGATTCACATTAAAGGCCCAGGAGGCCCTGGCAACGGCTCAACAAACCGTGATGGCCAAATCACATACCGTCATGTCACCTTTGCACTTGCTCAGTGCCGTTTGTAACGACGACAGTGGTATTGCCGTTGAGATTCTAAAGAAGATCGGCGCCAACGTTTCGCGCATCAGAGAGATGATCGCCAGTGAGGTCGACCGGCTGCCGCAGGGCAAGAGTACCGAGCAGGTCATGCCCGATCCGGCCCTTGGGCAGGTCGTTCTGGACGCCCAGAACCGGGCCGATGCGATGGGAGACGAGTATCTGAGCGTCGAGCATCTTTTTATTTCGCTTGCCTCGGTGGCCAGTGACGCCAGAGAGATTCTGCGGCTCAACTCGGTCGCCCCCGAACAGATCGAGAGTGCACTGAAAGAGATTCGCGGCCCCGAAAAGATAACCGATCAGAATCCGGAAGACAAGTACCAGGCGCTGGAACGCTACGGGATCGACCTGCTGGAGATGGCGCGCAAGGGAAAACTCGACCCTGTAATCGGCCGGGACGAAGAGATTCGGCGGTGCATGCAGGTTCTCAACCGCCGGACGAAGAACAATCCCGTACTGATAGGCGAACCGGGTGTGGGCAAGACCGCTATCGTCGAGGGCCTCGCCCAGCGGATAATTGCAGGTGACGTCCCTGCCGGCTTGAAGAATAAGAGAGTCGTCGCTCTGGACATGGGGGCGCTGATCGCAGGGACGAAGTTCAGAGGCGAATTCGAGGACCGTTTCAAGGCCGTACTCAAAGAAGTCATCGCCGCCGGCGGCCAGATAATACTCTTCATAGACGAACTGCACACAATCGTGGGAGCAGGCCAGGCCGAAGGAGCGGTTGATGCGGGCAACTTGTTGAAACCTTCTCTTGCACGCGGCGAGCTGCGCTGTATCGGCGCGACAACGATCGACGAATATCGAAAACACGTGGAGAAAGACGCCGCGCTCGAGAGACGTTTTCAACAGATCATGATTGATCCGCCGAACGTCGAAGAGACCATTGCTATACTGCGAGGGCTCAAAGACCGCTACGACGCGCATCACGGGGTCAGGATCACCGACTCGGCACTTGTCGCCGCAGCGACATTGTCGGACCGATACATTACCGACCGCTGGCTGCCGGACAAGGCCATAGACCTGATTGACGAATCGGCCTCGAAGCTGCGCATTGAAAACGATTCGCTGCCGGCGGAACTCGACAGCATCCGCAGGAAGAACGTTCAGCTTCAAATCGAACGCGAGGCGCTCAAGAAAGAAAGCGACGAGGCCAGCCGGCAGCGCCTGGAAAACACGGAAAAGCAATTGGCCGAGCTAAAGAAAAAGGACGAGAAACTCACCGCACAGTGGGAAGGCGAAAGGGGCCAAATCGATCAAATAAAAGCTCTCAAACAGGAGATGGAGGATGCTCAAAACCAGTTTGAGGACGCCCAGCGCAAGGGCGAGCTTGAAACCGCGGCCCGCCTGAAATACGAGACGATCGCAAACCTGAAGAAGAAGCTCCAGGAAAAGGAATCTCAGCTCTCCAAATCCGACAGGGCCATAATCCACAACGAAGTGACTCAGGAGCATATCGCCCAGGTGGTTTCGAAATGGACCGGAATCCCGGTTGCGAAACTGCTAAGCGCAGAGCGAGGGCGCCTGATGAGAATGGAAGAGTTGATTCGTCAGCGCGTGGTCGGCCAGGACGAGGCGGTGACGGCACTCTGCAATGCCGTTCGCAGAAGCAGGTCGGGTCTGGGCGATCCCAACCGTCCGATAGGAACATTGCTCTTCCTCGGGCCAACCGGCGTCGGAAAGACCGAATTGTCCAAGGCGCTGGCGGATTTCTTGTTCAACGATCCGCACGCGATGGTCCGAGTCGATATGAGCGAGTTCATGGAACAGCACTCGGTGGCACGGCTTATCGGCTCGCCTCCGGGTTATGTGGGCTACGAGGAGGGCGGGCGCCTGACCGAGGCCGTCCGGCGAAAACCCTACTCTGTGATCTTGCTCGATGAGATTGAAAAGGCCCATCCGGACGTCTTCAATGTCCTGCTCCAGGTCTTCGATGAGGGGCGTCTGACCGACGGCAAGGGAAAGACTGTCGATTTCAAGAACACCGTTATCATCATGACCAGCAACATCGCAAGCCAACAAATACAGCAGCTCACCGCCGAAGCCGGTGCCGAATGGGAGATCGAGGCACACGTAAAAGACGCGCTCAAGCAGCTCTTCAAGCCCGAGTTCCTCAATCGCATCGACGAGATAGTTGTCTTCCACATGCTCGCCAGGGACGACCTGCGGAAGATTGTTGACATCCAGCTCGACCTGCTGGCCCAGCGTTTGAACGCTCGCAACATAGAGGTCGAATTCACCGATGACGCCCGCGAGCAGATCATGGATGAGGGCTATGATCCGGCCTTTGGCGCAAGGCCTTTGAAACGCACGATTCAGCAGCGGCTGGAGAACGCACTGGCCGGTGAGCTCTTAGCCGGCAAATTCGCCGACGGAGACAAGATCAAAATCGACGCCAATGCTCACAAATTCACTTTCGAGAAGACTGAGTAAGAAAGAATGGCGTATCAACGTCCTACCGTTGAATCCACTGTAGAGTATGTACAGGCCTGAGTTGTTCCGTGCAAATCCATTTTTGAGAAGACTGAGATTGCACAGAAAAAACTGTGCGAACACCCTTAACTATGACGTTTTGATTGTGTATGCTATGAGACACATTGAATTTTTTACTATGGTTAGGAGTGCTTCTCGATGAATCGCAGGGGATTTATCAAATCCATTGGTCTTGGAACGGCGGCATTCGCGCTGGGTGAATTCGAACCTAAGGTCATAGGACGCAGTTCACCAGTGAAGAATGTGGCATCCAAACCCAATTTTATCTTCATCCTCGCCGACGATTTCGGCTGGTCTCAATTGGGCTGCTACGGCAGTGATTTCTATGAGACGCCGAATATCGACAGGCTCGCGCGCCAGGGCATGAAGTTTACCGATGCGTATGCGGCGTGCCCCGTCTGTTCGCCGACGCGCGCCAGCATCATGACGGGCCGGTATCCGGCTCGATTGCACCTGACCGATTTTATCGCAGGCGGCAACTACCCATACGAGAAATACAGGCAGCCCGAATGGCAGAAGTATCTGCCGCTGGAGGAAGTGACAATCGCAGAGGTCCTCAAGTCCGCGGGCTACGCGACAGCCAGCTTCGGAAAGTGGCACCTCAGTACCACCAAGAAGCCGCCCGGTAGCCTGCCGTACAATCCAGACAAGCAGGGTTTCGACGAATCGTTCGTCACCTACAAGCCGTCCTCCAAAAGCGACCCGGAGCGTGACGCTCATAACGTGGAGGCAATTACGCAAAGGTCTCTGGACTTCCTTGACAGACATAGGGACTGCCCCTTCTTTCTCTATGTCACGCACAACACCATCCATGCCCCCGTGCTGGGCAAGAAGAAGCTGCTAGAGAAATACAAGAACAAGCGCGGCTCGGACCTGCCGCAGAACAACCCTGTCCTCGGAGCGATGATCGAGGAACTCGACACAAGTGTCGGTAAACTCATGAAGAAGCTGGACGAACTGAAAATCGCCGACAAGACCATTGTCGTCTTCTTCGGCGATAACGGCGGTTTGGAGCGAGATGCCAAACAAACGCCCCTGCGGAGCGGCAAGGCAAATCTCTACGAAGGTGGCATCAGAGAACCACTCATCGTCCGCTGGCCGCCCGTCGTGACGCCGGGCAGCGCATGCAGCGAACCGGTCATCAGCGTGGACTTCTTCCCGACATTCGTTGAGATCCTCGGCTTGGCCGGTGAGGCGAAAAGCCCAGTCGACGGCGTGAGCCTGCTGCGGCTATTGAGACAGAGAGGCACGCTGAGCCGCCGGGCCATTTACTGGCACTATCCGCACTATCACAGCAGCAGTATCGGCCCTTGCGGAGCCATCCGCGCCGGCGACTACAAGCTGATCGAATGGTTCGACGAGACCATCTGCGGCCGCGGCAGCGAACTGGAACTCTACAATCTCAGACAAGACATAGGCGAGCGAAACAACCTGGCCCAGAGTATGCCCGAGAAGACCCGCCAACTCAAAGACATGCTCTCAAGGTGGCGAAGCAGTGTGAACGCCCAAATGCTGACACCGAACCCAGATTACGACCCCAAAAAGGCCAGGAAGTCAGGAAAGGAAGGCTAGCGGCTTGCTCACAAATCCCACAGTTTGTTTCTTCCGCCCAGGAAGATGACCCAGACGACCACCGTCAGCCAATGGATGACTATCGTCCTTCTCAATACCTTATGATAAGAAAGAGTCGCCACTTTCTTTCTTGTATTCTGCAAACATCTTGCGATGTTCGCTGAGAACCTCTTCATAATCAGGATTACCTGCCAGGTTCTCCATCTCACCGGGGTCGTTCTTCATGTCGATTAGCATCTCAGGCTGCTCGCCCTGGTCAAAAACATAATACTTATAGTCGGCCGTCCGGATCATTCTGCCCTGAAGATCGATCGGCTCGCCGTCCGCTCTTAGATCCTGAACAAAATGAGTCGAGCACGCAACATACTCACGTTTCTCCGGTATCCCTTTGCCCTCGGCGATGCCTCTCAGGCTGACTCCCTTACAGCCCGGCGGCACCTTCGCCCCGGCGTAATCGCATATGGTCGGCATGATGTCCAGGCCGTTGTTGACGAGGTAATCACTCCTGCCGATCTTGGTCGCTGCCTTGTGGCTGATGATAAACGGTATCCGGGCGGTCTCGTCGTAGAACATGTTCTTCTGTGACCATCGATGCGCGCCTATGCCGTCGCCGTGGTCTGATGTGAAGATGACGACCGTGTTCTTTTCGAGCCCCTCGCGGCGAAGTGTCAAGAGCACTTTGCCGATCTCTTTGTCCGCAAGCTCCACCATGCGATAGTACGCCCAGCGATATTTCCGCCAGTCATCGGGACCCCAGAGTTCCAGCGGCGCGAACATTCTTTTCTCCGTATTCTTGTACTTCGCCCTGAGCCTGGCCTGCCAGACTGATTCCAGGGCATCCGATTGATTTCTGGCCTTTTCAAGATTCGCCGGGGCAGGCGGGCACTCGCGCGCGGCCGGCGCTTCGCCGATGTCACCATCGGGCAGGGGCTGGCTCCTGCCGTACTGGCAAATATTGTGTGGATTCATCAAAGAGAAAACGACGAAGAAAGGCCTGTCTTTGTTCTTTTTGACAAACTCGATCGTCGGCGCTGCGATCTTATAATCCAGAGCGTCAAATGTTTGGTCGTAGCCACTCTGCCTGGCGGTGCTCCTCTTGAAGGGATAGGGCAGGTGCCACTTGCCAAAATAACCCGTCGCGTAGCCGGCCTTGCGAAGCACCATGCCGATATTCGGAAATTCGTCTGCGTTGATTGCCTTGGTCGAGTTGATCTGCTTGCCGTGCTCATGCGGATAACGGCCTGTGAAGATCGATGTCCGGTTCGGAACGCACAGTGGATTTGCGCAATAGGCCTTCGTAAAAAGTGTCCCGCTCGCGGCGAGACTGTCGATGTTGGGCGTATTGATGTATTCGCGTCCCATAACACAGCTCATCGCGTCGGCAAACTGCTGATCCGTCGTGATCAGCAGAATGTTGGGTCGTCTCGTGCTCGCTGCCTGCAGACGCCGGGACAATGTCGCCACTGTCGCGACGCCGAGCTCTGCGAGGAAGTCTCTGCGTTTCATATTGTCTTGCCCTTCCCTTTCTGCTGTCTCGTCCCACCTGTTTCAGAGATTCATCGGGATGCCCCGGTCGCGGAGGTATTCCTTGATCTGTCTTATGTTGTAGTTTCCGAAATGTGTGATTGACGCCATCAAGACGGCGTCGGCGCAGCCGTCAACGATAGCGTCATAGAGATGCTCGAGTTTCCCTGCTCCGCCCGATGCGATTACGGGTATGTTGATGGCGTCGGAAATCGCTTTGTTCAGCTCGTTGTCGTAGCCGGCCTTTGTGCCGTCGGCGTCCATGCTCGTCAGAAGTATCTCCCCGGCACCTAACTGCTCGCCTCGGGCGGCCCACTCGATAGCATCGATATCCGTCGGCTCGCTGCCTGCCTTCACTGTGACAATCCACTTACCGGGCCTTCTCTCGGATCTGCGGGCGTCTATTGCCAGCACGACGCACTGGTTTCCAAAACGTCTGGCGGCCTCTGCGATCAGTTCGGGATTCCCAACCGCCGCCGTGTTAACAGAGACCTTCTCGGCTCCGCTGCGCAGCAGAGTGTCCATCTGTTCGACCGTGCTTATCCCGCCGCCTACCGTGAAGGGAATGAAGACGTTCTCGGCGACTTTTTCGACAAGCTCGACGATGGTCTTGCGCGAGCGAATCGTCGCGGTAATATCGAGAAACACAAGCTCGTCGGCGCCCTCGTCGCTGTACCTGGCGCCGAGTTCCACGGGGTCGCCGGCGTCACGAAGGTTCAGGAAATTGACGCCCTTGACAACGCGGTTATCTTTAACATCCAGGCAGGGAATTATTCTTCGAGTCAACATTGGTTCGTATCTCGCACGTCGTATTTCGGCATGGCGCCTTTGTTCCTATGTTCCAGCTTTCCTGCAAATCTCGTGGAAATTCCTGAGCACTTCCAGGCCGTGATTGCCGCTCTTTTCCGGATGAAACTGCACACCGTAGATGTTTTCTTTCTGGACGGACGCCACCAGATCGAAGCCGTAGTCGGTGTAGGCGATCCTTGCCTGATCGTCGCTGACCTCGGCGCAGTAGGAATGTGCGAAATAGAAGTACCTTTCAGCACCGAGACCCGCGAACAAGTCCATGTCCCCGCCCAGTCGGACCAGATTCCACCCCATATGCGGTATCACGCGCCCTGGCGGGATCGGCAGTACTTGGCCCGATATCAACCCAAGGCCCTCGTGCTGGCCGTACTCGCAGCTTTTCTCGAACAGCATCTGGTATCCAACGCAGATTCCAAGCAGGGGTTTGCCGGCCGCAGCAAGCTCCTTTATCAGCCCTGCAAGCGGCCCTAGAGCGTTTATCGCATACCCAAAGGCCGCCACGCCCGGCAGAACGAGCCCCCAGGCGGCCTCGACGACGTTCGGGTCGCAACTAAGCTCGGCGTCGTATCCCAGATGGCGAAATGCACCGCAAACGCTTCTGACATTTCCAACGTTATAATCGATAACAACTATCATCGAGGGTAATTACCTCTTCTCCAGCGATTTAGCAAAAATAAACCGGCAATTTGCCATATAGAAACACAAAACGTGAATTCTACTCGAAAAATCGCCGATAGTAAACATCATAATGTGTGGCATAGTCGCATATCTCGGCAGGAAAGTTGCTCAGCCGATCCTTGTGGAAGGATTGAAACGGCTGGAATACCGCGGGTACGATTCGTCGGGCGTAGCGCTGATGGGCGGCGGCGGCATACGGATCGCCAAGAGCAGTGGCAGGATCAGTGCTCTCGAGGAGATCCTGGACGAGCCTGACAGCGCCGAGACCTTCGGCATCGGCCACACACGCTGGGCGACGCACGGAGAGCCGAGCACGGCAAACGCACATCCTCACCTGGACTACAGCGGCAAGATCGCTCTTGTACACAACGGCATCATCGAAAACTACGGTACGCTGAAGACCTGGCTAGAGAACGAAGGAGTCCAATTCGCCAGCCAGACCGACACCGAGGTCATCGCCAGCCTTGTCGGCTACTTCTACGCCCGATGCGAAGAAGAAGGCGGACGAACACCACGAAAAGGACAGAACCGGTTCGAGTGGGCCGTTCAAAGGGCGCTTCGAGAAGTGCACGGCACTTTCGGCCTGGCCATTGTCTGCTCGGACTTTCCCGACATGCTGATCGGCGCCAAGAAGGGAAGCCCTCTAATTCTGGGGATCGGTGACAACGAATACATTCTGGCCTCGGATGCGGCTGCGATTGTGGAACACACTACGCAGGCGATTTACTTGGCCGACAACGAGATGGTCACCATCGGCCCGGATGGTTTCCACAGCAAGACGATCAACAATGTCACAATCAACAAGGACCTCGAACAGATCGAATTCTCGCTGGAACAAATCGAGCTGGGCGGCTTCGAGCATCATATGCTGAAAGAGATTTTCGAGCAGCCCAAGGCCCTGAGAATCTGCATGGGAGGGCGAATCGATCGCCAGAGCAGCAGAATCAAGCTCGGCGGCATCGCATCCTACCTGCGCGAGTTGACCCGCACCAAGCGGCTGATCCTCACTGCCTGCGGGACAGCATTCCACGCCGGCCTGGTCGGGGAATTCTTGTTCGAGCAGTTGGCCCGCATCCCGGCGGAAACCGAATACGCCAGCGAATTCCGATATCGCAACCCAATCATCGAGGACCGCACAGTCGTCATAGCGATAAGCCAGTCAGGCGAGACGCTCGACACGTTCGCAGCGATAGAGGAAGCCAAAGAACGCGGAGCAACGGTGCTCGGCGTCGTCAATGTCGTCGGTTCGTCTATCGCCAGAAGTACGGACGCCGGGATATATCTGCACGCCGGCCCGGAGATTGGCGTCGCCAGCACAAAAGCATTCACCGGCCAGGTGGCGGTCCTGACGATGCTGGCAATCGAGCTGGGCCGAAGAAAACACATCAGCAGCAACGATGCCGGTATAGCCGCTGCGCAGCTCGCAGAGATCCCGGACAAGATCGACGCAATTTTGGCACAATCCGGTCAGATCAGGGAAATAGCCGCAGCAAACATCGATAAGGACAACTGGCTCTTTCTGGGCCGCGGCTTCAATTACCCGGTTGCCCTCGAAGGGGCCTTGAAGCTCAAGGAGATCAGCTACATCCACGCCGAGGGTCTGCCCGCTGCGGAGATGAAGCACGGGCCGATCGCCCTGATTGCCGACAGTATGCCGGCGGTATTTGTTGCCACCGCCGGGCCTCAGTACGACAAGATCATGGGCAATATCGCCGAGGTCAGAGCGCGCGGGGCCAGGACAATCGTGGTCGCCACCGAAGGCGATGAGACAATCGCCGAACATGCCGACCATCTGATCACCATTCCCGACGCTCCCGAGTTTCTCCAGCCGATGCTGACCGTGGTACCCCTGCAGTTGCTGGCCTATCACGCCGCCGTACTCCGCGGCCATGATGTAGACAAACCCCGAAATCTCGCCAAGAGCGTGACGGTCGAGTAGCAACTGCTCCGGCACCAGAGACGATCAACACAAGCAGCGACATGGTCGTCAAGTCTATCGCATGAAACTATATCTTCGGCAGGACTTGGTGATTGACGACTCGGGTTTTTTGCAGCACTATACTTGCCCGGCAATACAGTGAATGAAGGGTATGCTAATGCTGCAGAAATATCGGCACGTAATCTGGGATTGGAACGGTACACTGCTTGACGACGCCCGGCTGTGCGTTGAGATCCTCAACGAGATACTGCAGCAGCGCAACAAACGCCCTGTAACGCACGAACAATACATGGAGGAATTCGGCTTTCCGGTCAGAAATTTCTATCAAAGACTCGGATTCGATTTTTCCGTCGATTCCTTTGAAGCGCTTGCCGACGAGTACATCGGCAAGTACGACGAAAGACGTTTCGAGTGCAGGCTGCACGCCCACGCGACAGACGTAGTCCGCCATTGCCTTGATCAGGGGCTCAAACAGTCGATACTCTCGGCGTACCACCAGGCGAGACTCGAAGAGGTATTGGATTTCTTCGAGCTGCGTACTCTGTTCACGCATGTGGTGGGCCTTGACGATTTTCATGCAAACGGCAAAATCCACCAGGGAATCCGGCTGATAGAAGAGTTGGGTTTCGGTCCACGCCAAGCTCTTCTGATCGGCGATACAATCCATGACTACGAGGTGGCTCAGGAAATTGGAGCAGACTGCGTCCTGTTTGTCGGCGGCCACAATACCAAAGAGCGACTTGAATCCTGTGGAGTCCCCGTACTTGACTCGCTGGCAGAACTCAGGTTCGAGTAGAAACGATTTGATTTTGACGCCAACTGGAGTCGGTGCCTGAGGAGAGAAGTCATGTCACAGCCCTAAAACTCCGATAAAGGCAACGGGTGTTTGTGAGCCGGCAGATTGTCGTAGCCGCTTGATTGTTCACCGGTTCTCGGGTACAATGATCGTGCAGTCCAGACCCACGTATGTGTCTGTATACTCCACATTTATGGGGCGTAAAGGAATGATTTATGCGACGCAAGATAGCAGTAGTGCCGGAAAGGTGTTCCGGCTGTCGGGTCTGTGAGATGGCTTGTGCCGTACACAGGCAGCGAATAAATAATCCCAAGAAGGCCAGAATAAGAGTGACTACCATATACCCGCATCCGGTGGTGCGCATGCCGGTGGTATGCAATCAGTGCAAGGATGCCAAGTGCATGTCGGCGTGCCCGACCGACGCGATATACAAGCGCAACGGCGTGGTGAGAATACGCCACGACGACTGCATCGGATGTCACGCGTGCGTGGATGCCTGCCCTTTTGGCGCGATGTATATTCATCCGGACATCGATGTGCCGCTCAAATGCGACCTGTGCGAAGACAATGGCCATCCGCAATGCGTAAAGATGTGTCCGACCGGCGCGATATTATTCATGCCAGAGCATGTCTTCGGCCAGGCCCATCGGCTCAACAATGTGCTCTCATATACGCACATGAAGGAAATCGAGTACACAGAGGGCGGAAAGCCGAAGCGTCTGCACTACGCTGACAACAACGCAGCCGAAGGCCGCGACGGAAAAGGATCTCGAAGATGAAAAAGCATAACGGCGGATATTTTCGACAGATACTCCACGTCGATATGACCAGGGGAACGAGCAGGACCGAAGCTATTGACGATGAGTTCATCGAGAGCTATGTAGGCGGAAGAGGCTTTGCGATAAAACTGCTCTGGGACAATCTGGAAAAGAACGGCACTTTGGATCCGCTTGGACCCGAGAACATGCTCGTCGTGGCGGCGGGACCCTTGACCGGCGTGTACCTGCCCAGTTCGGGTAAGAATTCCTTTGCATCTATTTCTCCGGCAACCGGATTGTTTGGGGATTCCAGCATGGGCGGCGGCTTCGGCGTCGAGTTGCGCCAGGCCGGTTACGACGCCGTTGCGATTGTTGGAAGAGCCGAGCAGTTAAGCTACCTGCTAATCGATGACGATCGCATCTCCATAGTGCCGTGCCCGGAACTCAAGGGCAAAGGAAACCTTGAAACCGAGGGCAAGATTCGGGACATGCTCGGCGACCATGATGTCAAGGTGGCGTCCATCGGTGTGGCGGGCGAGAACCTTGTACGCTTCGCGTGCGTGACCAGCGACTGGAGCAGAAACGCGGGCCGCACCGGTATCGGTGCGGTAATGGGAAGCAAGAACATCAAGGCAATCGCAGTGCGGGGACATCGGGATCTGCCTGTAGCCAATATCGATAAGGTCATCGAGATCTCAGAGCAGGCGTACAAGGAGCTGGGCGCTCACGACATGATGGACCATTGGCAGAAACAGGGCCTGATGGGTGTGGTCGACTACGCCAACGTGATGGGGATTCTGCCCACATATAATTTCCGCGACACCCACTGGGAAAAGTCGGACAGTATCAACGGCAAGACAATGCTTGCAAGTCACAAGATCGGTAACACCGCCTGCTTTGGCTGCCCGATGTGCTGCGGCAACATCAATCTCGTCAAGGAAGGCAAATGGGCCGGTACTGTCACCGAAGGGCCCGAGTACGAGACCGCGGCGATGCTTGGCTCTAATCTCGGCGTAGACAACTTCGCGAGCATACTGCGCGGAAATCACCTCTGCGATGACCTGGGAATGGACACGATATCGACGGGGAACCTGATTGCCGTCGTCATCGAAGGCTACGAAAAGGACCTTCTGACGCTCGACGATCTGGATGGCAAGCCGATCACGTGGGGCGACGACGATCGTATAATGGAGCTTATCGAGCAGATCGCCAAGTGCGAGTCCATCGGTGCCACCATCGCTCTGGGTGCCAAGGGTGTGCTCGAACGCTGGCCCCAACTGGCTCCCATCGTACTGCACGTCAAAGGTCTCGAACAGTCGGCTTACGACTGCAGGGGCGCAAGCTCGATGGCCCTCGCCTACGGCACCAGCGATATCGGCGCGCACCACACCAGGGCCTGGACGGTAGGCAAGGAACTCGAGATGGGCGCCGACTGGGACATCGAACAGAAGGTCGACCTGGTGATCCATCATCAGCACATCCGGTCATTGTTCGACATGTTCGGGGTCTGCCGACTTCCCTGGATCGAACTGGGCTTCCACGAGGATTTCTACGCCAAGCTTTACAGTGCCGTCGTGGGCCAGCAATACGACCTTGAAGACCTGCTTGGCAAGTCGCAACACATGTACGACATGACGCGGGCCATCAATTGCAAGCTTGGGGCTGCGCGAGGCGATGATTATCCGCCGCCGCGCACGTTCATCCCCGTTCACAGCGGCCCGCTGGCCGGCAAGGTCTGCGACAAAGAGGATTACGAAAGAATGCTCGCGCTGTACTACCAAAAACGCGGCTGGGACGAACAGGGTGAACCACAGATAGCCTGCAACTGATCCAGCTACCGCGGTGTGAAATATAGCACGCCGCTCTTGCTGCTCGGCAACAATGCGCCTGCATCAATCGGTTCCGAAGGCCGGCTATGCCTTCCTTTCCTTAGTCTTCACATCAAAGCCACAAGCGGCAAGTTGATAATTGCATGACATCTCGCCATAGAATACAATATCCAGAACCTATGGTGATATAGTGCTCCTAACTGGAGATTCCCGTTCTTGCGCGGGCAAATGGCTCTAAAATAACAGGTTATGGTTTTGCCCGCGGGAATTTATTACCCTGAAGGGTATAACATGAAGCAATTGATGGATTTGGAGATACGCTCATGAAAAACGATGTCAAAAGCCCAATATCCCGCCGCAGATTTCTGTCGAATTCGGCTCTGGGCGCATTTTCTTTTCATTTC
>Ga0209536_100003865_pt1 | contig 23838 bp, 20 predicted proteins | sample DeeMarSeWOR28_12_FD_187461 | JGI IMG/M metagenome (GOLD analysis project Ga0209536, IMG submission 187461) | Marine sediment microbial communities from White Oak River estuary, North Carolina - WOR-2-8_12 (SPAdes) (version 2) | ecosystem: Environmental > Aquatic > Marine > Intertidal zone >...
CCACCTTTAATCTGACGTTTACGAAGTCCACCTTTTCGTACTTTTGCTCGAACAACTATGTATCCTTGTTTTGCTTTGTATCCTAATGTTCGTGCTCTATCGATTTTTGTTGGTTTTTCGACTCTTAAAAAGTTCTCTTCTCTTCTCCACTGAATCTTGAAATCAAGTAACTATATTTTTTTAATAAGGTATTTAAAAGAGACAAAATATTACTTTTATGGAGTTTAAATTAATGTCTACTCAATTATTCGATGTAGTTGTTATCGATACAAATTTCTTCATTTCTCTATTAAATGCTGGAGTTATTGAGTCACTTCTTCCAAATTTGACTGATATTGCCAGCTCTGTGGGTATGACTGTTATAATTCCCGAAGAACTACCGAAGTCGGATATTCCAGGGAAATATAGAGAGCTTAGAACCTTGGTACCAAAGTATATCCAAATGGAACCAGTAAATCGTAATTCAAAGCTCTGGAAAAACACTGCAAGATATGCAATTCAAGAAAGAATGGTGCGTGTAAATGAGGATCCTGCTGATATTGATATTGTAATTCTCGCAAAAAAATTCAGTCTTCGAGATAACAATCGTGTGGCTTTAGTTTCTGATGATGAAGGTGTTGCGCGTATCATTAAAGAAAATAAGCAATTCAATTCAATTGAGCATCTCTCTTGTGGTTCATTTGTCTCTGTTTTAGCTGCGTCTGTTTCAGATGTCGGAATGCGTAAAATTCTAGATGATACTGTAGAGCGAGTATTTAAAGCTTCTTGGAGTTATAAGAAAAAGACTCGAAGATATATTGATGTCGCAATGCTTATTGACGATCTTACCGATACAGCTCGATTTGTCAGATCCGCAGCTCAAGTAGGTAGTGAAACTGCGTCTTCTGGAATATTATCATCCAAGAAGGAGCTTGAAATGATAGAACCTGAAGATGCTCTGATTATCGCTCAACAACTTGTAATAAAAACACGAGAATCTCGTGATAAATTCAATCTTCAAGAAGCGGAGAATATGGTCTTAGAAATTCTATTAAAAAGCTCTGAATTAATTTATCAAATTGATGGATTAGAACAAAGGGTAATTGTCGAACGGATGCTTCGATCTGAACTTTTTGAGCATCACTCTTGGTTACTTGATTTTAAGTTAACACGTAATCAAATTATTGAAGCTTTAGTCCATGCAGAAGCGTGTCGTGTCTATATGAATTTTATATCAGTTGGTAAAGAAGCCATTGAAAATTTAATTTCCTTACAAGGATTATTATATTTATTACTTGGACGTTATGAACAAGCTCTTAGTCTTTTCAAGAGAGTACTACCAGAAAATAAAGAAATTTCTACTACACAATTATTAGGACTTACTACATCCTTGATAGCTACTAAACAGCTTAATGAAGCATTTTTCTTGCTAAATAAACATCGAACTCATTTAGATGGTATGTTAATCTCAATGCATACTTATGCAAATGATTTATATTCTCATGATCAACGTGAACTAGCTATAGAAATATTAAAATTTATTGTAAAGAATTATACAGACCGAGAAGAAGTTGAAAGATCCATAAAAAGATTATTTATATTAACACGGTTAAGAACAGATCTCGTTGATTTAGATCTTAAAGTTCAAAAGATTTTTAAACAAAAATTAAGAGAGAACTCTCAAGATAACACCAAGAGAGGAATTTCTGTAGTCTTAAGAAATAATCTTCCAATAGAATTATCTCCCGCGGAGGATGGAGGGCCAAATGAAGAATTCAAAGGTTTTTATCATATTTTAGATATTCAGGAAGTTCATGATCGTGATGAATTAAATGTAATAGTATGGAATGAAGGAAATAATTCTACTTGGAATTTAGTTTTAGATGCTGCTTATAAACCAGCATTAGAGGAAAGTGTAAAAATTAAAATTACATCAGGTACAATTAAAGATATTAGACCTGCAAAAAAAGGTCAAATCTGCAGGGGAACAATCGTCTTTCATAATCCCGCAATTCAGCCAGAACTGATCAAACCTTGGTAAAAAAAATTAAACCATAATAAAATTAACATTATACCATAATTTGCGAAGAGCTTTCACTTGTGCAGTTATTGCTTGATTTTTAAGAATAAATTCCCGTAATGTTGAAGAAATAGGTTTTGAAAACTTATTTTTATCCATAATTAATGTAGAAATAAATTTCGGGTCGATTCTCTCAAAGTACTTATTCCAGATTGTTAAATTAGGATTGGAGATAGAACTGACTTCTTTTGGATTTCTATTAGGAATTAGTGGATTCCAATCTTTCTTTTGATTTTCTATCCCTCGAAGACAAATTTTTGAAAGTGAAGCCCCTATAATAACTTCTTTACTTTGTAAATGGAAAAGTTTAGCTATTGTGGCTGAACCAATTTTATTTAATATGTGGCCGTCAAACTGAACCATGTCGGCACCGATAACAGCAGTTTCAGCTAATTCTGAATATTCATTTACTGCGAAGTCAATACCTAGGTGAGTTTTTTGGTACCCAGCATTAGCGAGTGAATGAGCGGTTCTTTCTCCTTCTTTTAAAGGTCTTGATTCCAAGATATATATTTCTTTATCAATAAATCCATCTTTAGCTAACTGTAGTAATGCTTTTATTATAGTAGAAGAGTGAGAAAATGTTAATATAGATTTTTTATCTTTTAATTCTTCAACTAGCCGTTTTATCGTATTTATTTCACCAACACGCATTTGTTCTTTACGAGTTGCAAAAATCATTTCGATTGACGCTTTTACATTCCCTGATATTAATCCTCCCGAATCTATTAGATCAATCAGTCTGATATAAATAGGCAATAGAGCATTTTCGATTGTAGCCATGGGATGAGTATCTAATAGGAGTTGGATAGCTGTTTTCAGTATTGATTCATCAAGTCGAGTTCCAATTCTTAGACATTCTTTTTTTAAGACTTGGAGGCTATCCTCTGCGATTTGGGTTGCTCCATTTTGAGTATCATTATGAATAATCTCAACTGATTTCATGAATGTTTTAGATAACAAACTTTTTCTTTCCTTAGATATAAGATAATTATAATCAGCAAGTCTGATTTTTCATTTACAGTTCTAGCAATTATTTTTTAAGCGATAAAGCTGATAATTTATCACCTTATTGCTTTTATAGTCAAAATATTAATTTGGTAATTCATATCAATTTAGCTGGTGAGATTTTATGTGTTTTAACTATCGAGGATCGTATTTAGTATGAATTAGGAAAAATTTTTTGGCAAATTTTCCTACACTAGAAGCTTCCTCTTCATTGAGATGATTCTTCGAGCTTATACCCTCAGAATTTGTAGCTTCTATAAAAGCATATTCTGCGTCTCTTACAAGATCGATCAAATAACTATTCATGCCTGTATCTCCTGTAAAAGCTAAATATTTGGTTTTGTTGTAAAATATAGCATATCCATAGGTTGGAACTCTCGTTAAGAGGCCTTGGTTAACAATTGATCCATAGTGAAGCATTGGATAAGATTTCACGTAAATTCTTTGGGAAATTCTCACTATTTCGTCATCAATAAGGGGTTGATTTTTTAACTTAAAAGGTAAAGAATCCTTGTAGACCGAGGTAAATACATCTAATAAAGATTCTACCTCAATACTCCCGCTTGGGTAGTAAATATTAATATTAAATGGTAATCCCAACATACGTAAAAATCCCAAGAAGGAAAATATTCCTCCACAATGATCATAATGCCCATGAGAAATAAAAATATGCCACGATTGACTTTTTGAAAAATCAATTTTTGTTTTTAAAAGATCACGTATGATCCCATCCCCAATATCTAGTAAGATAGTTTCTTTTTCGCTAGAAACTAAGATTTGGGTTGCAATACCAGCAGAAGAAAAAAGGAGCTGATGTTTCATTTTTATTACAATACCTAATCAGGGAATGTTTGCCATTCAAGGAGCTTTTGAATAAGTTCGCATCGAAGCGAAATCTCATTGGCCATAGCTAACTCTGTACTAAATATATCCAGCATCCCTTGAATATTTAGAATACTCATTAGTACCATAAGAGCTAGATGAAAATTTAATGGGATATAGCCTGAAGGGTAAAGCGATCCTAAAGATAGTTGTTCAAGTGCAAGAATTTCATTATAACCGCTTAAAAATGATTTTATATTTGTAGTTAATCTGCTTAAAGACTTATCTAATCGATACTGATTTACTGTCTCGATTGTAAAAAAATTCGCTATATCTTCAAGTCTATCATGTTCACTATTCATATCTAAAAATTCAGGATCAATTATATATGTTTGAATCATTGGTTTTCGGCCAATTTTTACATCAAAGATTAGATTACCAGGATGAAAATCACCAAAACTAACTGATCCAGATTTTATGGAGTTCTTTTCCACTATGGGTATTTGTGAATTAAACATTTCCTTAATTTTTTGTTTTGTATAAACATCCACAGGGATCTCTTCAATACTTCTACTGCTTAAAAGTTTATATTTTTCAAACCATGGTTTATTGATAGTTGTATTATGAAATGCTGATAAACATTTCCCCGCATATCGATATTTCTGAGGTTTTGGAATTCTAGAATCACGGAAATCATCACCCTGAATACCCTCCATTATTACAACACTTCCCGAAAAAAAGATGACTGAAGCTGAAAATATACCCAATTTCTTGTATGGGATAATTCTTTTTTCTAACAGATTAATCTTATTTACTACAGTTGCTGCTTGGGAATTTTCTCCATATATTTTTACAGCAATACTAGCCTCGTCACTACCTAGGTCTGACTCTAAGAGGACTTTAACTATATGAATCCCTGTAGCACCTAATCGTTTTTCAACAGTAATATTACTGACTTCAATCTTAGAGGGTGCTTTTCCATGATATTTTGTTAAAACAGAAACAAAATAATCACAAAATCCTTCAATAATTCCCATTAATACTTTTTGAAGACGAGAATTATAGTCATTCTGCATAAAAATCTTCCCAAAAATAAGACCTTATGTTACTTCATAAATCTAATTCAATCAATCAATTGAAAAGTTTATGGATAATCTTTAATTAGTCTATTCAGATCTAAATTAATGTATCAGGAGTAATTAAAAGCATGATTCTGTCTAATCAGGACATTATTACTGCTATAAAGGAAAAGGAAATATCAATAAATCCGTTTGATGAAAATGCAATTGGTCCTTGCTCAGTAGATTTAAAACTTGGTAATACATTTCTAGTCTTCCGTCATGGAAGAATGTTTAGACCAAATGATCGAATAGCAATTCATAAAAATACTGAAATAATTCGAGTTGATGATGAACCATTCGTCTTATCTCCTAATCAGTTTGTCTTAGCCTCTACATTAGAAAAAATATCAATCTCAAAAAAATATGCAGCAACATTAGAAGGAAAATCCTCCATTGCCCGATTGGGGATAGTAGTTCAAGCAGCAGGATTAGTAAATCCAGGAACAGGATTAAATGACCCCACCACCTTAACTCTAGAAATCGCTCATCAAGCAAACTCACCAGTAGAATTAATTCCAGGGATGCCAATTATTCAAATAATCTATCATCGTCTCTCTTCACCTGCAACCGTTGGTTATGATGATCGCCCAAAAAGTAAATATATTGGATTAAATGATCCTCAAATCTAATTTTTTTTAAAAAATTGAGCATATATTAAGAATAGTCCGAAGGCACAGATAATAAAAAGAAAGAAGAAAAATAATTCTGGATATTCTGGGATAGTAGATGTTTCCTTGAATTCTCCTTCTACTAACCATGCTACTGAATTAAAGGCCAAGATACGATTTAATTCAGAGTTTCCTCCATATGCATAGCTAGAAAATCCAATATTATCAAATATTAAATCAGTACCAAATAATAAAATTCTTCCTCCTGATATTCCCTCGTGGCTAATGAGTGTTGGTTTACTCTCTACATCTGCTATAATCTTACTTTGATTTGAAGGTATAAGAACCTTCAAAAAGTTACCTCGAAAAGGAAACTCCGTAATTTCTTTTGTAAATTTTTGTGGGTTTGTGATGATGGATTGTTGTACCCCATAAGAAACTGTTTCGTCTATAGCTAAACCAAAATAATCTAGAAAATTATTCAATTCTGTTATATTATAATAATCCACTACTGAGCTTAAAATTAAAATACCTCCTCCTAACTCAAAAAATTGGAGAATTGAGGTTAAAGAGGTTTCTGTTAGAGAGAAATAGTCATTTCCAGGGTCTATCACCCAATCCATATAAATATCAGAAATTAAAGAGAAAGGATTTGCTAAAACTAAAACATCATATTTAACTAGTTCAGACAGAGAAAATTGTCTACTTAAATGCGGAGTCACACAGTAATTATTATCTACTAAGAACTTAGTAAAAGATGAATACATTCCTACTGTATTTGAGGAATCTCCTTGTGTATCATATATCCCTGTGCCATATCCGTGTTGCACAATACTGTTAAGGCTCTCGTCAAATAATATTCTAGCTAAGGGTTTTCGTATTTCAAATTGAACTCGTAATATAGAGTCTCCAATATTAATAGTATCATTTATAAAACTTGGGGCCGTATTATTTGGGATTGAAAAATTAATTGGAAGTAAAGATGATCCATTGATTGAAATATTGTTTGATGGTATTTTCACAAAATCTTTTAAGGAATCTGGTATTTCCAAGGCAAATTCAGTCTTTCTACTGCTTATAACTGTTAGATTGAATTCTATTGAGCTTCCTGTGAATAAAACTTCATATGGGTCTATCGGTAAGCGCTTTGGATGAGTTATGATTAATTCTGGATAATTTCCCACTGTCTCAGATGAATTTAAGATAATTAATGCCTTTGTAAGGTTTAAGAAACCTGCACCTGTTTTCCAAATTGGAGCATTCATCTCTTGGGCTCCTTCAAGGAGAGCAGCTTTCAGAGTCCCGCTTGTATAATTTATATCTTGATCTCGAAGATATTCAATTAGTAAAGCAGCTCCACCTGCTACAACAGGTGCTGCAATTGATGTTCCTGATTTTGTTACAAAACCCGAACCATCGCCATCTGGTCCTGGAATTGAAACTCCTGGAGCTGAAAGGTCTGGTTTTAATGAATAATCAACTTTAAGTCCACTAGAAGAAAAGCTAGCAATAGATGTGCCTGTGATATCACTTGCAGCAACTGACAAGCATTCTAAGGCTGTTCCTGGATTATGAAGAGTCCCTCTATCACCATATGGAGATCCTGAATTGCCAGCAGAGACTGTAACCAATATATCATATGCCTCTGAGATGAAATTTATCACTTCATCTCTTACACCTCCAGGAAGGTTGTGATATTGTCCAATAGATAAATTTATTATATCAACTGATTTATTTACTAAAAAGTCAATCGCATCTAGTATTCCTGCAGTAGTTTCTTCTCCCCCTCCTCCCCCTGCTCCTAATACAGTTGGATCATGAATAATTTTTGCACTATATATTTCAGCTTGGGGAGCAATACCTGTTGATGATCCTGCAGCAATCCCCGCTATGTGTGTCCCATGTCCTGACGTAAGATAATCATCAGAAACACTAGATATATCTTGAGAATATCCATTTTCTTGAGAAACAAAAGAAGCTCTTTCTATAATTCTACTCCCAAATTCTGGGTGAATTGTTACTCCTGAATCAATGATTCCTATTCTAACCCCATATCCTGAAAGTCCAATTTGATGAAGGTACGAGGCACCTGTATAACTCCGTAGTTCAGGACTTGTCACAGCCAAATTTGCGGGATTTATTTCTTTTATATCAGCTAAAGATGTTATTTTAGGTCTATTTAATTCAATTTCTAATATTTCATCTTTAAAGGATGTAAGGAAAGTTTTAGTACTAGATTTATCTTGAAAATTGATAAAAATAGCTGGGAAGGTCTTGTATCGTTTGATTAGATTATTTTCATAATCTTTTAAATCTGGAACGTGTGATTTAAAAAGAACTAAAAAGTTAGAATTTGTGGGATAATTTCTATCGACAATTGCCGTGTTATTTTGATAAGCTAAATGTTCAAAATGAAAGTTTGTCTGCAAAGGAATGATATAATTACATGAAAAGAATATCAAGGCAAAAAAAAATACTTTTGGCTTTAAAAAATTTAACTTAAACATATTTTCTCCTCAAGAAGGAAACTATAACCAACCTAATACTGTTGCGATGTTTTTAAGAGATTTTTCTTCTATCTGAATGATTTGGATACCTTTTCCAACTTCAAATATAAAATCATCTGTTCCCGCTCCAATCCAAGGCCCCGACTGCATAAATTTCAGAGAAATTTCATGACGTTGTTCTAGAGTTTCAGCTCCTCTTATAACATCTTTTCCTTCTATTATAATCTGACTTAAACCTTCTATTCCTGAGGTTTCAAGGGAAATTCGTATCTTTAAATGTGTAAGAACAATGGAGGCTTCTTTATTATCAGTTACTTTAGTAAATTGTTTAATTAATTTAGCACGAATAGGTTTTAGTACGATTTGGTTTTCATTTGAAATAAAAGGTAGTACCTGATCTTGAAATAATTCAACAGCATGTTCCTGAGGTTCCAGGAGAATTATTTTTACGGCTGGAAAGAAAATATAACGGTACATTCTTCGTAAACTTGGAGAACGGGAAGAAAATTCAATCAATACTAATAACGCGTTTCTACTTAGTTCAATTACGTTTAGAAATGCCTTAGCTTTTGTTCCACTTGTATCTACATATTTATCAACTTCAAAGGTCTTAATTCGTCCATCAAAATCTGAAAATGATTTAATTTTAGGAATTAAATAAGATTCCCACCATACATTCTTTAAATCCAATATCCTTCCAAGTTTTGTTAGATTACGTAATTTTGATTGGGAGAGGTTATCGAGGATAGATTTCGTTGTTCCTTCATTTTCAGGAGAAAAGATATTTGAAGGATCGAGATTTACAAAACTATTTCCCCATTGCTCGATTAGCTTTTGGAACAAAGAACTGGGAATGTTTGCAAGTACTTCATAATCTATTTCAACACTCAACAAGCATCTCTCCTGCTATTCAGGTGAAAAACGTCTTATTGTTCTATTTCGTCGAAAAAACTTTGTGCCAGTTTATGGAATGCCTCGTTTACGTGATGATTCTCTTTTGCTGACGCAGAAATATGACCTATAGCTTGAATATCTTTTGCTAATGCTTGTCCCTCATCTTCTTCAATCATACGGTAATCTTCTAGGTCAGCTTTATTCCCAACGAGTATAGTTTTAATTGCAGATTTAGTAGTATTAGGTTGTGAACAAAATTCCATTAGTTCACTATACCAAGGACTTTTAATATTGCTTAGAGTCTCTGAACGGGTGACATCATAAACAAACATTGCTAAATGAGCACCTTTGAAAAACATATGTCGAATAGCAGCAAATCGTGCCTGTCCTCCTATATCGTTTATAGAGAGGGTAACAGTTCTTCCATCCTTAAGTTTAACCTGTTTTGAAGAAATATCAAGTCCCACAGTTAATTGATAAGAATGTCTAAACCGTGAGTGTACAAATTGACTGATTAAACTTGTTTTTCCCACACCAGGATCACCTAGGAGGACTAATTTAAGTACTAATTTTTGTTTCATTAGTTGGACACCCGTTCCAGCTTTATAGCTTATTGTTTTCGCTTCCTTCTGGTATTGATGAATGGAATAATTTAGAGGTTCTTTAATTCTCTTTCGAAATTAAACATTTAAGTTGTGTGACAGAAAGTATAGATAATGAAAAATCCATTCCAAATCCATTTAAGCTATATAATAGATTGTTAAATTATTTTATTTTCCTTATAACGAGATTTTTCTAAAATATTTTAGATTTAAGATCAAATAAAACCTTTTCTTAAAAGAATTTTACGCATGAACTGAGTATTCAGTCCAAACGAAATAATCAACCAAATCCAGCGCAAAGTATCTATAGAAGGAAGAACTCGGGATTTTCTATGACGCTGAAAATATACTGTATGAATCGGTAGTTCTTTAATTTTCATATCTAAGAGCCACGCTACAAATAATATTTCTGATTCGAAATCGAAGTTTTTTCTTGACACTCCATAATATAATATCTCCTCTAATCTCTTTGTATTGTAACAACGATATCCACACTGTAGGTCTACCAATTCCCATTGTAGCCAGAATTTACACCAATTCGAGGTTAAGATATTGGGTATAAAATTGAATTTAGGCATTTTTCTAAAGTCCCTTCTCCCTACAAGGATACAAATATCCTCATCATTCTTTATGAAATTAAAAAATGATATAAGGTCTTTAGGATTATGTTGACCATCAGCATCAAGTGTTATAATCCATTTAATATTCGGTAAATAATTTATAATTGTTTTAAAGGCACTATTAAGAATGTAACCCTTTCCAACATTTAATTTTGATCTAATAATCCGAATTCCGTACTCTTTGGCAATTTGTATTGTACCATCTGTTGAACCATCATCTGCAAGTATAATAGACTCTCGTGGTATATACTTTATTACATCATCAAGGATATCTGATAGATTTTCTTCTTCATTAAATGAGGGAATCAGAATTATAAGGTCATTTGTTATCAAAATGTCTCACATATCTGTTTTACTTGGCCTTTTATTGTTTATCCATACTTTAATAGATTTTTACTCCCTTCTAAATATTGATTATGACTGGATCCATTAATTAGTAAATTAATAATACACACATTTTTCTCAAATACTTCATTAATCGTCATAATTTTCAATGTTTCAATATGAATTACATAATTATAAAAAAGTTAGATAAAAGTAGATGATTGAATTTGAATTCTACTCTTCACTTTGAAGAGGCTTTAGATTTTTCATTTGAAACGCTTGTAAATCGTTTTAATCATTAATAATCAACTCAGTATTCATACTAGTGTTTAAATTCGATTAAGATGGTAACTAGAGGAAGAACATATATGAGTGACGATAAATCCGATTCCAAATCAGTTTCTAAATTTGTTCGTGAAATGTTGGATCAAGATCCTTCTCTTGTGCATGAACTCCAACAACGTAAAACAGCTCAGCGTGAAATAGCTAAAAAGATTAAAAATAAATTATTACAAGGTGGTCAGTTTTCTGATAAGGATCCACTTAAGTTAGAGGGTAATGTTGCTGTTGCTATAACTCGATACCTTAAAAAAATGCGAGAACAACAAGAAGAAATGCTTGGAGTAAAAAGAGTTCAAGACATACTTAAGAAAGGAACCACTGAGGTTACAGATGGATTAAAACATTATAAAATTCAATTTCACGAAGATGCAGATCCATTTATTATTGTTAAAGCAATATTAGAATTATTGAGTACAAAAGACATTAGTTCAGCATATTTAAACCAGAATAATTTGGGATTATATGTAAAAAAAATGGCTGAAAATAAATTCTTAGAGAAAATAAATGGATATATGGGTATTGATATCCTTAAACTCCAAGATTCTTTGAGTTTATTGAAACTTATTTTACCACGACAAGCTCAACAAATCCCTGGAATTCTTGCACATGTCTCTTCTTTATTAGCTGACCAAGCGATTTCTCTTTATGATACATTAGTATCACATCATTCAGACCATCTTCAGCTCATATTTGTTATTAATGAGCAAAATGCATCAAAAGCTAGAGATATACTTCTTAAGCTAAATAATGATGTTCAAAAGAGCTAGAAGGTGGAAAATTGTGACTCAAATTAAATTAATTTTGTTAGGTGCTCCTGGATCAGGAAAAGGAACACAAGCAAAATTTATTACAGAAAGTTACAATATTCCTCAGATTTCTACTGGAGATCTTTTACGTAATGCTGTTAAAATCCAAACTGATCTGGGAAAAAAGGCTAAAGTTTTCATGGATGAAGGAAAATTAGTTCCTGACGATTTGGTTCTTGAACTTTTAGAAACTCGTTTATCTGAAGCAGACTGTGACGCTGGGTTTATTCTTGACGGATATCCAAGGAATATAGCTCAAGCTGTTGACTTAGAAAAAATAACTGAGATCGATTTGGTCATAAATATCGAAGTAGATTTTAATGTGCTAGTAGAGAGAATAACTGGTCGTCGAACATGCAAAATATGTGGGACAATCTATCACATTATATATAGTCCTCCGAAGAAAAATGCACATTGTGATAATTGTTCTGGAGAATTGTATCAACGTGATGATGATACTGAAGAAACAGTTAAGAAACGACTTAATACTTATGAAACTCAAACTAAACCTTTAATTGAGTATTTTTCAAAAAAGGGAAAATTGAGAACTTTGGTAAGTGATAGTACAATAGATTTAATGAAAAGAAAAGTCGAATCTTTGCTTAAAGAGACCTTTTCTTAGTTATTTTCAACTTACTAAAATAATTGATCAATATGAGTGATAAGTTTTACTTTTCGTGAGAGTTTCACTGTTCGTGGGTCTCCACTCATTAAAAAAACCAGTTTTTCTCCTTCTTCTAAGCTTGATTGAAGGAGAAAACCACAAATTTCTGCATCGGTAGGATTCTCTGCAAAAAAAATTAATTTTTTTCTTTTACGAATCAAACCTTTTTCAGCTATTATATCTGGTTCTGCACCTCTACGTTGTCTTGTTGTCAGGTTAAATCGAACGGTCCATCCTGCTCTTTGAAAGTACCTTCCCGCTTGAGTTGGAATGTTTTCTAATGATATCCTTTCTTGTATTTCCTCATTTTCTGTATCCTCTACTGTAATTACGTTAATTCCTCCTGTATTACCTTCTTCTTGGAGGATACGATGCTCACGGAATAAATTACTTAGAGTTTCAGCTGAGGGAGAAATTTGTACCTCCTCATAATCCTCTAGTGTTGTTGTAATAAATTCTGGAATTGTTTCTCTTTCTTCTATTTTTGGTTCAATTATAGTTTCTTTTACCTCAAACAGTTCCTGTAATCTCTCAAGAGAGGGGGGTTTTAGTTTGCCTGAAAACTGAGTCATCTTTCCAGTTATCCCAATAGATTGATTGATTTCTTTCTGTGATTTCTCTTTTAATTGAGTAAATGTTAATGATTTTTCTTGAAAAAGAGACTCGTTCTGTTCTATTAACTGTTCAACTGGTAAATCTAAATCCTTTAGAGTAAATCGAAGATTTGATTGGATCTGTCCTCTTTTTAGTGATTTTGTCGAAATTTCTTTAATTTGAGATATTATATTAGCTATAGAAGGATTCAAATACTCCATTTCTATATTTGAGAGAATTTGAAGATAATATCCAACTTTTGGGAAATTATTTTTTTCAAGAGAAGATATTAAAAGAAGAAGTCCTGCTCTTATAATAAAAATATTAGTATCTTCTGTGTATTTATGCTCTGCGACCTTTTCAAGTAATTTATCACGTTTGTTAATGTTTTCTAATTTATTATATATCATCGCTTCTTCATAAAGTGTTTTGGTTGGCCAGAAATCCTGATTAATGAAAGAAAATTTTGATTGACTAAGATGAATATAATCTAAGGATTGATTAAGGTCGTTATAGCCAAAATAATGTTGATAAATTTCATATGCAATTATTGCTTGAAAATGAGCGATTTCTTTCTTTATTTTTAAAGGATTATTGATCAAACCTGAGTTTTCTGCAATGTCTACCTTATTAAAAGCTGTTTCGAGAATGTTAAGAGCCTCTTCTTTCATATTTTCTTGATAATAAAGATAAGAGGAATTTTGATATAGTTCAATTGCTATTTTCGGATTTTCTTCTAGATCACCTGCTATTCTAAACAGCTTAGCAGCAGCTGTCTGTTTTTGCATTTTATAGTAAGAATAGGCGAGGTTTCGTGAGATTATTGAAATTGCTTCTAAATCCTGATTTAGAGAACTTTCTCTAGTAAGTTTTAGAGCTACTTTCATAGGAACTATTGAGAATTCGAATGCCTTTAATCGTTGAAAGTCCAGCCCAATACTCAATAAAATTGCAGCATATCCTTGAGTATTAGCTGGTTTATGGTCAAAAAACGGTTTAATCTTCTCTATATTGGTTCGAACTTGCGTTTCATCCCCTTTATAGAAAAAAGAAAGAGCTAAATATGCATAAGAAATCCCAATAATGTTATTAAGAACTGGAGATTGGTCTGAAGCTAGTTTTATAGCTTTTTGGAAGGAAAAGATCGCTAAAGAATAATCTTTGTTACTAATTGCTAGTTTTCCTTCTTGAATTCGCTGCCCTAACTGCTCTCTAAGACCTATCATGTTATCATTTAATCTAAAGATCACCAATAAATTAAAGCTTTCGTATTTTTTTATTTTTGTAGAGAATAAATATCTTTAATTTTTTACTAACTAAGCGTTTAATAAACTTAAAAAAATAAGGTTGAATCAAACCAATCAGACCCCACAATGGAGATCTAAGACATAATACATATAGTTATTGAGATTTTCTAAAAAAAAAATAATTCTAACCAGGAAACCTTGATTACGGTGAAATAAATGAACATAATTCGAAATTTATTAATTCTAAGCATTCTTACGATTATAATAATTAGTATTCCAAGTTCTTTAATTCTTTACCAAAATTCTCAAGTCTCTTCTTATTCAACACGAAATACACTAAAGGGAAACTATCCGGTAGAAAATCATAACGATCCAATACTTCAATCAAAGATAGGAACTTCTGTGACATCTGGATCAACAACTTTAACTACTGATGAAGATACTTATACTCCGGGTGAATGGTTAGAAATCACTGCTGATAGTAACACATTTGAGATGAATGGATCATTAGAATGGCAACTAGAATCTCCAATTGATGAGGTCGCTTTTGACTTTAAGAGTGATTATCAAACTATTTTCGATGATCCTTATTTCGTTAATTCCTCAGTTCCTGATTGGCATAACAATAATTTTGATTCTATAATCGCCTCTGAAGGATATCTTACGTTAACAGAAGGAATGGATGCAGATAAGATAGCTGCAGAAATCTTTTATAATGAAACAACTCTTCTAAATTCAAGTCGATATTACATTTCATTTGATTACATGTCGAAGGGAGAAAATCTTTTAGTAAACCCAAGCTTTGAAACTGGTGATACTACTGGATGGGATGTAAATTCATCTTTTGTTCAAGTCGTATCTGACCCAGACAATGCAACTGATGGCTCCCATTATGCGAAAATAAACGGTACTGAAGGATTTTTAGTTACACAAAACGTAACAATAGCAGGAGGACGTACTATTTCTCTTTCTGTTAAAGCAACAGGGAAAACAGAGGCAAATTATTGGAAACTAAGAATTGAAGCATATAATGCTAGTGGATTCAACATTGGCCAGATAGATTCTACTGATTCGAGAACTTTAGTAGAAGATGATCTAGGTTATATCTATAACATAATTCTTCGGTGGCAAACACCGATCAATACAAGTTACTTACGAGTGGTCTTTTGGGGGATTGATGCTGGAGCTGCAGCTGATACCTTATATACTGGGTGGTTAGATGATTGTTATTTGGCAATTGTACCTCCTAGCATAATATTTTCATATTGGAAAGGAGATTCATGGTACAATCAAACAATAACTGATGTGGGCAATCATAAATGGAATCCTATTACTTTTGAAGTCAATACAGGAGAAAATTCAACTGCTCCTATTGCTAAAACACTAAGATTCATCTTACCTGATACTAACTCACATTCAAATAATCAAACTTCCTATTGGTTTATTGATAATTTCATCGTGAATTATGCTATAAAACCTGAAATAACAACTACTATTAATCCAGGAAATCCTGTAAATACTGGAAATGTTTATTCTACTTGGTTCCATCAGGGATACAATGAAACCTTAGAAAGTAAATATAGTATAGAAGCTGAAGAAGCTGTGAATACTTCGGTTGGTGGAGCTAGTAATGCTAAAATCGAGTTGAAATTACCTATACATCAAGTATACTTCGGAACATGGACCTTTGTTTTTATTATCCATCGTGCAGACTCACAAGGTGGATTTATTGACGATAAAATCGTGAACATAACCTTTGTAATAAAAGATCATATGAATTATGTTAATCAGGATCTCTATATTTTACGCGGATCTACAAATCAGACTGCTCCTGATAACACTTCAGATTATCGTATCTATTATGAGCAGGAAACAGACCTTCAAACAATTTCACCAGGTGATAATGTTACACTTCTAGGCTATCTTGAAGCTAATTCTTCTCAAGGAGAGCTTTATTCCTTAGATTATCTTATTATTAGTTCTGCAGAGGTAGTTTATACATGGAATAGTAAATGGACCTCTCGTGAGAATATTACTTGGAAAACTTTCGGTTTTATTCCTTATAATAATGAAGGAGAAACAATATTAGATGGCAATTTTAGCGTTCCTTATTCAACGGTTAAAACAATGGGATTGAATTTTGAAATTCCTAAAAGAGGTATCTTTGGTAATATAACTGCTAATTTAACAATAACCGTGACATCTACCAGTGGAGGTGCTCCAATACAAATCGTAATCCCTATTGATATGCCTATCGTTCGGTTTAAAACAGTTGTTATAGAAGAGAATCTACCTAGTACAAGTTATTATATTACAGAATTATTAGGGGGTAATTTAACTTTAAAATTTTTGAACTGCAACGATACACTCGAAGTAAATTATCCTAACAGAAATATTACATCAGAATTAGAAATCCCTGTGACAGATCTAGATCTGATCTTCTTTCTAGATGAATTAGCTACTCCTGAAGTAGAAATAAAACAGACATTTCATTTTCACTTTATTGAGCAAACAGTACTTTGGTTAGATCCTGTTAATCCAACACTCATGCCTGGAAACTATAGCTTTAAAGTCCGTTGGAATACTCCTTATATATTCGATATTCAGGATCAAGCTTATTTAAATATAAGTCTCCATCAAGTTGCAATCAGTGGTACATTTGAAATTATCTCTTTAGATATCCCTGAAATAAAACAGGGCGAGTCTAAAACTATAAATTTCACAGTTCGATTATTAGAAACAGGAAAAAAGATTGGTGGTTTAGATTTATCTGGTCGTGTTTCAGGAAATCTTACTCTTGGCAGATTTGTTGCTTATGAAGAAGATGGTGTTTATAAAATTGATTTGTCAATCGATCTAAATTCACCACCAGCGACATATATCATCGATCTATTTTTAGATAAGCGGTTAGATCCCATTGGTACCATTAGTTTTAAAATAATTGAAAAAACTACAACTGGCTCTGATCAAGATTCAGGTTTAGATATTATTATTTCGCTTCTTGGTTTTGGTTTCTTTGCTGTAGTTACTATTATTGTTGTTCTTGGAATGTTTCGAGTAAATAAAGGTCTCTAAGCATTTAGATTAGTCCTTTTCTTTACTCCTTATTTTTCTTTTTATTATTCAAGATATGAATAAAGATCTGCCAATTGATTGATTGAATAATTAATATCATGCTTTTTTAATGTCTGCTCTCCTTCTTTATGCAATAATTGTCGGAGGCTATAATCATCTAACAATCGATTGATCTGTTCTGAATAATCTTGTACTGATTTTCCTTTTAAACAATCTTTCTCATGGGTTAACCAGCTGAATACAGGATGATCATGAACCACAGGGACTAATCCATAAGCAATAGCTTCTAAAAGCGCAATTCCTTGATTTTCCTCCCGACTTACGTAAAGAAAAATATCTGCTGCATTTAAAAGTCCTTCTAAGGTAAATTTAGAGACATATCCTGTAAATTGTATATTTTTCAGCTTTCTGGAGAGCTCAAATTTTTTACGTAAATAATTTGAATGAGCAATTGTCCCTAAAGGAAGATACTTTCCAATCCATAAAAATCGTTGTTCTGGCATATTCCTAGCAACATCAATAAAGATATCAGGGGCTTTTCGATAAATACATATGCCTACTGTAACGATTAAGAGTTGCTTATCATTAATTCCTAAAAATTCACGTGTTTTTTTTCTCAAATCTAACTTCTTTCTTACTCTTAAAAGTTCAATTCCATTTGAGATTATTTTGATTCGTGAAGGATCATATCCATATCCAAGTAAAATCTTTTTATTGTAATCACTGACAGCAATAAGATAATCAGCATAGGAATAATATTTCCGAAGGTATGGGCTCAATATTGGATCTATTTTATTTGAAAAGAGAAAACTATTGCGAAAATCCTCAATCGTTGTATGTCCAGTCATTAATATTTTATACTTACGTTTTTTTTGATTTGACAGAATCTTTGCCTTCAAGAAAGATTGAGGTAAAGATGTTTGAAAATGATATATGTCATATGGATGCTGTTCCCCGTTAATATCAGTATATATTCCATATTCTTCTAACTTCTCCGCTAGTCGTATTGCTGAGCTATATACTCCACTCCCAATTAAACTTCGCTCCATATCAAGGATAAAATTGACTTTCATTCAGTTAGCACTCCATTATGTGGACAAGCATTTTTTTTACTTAGATTTTTGCAATGATCGTCAAAAAATGATGTAAAACAAACCTATAATTTATGAATATTTCAACTGATTAACTCCTATTTAATTTAGTGTAGATTTATGTCTATGAGTAGAACATTAATAATGAAGGGGTTTATGATTCTAGGATCAATTAATAAAATATAAAGTGAATGAATTCGAAATGTTTGATTCTATGAATATCATAATTTCTGAAAAACTGAATTTAATACTGCGTTATGCAAAAAAAGATGACCTCGAATTTATTCGTACGTTATCGGTTTCTGAAATGGATAATGTTGTGAATGAAGCATGGCAGGGAAAATTTAATTGGAAATCATGGTTTCGAGATATTGATGAGGCAATAGAAGACAAATTTCAGCGTGTTTTTATAATACTGATTGATAAACTCTCAATTGGCTATTTATGGTTGAATGAAGAACCAGAAATCCTTTGGATTACAGGGTTTGTAATTAGTGAGAAATGGCAACATCAAGGTGTAGGAAAAGGGATTATGGATTACCTAATAGAAGAAAGTAAGAAAGCAAATAAAAGAGGAATTGAGCTTGGTGTACAACGTAATAATCTTAAAGCATTAAATTTCTATAAAAAATTAGGATTTAAACCATTTGAATATTTAAAATATGCTAATACTGACTTAGTGCGTTTAAGAATAATAGTACCAGATAATTTAACATATGATTAGGATGAATATAAAATTAAAGTTGAACACTACAAATTGTTTTCTCAGTAACTATGTCCTTAATTACCACTGTCGGTCCTTTTTCGAGATAGATGGTTAAGATTGGGATTCCATCTGCTTGCTCGATGTTTAAACGGTCAAATTCAGTGGATTTTAGTGTTTCACTAGCCTTAAAAACAATTTCTTCCAATGAATTGGCTACAATATCAAAAGATCGGTAACCACTATCAAATGGTACAGCTAGGTAATATTTCTTAGAAAGATATCTATTTCTTTGTTTGAAAGTAGCAAAAAAATTCCTAACAGAGAAATCCAAAAGTTTTGCTTGGTCTTCATTCCATATCTTGGACAAGAGGACTCAACTCTAAATAAAATTGAGATTTAGTACAATAAAATAGATATGATCAGTTAAAAGGTTATTGTATAAATATTCCAAAACTATCTAATTATATCATCTTATATTTCTTTTTATGATCTTAAGATCAAAGGAGCTCCTATAAAAGCAAAATCCTTTGCAATATGGCCAATATCTCTCCGTAATCCTTTCAGATATATTTCATTTTTCCATTTTTCAGGGAATATTTTTAGAAGGTTAGACTCTATATTACGAATTCCTGGAATCATCGCCTGATATTCACTCAGAGCTTTTTCGATGAGAATTTCATTTTTAATATCGGGGGTAAATTTAGAAACAAGGATACGCATCGGAGAGTCAGGAGCATCAAAATCTTCATACCTCTCAGTAGCTTTCTTTAAAAGCATCAAAGATTCTTTTAACGGAAAAACTAATTGCGCTAATATCAATCCTCGTCCAAAAGCTCGTCTCCGTGCACCTTCGATGTCATCATCTCTGGATCTGAGTGCATTGAAAGGAAATTCTTGAAGAAAATCATTAATAATGAAATTATGCATAGGAGGGAAGATAAATGGTTCTGTATTAAAGTGACAATCTAACCATCGCTTTTCAGGTATTAGAAGTCCAGTAATAAATCTCGAATCTGTGGTAATTGCTCTTTTAATAACTGAAAATTTAGTCCAGTATATTCCCGCCCCATATAGAAGAATAAAGGATTCTCCATCCTGAAAAATTCGTGTGAAGTCCACGGGAATTAAGATAACACTTGTTGTATCTATAAACTCCACATCTTGAGTCTTATATTTCCATTTTCCTTTGAAATTATTATCAGCAAAATTTATCCAATCAGGTATTACAATTAGAGACTTTAATCTTCCTAAAGCACGAGTAGTTGCATTTGATGAGCTTCTTCGCATTTTAACATTCATTCCTGGGTTTCGCTGAAATGGAATAAAATATTCGTTTTTTGGTGATAGATTCTCTATAATAAATGTTAGCTTATTCATGAAAAAATATCAAAATTGTATATAAAATCATTCTTCTAGATTAAGAAGAAATAAAGGAAAAAAAAGAAATTATGGGTTGATTTAAATCAAATCCCATAGACTATTGGTATTGAAAAAAATTCAATTGTAATCGCATTAATCAGATAAATCAAAAATAACATAATTACAGCGATCCACATGGAAGATTGCCAGACCTCACCTTTTTCAGGGATTAAAATATATTTAATTAAATACACGATCGCAACAAAGATAAGTACAGGCACTAATCCTGCTGCAGCTTCATTTATAAATGGAAGTGATTGTACCACTCCAACAATAGCACCAACAACTAATGCTACCAAAATTACTATAATAGCTGCAACAACTAGAAGTCTTATGACATAACCAGTATCCGTATCCTTCTTACCAATTATTAATCTGGTTCCTAGATATAAAAATATGGCAACTAGGATAATAGATATTATTAATAGAATTAATGTGACTGGATCACTTAAATTTGCTTGATTTTGCTGAAGTACCATATGTTTTTCATCACCTAAAGATAATTTTGAAGTAATAATCAGGATGTCGATTGAACATTTAAATTCATACGCTACACCAGAGAACGAGCTTATGATTTTTTTGACAAATGAATTTCTATAGTTTTCTGAAAAGCTCTTTCTAACAAACTAATAAATCCATCCTGAGAAAATTTTAGAGCTGTTTTGTATGCATTTTTCCCCATAGTTTCTCGAAGTTGATCATTATTTAAAAAAGTCATCATTGCCTCTGAAAAGGCCTTAACATCACCTGGTTTTACTAAAAACCCGTTATTTTCGTTATGTATGTTATCCATTACTCCTCCACCCGCAACTCCAATAACTGGTAGCCTTTGACTCATTGCTTCTATAACAGTCAATCCTTGAGTTTCTGTATCACTTGGAGTGACCATAAATTCTCCCATTTGGTAAACAATGGGGAGTTTTGTGTGACTTATAAATCCTGAAAATGCATAGTTCTTAAGATTTAGATCTATTGCCTGTTTTTTATATGAATTTAAATGTGGCCCATCTCCGACAATAAGAAGAAAGGCACTAGGAAATTTTTCTTCTACTTTTTTAAATGCACGTAAAATAACTTCAAGTTTCTTCTCAAACGAAATTCTCCCACAGTAGATGATGATACGATGTTCTGGTTTAATCTTGAACCTTTTCTTTAATTCATTTTGAAATTTTATGTCTTTCGAAGAATCTGGGGTTTTTCTAAAGAAGACTCTAGATATCATATTAGGTAATGAATAAACTGGAGGAGATACTCCATGTTCAATTAAATCTCTTTGAAGTGTTTTTGAAGGAGTAATAACTATATCAGAGAATCGATAATATGAACGAACATAGAACCATACTGCTTGAGAGATTGCTTTTGAAAATCGCTCTGCTTGAAATCCGCCAATTAAATGTCCTGAATATAGTACCAAATGTGTATGATATGTGTTTAGTAAGGGAAGGTCATTGAATACCCGTGCAGATAGAATAGCGCCATAACCTAAAGAAAAAGGCGAATGACAGTGAATAAAATCAAATTTTTCTTTTCTTAAAGCATGGTTAAATCTTAATGTGGGGTATGCTATGTTATAACCAGGATAGGGAGGAAAAGGAAAACTTTTTATCTCATAGATTGGAACATCTTCAATTTTGAATGGAGTTGTCTGCTTTAATTTTGGTACAAAGATTACAAACTCATGTCTATCACGTAGATTCATTACCTCGTTGATAATCGATATTACTACCCCATTTAAGTTTGGTACCCATGAATCTGAAAAGATAGCGATTCTCACATTATCAAATCCAAATTATATTAGCTAAAAAGCAGATATTTCTTGATTCTTTTTTTTATAATTTTTCTTTTTATAATTAGTAATATCTAGTAATATCTTTTGGTCACTGAATAAGTCTTATGGTTCAGAATACAAATAATAGTTTACTACCTTCACTTTATAGAGGCAGCAATAATTTTATCCATCTGATTAATCCTTACACGGATAAAAAATTACCTAGGTGATTATATTTTATTCTAATATTATTGTTTCTAGTGAATCAGTTGGCTTTTTAATCTTTTTAAGCTCATTAATTAGATTTAGGGGAAAATTTTGTGGATTTGGGTTGCACCCTGCAGCCATTCTGTGCCCCCCGCCATTAAGGGCTTTAGCTACAAGAGATACATCATAATTTTCCTGTTCTGATTTTTTCACCCTTAAACTCACCTTAAGAGGTTCATCAGGTGTTTTTATATATATTAATGCAATTATAGCAATGTTAAACTTAAAAAAAGGTTCAAAAACCTCTTTTGCTAATTTTTCATTGATTTTTCCACGTGTATCAAGAATTAGAATACGAGGAAAAATCTGATTTTTTTTAATAAATGAATCTATTTTTAACTGTGTTTCTGAATAGATTGTGGCTACTTGTTCATGTTGGGAAGTCAACCACTCCGTCTTTAGAATATTCTTTCCTTCTAAAGCTAACAAAGCACTAATATCCCTCAGAATTACATAATTACTGCTATTCATGTTTACAATTACATCTAGAGGTTTGTATTCTTTTGGAAGCTGAGCGGTATCAGCTAAATTCCCAAGCTCACGAATTTGAAGGGCAATCGGATCATTTAAAAACTCCAAATGTCTAAAAACTAAGTCAGTAGCTGAAGGAGCTGTAAAATTGATTAAATCATCTTCAGAGATGCGATTATTTGCTAATAAATTCTCATAATTTGATTTATGATGATCTATGTTTATTGATCTGCCAATTTTAGGAAGATCACATGTATAATCTGGAGAGAATCCTGATTGGTGTAATTCTTTAGCCTCATTAACCGAAGCATACTTAATTTCAACTTTATTGCCATATTTTCGTATAAAGAGTGCTGCAGAACATATTCCATCGAGATCAGTGTGAGTTACAATAATCATAACTCTTGACCACATTTAAAACAATATTTAGATTCATCTTTAAATCGAGGAGTTTTGCATACTGGGCAAACTGACATTATTTCTAATCCCTTGTGTTTAGGTTTACTTTTCTTTTTAGGTGTTGATAGTGAAATATTTAGCAACTCACTTAATTGTTCCGCTGCTGTTCTACCGCTCAATTGTTTTCCTTCAGGTATTCTAGTAGCTAACCAATGTCTATTAAAATTATCTTTAATTCGAACTGTTATTGGAACTGGAGTATTTCCTTTAGATACTATTTTATCTTTGTAACCTTTTTCTTTAATATTTTTTAATGCCGCTGCACTCTGTTCATCATCTGGATATTTAGCACAATGATTAGTTAGTTTACGAATTTTATTTTTTTCTCTTTTATTTATGCTTTTATACTTTTTAAATGCTCTGT
>Ga0209536_100003866_pt1 | contig 23837 bp, 13 predicted proteins | sample DeeMarSeWOR28_12_FD_187461 | JGI IMG/M metagenome (GOLD analysis project Ga0209536, IMG submission 187461) | Marine sediment microbial communities from White Oak River estuary, North Carolina - WOR-2-8_12 (SPAdes) (version 2) | ecosystem: Environmental > Aquatic > Marine > Intertidal zone >...
GGTAATTCCAGCTGCCCGTATCACCATAGCTGAAAGTAACAAACGGGGTGAGGGCTGCTGCCTCATTAAGTCTGAAGTCATAACCGCCCCCCAGGGTTAAGCCGAGGCCCTGCTTGCGCCGCGTGTCTCCGGAACTGTTGCTCCAAATACTCACATGACCCCCCCCGGCTTTTAAGAAAAAATCCGATTGCTTGCCGGGATAAAGCCGTGTGATTAAAAAGGCCTGGCTGATGCCCCGGCCTTCGTCGGGATCATTTAAGTCACTTGCCGCGAGAAGCCATCCGCCGAGCTCGACACCGACCAGAAAATGCGGATTTATCGCATAGCCCCCCTCCAATCCCAAATAGAAGGAGTTGTCATCTTCGTCGTCTTCCCCATCAAATGACGGCCCAACCAGTCCGACTCCGGCATCAATGCCCCCCCAAAATCCTTGCCGGATATAGCCTTGTTCCGCTGAGACCGGTGGCGCCAACATCAATAATGCGATGGCAGCAGCACATACCCCTTTTATTAAAGGCATGGTTTTTTCTCCAAGGTTTGGCACCATCACGCTTCCTTGAACCGGGCCCGACAACTATCACCCCCTCGGTTGCGATAAATATCGGGTGCCAGTTCTTGCGTAATTTCTCCGTTCGGACCCGTCAGCAACGTCGGCTTGAAGTAGGACTGGTAGCAGGATTTTACGGGGAAGGCCGGCTGGTAAACCCTGTCCAGAATCTCGGTGGTACTCAGGTGCGTCCGTTTTCGATTCCGGGGACGGAAGGAACGGGGTAACACAGTTGCGCCGGGCGTAATCTGGGCGCTTATCTTGACGGCATTGCTCAACGCCACCAGCATTTGAAATCTAGAAAGATTTGATTTGTATCTCTGATAAAATTTCCAACTATGCTGCATCACCTTTCGTTTGTAACCCCGAAGGGTCTGGATATCATAAATGAAACTTGTGACCGCTTCCACCGGATCGAGCGGCTTGACGCAAAGGGTTGTGCTTTCCAGGTCTCGCAGCTTGGTTAACGGTAAAAGTGACCCTGCTTCCAGATGTTTATAAAAATGCGGCGTACCCAGAATGGGTACGATGATGGAAATATAACTCGGTAAGGTTATGCCGGGATGGTCAATGATGAAATCAAGTTCATGTCTGATATCGGCAAGATGCCGGCGGGTGACATCAAACATGGTCCCATATAAAAAAACAACACCCGCCTGCAGGCATTTGCGCACGATTTCGATCTGCTCGATACGTGTGTTTTGCAGTTTATTGACGCTCTGCAGCCATTTGACATCGAATGACTCCAACCCACTGAACAGGGCAATGCAGCCGGCCTCTTTGACAAGCGCCAGATTCTCGTCGTCGTAGAAAAAATCATTGGTGACAAGGGCGGACCATCTTTTGATATAGCCGTCGCTTCGCAACTCTCTGATAAGCGCCAGTCTGTCTAAAAAAAACCGGCGGTCGTTGCCGTAAAAGTTGTTATCGATAAAAACGACTGGGTCTGTGCGTTTTCCGAGATTGATTATCTGGCGGCGGATGAATTCGAGATCATATTTTTTATAGCCATGCCCCTCGCCGGTTAATGAGCAAAAGGAGCATTTAAAATTGCAATACCGGCTGGACTCTACATATCCAAATTGGGTCATCCAGTAGGCCAAATCGTACCGAGGATTCATCTGGTCCGCCACATGTTGTTTGTCAAATGCATCCTCGACGACTTGCTGAAGCTCTTCAATGTCGCCCAAACAAATATAGTCAAAGTATCGCTTGGAAAGGTTGGGAAGATTGCGAATAGCCGGTCCCCCCGCGACAACGATGGCATTCTCGTTTTTGGTTCGCACATAGGCCGTTAAATGCAGCATACGGTCAAAAGCCGTGTTTAATCCGGTAAAGACCAGCATATCCGGCCAGGAAAGTAATTTTTCATCTTCAAGGGGCCCGCTGGACATTTCATCGTAGAGTCTGACATCGCAGGCGTCCGGCAAAAAAGCGCCCGCCAAATATACCGGTCCCATTGCCTGGGGTATTTGTGTATTTCTCCCAACCGTGAAGCGCATTTCGTCAAAGAAGCAATTAACAATCAGGATTCGTTTCCTGGCCTTGCGGAACTTGATGATTTTTGATTTCATGGCACCGCTCCCTCTAGGTTTGAATGTGTAATCCGGGTTTTTGAACCTGGCCGCTAAACCATTACCGGCCGGGATGAACTAACCCGGATGGAACATCGCGTCGGCCGCTTTTATACCGAACCATAGCAAGCGGCATTCCAGTATTGATCGCGGCCGGCCTGTTGTGCCGTAATATCTCATCCGCAAAATTCAGTATGGCCAGCAATTGCCGATTGTTATGGGAGTCTCTGAAACCGGAAAAAAAGGCAAAATAAGCTTGTAAACCCGTGTCCTGAACCCTTTGCTCAGAGACAGGTCTGGGGAGAAGGGCTGCAACAAAGGTTAACGCGGTTTTCGCCCAATGGCAGATTATGTTTGAAATACGGGTCGGTTAACCTGTTGCAAGAATGGTTTACCGTGCAAAAAAAGTTGCAATGTTTCTGGACAGGACGGCCGGCGGAAAGGCGTCGGCGATCAGCAGGATCGATGGTTGGGGAAAAAGCAGCCCGCCGCGATGGCGGGCTGCTGATGTTGGTGGGCGGTTATATGTCAAAGTAAAGATAAAATTCATGCGGGTGGGGCCGCAGTTTGACGTCGTTGACTTCGTTGTCGGTTTTATAGTCGACCCACATGTCGATGGCATCCTGGGTGAAGACATCACCTTTTAGCAAGAATTCCTGATCGGCCTTCAGGGCCTCCAGGGCTTCGTCCAGGGAGCCCGGGGCCGATGGGATCTCGGCCAGCTCTTCCGGCGGCAGGTTGTAGATGTTCTTGTCCAGGGGATCGCCCGGATCGATCTTGTTCTGGATGCCGTCGATGACCGCCATCAGGATGGCGGAAAAGGCCAGGTAGCCGTTGCAGGACGGATCCGGGGTGCGGAACTCGATCCGTTTGGCCTTGGGCGATGTGGAGTACATCGGAATCCGGACGGCCGCGCTGCGGTTCCGGCTGGAGTAGGCCAGGTTCACCGGCGCCTCGAAGCCCGGCACCAGCCGCTTATAGGAGTTGGTGGTGGGGTTGGTAAACGCGCACAGGGCCCGGGCGTGGCTCAGGATACCGCCGATGGCATACAACGCCTCCTGGGAGAGACCGGCGTATTTGTCACCGGCAAACAGGGGCTGGTCGCCTTTCCAGATGCTGATGTGGGTGTGCATGCCGGTGCCGTTGTCTTCAAAAAGCGGTTTGGGCATAAAGGTGACCGTGTGGCCGTTGCGGTAGGCCACGTTTTTGAGGACATACTTGAACCACATGAGCTGATCGGCCATCTGGAGCAAGGGTTTGAAGCGCATATCGATTTCCGACTGGCCGGCAGTGGCGACTTCATGGTGCTGGGCTTCGGTTTCGATTCCAAGTTCCTCAAGAGTTAGAACCATTTGCGTTCGCAGATCCTGAAATTTGTCCGTGGGGGGAACCGGGAAATAGCCTTCTTTGTGACGCGGCTTGTAGCCCAGGTTGGGCCCTTCATCGCGGCCGGTGTTCCAGGTGCCCTCGATGGAATCGATTTCATAAAAAGCACCGAAGCGCGAGGATTCAAAACGAATATCGTCAAAGATAAAAAATTCTGCTTCCGGCCCGATGTAGGCCACGTCTCCAATGCCGCTATTTTTCAGATAGGCATCCGCTTTTTTAACTATATTGCGGGGATCGCGGGTATAGGGTTCGCGGGTTACCGGATCGGCAATATCACAGATCAATACCAGGGTCGGCGCTTCATAAAACGGGTCCATCCTGGCTGTTGTCGGGTCCGGTATGACCAGCATGTCGCTGGCATGAATCGGCTGCCAGCCGCGGATGCTGGATCCGTCGAAACCGAAGCCGTCCTCAAAGCTGGATTCTTCCAGTTCCCTGACGGGCACACTGAAGTGCTGCCAGAGACCCGGATAATCCATAAAGCGCAAGTCGACCACTTTGGCGCCATTCTCTTTGGCCATGTCCAATACTTCTTTGGGTGTCATGTTGTTTCCTCCTCTATTTTAGTTAATTGGTTAAATAGTTGATTGGTGAAATAGGTAAAAGATTTGAATCCTTTTTTTTCTGTTGTGACTTGCGGGTCACGCCCTCCGGCGACGCGCTGCGCGGCGTAGGCCAGAGAATTCGTAAATCAAAAGATCCCGCCAACTGACGGCGTCCTCTGTCTTCCCCACTATATGGCATCGGGGCCCGTTTCGCCGGTGCGGACACGCAGCGCTTCTTCGACGGGAATCACAAAGATCTTGCCGTCGCCGATTTTACCGGTGTTGGCCGATTCACGGATACAATTGACGACCTGTTGCACGCGATCGGCTTCGACCACAATTTCGATCTTAATTTTAGGGATAAAATCCACAACATATTCCGCACCCCGGTAGATTTCCTTATGGCCCTTTTGACGGCCGTAGCCTTTGACCTCGGAAATGGTCATGCCCTGGATGCCGATCTCATTGAGCGCTTCTTTGACATCATCCAGCTTGAAGGGCTTGATGACCGCTTCGATCTTTTTCATGATTGAACCTCCTCTTTATAGTTGACTACTGGATTTCAAAGCCTCTCTCACCGTGTATGGAATTGTCGAGGCCGATGATTTCGTCCTCCTGCTCCACCCGCAGGCCACCGGTTACCGCCTTGGTAATATAGGCGATAATCAGGGTGCCGATGGCCGTAAATACGGCAGTTGCGACAATTGAAATCACCTGGATCCAGAGCTGCTTGGGGTTGCCGTAAAACAGCCCCTTGCCGGCTTCGTTGACGGCCGGGTTGGCAAACAGCCCGGTGGCCAGAGCCCCCCAGATGCCGCAGACCCCGTGGACGCCGAAAGCATCCAGAGAGTCGTCATAACCCAGTTTGGGTTTGATTTTGGCCACACTGTAAAAGCCCAGCGCTCCGGCAACCAGTCCAATGATCAGCGATGCCGGCATGTTGACGAATCCGGCTGCCGGCGTAATGGCCACCAGGCCGGATACGATCCCGGATGCCATGCCGAGCACGGTTGGCTTTTTGTTGACCAGCCACTCGATTATCATCCATGTCAGGGCCCCGGCGGCTGCTGAGGTATTGGTGACAAGAAACGCCGATCCGGCCACCCCATCGGCTGCCAGTTGACTGCCGGCATTAAAGCCGAACCAGCCGAACCACAACAGCGCCGCACCCAATGCGGTCAAGGCAATACTGGATGGAAACATGGCCTCTTTACCGTAGCCGATGCGCTTGCCAAGCACCAGAGCCAGAACCAGGCCGGCCACACCGGCATTGATATGAACGACCGTGCCGCCGGCGAAATCCAGTGCCCCCATATTGGCCATCCAGCCGCCGCCCCATACCCAATGGGCCACCGGTGCATAAATAAACGTCACCCATAAAATCGTAAACACAATCCAGGATGAGAACTTCATGCGATCCACCACCGAGCCCAGCACCAATGCGACGGTGATACAGGCAAAGGTCATTTGAAACAGGGCGAACACATAGGTGGGTATGCTGCCGGAAAGGCTGTCAACGCCAATCCCGGCCATGAAGAAATGCTGCAGCCCGCCGGTGATACCCCCGATATCCGGCCCGAAGGCAATGCTGTAGCCCCACATCATCCAGATAACGCTGGCCAGGCAGTAGGCCACCAGGGTCATGGCGAAAGTATTTAAAAGGTTTTTATAGCGGGCGATGCCGCCGTAAAACAGCGCCAGGCCCGCCGGTGTCATCATCATCACCAGGGCAGTCGATACAATGATCCAGGCGGTGTCCCCGGAATTCAGACCATCCGAAGCCAGCGCGGGTGAGAATGGGATCAGGCTTAAGATCCCAGCAGTAAGTAATCGGTTTAACCTCATCTGTGATATCTGTCCTCCTTTTGCGAATGACGAATGTCGAATGAAGCATTGAAGAATTCTATCGTTTTTAAATTCCATTTCTATATGAAAAATAAACCAAATTAAGATCCTTTTTTCGACAACGGTTATTCGCATTCCTTTTTCTAATCGGTTGTTAGTGTTAATTCAGTGCTTGTCATTAATAGTCAGAAACTTCAAACATTCGTCAGTCGACATTCGACCTTCGTCATTTCCAACGTCATTCCATAGCCGGCAGCCTCTCCAAAACGGCGGCTTTGATGGCGGCCACCTGATCGGTCTCATCTATTTTTTGGCCGTTTAAATCCCAGACATAGAAGACATCGACGACCTGGTCTGCCTTGGTGGCGATTTTGGCCACCCAGATGTTCAGGCCGCAATTAAACAGCGCATCGGTGATGCTGAACAGCAGGCCGGGAAAATCGTAGGTAAAAACCTCGATGATGGTGAAAAAGCTCGAGCTTTTATTGTCCACCCTGACGCGATGGGGTCTGCGGGATACCCGTTGACCGAATTGACCGTAAACCGGCACCTTTTTTTTGAGCGCCGATACGAGATTGATCCCATTGGCAAGGGCCTTTGCGAGTTTTTGTTCGGCCCGCCGCCATTTCTCATCTTCCATGATCTGATCCGGCGGCGGCTTGACCTTGAATATGTCCAGGGCGATGTGGTTGCGCCAGGTAAAGACCTGGACATCCAGAATGTCGATGTTGTGCAGGGTGAATACCCCGGCAATTCTAGCGATGAGACCGGGACGGTCTTTGGCGCAGATGGTAACCGTTCGGGTGCCGGCGTCGGCCGAATGCTTGATGTCCCATATAAATTCAGAATCGCCGAGTTGGTTATAAAGTTTGATGTGTTCCGTCATTTCATCGGCCGGCGTATACAGGAGATAGCGTGGCGACATCACGTCTAACAGTTCGGCAACATGCTTTTTTGCTTTTTTAGTCCCGGCCGCCGAGATTATTCGAGCTTTTTTCCCCTCGACGATTTCAACTGCCTCGGCGGTCGCCAATTCCCCTTTTTCAAGCACGTTTAAGACTTTAAGGAAAAAATCTCTCAACAGGGCCGCCGTCCATTCATTCCAGGCCATGGGACCGGTTGAGAGCGAGTCGGCGACGGTCAGCAGATAAAGCATTTTTAAACGCTCAGTGCCCTTGATTCTGCGGGCCGCGAGGATGGCGGTCTCCTCGTCGTAAATGTCTCTTCTGGTCGCGGTTTTAACTAAAAAAAGGTGATCACGGACGAGAAAAGCAACGTTGTCGACCACTTCAGGGCCAAGCCCCATGTGGGTGAGCCGCTTTTTAACCAGGGCCGCACCGGATTCCGCATGGCCTTCTTCAATCTCGCCCTTGCCAATATCATGCAGCAATGCCGCCCATAGCAACGGCATTTTATTTTTCAGTTCGCCATAAATTTGCCCGCACAGCGGCTCGAGGCTGCTGTCCTTGGCCGTACCGAAATTTTTAACGGTGTTGACGGTGCGCAGCAGGTGTTTGTCTACCGGGTAGAGATGATATTCATCATATTGGATACGGTTGATGATACTGCGGAACTCCGGAATAAACCGCACCAGAAAACCGGTGTTCAGCATTTCGTTGAGCACATTGAATTTGGGTGCCGGTGCCGCCAGAATCCGTTCAAAAGATTTCATAACCGCTGGATCTTTTCGGTATTTTGCATTTATCTTTGGAAGAAATTCTTTCACCAACCTTTTGGCTTCGGCACTTAACGGAATTTTCAGGCGGGCGCTTTCTTCAAATATCCTCATCAGCAGATCCGGGGATTCCATTAACTTTTCGGCTGTATCAAAATTCAGCATTCCCCACTCGATTACCTCAAGGCCGTTTACCCGGGTCTGTTTCTGTGATTTTCGTTTTTTGCGCCGGCGCTTTTTTTCCAGACCCAGTTCATGCAGAAACATCAGGTGTTGATTTTTTAAAAATTCCATGCGCCCGTGAAGATCGCCCAAGAATCTTTCCACCGGCTGCTGACCATTGGTCGGTTTGTAGTTCATGGCATCGGCCAGCTTGATCTGGTTTTCAAAATTGAGCTGATCGCATTTGCGTCCACAGAAGTGGTGGATACGGTTGCGCACCTTCCAGATAAACGCCAATGAGCTTTGCAATGTCTGGAATTCTTCGTGGGAGAGCAGTCCCAGATATTCAAGGTCCCGGGGCTGCTTCAAATTTAAATCGATCTGACCGATCCACAGCATGGTGTGGTAATCGCGCAAACCACCCTGTCCCTCCTTGAGGTTGGGTTCGAGAAGATAAGCCGAATCTCCGAATTGAAGATGCCGCAGATTGTTTTTTTCGACCAGCCAGTTGATGATCGTGCGGGATCGTTTGCCGGTGATCTTTTGGCGGACCTGATCCATGAGCTCCGAGTACAAAAGCGACCAGCCGCATATGAAGCGTGCATCCAATATCGGGGTCAGAATTTCGAAATCTTTGGACGCAAGGGCGATGCATTCTCTCAGCGAGCGGGTGGCATACCCGACGTCGAGCCCGATATCCCACAGCGGATAGACCATTTCCTGGATCAGCCCTTCGGCCTCGGTCGGCACTTTCTTCTTGAATAGGAACAGCAGATCCACATCCGAATGAATGCATTGCTCCTCGCGGCCGTAGCCCCCCAGGGCGATGATGGCATATGGATTTTTGCTGATGTCCATGCGAGGCCCGACCATACTGGTTTCGAACGCCTGCCGGAAATAATCATCCAGGGCGCGGGCATGCTGCCTTAAAAAATCAGGTTCCTTGCCCTGCAACAGACGTGCCGTCAACCGTTTGGTTTTCTTTTGCAGCTGGCTGGCGGTATGTTCATGGACCGTTTTTAACTTGCGCATGGGTGCCGTTATTCCATTTCGGATTTATAATTGGGCGGATTGCGAAGGCGATCATCGCTCCAGCCAAATTAACCTGTTATGAGCACTATTCGTGCCACGCTGTTTGCTGACTTGTAAGTTGCTGATATTTAGACGTATCCACTGAGAGTCCGTATGGAAAAGCGGTGGCCGGAAAATTACAATTTTGCTAAAAATCGGAAAAAAAAGTTACAAATTTGTGATATTGGTTTTTTAGCATAATGCCAGGTTGCAGGTGTCGATCAAATGAAGACAGATGCCAGAAAGCAGAGGGCGGATGAAAGAGGTGCTTGAATTCAGGTTTGGGGTTGCGCCCGCCCGCCTGGCCTGAGCGCCTCGCAATGGCGGGCAGGAATTTCTGATGGGTCTGTTTGTAACCACGCAACCCTCAACGGCAAATAGTGGTCAGATATCAAGTAGGAAATAGCCACCTTATAAGTCTTCCAGTGCGTGTTTGGACTATGCTCTAATGAACGCCTCCCAGATTTCGGCCACCCTTTTTTGCAGGTGTGCGAAATCCTGGCGGGGGACTTTGGCCGGTTTTTCCTGAAGGCTGAGTTGATGGGCGGCCGCGCGATAGATCAGGTAGGCGTGTTTGAGCACGTGGGCGGTATATTCATCCATAGCACCGGTTTCGATCAAAGCCTGGATCAGGCGCACATTATCGGTCCATTGCAAAAGGCCGGCGTATTGGTAAGAATGCAGCAGGACCAGGTACTGCACCAGGAACTCGATGTCCACCATAGCCCCGGCACCCTGCTTGAGATCCAGAACGCCGCCTTCTGGTTTTAACAATTCTTTGCGCATTCGTTCACGCATATTGGCGACTTCGGCGGTTAGTTTTTCCTTTGATCGCGGACGGGCCAGGACGTTGCGCCGGATGGTGTCAAAGCGGCTGGTCAGGCTATCGTCTCCGCAAACCGGGCGGGCCTTGATCAGGGCCTGGTGTTCCCAGGTCCAGGCTTCTTCCATCTGGTAGCGCCCGAAAGAATCGATGTGGCTGACCAGAATTCCCGATGTGCCGCTGGGCCTCAAGCGCATATCGATTTCATAGGCTTTGCCGGCGCGCGTGTGGGAGGTAAGAATGTGAATGACCCGTTGGCCGAGGCGGTTAAAAAATTGGGCGCTGTCAATAGCTTTTTCACCTCCCCGGGTCGGCTCATGGGTGCCGGCGTGCAGAAATACAAGATCGAGATCGGAGCCGTACCCGAGCTCGAGCCCCCCCAGCTTACCGTAGGCGATGACCGCAAATCCCTGGCCGCAGTTCCTGTCGTCCAGCCGACATACAGGGGCGCCGTGTTTGGCCACCAGATGATTCCAGGCCAGATCCACCACCTCGCCGAGAATGCACTCGGCAATATCGGAAAGATAGTCGCTGACCCGCATCAAGGGGAGGGTGCCGGTCACGTCAGCGCTCGCGACCCGCAGGACATTGATCTGTTTGAATATGCACAGCTGCTCGATCTGGTATTCCAGGTCGTCCAGCGGTATCTGCCCCATACGTTGACGCAGTCCGGCTTGCATTTCCTCTTTATGCGGCGGCAGATAAAGGGTTCGGGGATCCAGCAGTTCATCCAGCAATACCGGATGCTGCGCCAGAAAGGACGCAATCCAGGGGCTTGCATGGGAGAGCTTGACCAGATGGGTGAGGGCGGTCGGATTTTCCAACAACAGCGCCAGATAACTGGTGCGTCTCTCGATGGTCTTGATCAGGTCGATGACCCGGCGAAGCGTCGTCAGGGGATTATCATAGGCACGGGCTTCTTTTAAAAAGCGCGGCACCAGTTTGTCCAGACGCTGGCGGCCGCGGGGACTCAACGCCTTGGTTTCCGGGGCATTCCTTAAATAATCCAGCAGCTGCAGCACTTCGTCCGGCTGGTCATATCCCATCGCCTCCAGGGTCTTTTCTGCCGGCTTGTCACCGGCGATCTCCTGCCAGACGACTTCCAGCGGGTCTTCATCATCTTTGCGGCGGTTGTCGGCCTCGCCGGTTTCCAAAAGCATCTGGAAGTGGCCGTGCACGATTTGACGGTGCTCATTCAAAAGCGCAATATAGGTTTCGGTGTCGGAATAACCCATGGATGCCGCCAGGCGCAATTTGCCATTCCCGTCGGAAGGCAGCTGGTGGGTTTGCTGGTCGGAATAAGCTTGAAGACGGTTTTCGGTGTTTCTCAAAAATATATAGGCGGCCACCAGTTCGCGGCAGACTTTCCGGGGGATGTGACCATCAGCGGCCAGAGCCTTTAGTACCCGTATGATGCCCGTATCTTGAAGGGCCGGCGTTACCCCGCCACGAATCAGCTGGAAAATCTGGCCGAAAAACTCTATCTCACGGATGCCGCCCGGTCCGAGTTTGATATTGTTTGCCATGCCCCTGCGGTTGACTTCCCGCACAATCATCTGCTTCATTTCCCTCAAGGATTCAAAGGCGCTGTAGTCCAGATAGCGTCGATAAATAAACGGGCGAAGCCGTTCAAGCAAAAAGTTTCCGGCAGCGATATCTCCGGCCACGGCCCTGGCTTTGATCAGGGCGTAACGTTCCCACTCGCGGCCCTGCTGCTGGTAGTATTGCTCCATGGTATCGAAATCCATGGCCAAGGGACCACTTTCGCCAAAAGGCCGCAGGCGGGCATCAACCCGATACACAAATCCATCGGCTGTCGGCTGGCCGATGACTTTGATCAAACGGCGACAAAGACGCGTAAAAAAGTCTTCGTTACTCGTGGTGTCTTTGGTTCCGTGGGTTTTGCCACTTTTCGGATAAACGAAAATCAAGTCGACATCCGATGAAAAATTCAATTCCCGGGCACCCAGCTTGCCCAGCCCCAATATAACCGGGTGTTGTTTTGATCCGTCTGCGGCTGTGGGAAGGCCGTATCTGTCACACTGCCATTGATAAAGGATTTGAAGGGTCTGATGCAGGCAGGCATCTGCAAAAGCGGACAGGTCGGTCATGGTTTCGGCAAGATCAGCCCGGCCGGCCAGGTCCCGCCAGGCGACACGGACCATTTCCCGCCGGCGGCAGTGGCGCAACCGCCGCATGAGAGCATCTTCATCTTCGACATCGGCTAAACACATTTCAATGATTTGGCGATAATCATCCGGCTGTCGGGGTTTGAACAGATCACCAGTGTCCACCAGGTCCGTTAACATGGCCGGATCACGGGTGCAGCTGGCAGCCGCAAAATCACTGAAGGCAAACACGTATTTGGAACTTTGAAGAACTTGCGAATTGGCGGCGGGGGAGATGCCGGCAGCTGCGGCTGCCTTCTGAAAGCTTTGCCATCGCTTCTGGTAGTCATCGGCAAGCGGTGGTGGAAGTTCGTCTGGGAGTGTGATTGGTCGGGTTTGGCCTGTGGTCATTACGTTAACAGGTCATGCTTGATTTTTCTATTAATTTGACGGCAGGATTTGTGGGAGCGGCTTTTAGCCGCGAAAATGTGAAATCGCGGCTGGAAAGCCGCTCCCACGACCAAAAACCCACTATTCCATCATTCCATTATTCCACTATTCCTTTATTGGAATTGCAGCTCAAGCCTCAAAACGTGTATCACAATTTGTATAACCTTTGCTAAATCCCCAAGCGTTAGATCAGTCCCTTGGCCTGCCATTCCTTCAACCGCTGATAGGCATGCCGGGCATAATCACCCTGCTGGACAACCTGCAAATAGCGCTGGTACTGTCCAGCGGCCTCCGGATATTTTTGCATGCCTTCATAGGCGTACCCTTTGAAGAATAGCGTGTTAGGATTGCCGGCCAGCACCCGATCGTAGCTGTCAAATTCAGCCAGCGCCCCCTCATAATCCTTTAAACGGATTTTGGCAAACCCGCTCAGGTGATAGGCCTGGGCTTCCTGGGGATAAGCCTTTTGGGCCATTTCCGCATACTGGCGCCCCACCGCCCAATTTTTTTGCATCAGCTGGGTCTTGGACATCAGAACCAGAGCGGTATAATCGTTCGGTGCCGCTTTTAAGGCCCGACGGTAATGCTCTTCGGCGTCCCCAAACTTTTTCTGGGCCAGAACCTCATCGCCTTTTTGCATCTCCTCGATGGCGCTCTTCTGGGCGCGCAACCTGGCGGTATTGTCCATATACCGCTCACGATGGACCGGCTGGCCCCCGGTGGATTTATATTGGGTTGCCGCACTCTGGACAACGGTCTGATAGCGTTCAGCGCTCATGGGGTGAGTGGCAAACATCAGCTCGATGGCGCCGGGTTTATGCGTGCCCAGACTGTTGAGCATTTCCATCAGCCCCACCATCCCGTTGGGGCTGTACCCTGACTTGACGATGTATTCCATTCCCAACGCATCGGCCTGGCGCTCGTTGTCGCGACTGTAGCTTGCCAGCAGGGCGCCGGCGCCGATCTGTCCCAGTTGGGATGCCAGGCCGCCGTAACCGGAACCGGCCGCCCCTGCCACGGCCGAAAGGCCACCGACAACCGCCTGGCTCAGCATGCCCTTTGACATCTGCTGGGCCGTGTGCCGGGCATTGACATGACCCAGTTCGTGCCCCAGCAGGGCCGCCAATTCAGCTTCATTTTCAAGCGACAGTAAAATGCCCCGGGTGCAGGCGATGGTGCCGCCGGGAAAGGCGTAGGCATTGACATAGGTGGCGTTGACGACGTGAAAATTATAAGGCATCTGGGTGCGGTGGGTTTGGTTGACCAAGTTTTTGCCGGTGCGGTCAATATAGCTGCCCAAAGCTTTATCCTGCGTTGTTCCGTAGTCGGCGGAAAATTGATAGGGTGAGTATTGCTGATCGATTTGGATTTCCTGGTCTTCGGATACCAGCATCAGCTGGCTTTTACCGGTGACCGGATTAGTGGCGCACCCGGCCGCCAAACCGGCTGCCGCCATTGACGAAAGCCATAAAAATTGCCTGCGGGTCACCAGATTATGTGTTCGTATGGTTGGAGATTTGGTGTCCATGGATCCTCCTATTTAAACCGGGTCTAAAATTACGCCATGGTTATATCCAATCGTGGTCAACGATTTGTCCATTACGGCGTTTGCGTTATGGTTTCATAACTTTCGAGGAGGCGGTTTCCCAGCATGGCGGCGAGGTGTTTGAACAAGATGATTCCGTTGGCCGGATCTTCTTCAATGACCCGGGTCAATTTCTGGCTGCTGGTTCTCAGCAACTCGGTCGGTTCAATGCATTCGGCCGAGGCAGAATAGACATCCCGTCCGATCAGGCTGGACCACCCAAAGGCTTCGCCGCTCTGTCTGATATCATGAACCATGTGTCCGCCCTCACAGATGCTCAGCTTAACCCGGCCATTAATAAGGGTGTAAAAGAAATGCGCCGGATCGTTTTCACGAAAAAGGACATCGCCTTTGTCATGGGATACCATCTCGGAATTATCCATATACTTTTTTACAAAATCCATGCTGGTTCCCAGCAAAAGCTCTGATTGCTTGATATACATGAACGCTCCTTCGTCTGTGGGCCTTTCCGGATAGGGCAAATATAAAATAAAGCGGCATACATGTCAAAATAAAAGGGTTCAGGGTTCCGCGGTTCAAAGGTGCCGAGGATCGGCCATCAACCTTTGAACCGCGGAACGCTGAACCTTTGAACCTCTAAACTACATTTTTGTAATTAATTTTGGCTAACTTTGTTGGCTGCCGGAAAATTAAATTGACATCATCGCCATATCCCTTTAATGTCATTGAACATTTTGCAACGTAAGCTGCGTTGGCATATCTTTTGCTCCTCCCAAAGCGGGGTGGACTGCAGACAGGCCAGCCGGAAACGCGGAGGGGGTGGATAGGACGCACCAAAATTATATATTTCCCAAAACCCGGAAAAATGCTATAAGACCCCAAAACCGAATTGTGTTGTAATTATCAATTGGGCGCCACTAAAATTTCAGATCATTTAGTGTAAACTATGCCTTCAGGGTGTTGCAAAAGGTGTTGGCCGGCAATTTAACCATTAACGTTTTTCCCAGTTGGATAGAGGCGGGGCTAAAAAATTCAAGCTAGCTTCTAAACTGGTATCCAGCCCACTGAGTACCCCGCGTTTCATTAAGACATGCCCAAGTATTCAATTTGATCTTTCCAGGGTGTTGAGTTATCCCGTATGCTTAGCGCTGAACGGGTGGTGGTTGCAATCTGATTACCTTCTGGTTTTCAATCACCCCGCGTAAAGCAACGCATTAAACAACTCGCTGGGTTGATTCATAAAACCGCTTTTAGATGAAGGCGTTGGTATAAAAATCCGGACCAGCCGGTCCTCGTTCTCGTCCGGCAATCCGGTGATAAAAGGAGATTGAACAATGTGCCGCCTGTTTTCGATTACCAGTAAAGATCCTTTGTCTCCCATGGTCGCCTTGGAGGCCCTCGATGTCATGCGCGAAGGGCATGATTGCTCCGGCGTCGGCATTTTTTTGCGCGATTTAAGCGGCCCTTTTGAAGAAATGAAGGATGCCCCCATTTTATCCGGTATCTTCAGCGAAAAGGGGTTACGGCGCCTGGATTCCTTTATGATGGATATTGGTTTTATGACCAAATACAAGATTACCATCAAGGTCCCGAAACAGCCGCCGCCGGGTGTGCCCAAACGGGATATCTACCTGATACGGGCCTATGAGTATCCGGAGGAATGGGATGACCTGAGCCAGGAAGCACTTTATGATAAGCTGCTGCAGATTCGGCTCCAGCTGAGAATGATGGGTGAGGAAAAAAACGATATGATCGTTTTTTCCTTCTGGCCCGATGTGATTATGGTCAAAGAAATCGGGGATCCCATGCTGGTGGCGGAGCATCTGGCCCTTGATCGCAAGGAACTGCATGCCCGGGTGATTATGGCCCAGGGTCGACAGAACACCAACTATGCCATCACCCTGTATGCCTGCCATCCGTTCTTCATCCAGGGCTATTCCACCATGACCAACGGGGAAAACACCGCCTTTATCCCCATTAAGGCCTTTTTGGAGTCCCGGGGTTTCCCGGGCTACATGGGTTACCAATCCGATTCGGAGGTGTTTACCCATATCCTTCACTATACGATTAAAAAGCTGGGCCTCGGGGTTGAAGCTTATAAGCATATTATTACGCCGCTGCAGGACGATGCGATTGTCGACCATCCCGACGCCATGTTCTTAAAGAATTTGAAACAAACCTGCCGGCAGTTGATCATCGATGGCCCCAACTGTGTCATCGGCTGCATGCCGGATCACAGCGTTTTCATGGTTCAGGATCGCAAGAAGCTCCGCCCCGGTGTCGTGGGCGGAAGACCGGGCGTTTATGCCTTTTCATCGGAAATTTGCGGTCTGGATGCCGCGATCCCGAATCGTGATAAGAACCAGGATTTTCAGCCCATGCACCTGGACACCGTCATTGTTGGTCCCGAGCGACAGGAGGTTAAGATATGGAACCAGAACGACCCATTACCGCTTCTACACTAAGTGTCAAAGATCTGCCTTGGCAGATAGTCTGGGATAAAGACACCTGTACCCTTTGCGGTAAATGCACGGCGGTCTGCCCGGTCAACGCCATCGAGCTTGGGGTTTTTCGAAAAAGAGATTTGAATCCCCCGGTGGGGTTCATGGATGCCCCCACCAGTGTCTATAAAGCTTACTATGGCATCCGCCAGAAGACCGATCCGGCCTATAAATGTGTGGGCTGTGCCATGTGCAACATGGTATGCCCCAACAACGCCATTATGCCCTACCGCGGGGATGAAGCCGATAAGCTGCGCTATCATCTCGACCGTGGGGGGCAGCCTCGCAGGCGCGGCGGCAGGCGCAATGTGGCCGGCGGGATTCTGGACCGGCTGAAATTTATTCGCATTTCGATGCTGACCGACCCGGCTCTGGACGCCGGGCGGCACGAATTTGAATTGCGGACCCTTTTGGGTCGCGTTTTGCCCCCGGAAGAGAATATAAAATTTCTGCGCACCAACGGCTGGATTCCGCCGGTCAGAGAAATCTATCCATTGGTTATCGGCAGCATGTCTTTTGGGGCTCTTTCGCCCACCATGTGGGAAGGGCTGCAAATGGGCGTGGCTTACCTCAACGAAGAACTCGGTATGCCCGTTCGAATTTGCACCGGTGAGGGCGGCTGTCCGCCGCGGTTGTTGCGATCCCGATTTTTAAAATATGTCATTTTACAGATTGCCAGTGGGTATTTTGGCTGGGATGAGATCATTCATGCCATACCGGAGATGAAGGAGGATCCCTGCGCTATTGAGATTAAATACGGCCAGGGCGCCAAGCCCGGCGACGGCGGTCTGCTGATGTGGTACAAGGTAAACAAATTGATTGCCGCCATCCGCGGCGTGCCCACCGGCATCAACCTGCCGAGCCCCCCGACCCATCAAACCAAGTACTCCATCGAAGAATCGGTGGCCAAGATGATTCAATCCATGTACATGGCCTGGGGGTTCAGGGTGCCGGTTTACCCAAAAATTTCGGCGACATCGACTGCCCTGGCCGTCTTAAACAACCTGACCCGCAATCCCTATGCCGCCGGGTTGGCCATTGATGGTGAAGACGGCGGAACCGGGGCGGCTTACAATGTTTCCATGAACCATATGGGGCACCCGATTGCCACCAATATCCGTGACAGTTATTTAAACCTGGTGAACCTGGGCATGCAGAACCAGGTTCCGCTGTTTGCCGGCGGAGGGATTGGCAAGACCGGCAACCTGGCGGCCAACGCCGCCGCGCTTATCATGCTGGGGGCCAGCGGGGTGCAGATTGGCAAATACATCATGCAGGCCGCAGCCGGTTGTCTGGGCTCCGAATCGGATCGCTGCAATATCTGCAACATCGGTTTATGTCCCAAGGGCATTACCTCCCAGGACCCCCGCCTGTACCGGCGCCTGGATGTTGAAGATGTGGCCCAGCGCGTGGTGGATGTCTATTTAAGCTTTGATACCGAGTTGAAGAAAATTGTCGCTCCGCTGGGGCGGTCCACCTCTCTGCCCATCGGCATGTCGGACGCCCTGGGGATCGATGATGTCGATGCCGCCGAGCGATTGCAGATTAAGTATGTGGTTTAGAAAAAAGGTGTAAGGTATAGGGTTTAGGGTATAAGGTTAGTTTCTGACGTTCAGTCTTTAACCTCGCACCCTCTACCCTATACCTTTCACCATTATGCTTTAGCAACTATTTGCGATTGTATTGAACGATGCGGACATAGTTCGAATTTCACATTTGGAGTAAGACCATGCCAGACCAGAATATCAGCACCAAAACGAATTACCATGTCATTTCCGGTCGCTTTGCCGGAGAACGGGTCGCCACCCGGATCCTTGAGGAACAGATCCAGGAGGCGGTGACCCGGGGCCACCGGGCGATACAGGTTGATGCTTACGGCCAGCACGGTATCGGAGGGCGGCTCTGGCGGGCCGGCGATGAACCGATCCGCATCCAGGTGGTCGGGCAGCCCGGTCAGCGCCTGGGGTCCATGGGTTTTCCCAATACCGCCATCGACGTTCACGGGCCGGCATCCGATGATGTGGGCTGGCTCAATGCCGGTTCCAAGATCGTGATCCACGGCAATGCCGGCAATGGATGTGCCAACGCCATGGCCCAGGGCAAGATTTCTATTTCCGGCAATATCGGTGCCAGGGGAATGACCATGACCAAACACAATCCCCGGTTTGATCCACCCGAGTTGTGGGTACTGGGATCGGTCGGAGATTATTTTGGTGAATTCATGGCCGGTGGCATTGCCGTCATCTGCGGCTATGACGCCCAAAATCCCGAAAATGTTCTCGGTTATCGACCCCTTGTCGGCATGGTCGGTGGTAAGGTGTTTTTCCGGGGCCCGCATGCCGGCTACAGCCAATCCGATGCCAAGCTGGTTTCCATTGGAGATGATGACTGGAACTGGCTGGTCGAAAATCTGCACAAATTTTTAAAGCGCATCGGACGTAACGAGCTGATGCCAATTTTGGCCGATCGTACCCAATGGCAGCTGCTTGCCGCCCGGACCCCCCATGAAAAAATAACCCAACCCAAGCGGTCCATGCAGGCGTTTCATCAAGCCGTCTGGGACAAAGAGCTTGGCCAGGGCGGGCTGATTGGCGATCTTACCAATCTGGACCGAAGCCCCATCCCGCTGATCACCAGCGGCCATTTGAGGCGGTTTGTTCCGGTCTGGGAGAATCGAAAGTATGCCGCTCCCTGTGAAGCCACCTGCCCCACCGGTATTCCGGTGCAAGAACGCTGGCAGCTGGTTCGCGAGGGCCGCGTGGATGAAGCCGTGGATCTGGCCCTGACCTATACACCGTTTCCCGCCTCCATTTGCGGTTATCTGTGCCCCAATTTGTGCATGCAATCCTGCACGCGCCAGTCATCGGCCATGGCGCCGGTGGATGTGACCCGGCTTGGCCAGGCGAGCATCAGTGCCAAATTGCCGGAGTTGCCGCCGGAGGGCGATAAAAAAATCGCCGTCATCGGCGGAGGGCCGGCGGGCATTTCCGTGGCCTGGCAACTGCGCCAGATGGGTCATAAAACCGTCATCTACGAAATGGCCAAAAACATCGGCGGCAAAATCTCCCGGGTTATTCCCCACAGCCGGCTCCCCAAAGAAGTCATCAGCCAGGAGCTAAAGCGGGTTAAGGAGGTTTTACCCCATGTGCATCTTCAGCAGCCCCTTCAAAGTGAGGAAGTTGGGCAGATGCGGGAAGATTATGATTTTGTCGTGATCGCCACCGGTGCCCAGAAGCCACGGACGCTTCCCGTACCCGGAAACGAGCGGGCCGTCACGGCACTGGATTTTCTCGAGCAGGCCAAGGCCGGTAAGGCCTCGGTGGGCGAGCATGTCGTCATCATCGGGGCCGGAAATGTCGGTTGTGATGCAGCGGCCGAAGCCCATCGTTTCGGCGGTAAGACCATCACCTTGCTGGATGTTCAGGAGCCGGCCTCCTTCGGCAAGGAACGGCAGGCTGCCGAAGCCATCGGTGCGACCTTTAAATGGCCGGTCTTTACCAAGGAGATAACCTCCGCCACGGTGGTGTTGAGCGACGGCGAGGAAATTCCGGCCGACACCGTCATTGTATCGATTGGGGATGTGCCGGATCTTGAGTTTCTGCCCGAGACCATTGCCGAGGAAAATGGGTTTATCAAAGTCGACGCGCACTATCAGACCAACGATCCCAAAGTATTTGCCATCGGGGATGTGGTCCGGCCGGGGCTGTTGACCGATGCCATCGGTGCCGGGCGAATTGTGGCGCGGGCCATTGGTGATATTCTGGAGGGCAACGTGCCCGTGCCGTTCAAACGCGAAATGATCAGCCGCGAGCGGGTCACCCTTGAATATTTTGATCCGCGGGTGACGGAATTCGCCAACCTGGACCATTGCGGTTCCCAGTGTTCATCCTGCGGGGCCTGCCGGGATTGCGGCATTTGCACGGCGGTTTGTCCGCGTCAGGCCATCAGCAAAAACGAGCCCGAAGACGCCGCTTATGAATATCTGGTCGATGAAAGCCTGTGCATCGGCTGCGGATTCTGCGCGGCGGCCTGTCCCTGCGGGGTGTGGGATCTTGTCGATAATACGCCGATCGGCTAGGCATGTTTTGGGAGAGATTTACCCGCGGGGCCGAAAGCCTAAAAGATAAGGAACCATATTAGAATATCGAATATCGAATAATGAATATCGAATGCCGCAGGAAGGTATTCTGCCGATCAATATAAAAGGACAGAGCGTAGCGATACATCCCTTCGATATTCTGCGGTTCTTTATTCTATTTTTAATATCTGTGAATATTATTTTAAATAATTGTTACGTCAGCTAAAACGCCTAATGAGGAGCCTGCAAAGAATGATTGATTATGATAAGCCCCGCGAAGCCTGTGGCATTTTTGGTATCTGCGGCCATCCCGAAGCGGCCCCGATTACCTATTTTGGTCTCTACGCCCTGCAGCACCGGGGTCAGGAAAGTGCCGGCATATCAGTGGTCAAAGATGGGACCATCGTTGGACACAAGGGAATGGGGCTTGTATCAGATGTTTTTGATATGGATCTCCTCAAGCTACTGGCGGGCGGCTGCGCCGTCGGGCATGTTCGCTATTCCACCACCGGCAGTTCGGTACTGACCAATGCCCAGCCCTTTATGGTGCGTCATCGCAATAAATCCTACGCCGTGGCTCATAATGGCAACATCGTCAATGCCCATGTGTTAAAGAATGAGCTTGAAGAAGCCGGTTCCATTTTCCAGACGACCATGGACAGCGAAATATTTTTGCACCTTTTCGTGAAAAATCTCTCCCTCGGTTTCGAGCAGGCCCTGGTGGAAACCGTTTCCAGGCTGCAGGGGGCCTTTTCGATCGTCATGTTGACCAGCCGGGGAGAGGTTATCGGGATTAAAGACCCCTATGGCTTCCGACCGTTGTGTCTTGGTAAATTAAACGGCAATTATGTGCTGGCCTCAGAAACCTGCGCGTTTGATCTCGTTGAAGCTGAATTTGTGCGCGAACTCGATCCCGGGGAAATCGTCATCATCAGCGCCGATGGCATTAAAAGCATTCAAACGCCCCATGCCGGTCACAGCGCATTTTGTATTTTTGAATTTATCTATTTTGCCAGACCGGACAGTATCTTTTTCGATCAGAATGTCTATCTGACACGCAAGGCCCACGGCAGGCGCCTGGCCGAAGAAGCGCCTGTTGATGCCGATTTTGTGATGCCGTTTCCGGATTCGGGGACCTATGCCGCCATCGGCTATTCGGAGGCTTCCGGCATTCCCTTTGAAATGGGAATGATCCGCAACCATTATGTGGGACGCACGTTTATTCAACCCACCCAGAGCATGCGCGATTTCGGAGTGCGCATCAAGCTCAATCCCGTTCATAAGCTTCTGAAAGGTAAAGATATTATAATCATTGAAGATTCTATTATTCGGGGTACTACCATCAAGACCAGGGTTAAAGCTTTGCGCCAGTTGGGGATCGGTAAAGTTCATATGCGCGTGGCCGGCCCTCCCCATCGTTTTCCCTGTCATTACGGGATCGATTTTTCTACCCGGGGCGAACTAATTGCCGCTAAAAAGACGGTGGAGGAACTCAAGGATTATTTGGGGCTTGATTCCCTGCATTATCTCAGTATCCCTGGCCTTTTAGAGTCCACCGGGGTTGAACATCCTGAAAGCAATTTCTGTAAAGCCTGTTTTGACGGCTGTTACCCGGTGGCCTTCGATGACAGCCTGACCAAAGAATGCCTCGAGATCGGGTAGGCCTGATCGCCTATTTCATGCCGTTGACGTAAACATGGCTCACATCTTACGGTACAGCTTAAACGCCTGCATTTGGAACAATGGAATGCTGGAATGTTGGGTTCTGGAAGGATGTTACCCAGGTTATTCAATATTTTTCGAATAACGCCTGTCATTCCAAAAACCCATTATTCCTTTATTCCATCATTCCAACATTCCATGCTGAAACAACCCTCCGATAACCTGGCAAGACAGCGGTGACCTCAGTTTTTATGATGTCTCGTCTATCTAACTAAAATAAAAACACATATTGATTCTTTGGCGGATTTATTTCTTGCCCTTTTGCCCAAGGAGGTGTAAAATTATTAATTGCCCTAAGGGTTACCCGTGACGGCCGGAGGACCTTATGCTCGAATCGAGATATTTGAAGGACAACATTGAAAACATTCAGAAATTACTGGCAATACCTGCACTCAGAAACTTTGAGACCAAAAATCTGCAAAAACTTCTGCGCTTGAGCAAAATCAGAGAATATGAAGATGGTGAGCTGATTATCACAGAAGGGGCCCTGGATCCGTGGCTTTATTTTCTGCTTTCCGGCAAAATAAGAGTTACCAAGGAAAACCTGGAGATCAACACCATTGATAAAAAAGGTGAGATTTTCGGTGAGATGCGCATCATTGACAGCATGAAACGATCCGCCTCGGTACATGCCGTCGGCAAAACGATTTGCCTGGCGATTGATACCTCTGCTAAAAACCGGATCTCAGACCAGGATCCCATGGATGAAAAATTGGATTTTCTACTGCTGCTCTACCGGATATTCGCAGAATATATGTCGGTTCGCCTGCGCCTTACCAATGAAGAATTGATAACGTCCAAAAAGAAAATCAAACGCTTGCTTGCACAAATATGACCATTCCCCGCACCGTTGCCTTTTCGCGCAACTCGGCCAATGTATTCTTCCACATCCTCACCCGGTGCAATCTGAAGTGCCGCCACTGCTATATCAACCCCGAGCAGCATGGGCAGCGTACCTTGCCGTTGGCGGCTATCCAGGCCTGGTTGGCCGCATTTTCGGAAAATAGCCACACCAAAAATCTGATTTTCCTGGGCGGTGAACCCACCCTTCATCCGGAGTTGCCGGCGGCCATCCGGTTCGCCCGCCGGATGGGTTTCGGCTCCATCACCGTGGATACAAACGGATACCTGTTCCATGATATTCTGGAAAAAGTAACTCCTGCCGAAGTGGACACCTTCAGCTTCAGCCTGGATGGGGCCACCCGGGCCGCCAACGATCGAATTCGCGGCCAGGGCGCTTTTGAAACCTGTGTCGCCGGCATTGGCAAGGCCGTTTCGAAGGGATTTAATACCAGCCTTATCTACACCGTCAGCAGTGCCAACCTAGATGAACTGGATAAGATGCCAGCTCTGCTCGGTGATCTCGGTGTCGGTAGGTTTTTTATTCAAATTATTGGCCTGCGGGGAAAGTCCGCCGGCCAGGAAGCGGGCACGTCCCCCCTCGGCCAGTTGCAGGTCGCCAGAAGCAAGTGGCTGGAGACCGTTCCCCGGGTCGCCCGGATGATCGCCGAATCCGGCATTCCCGTCACCTATCCCAGAGTTTTTCTAGATCCGGTTGAAAAATTTGAATGCGCCGGTCTGGTGGCCGACAATTATTTTATTTTTCCCAACGGTCGGGTTTACCGTTGCCCGCTCTGTGAAGATTTTCCCATCCACAGCCTGGCCTTCGAGGAAAACCGCCTGGTTACATCCGCCAGACTCAATGAAAGCGATTTTTTTCAGCTCAGCATACCCGAAGGCTGCGTCATGAACAGGCTCATCCAACCACACAACTTGAGCTACCGGGAAGATGGCACCCCGG
>Ga0209536_100003867_pt1 | contig 23832 bp, 21 predicted proteins | sample DeeMarSeWOR28_12_FD_187461 | JGI IMG/M metagenome (GOLD analysis project Ga0209536, IMG submission 187461) | Marine sediment microbial communities from White Oak River estuary, North Carolina - WOR-2-8_12 (SPAdes) (version 2) | ecosystem: Environmental > Aquatic > Marine > Intertidal zone >...
GAACATTACGATATCAGATGGGGAAGTTCATTTTATTACTATCAATTGGTCTGCTCTTTCCCAAGGTGAAGAAGGTGTGACTATTCAGATAGATTCTGATGGTGATGGATTGTTTGAAAGAACTATAACATCAGATGCAGAACTAACTCAAGATGAGTTCATATTACAAACTGAAACAACAATTGATGTTGACCCTGATGCTTTAAACATCAACAGCACTGGTAAATGGATTACCTGCTATATTGAACTTCCAGAAGGTTTTAATGTTTCAAATATCAATTTAAGCACTATATTACTGAATGATATTGTTCCTATTGAATCTCAACCAATAAACATCAGCGATTACGACCTAGACGGCATTCCAGATCTCATGGTCAAATTTGATCTGAAGTCTTTACAGGATATGCTGCAAAAGGGGATACACATATCAACCTGAAGCCAGGGCGAATGAAGGATTACGCTACCTTTCTGGTGGATGTTGTGGATCATTTTAAAAAGCAAGGCATATTTTTCGATTATTTAAGTCCGTTTAACGAGCCCCAGTGGAATTGGGATGATTCCGGACAGGAAGGAACACCAGCACTAAATGTAGAATTATATGCTCTTATCAAGTACTTATCAAAAGAGTTATCTGACAGAAAGTTAAGCACCCAAATCGTGATTGCAGAAGCTGGGACAATAGGCCATATTGCAAAAATAATGGATGATGATGGACGAGACGACCAAGCCAGGTTCTTTTTCAGCAAAGATTCCCCATTTTTCATCGGAGATTTGCCAAATGTGGAAAACATCATCTCAGCACATAGTTACTTTTCTGTGTGGCCAATTGAAAAGCAGGTGGAATATAGAAAAATGCTTTCAGAGGCGTTAACAAATATAAATGTGGATCTTGGGTATTGGCAAAGTGAATACTGCATCCTCCAAAAAAATGACGAGATCGGATCGGGCGGAGGCAGAGACCTCGGCATGTCCACCGCCCTGTACGTGGCACGGATCATTCACCATGATATGATACTATGCAATGCAAAATCCTGGCAGTGGTGGACAGCAATTTCACAAGTAGATTATAAAGATGGCTTGATATACCTGGATGATGGTTCGGAAGGACTTTCAGGGAAAATGGGCAGCGAGGTAGAGCGACTGCAGTTTGACGGGGAAGTTCGAGACAGTAAATTGTTATGGACCTTAGGTAATTATTCACGATTTGTTCGTCCAGGGATGGTTCGGATAAAATGTGAACTTTCTGAGCAGCAATCGATAGAAGACGGACTTTTGGTTTCTGCGTACAAGGCAAAAAATCAGATAGAATTAGTTTATGTATTTACCAATTTGTCCCATGGCGAAATTGTCATTGATTTGGGACATGCTAATCAAATTGAAGCGTATACTACTGATCAGAACCATAATCTTAAATTCTTGACACAATCTGCTTCTCAAGTATCTATCCCGCCGCGATCAATGGTCACGCTGATCGACCAGCTCCAATAGCAGCATATATTTGACTAATATTCCAGTAAGATTTACAAATTAAATAAGCTGGTCTGATTGAATGGGAATACTGAATTTAAACGAACTACCTTTGCCTTCTTCGCTTTCTACCCAAATTTTGCCTCCGTTGGATTCTATGAAGTTTTTAGTAATATAGAGACCTAATCCTGTACCTCTTTCGTTGGCAGTGCCTCTTGTTGTAAATGATTGTATCTGAAATAACATTTTGACGTTTTCTTTCGACATGCCAATACCAGTATCCGTAACAGAAACAGTATTCAACTTTCCATTTTTAGTTGCAGTAATCTCAATATTTCCACCACGAAGCGAAAATTTGATAGCATTGGATATCAGGTTTTTGAAAACGAGGTTCATCATATTCGGGTCAACAAAAGCCAGGCAATCATTATCAATTTTATTACGGATTTGGATGCGTTTTTTGTCTGCCATTGATTTTAGTAATTGGATATTCTCATTTGCCAGATCCTTGAGTTCAACTTCTACAGGTTTAGCGATAATGCCATGCATTTGGCTTTTTGCCCAATTGAGTAAATTATCCAGGAAGATGGATGTATTGTTGATTTTATCCGTAAGTTCTTTGGATATCAGGTTAAGCTCATCGTCTGAGATGGCCCCAACTTTCAATAATGCAAGTGTACCTTTCAGCGAATTTAATGGGCTTCTGAATTCATGGGAGATGATTGAGAAAAGTTTATCTTTTATGCCGTTTAGATCTTCCAGTTCTTTTTTCTGAGATATAATTTCTTCGTTTTGTTTTGTGATTTCCTCATTCAACCTGGATAATGCCTTATTTTTTTCTTGTATTTCAACTTTTTGATTTCTGAGCAGATCATTTGCCTTCTTTTTTGTTTGATTGCCCCGGTAATAAATTACCGCGAGAATGGCAACTAAAATGGTAATGACAAAAATCCCAATTCCACCAAAATATTGCATTTTAATTGTTGCGGCCTTTGCTTCATTTTCTTTCTTTAACAGTTGATTTTCCTGTTCTTTGATTTCATTTTCGTATTTGGCTTGTATTTCTGCTAATTGTTTTTCCTTATCAATATTTAATAAACTGTCTTTAAGGATATAATATTCATTGGAATACCGGTAGGCTTCCCTGTAATCGTCCATTTTAGCATAACAATCAGACTGGTACTTGTAGTTATCCATCAAAAGAAAAGATGAATTTACTTTTTTTGCCTCTTCGATTCCCTTCTTAAAATATTCAAGAGCGTTTGTATAATTACCGGCTCTGTAATACGCCCTTCCGATGTTATTCGTTGCATTCGCCACATAATTGTCATAGCCAAGTTCAAGAAATATGTCTCTTGAAGTGATCAGGTTATTGACTGCTTCGTCAAATTTATTTTGATTCATATACACCAATCCCAGGTTATGAGAAATAGCACCAATATCCAGCGTATCGTTATATTTTTTTTTGATATCCAGGGCCTTTTCATAATTGATAATCGCGGGATTTATTGAATCTAATTCATAATAAATTAATGCGATATTATTTAACACTCCTCCCTGACCTTCCTCGTCATTGAGTAGGTTAAAGTAATTTAGTGCTTTATTAAAATATTGAAGTCCCTGTGTATAATTTTCCATATTATAGTACACACGACCAATATTATTGGCTGCATCAGCGGATCCGGTGGTGTTGTTTATGGATTCAGAATATTTGAGGCAGGAAAAGAAATAACCCAGTGAGGTCGAATAGTCTTCTGCATTATAATAATTTTCCCCAATAAGCAGTAAATATTTTATGCTATCCCCCTGTTTTGCACTCTGAAGCAGATTTTTCAGACTATCAATCTTATCGGAACTTTGCGCATTGGCTCCAAAAAGTCGTATAAGTAAAAGTAAAATCGCTATGATGTTTGTTTTATTCATACCTGGGATTACTAAAACTTGAAATTATAAGATATTATGATTACATAGTTGAAAAAATGCAGTTTTATATGACATGCTATACTTTTCCTATTCAATAGAATAATATCAATCCTTATGTATAATCGTATTGCTTAAAGTAGTTCTTTTCATCTATTTTATAACAATGCTAAATGATAAGGAAATTTTATTTATTTAAATTAATATAGATTTGCAGAGTTAATTTTTAGTTAATATACAATTTTATTTCTTAAGTAATTGTTGCTTTTTTTAAAGTTACAATTATCCTTTATTTCAAGGTATTTGAATTATTAAATAAAACAAAATTCCAATGAGTAAAAACCGATACGCTTTCCAAGACTGCCTGTACATATTTTTGATAATTACTGTTTTGTTTATTTCCTGCAATGCAAATAATGAAAATTCAAAACAAGTTGATCCACCCAACATTTTATGGATCGTAAGTGAAGATAATGGACCATTTCTAGGATGTTATGGAGATGAATTTGCTACAACACCAACATTGGATAAGTTGGCTTCACAGGGTATTTTGTATGAAAATGCTTTTGCTAATGCCCCGGTATGTGCGCCGGCAAGGTCTACCATTATTACAGGAATGTATCCGCCTTCCATGGGAACGCAGAATATGCGAAGTACATATCCGATCCCGGAATCGATTAAATTTTTTCCACAATATCTCCGTAACGCTGGCTATTATTGCACCAATAATGCTAAGGAGGATTACAATATGCCAAAACCAGAGGGCGTTTGGGATGAGTCATCTCGAACAGCGCATTACAGGAACCGACCAGCAGGGCAGCCTTTTTTTGCTATATTTAATATAGGCATAAGTCACGAAAGCTCAATTCATACAAGTATTCCAACGGATAGTTTAAGGCATGATCCGGCAAAGGTAAAGTTGCCCCCTTATCATCCGGATACGCCTGAAATGAGGCATGATTGGGCACAGTATTATGATAAGATAGAGGATATGGATGCCAGAGTTGCTGAATTATTAAAGGAACTTGATGATGCAGGTTTAACTGATAGTACAATTGTAGCCTATTATAGTGATCACGGGGGAGTGATTGCCAGAAGTAAAAGGTTTGTTTATGAGTCGGGTACGCATGTCCCGATGATCTGGCGGTTCCCTGAAAAATACGCCCACCTAGCCCCTGGAAAACCAGGAACAAGAACTGAGCGGTTAGTTAGTTTTATTGACCTGGCACCGTCAATGCTGAGTCTTGCCGGAGTCAATATTCCTGAATATATGCAAGGCAAGGCTTTTTTGGGTCAACAGCAGGCAAAACCGAGAGAATTTGTGCACTTGTTCCGTGGACGAATGGATGAGCGAATTGATAAGGTGAGGGCTGTCAGAGATAAACAATACAGGTACATCAGGAATTATATGCCACATCGCATATATGGTCAATACCTCGAATATTTGTGGCGGGCACCTTCCTGTAGGTCCTGGCAAGAAGCCTATTTGGCTGGCAATTGCAATGAAGCACAACGAATCTTTTGGCAACAGAAGCCTGCAGAAGAATTATACGATGTTTCATTAGATCCCTGGGAGGTCAATAACCTGGCCGATGATCCGCACTATGCTGATGTATTGATTCGGATGCGAAAGGAAACTGATCAATGGATGACAGAAATCAAGGATACCGGTCTGATGCCGGAAGGGGAAATGAGTACAAGAAACCAACAGACTCCATCATTTACATATACACATTCCGGCGATTATGATTTCGATAAAATAAAATATGCCGCGGATATTGCCTCATCAAGAGATGAATCAAGACTCAATGATATCATTGGGTTTCTTAAAGATGAAAATCCAACAATTAGGTATTGGGGAGCCAATGGGTGCCTGATTTTGGAAGAAAAAGCACAACCTGCTGTAGCAGCATTGAAAAATGTGTTGAATGACGAATCTCCTGATGTTCGCATCGCGGCAGCTGAAGCATTATGCCATCTTGATGAATGTGAATTGGCAACACCAATACTCATTAATGCATTAAATGAAGAAAACCTTATGGTGCGTGTCCATGCTTTGAACAGCCTTGAAGTATTGGGGGGTGATGTGGCAAGTGCAGCCATCCCCAGGATAAAGGGATTGGTGGAGAACCGTGAAGATCGTGAATATGATATACGTGCAGGTAAGCGATTAATTGAGCTTTATGGGGACTAGATTGATACCGAAATCCCGAACATAAGGCCGGGACACTTTCCGCATGTTATTTCATACTTATCTGGGAGGGGGCAATTTTATGCTGTCTCCAAATTTTTCTTGTGAATATACCCGTCAAATTGTGTTAACGGTTTACCTGTACGATTCGAAAAGAATGCTCTGATCTCAGCGATAATGGACAGGGCAATTTCTTCAGGAGTATTTGCTCCGATATCGAGACCAATCGGATAATGGATTTTAGCCAGCTCTGATGACGAATAATTATCTTTATTAACATGAGCTTCACGCAATATTTTTTCCGTTTTCTTCCTGCTGCCAAGTATTCCGATATAAGGCGCATCCGATTTGAGCACTTTTGGTAGTTCTTCCTTGATGTAAAAGAAGTTATGGGTAAGAAATACAACGGCCAGATTGGGTGTCCCTTTGATAAGACTACTAACTTTTTCTTCATCAAGCAGTTCCAACTCTTCGGCATTTGGAAAATTCCAGATGGGTTGTATTGGTTCAAAGGAATCTGTAATATGTACATTATATCCCAATTCATGTGCGATACGCATAAATGGAACCACGTGAAATACAGCACCATAGATCAGGATATTCAAGTTAGGCTGGAATACCTCATGAAATACCTTTACCTTTTTCCCATTTATTTTATAGGTCTTGGATATTGACTCATCGGTTTCTATTGCAGTTTTTAGATCATTCTTTATGCGTTCTGCCAGTTCGGTTGACTGGATAAAGGATAGCCCATTGGAATGATATCTTTCGCCAGGAACGGCAACAACTTCGTCTTCGGTATAAAATACCGTGGACAAACCCTGTAATTCTGATTGACTTGCAATCTGATCCAATAAAGCAAATGGATGATTGGTTGGATTCTCTTCCAAAGGCTCGATAAGTATTTCCAATAATCCATTGCATCCATAACCCATGCCAAAGGAATTTTTTGCATTTTGTCGGGTGTCATATTTGAAGAGTTCTGCTTTTCCACTTTTTATGACCTCCCGGGCTTTGGCGATCACATCCCCTTCCAGGCAACCACCACTAACCGAACCAAACCAGAAGCCATCCTCACGGATCAGCATGCGGGCACCGGTGCGTCTATAGGATGACCCATGGACATTTACCACACTGGCCAGGGCGGTTTTTATTTTATGGTTGGAAGCAATTCTTAAATTCTCAAGGATAGTTTTTATCTCTTTCATGTTTGGTGTTTTGACGATTTATGGACACAACGCACTTACAAGTTCTTAATTATTTGAAATAATGTCACGTATAATTGAAATAATCTTGTTTAATTTAATTATCAGAGTTTCCAATGTTTTGGAATAATCAAATTTGACAGATTTGGTAAACCTTCATAATTCCAATTGTTTAAAATCCAATTCATGAAAAGTTTGTTGACCGTCATAATCATCAAATTCTATCTCTGGAATTAAAGAATGATATTTTACATATTTATTGTCTGTTCTAAGTTTTTCAGCAACTTGCACCAATCGACTTAAAATGTTAGTGGTTCGATTTATAAGATGGTCTTTGTAATACCATTTTTCTTTTTGGTATCTGCTATAGCTACTAAACTTATTGTAATCAGGTTTTTCAGTAACTAGTAAGGAAATTTGTTCATACAATATTTCAAATAATAATTGCATTTCTATTTCTCCAACATGGTGCATTATTATTTGACGATATATATCCTCTGGCATAGCATATGGCCAGTTTTTATCCCTTTCTTTTTTATTGCCAATCCAATAAGACATATGTTTATTCAGATTATGTACTGATATTTTCTCTAAAATCAGTATATCTTTAGGAACCATGGCATTACTTTCAAAATATTTCTTTAAACCCAACACCAAATCCAGCGTCCTTGCCGCATCCATTTTTTGGAGAATTTGTTTGATTGAATCAGGAAAATAAACTTCATATTTTGTGGCCTTTTCGAATTCTTTATCTATAAAGTCAAATCTTTCTGCGTATTTTCTGTAGTAGGCATTGTTTAAAATTTCCTTATCTACTGATGTTGTTTGAAATAAGATTAATGAAATAATTAAACAAACGAGGAATGATAAGATTATCCAGCTTTGAGTTTTAAATATTAACCTAATCGACATCCAATTAGCTAGGAAAATATAGATGGGGATTAGTATTAATAGTAGTTTATGATCCTGTAGTAAATTTAATTCATTGTCATAACCTCTTAGGCCATACGGAACAATAGCCAACTTTGAACCAAACCTTGCCACAATAGCGAAAGCTGCAATACAGATAAATGCAGTATTTGAAATGCTGAAAATCTTGAGATATTTTTTCCGAATAATATTTTTTCTTCCAATTAACCAGTAAATAATAGTTACGCCAAAACCTAAACTTGTTGAAAACAAGGCAAAGAAAAGATCATACGCCTGAAATTCCTCAGGTGTTAGAATTAATGGATCATTCAAGAATGTAATAACCCTGAATGACTCTCTGGAGAAACCAAATAATAGATTTAGAACAAGTGATACATACAATCCTAGCGAAATTCCTAGCCAGAAGGACCATTTACCAATATTGGAAACAGAAAGTTCAGGTTTTAAAAATCCCTTTTGAAGCATGTAATAAGTTTAAAAAATATCAATAAATGTCTTTGAAGTTTACTTCCTCAAATTTAATCACAAGTGGATTATCCCATGTTTTATTCAGTCGCTGAGCTTTAACCACATTGACGAATATTCCCTCATCAGTTATGGAGAAAATAGTTTTCGGGGAGCGATAGACCTGGTATTCCATCATTAGCTCATTTTGACCAAGTATCGAAACCTGAGTATCCTTGGTCCCCTGCAATGAGCGAAGAAAAAATGCCTTTTCTTCCATCCAGTTCCAGAAAGGCGAGTTGACAAAAGCATATACAGATGTTTCATCTTTTGAGCTGGTAAACCAGGTATCGCCTTCATTGGTCACTTTCCAGGGCCTGATGTTGTCAATGGCTTCATGATTGGCCATATACCACAACCCGATTTCGCGTAATCTCACCTCCTGTCGTTCAGGAATTTCACCTTGAGCGTCAGGCCCGACATTTAATAGCAAGTTTCCACCTTTGGCCCTGGTTTGGATAAGCAGATTAATTAACGTTGTGGCATCCTTATATTTTTCTTCGGCAACATATTGCCAGTGAGATCCGATGGTATAGCAGGCTTCCCAAGGACCTTCGAACGGTTGATTGGGTAGGTATTGTTCCGGAGTTTCCATGCCACCGCGAGTAATCAACAGGTCTGGATCCAGGTCCCAGGCAAAATTGGCTACCAGCGGATTGGCCCAGTCACTTTTTTCATCTATAAACAAAATATCAATGTTGCCATAGTTGGTCAGCAATTCCCGGAGCTGTTTTTTATTGATCTCCCAAAGCGCTGAATTTCGTGTGGATTCAGATTCTTCAGACTCACGGCTGGGCGGATACCCTTGTTTATACATTACATAATAATCATCCGGAGAAAAATATAGTCCAACTGCAATATTATATTTTCGAAATGCCTCGATAATTTCTTTCAGGATGTCCTTTCCATAGCCGGAATTCATGATATTGAATTCAGAGGTTTGCGTATCCCACATGCAGAATCCATTGTGGTGCTTGGCAGTGAATACCATATATTTCATCCCGGCGAGTTTTGCCAGCTTCGCCCATTCCTCCGGATCGAACTTTTTGGGGTTGAATGTTTTGGGCAGTTCATTGAAATACTCATCCTGGTATTCCCTGGATCCAACAGCTACATTGTGACTGATAATTGCCCCAAGTTGCACATCAACTGACCAGTGGATGAACATGCCGAAACCTAGATCAGTGAACCACTCTTTTCGTTCGGGTTTGTTGCGGTCGATGGTGATTTTTTGTCCATACAAATGGGAAAGATTACAGATAATGATTAAAATGGTTATACCGGCTTTATTCATGCAGCATCAATTAATTTCTTTTTCAAAATTAAATTTAAAATCTTCGGATGGTGTTCTCGACGATCCTATCAGATTTTTCATTTCATCAATAACTTCCGGATGCTCAGTAGAAATATCCCGGGCCTCCCCAATATCAGTGCTTAAATTAAATACTTGAATAGGAGCATCAGGATTGGAAGACATATCATTTTGCACAGCTTTCCAATTACCTTTTCGGATGGCTCTTTTTCCCCCAGCTTCGAAAAATTCCCAATACAGGAAGTCATGTTCTATCTGATCTCTCCCCAGCAATTCCGGTAAAAAGGAGATGCCATCAGTTTTACCCTGATAATTCACGTGTGCTATTTCGCAGGCTGTAGGTAAAAAATCCCAGAAGGCAGAAATATGATGGCTTTCTCTACCGGGAGTAATTTTACCAGGCCACCATGCAATCATAGGTACACGGATACCCCCTTCATACAAATCGCGTTTCATTCCGTTCAACGATCCATTACTATCAAAGAAATCAGGGTTAGCGCCTCCTTCGGCATGTGGTCCGTTATCACTGGTGAAGATGACCAGTGTTTGCTGATCAATGCCAAGTGATCTCACTTTAGCCAGCAATGCGCCTACATCTTTATCCAGGTAGGTGATCATAGCGGCATGGGCTTTTTGCGCTTCCGGCCAGTCTTTATCTTTGTAAATGCCCAAATCCGGCACTTCCATGCCGATCTGACCCATAGGAATACCTTCATTATTTGCATGCGGAATGGTATATGCCAGGTACAGGAAAAAGCTGGAATCCTTATTGTTTTCAATGAAATTGATGGCTTCTTTTGTGAACAGATCGTGAGAATGCGTCTTCTTATTCCTGGCCACACTTCCAATCCCACGGGCGTACGTATCCTGGATAATTTCTATTTCATTATCCAATGGGACTTTTTCCTCATTTCTCCATAAATAATCAGGATAGGAATTATGGGCCCGGATCTGATTGAGATATCCAAAAAAATAATCAAATCCTTTCCTGGTGGGAATGCCCGTCGATCCTGCTTCGCCCAGTCCCCATTTTCCAATAAGGGCAGTAGTATATCCTGCTTTTTTTAATAATTCTGCTACAGTAGTATCGTCCGGTTTTAGTGGCACATTGGCATTACCTCGCACACGTGCATGCCCGGTATGCAGACCTGTCATCAAGGCGCATCTCGATGGTGCGCATACCGTACTTCCCGCATAGTGATCAGTAAACCGGATACCTTCGGCAGCCATCTTATCAATTTGTGGTGTTTGAATCGTTTGCTGTCCATAGCATCCAAGATCTCCATACCCCAGGTCATCCGCTAGAATGTAGATTATGTTTGGTTTTATATTTTGAGTCGTCTTATTTGAGCAACTAAAAATCAAAATAAATACCGATAGGTATAAAAATAAACGCATACACATTTGCTGTGTTAATTAAAAAGTTAAAAGTTCATTTTACTAAATCTGCGTGACATTAACAAAAAGTGAGAACGGATCATTTACAAACAACGAATGTAAATTGGTCATTATACAATTCGAAATAGTAATATTTATGAAATTTGGAAAACAGCTATTCTGGTTCTATCTTTTCGCAAACAACAATAATCCAAAATGATGATGACGCATAAATTATACACAAAACACATCCTGCTGGTTTTTCTATTATTGATTACTTCCATTATTCTAAATGCCCAGAAAACCATGAAAATTCAAGCAATTTTGTACAACAATAATCACCCGGTAGAGATAGTTGCAGAAGGTGGTAAAATTAAAGCCATAACTCCTATAAACAATCCGGGGAGTAACCTGCCAATAGTTAGTCCTGGATTTATTGATGTGCAAGTCAATGGTTATAATGGCGTTAGTTTTACAGATGATGACCTGACCGTTGATGGTATCAAAAAGGCAACAGAAGGCTTGTGGAAAGAAGGTGTTACCACATTTTTACCGACCATCATCACGGCTTCAGGCGAGACAGTTAGAAAAAATCTTTCAACGTTAAATTCTTCATTAGACGATCCTGGAGTTTCCAATTCTGTCCCAGGATTTTTCCTGGAGGGGCCATATATCTCACCGATTGACGGTTTTCGGGGAGCACATAATGCTGAATTTGTGCGCCTTCCGGATTGGGAAGAATTTCGTACGTTTATAGATGCCTCAAATAATCATATCATTAAAACAACAGTTGCACCGGAGCTTGAAGGTGCCATGGGATTCATTGATCAATGCAGGAAAGCGGGGATTATTGTAGCCATCGGCCATCACAATGGAAATGCAGAACAAATCCATGAAGCCGCACAACACGGTGCCTGGATATCCACGCATTTGGGAAATGGTTGTGCCAATATGATTCACCGGCACAACAATCCGCTATGGGCACAAATGGCGGATGACCGGTTGACACCAACCATCATAGCAGATGGATTTCATTTAAATCCCGATGAGCTTTCCGTGTTTTATAAAGTGAAAGGGCCGCACAATCTGTTGTTGATTTCTGATATAACAAAATTGGCAGGCCTGCCGCCGGGAGAATATAATTGGAACGGAAAAATGGTGCTTTTAACACCTGAAGGGAAACTTCGATTGCCTGAACAGGACGTATTGGCTGGAGCGTCATTTTCCATACGAAAAGGAATTGGGAATATGATGAAATTTACAAGATGTTCATTAGAGGAAGCTATACAAATGGCATCAACTAACCAGGCCAGGATGTTCGGATGGGATGATCGCGGTAGTATTGAGGTGGGGAAACGCGCTGATTTGGTATTGTTCCGGATAGAAAATGAAGAAGTTCAAGTTCAGCAAACCATCCTGGCTGGCAAGGTGGTCTTTAAGAAGTAAATAGCCAATATGAAAAAATCATTAAAGCAGCGAATTATCATAGGCCTGAGCCTGGTTGGGCCGGGTCTGTTTTTAATCGGGTATAATATCGGTACAGGCAGTATTACCACCATGGCTAAAGCAGGAGCTGATTACGGGATGACCCTTTTCTGGGCGCTGATCCTTTCCTGCATATTTACTTACATCCTAATGGTGGCATATGGAAAACTTACGCTGGTTACCGGGAATACGGCACTAAAAAATATCAAGCAACACTATTCGTGGGGAAAGGTGTTGGCAATATACATCATGACTGCAGTGATCATTGGTGAATTACTCGCCGTGATGGGTGTGATGGGCATTGTTGTTGAATTGTTACAGGAAGGGATAAACCTGATTTTTGGAATTGAAGGTTTCAACCCATGGATCATAACGGGTATTCTGGTAGTTGTCCTTTACTATTTGTTATGGAATGGACATTATAAGCGGTTTGAAAAGCTTCTGACCTTTTTTGTCATCCTGATGGGTCTATGTTTCATTATCGTTTTCTTTTTAGTTAGTCCGGATTATGTAACCATCATTAAAGGAATAGTCCCAAGTATACCGGATCAGCCCGGTAGTTTTCAATTAATTGCTGCCATGGCAGGGACTACGTGTTCTGCAGCGGTATTTGTCGTGCGAAGTACGGTAGTTGCTGAAAAGGGATGGACCATTGACCATTTGAAAACAGAAAAACGTGACGCTATGGTTTCTGCTTCCATGATGCTTTTTTTAAGCGGTATTATCATGGCTGTATCTGCTGGCACATTGCATATTATGGGTTTATCACTCACCAATACCATTGACATGATCCATCTTTTTCAACCGATAGGTGGAAAGGCCGCGGCACTTATACTTATCCTCGGAATTGCCGGAGCCGGTTTATCAACAGTTTTTCCCATTATCCTGATCGCTCCATGGTTGGTATGCGATTATACGGGTACAGAGCGAAATATTCAATCACCATTGTTCCGCTGGCTGGGCTTTTTTGGGATATTATGCAGTTTTGGATTTTTAGTTATGAAGGAAAAACCTCCGGGATTGATGATCTTCTCCCAGGCGTTTCAGGCTTGCATATTACCGGCCGTAGCAATCCCGGTTTATTTTTTGTTAAGAGACCAAAAGCTCATGAAAGACCATGGAATGAAAACCAGGTTTCAGGTTGGATTAGTAGCCGTTATCCTGTTTTCATTGGTGACTACCTATTTTGCAGTAGTTGATTTGTTCTGATCCGGATCAATTTTTAATATTTAATCATGCCCGAATTTATAAAAGCATTCGATAACCAAAACCGACCAATTGTTGATCAATCATCAGCAAGTCTTTCGATAAGTTATTTCAATCTGGTCCGCTTGAAATCAGGACAGTTACACGAAGAAGAAATGAAGGGTTTCGAATCCGTATGGGTGGTGATGTCGGGGAATTGTGATATTTATGTTGATGGCAGGGTCTTCAAAAAGGTTGGGAAGCGAAAAGACATTTGGTCTGGGCTGGCAGAATCCGTATATGTTCCCATACAATCAAAGGTCAAGGTGATCGCCAATACAGACCTGGAAATTGCAGTAGGGGGAGGAAAATGCGAAGAAAAATATGCACCTTTTTTTATTGGTCAGGAGGATGTGATCATGGTCGATGTTGGTTCAAGTGAAACAAAATCCCATCGGCAGATTTTCCATATCCTGGGGCAACACCATAAAGAAAAATCCGGGAATCTGCTGATCAGTGAATTATATGCGGAAGAGGGATGCTGGTCGGGTTATCCTCCACATAAGCATGATACGGATAATTTGCCTGAGGAAACTGATTTTGAGGAGATCTATCATTACAGATTCAATCCGGGAAATGGATTTGGCGGTCAATACCTGATGCTGGAAGATGGATCAGAAACATGTTATGTCACCAGGGATGGAGATACATTTGCATTTGAGCAGGGATATCATCCTACATCTACTTCACCTGGGCATGCCGGGTATATTTTTACTATTTTGGTCGGTAGAACCCAAAAATCCCTGATTCAATATTTTAAAGAAGATCACCGACATCTCATGGATAAGATACCCGGTATAGGCGACATGCGGAAAATGTTCAAATAATTATTTACGGGCAGCACCTATTACATCCCTGACCTCGCTCATCAATTGTTGCATATGTTCTTCCATATAATTATGAATATCAAGAGGGGGGTGTACAATAATATCTACATTGCCAGGAAATAAATTTAATGTATTCGTGGGGAATACCTTATCCGTCCCATTGATGGTGACTGGAAGAATTGGAAGCTCAAGATCAAAGGCAAATTTGAATGCGCCCTTTTTGAATGGAAGTAATTGCGCAGTTTTACTTCTGGTTCCTTCCGGGAAGAAAATTACAGATGTTCCGTTTTTAATTTTTTCCCTGGCCGCATTGATAGATTTTATTGCCTCCTTCGAGCTTGATCGGTCAATGAAAATGTGTCCAACGGCCTGGCTACCAAATCCAATTCCCGGGTATTTTCGGACCTCTTTTTTCATTACCCATTTAAAGTCAATTCCCAGCCAGCCATATAGTGCAAAAATATCATAAGCGCTCAAATGATTTGCGACGATAACGTAGGATTGTCTTTCATCTATATGTTGCTTGCCATGTAGTTTTACGATAACCGGTGTGGCAATAGTATTGATCTTCGCCCAGATCACACCACCTACATAGCTTCCGACTTTCTGGTTTATTACCAGGGAAAGTGTCACAGCAAGAATGCCGAAAATAATGGTATTGATGGCCATAAAAGGGAATAGGATAAGCCATTTGTACGGTTGATAAAGAATCCAAAAAAAAGTCTTCATCATATGATTCCAATAAAAAATTACCAACTGCGCAAGTTATTAAATTTTATAGAATTTCTGGTGGCAGAAGGTCGATGTGTTTTGTATACTTAGTTTGCATTTTTCTTTAAAAAATTATCTTCCTTTTGCATTAAACATTAATTCTTGCTTATCAAGTATTTCTACTTCATGAGATTAATAACTAACTTAAATATAGTCATATCAAAATATTATAAAATGATCTGCCATATTATTGTCAAGCCGATTTCATTTTTCTTATTTCTTCTTCTGGGTTTCTCCTTAATCAGCCAGACCCTTTTTGCTCAGGACATTATTGTTCTTAAGTCTGGAGAGGAAGTGCCTGTAAAGATCTATTCGACAAAAGGAAAGATGATTACTTATAGCAAATTGGATGATCTGGCAAACTTTCCTTCAGAATTGAACAAGAAGCACGTGAGAAGATATGTAATGGAATACATGAAGCATAGGCGGATATCTTTTTCATTCTCATTAGGTGGTTTGCCATATGGTACTTCAACAAGTTTGAAGAAATATATGAGGGATCATGGACATGAAGGAACATCATCGGGTTTTTTTGGCTCAATTCATTATCCTGTTTCTAATGTTAAGTCATCATTGCTCATGGAATTAGAGTATCTGTATAAACCACCTCATGGAGTATCAATTGAATATGCATACGCTAATATCGGGAAAGTTGAAGGATTTGGAACGCCTGAAATAAATTATTCCAATAAACAAATAGCGGCCTGCCATAAATTTTATTTAAAGAATCTTAGATCAAATCTTCAAACAGGGTTAATTATAAATTTTGGATCTATCGAAGATGATGAATATTCATATACGAATGATGCAGAAAATAAGCAATCGAATGTTAATTGGGGATTGTTGTTTGGTTGTGCCACACCATTAGTTGAGAAGAAAGAATTATTTTTAAGGCTTCAACCGCAATTCAGATATATTTTTCCAGTTAAAATTACAAACAAAGAAATGTTCCTTTATGGTGAAAAAGTGGCGTTAAGTCATTGGTTTATTGGATTACAAACTGGATTTAAGATTTACACAAACAATAATTGAATATGAGTTGAATTAAATGGATTTTTTCAGTTTTATTTAGATGCCATTTCCCATAATCACGCTAATGTTGTTCAACATTATATAATTCAATCTAATGATATGAGAATTGGAGGTCCAGATTCTAGTTCATCTAACTTGATATAAGCGACAAGTTTATTTTCTATAACTTTAGCCCAGGTGTTTAAATACTCAACAACATCGGATTTATTGTTGTGTCTAAGATACTTTTTGCCAGAAGGTAAATGTTTTAAAACTTCAGGATCAGACAGCTTTTCAAGACGTTTCAGGTCATCAATGTTAAGACCAGCGTTAGAAGCTTATCAATCAGGTCATCCATGAACAATCCACTGTTAGGATAATAATCATTCAACTGTTCACCCCGGTCTCCATACCTTTGCATTGCCCTGGTATGTATTTCATTGATATCAAGCCTCGTGATCTCCTGGGCAAGAAAGCGCAATTACAGCTTCTCATATGACCCTATTGATAATTTGACGAATTTTCCAGCGTTTTGGCTGTATTTCTCAAAGCACCGATAAGTTCAATCCCTGGTCTTGCCATGGTTATTATTTTTATAACTAATTGTCAGATGGAATGTTCTTCCCGCCCGGTTTTTTCAAACTCCTGCAATTCTTCTTTTGTATTCTTTCAATGCATCTTCCAATCGCTCGTGAGCTGTCGTATCGCCCGGTATGTTGTGCGAAGGATGAATAAATAGCTTTACGCCACGATCAGCCAATATTTCTGCTACAGTTGCCACAGTCATCCAGACAGTGGTGATAAAACCCATGGTAGAAACAGGCCCTATTTTATCAAAATGATTTTTCAACGGGACTGAAGCATCATTACCCGGCACACATGTATCCACAACTACATCGGCTAGTTCAAATAGTGTTTTTCCACTGCTATGTCTGCCTTTTTTACCTTGTGCCTCTTTTGCCGATCCGTACACGATTACTTTCATTCCTTTCGCTTTAGCTTCAATGGCAATATCTATATTTACAGGATTGATTCCAGTATGTGAGAAGATCCACATACAGTCACGGGGATCAAAATTCCATCCCTTCATGATTTCATTTCCATATCCCTCCACGCGCTCAAGGAAGACGAATTGTTGAACACTCATGCCGCCGACAATATTGGTAAAGAAAGTTAATGGAAGTTCGATCATAGGATGAAAGCCTACAAAACCTCCGATCCTGGGATACATTTCTTCGATGGGTAACGTGGCATGCCCGCAACCAAACGTGTGTACCCAGCGTTCAGCTTCAATGGAATCGGCCATAATCCTTGCCGCCTTTTCAATGTTTTCCATCTGTGTGGTTTCTATTTGTGTCATTACGCTATGTGCATTATCAAGCCATTGTTTTGCTAATTTATTCATTGAATTTTAATTTGTGTTTTGAGAAACTTATAACAATTAAAAGTACTGTAAATAGTCCTGAGAGGATAAGTGACCATGAAAAGGCTCCTATGCCAAAATTTTCAGTTACTATTCCAGTGATATAATTAATCAGGATATTTCCGGTTAAAGCAATGGTCAGGGCTATGCCAAATGCGGTCCCCGACCAGGATGGGAAACGATCGCCTATGACACCAAGCACCACGGGAAAACCTGCAGCTAGTCCAAATCCTATAATTCCCACACTGGCAATTGTCATCACATTTGAAGATGTCATAGCCAGGAATATTCCCCCAACCAGGGCAACTAAAGAGGAAATGGTCAGAACGGTTTTAGGTGAAAATTTTTTAAGCAGAACGCCAACAGAAAATCTTCCCAGCGTGAACATAGCTACAAAAAAGGTAAGCACTCCTAATGAAAGTGATTCCATCATATGCTTGTGATCAATCAGGTAAGTAGTGGTCCAGTTATTCATTAAGGATTCCCACCCGGATTGGAAAAAAAGAATGAAAGAAAAAAGCAGAAAGACGGTATCTCGGAGCATGGTTCCCAAATGGTTAATGGAAATGGTGCTCACCTGCTTAGGAGCTGGATAGCGAATGATGATCAGAAATATCATAGGTATGATCATGAAAATTCCGATCCCGCCAATGATTTCTCTATAGTTGAATAACGGGGAGAGGAGACTTAAAACCAAAGGCATACCCAAAGCTCCTAAACCAAAAAAAGCCCCCATCAGGCTCAGATTTGATCCTTTATTTTCCTTGTAATCGGCACTAAAGTCGGCGACAAGTGCACTTGCCGCTCCATTGATCATACCACCACCAGTCCCAATTATCAAAAAAGAAAAAGCGAGGTAAAGAAATGATTGAGCAAGGCTGATGATAAGAAATCCAATAAGAATCAGAATAACACTGGCTGGCAACAAATACCTGTAGGAATATCTGTCAACAATTGGACCGAATAAAAGTGAACCAACCAAAATCCCAAGCGGGAGCAGCGAAGCCAATGTACCTTTATTAATTTCTGATAACCCGTAATCTGCAGATAGTTGTGGTAAGATAGCTCCAAGGGTAATGAGCGATATCCCGAATATAAAAATTGCCACGCATGAAGCAACAAAGACAAGTGTTTTATTATAATTCATAATTTGTTATAAAAATTCATCCATCATCATACGTACTGCTCCAAAAAGCTGGGCGTCTGTGCCAAGTTTACCACCGCATAGTTCAACCAGGTTTATTGCCACTGGCTGGGCATATTTTTTTGCTTCAATATAAATCTGATCCAGAAATTTCAATCCGGGACCGAATAATCCTCCGCCAAAAATGATTTTTTCCGGATTGAAAATGCTGACAAGATTGGCTACTCCTTTTCCCCAATATACGACAGCTTTTTCAATTACGGCACGGGCGAGAATATCCTTTTCTTCATAGGCCTGAAATATTTCTTCGGCGCTGACTAGATGAGGGTTCAAACTGGTCTTTGAATAAATATTATCAGCATGAAAGACATCCGAAGTAAGCCGGCTTAATCCATCACCTGAAGCATTGTATTCAAAACAACCAAATTGCTTATAGCCATCTGGATATCTATCATCTAATGCCAGCCAACCAATTGCTCCGGCAATATCATTTTGTCCGCGCAATATTCTGCCATCTACCATGATCCCTGCTCCGATACCAGTGCCAAATGCCAGATGAATTGCATTTCGACACCCATGTGCTGCGCCCAGCCAGGCTTCTCCAAGGATACTGCAAGCGCGATCACTATCAATTGCTACTGGTATTTTTTTATCAAATGATTGTTCAATTTTTTCCTTCAGGCTATAATTTCCCCATCCCGGGATATTAGGTGCCCATACGGTGCCCTTTTCCTTATAGCTAATGCCCGGAACAGATATACCGATACCATAAATTTTACTAATATCTATTCCTGTTTGGTGCAATACATCATGGGAAAGTGAGCATATCAATTCTCCTACCTGATCACCGCTTAATCCGGATATATTTTCTTTGTCTTGCGCAATGATATTGCCCTTTTCAGAAATCACAGCTCCGGCACATTTTGTTCCCCCTAGATCGATACTAATTATTGATTTTCCCATCGAGGTAAATATAGGGATTACTTGAATTAAAAAAATTGGATTTATTGAAGTTTGGATTTAAGACATGGCAATTTTAAATCTTATGAATTCTAATAGCTGAATGATTTTTGATGTATATGTCAATACAAAAAACTAAATCCACAGCTCAACAACATACTTTTCAATCCGTCAGAGCGCCAGTAGCTCCCGCCTCTAAGTTGAATTTCTCGAAAGATGAATGATTTATTCGCTGTTTTTTTAATCTTGAATTTACTGATTCCCAAAGCTGGAGAATATCGTAATCCGGCGCCAAGGAAATGACTGGTAAACGCAGATAAATCATAATCCGAAGTATAATACTCCTGGTTCGGATCATGCTCCTTGTAAGCAGCAAAATACTTGGAGCCTTTTTGCAAGTGAATTCGATAAAATGGCTGAAATGCAAAAAAATTAGTGATTTTATATGGAATTTCCAGGTTAAGTGTATGTGCTTTAATGCCGAAGGTGTCCCAGTAATACCGATAGAATGTACGGAACACAAAGCGGTCACCAAGGAAATAATTCAATCTCAAAGAAGCCGGGATCCGGTACCTGGAATCCGGCAGGTGTTCTACCCTGGGTAAGTCTTCTCCTTCAAAATATACACGGTGATATGGCATATTGAGCAATCCTGTTTGATAAATGAGTCCCAGGGACAAAGAGGTCTGAAGGCGTTTATTTATTATCTGGCTCAAAATCATATTTAGATGTGAAGAATATCTTTTGTCTGTATCAACGTATTCAATACCTGTATTTCTCAACTCAATCGGGTACAGCTTACTGATCGGATAATCCAATGCCCATTCGTCTGCAAAGAAACTGGCAGAAAGTTTAAATTCCCTGTTAAGATCCTTAGACAATTTGGAGTAGTAGCCTCCTATGGATAGCGATCCAAAATACTCTCCCAGGAGAAATCTTCCATTTATGCCAAAGGAATATTTTCCGGCTGTATCATAAACACTATAAGTGACATCCAAATATCCGGTTATGTCTGCGTATGATGCAGAGGTCACTGTAGTCGGATTTATATTATCGTGAGACGCCGAAGTATAGTAACTCAAACCATTTTCGATGCGCAATGATTTATTGTCCCTGATTGGCACATTTACGATAATGATCCCGGCATAGTCGTGCAATTCTTCCGTGCCTTCTCCACCCGTAACTGCCGAATGGTCACCCGATTGCTCATAATAGCTGAATAAAAAATCGATTTCCGTTTTTCGGTTTATTCCGGTTTCCGACGCTTGTCCAAAAATTTGAAAAGCTATGAGCAGGTGTACAATCGATATGGTATATTTCAATTGCATCCGCAGCCACTTCCTGCATTGCCATTATTCCCGCCAACTGCACCCTCGCGGTAGGATTGGAAGTTGGATTCGTAAATTTCAATTTTCCGGTTGGTAAGTGTCATTTCCTCATCGTTCAGATATACTTTTTGGTATCCTTTCACCGGCACACATTTTGAGAAAAGCTGTGATGAAACAACAATGATAATTATGATGGAAAGGCATTTAATTATTGTCTTTTTCATGGCCAAGGAGTAATTTTTTAAAACTTTCAAATTAGTAATAATTCAGCTTTAGTTGATCCGATGTCCAGGTTTTGTTTTGATCATCAACGATCAGGCATTCAATATGTTTAAGCCGGTTTATCAGTTCAAGACCTTTGTCAACACCCAATACAAACACCGAGGTAGCCAGGGCATCTGATAATTCTGCATCCGGAGAAACAACAGTGACGCTTTGTATCCCTGCCGCGGGGTAGCCGGTTTTCGGATTAATAATGTGCCCATATCTTTTCCCGTCAATGATGACGAATTTCTCATAGTTCCCGGACGTTACAACACTTAAATCACTTACATTCAACCAGGCAATATAATCCTTCTGCTTATCCGGATCAGCAATTCCAATTTGCCAGGGTTCACCATTTTGCTGTTTGCCCCATGCGATCAAATCTCCACCTGCATTGATCAATCCATTTTTTATACCATGGGTTATCATCACTTTTTTGCCTCTGTTAGCCGCATAGCCTTTGCCAATTGCCCCAAAGCCAATTTTCATACCTTTTTCCTTGAGAAAAATCGTAAGACTGTCCCGGTTGAGCATGATATTTCTGTAATTGATTTTTCTGACAGAGGCGGAAATCAAGGCCGAATCCACTTGTTCCATCTCCCGGCCGTCAAATATCCAGAAAGGATCCAGAGAATTAAAAGTAATGTCAAACGCACCTCCGGTTAAATCTGAGACCTTGATCGAACGCTCAATGAGATCAAAAAGTTCTTCAGAAACACGAACGGGAGTTATTCCTGCTTGCTGATTGATTCTGCTCGTTTCGGAATCTGATACCCAGGAGGATATCAGGTCTTCGATCCGTTGGATTTCATATATTGCATGAGCAATTGCTTCCTCTCCAATTGCCTCATGATCAGATATAGCTACCAGTTCAAAACGTGATCCCATGAGGGATAGCACTTTTTTACTGGTATGCGCCTGGGCATATATTGCACAAGAAAATAAATGGAAAATTAATATGAGCAATTTGCCCATTAATGAATGATAGTATCAATCAAAGATATATAAACTTGCGGGGAGACATCTGTAAATCCGGTAAATCCTACCATTTTTTCATTATTGTCAACAAATACCAGTAGCGGGAATACTCCGTTAGGATTATATTTTTCAGCAAGATTTTCATTGCGGATCTCACTGTTCTTAGGAAGTCTGTTCTTTTTCATTTTTGGAAAATCAAGCTTTACGGGCACAAAATTTCCCCTGGCATATTCGGAAAAAGTTACTGTTTCAAGAATATTTTTATCGAGCTGGATACAAGGTTTACACCAGTCTGATCCTGAGAAATAGAGCATGACATATTTCCCTTCTGTACCTGCTTCTTGCTTAGCCTTGTCAAAATCACTGTACCACTCCAGCTGGCTGGAATCATTGATTTCCTGGGCTAACGATTCTTTCTGGGTAAGGGTCAGGATAAAAGCTATTGATAAAGTTCCAATAAATTTGATCAGGCTGTGTACACTAAACATATTGACGTATGAATTAAATAATCTGTAATCTAAGAAATTTGTCAGACTTTATCCTAACTGTATTAAAAGGAAATTGTTAAATTTTTTCTACGTCAATAAAATCAGGATAATCCCGGATAATATCAGGAACAAGGACAACGCGAATTGCATCATTTTTCGTTTAGGAAGACCAATGAACTGTATATTGTTTAAGAACAGGAATAAAATAATTCCGGAAATGAATATTGATAAAAAGAGCCACATGAATTCATAAGTGTGCATAATATACATTCCATTTTCAAATCCAACAGTAATTCCCAAGAGTATAAATAATAAGTTGATTTTTGCACTGAAGGGTTCTCCGGCAAAAAGCAACAAAAATCCACAAACCAGTATCGCAATTTTATTGACTAACATGTTAAAATCCCCCTCTCTCACAATTAATCCCAGGATCAATCCAAGGAATAACGAAATAATAAAAGGCCATTTTACCTGAACTCGTTTCTTTCTGGATGTGGGATTGAATGCGAGAACGCCCAGACCAATGAAGGGCAACAAACCACCTATAATAAATAAAGGTAAATATAGCTCACCATATAACTCTTCCAAATGTTGATTGATGGTGTGACCAAAGGAAATCAACGGAAGGAAAATAAATATTAATATGTCTGAAACGATTAAAAAGTATGGTTTTCTCATGATGAAAAAACAAAGCATTTCAATATAAACAATAGTTCGTAAACCTGGGAAAATACATTATTATTTCGTTTCAACGTGCAAAATGGTGTTACACATTTTATAGCAACTGCCGTTTTAGGTCAATATAGAATTCAATATGGTCATAAGAAATAAACAATTTATATCTTGCAGGTAACAGTTTTTCAAATGTATAGCTGCCATCTTTTGCGTTATCTGGATATAATTTGATTTCTTCATCCATCTGATCGCTAGTTAAATATGGTCTTACGTCTACTCCTGGATTAAAACCTAATTTATCTTTTACATTTACAGTTATATCATAGA